>Ga0315550_1001578_pt1 | contig 13969 bp, 14 predicted proteins | sample SalMarSW160190MG_2_FD_203100 | JGI IMG/M metagenome (GOLD analysis project Ga0315550, IMG submission 203100) | Salt marsh sediment microbial communities from the Plum Island Ecosystem LTER, Massachusetts, United States - Salt Marsh Sediment SW1601-90 ... | reverse complement strand
CCGTGAGCTCAAGCCAGGGATCACTAAAAGAGAGAGAACAGATATAAGGAGGTAGAAGATGGTTTCAGAGGCAATAAGGGATGTGTTCGACAGGATGCCGGAGATCTTTGACCCCGACGCTGCCAAGGGGATGGATGCGGTGTTCCAGCTCGATATCACCGGGGATGGTGGTGGGAATTGGACAGCGGTGATAAAGGATGGAACGTGCCAGATTCAGGAAGGCAGTCATGCAAATCCGGGTGTGCGTTTAACCATGTCCGTTGACACCTGGCTAGCCGTGGTGAACAGAGAGATTAACGGCATGTCGGCCTTCATGAGCGGCCAGCTTAAGGTGAGCGGCGATATCATGCTCGCCCAGCGGCTCGAGCAACTGTTTCGGTTCTGATCTTGTTGCTCGAAAGGGATGCCTATCATCAAGGCATTTCCGCTTGACAGCGGAGAGAAGATGGGATTCGGAAAGGAAATCATGCTGTCAAAATCACGGTTTCTCGCAGGGCATCAGTGCCCTCTCCGGCTGTGGCACCAGTGCTATAATCCCCAGCTTGCCTCTGAGGTATCCACGGTGCAGCAGGCGATGTTCGATGCCGGCCATGAGGTGGGAGTGCTGGCTACCCATCTGTTTCCCGAAGGGCGCCTCATCGAGGAGGATTACCTGCACCACCGCGAGGCTGTGGAGGCAACAAGAGAGGCGATCAACGATCCGTCCATTCCTGTACTGTTTGAGGCGGCCTTTGTCTATGACGATGTCCGCATTCGGGCGGATATCCTGGAGAGGAGGGATGACGGCAGGTGGAATCTGATTGAGGTGAAATCCTCAACCTCGGTCAAGGGGGTATATGTGCTGGACGTTGCAATCCAATACTATGTTCTTCAGGGTGCAGGTCTGGATATCGCGAGCGCCGGCATCATGCATATCAATAAGGGCTATAGATACGACGGCAAAGAACTTGATCTCAAGGACCTCTTTTCGTTCTCGGAGCTCACTAAAGAGGTGATCTCAAAGAAAGAGGAGGTTTCCCGCAGGATCGGCGATTTGAAGGAAATGCTGAGAGCGCCGGATCCGCCGCAGGTCACTCCCTCTCGTTTTTGCGCCAGCCCCTATACCTGTGAGTTCTGGAGGCACTGCACCAGGAACGTGCCTGAGTTCTGGGTGTTGCAGCTCAACGGCATAACCAAGGAGGGGCTCGATTCCCTGGCGGCACTGGGCGTTCAGGATATCCGGGATATCTCCTCCTCTTTTCCGTTGGACCACATTCAGGATCGCATTCGAGGCTGTGTGATCAAGAGAGAGGAGTACCTGTCGCCCGAACTCGGTCGTGAGCTCCGGGATGTGGCATACCCGGTTCATTTCCTTGATTTCGAGACGGTTGCCCCGGCAATTCCGCGCTACCCTGGTACCAGGCCATATCATTCAATTCCCTTTCAATGGTCTGACCATATCCTTCACCGTGATGGTAGTATTAAACACAGGGAGTATCTCAGCGATGAGGATAGTGATCCACGCGAGGAGTTCGCACGATCCCTTGTGCAAGACCTGGGGCAAGGGGGCTCGATCTTTAGCTATACCCTCTATGAGAAGCGTGTCATAGAGGAGCTGGCGGAGCATCTCCCGAGGTTGAGCGGCAGGTTGCGCGCTGTCTTGGGTCGTTTCAAAGACCTCCATTCCCTGATCAAGAGCTTCTTTTACAATCCCCGCTTCTATGGGTCTTTCTCCCTGAAATCGGTGCTTCCTGCCCTTGTTCCTGACATGAAGTACGAGGATCTCGCCATTCAGGAGGGAAATCAGGCCTCCCTGGAATATCTGAGAATGATAGGTCCCTCCACACCACCCATGGAAAAGCAAGAAATTAAGAAGGCCCTGCAAGGGTATTGCGGCCAGGATACCTTTGCCATGGTAAAGATCAGGGAGGAGCTCTTGAGGAGGCTTCAAGGAGCAAAGGGCATCTCATAGTATGGAGACATTTCAGCTTGATACCTTTACCATAACCCTTGATAAAGAGGGATCCCGTGAGTACGCGAAGGTCAGTTATCCGATCCGCTACGGTCGTTTCTCAGAGATACGATCCCCTGAGTACCTGCTTCAATATAACCTGAACGGGGAGATAAAATGCATCCAGGGCAGAACACAATCCTGGCCGGATCCGTCAGAGTGGTTGAAGCGTACCGTGGCGAATGACTGGGTATATTACTCTGCCGGGGGCTACAGCGGTGTGTACGACTTCTTCGGCGAATATTATATGCCCTACCTCTCATATCAAAGCAATGGCATTGACGGGGTTGATCCTTTTGAGGATGCCTCCGTACAATCTGCACTTACCCGTTGGCAGGCCTTGCATGCAAGAATAAAGGGCTTGCTCAGAAAGCCCGTCCAGGGGACTATTAAAAATTTTCTCCAGCTGATCGCAGGAAACGATACGCGTGTCCTGGAACAGAAATCACAGAGGCTCCACGCCATTATTGGAGGGAGGATCCCCGTGCTTCCACCCGACACCAGGCACGTGGATTATGAGATTATTCCCCTTATCGTGGCTGATGGATGCCTTTACAACTGCGGCTTTTGCCGGGTGAAGACAGGGCGTTATTTCAGGCTGCGTTCAAGGCAGGACATCCTGAGGCAGATACTTTCTCTCAAGGGATTTTATGGGAGGGATCTGGGCAATTATTGCTCGGTTTTCTTGGGACAGCATGATGCCCTTAACGCCGGAATAGATCTCATCGAGTTTGCCGCCCAAAGAGCCCATGATATCTTTGAACTTGAACGTTCTCACCTCAAAGGTTGCCGGCTCTTTCTCTTCGGCAGCGTAGACTCCTTATTGCGTGCACCTGATACACTTTTTGATTCGTTAAACGGCCTCCCCTATTACACGTATATAAACATAGGACTGGAGTCTGTTGATCCGTCCACCATGGAGGCATTGGAGAAGCCAACTCCGATCGGGAACGTCATTGAGGCCTTCTATAAGATGCTGGAGGTAAACAGACAGCATGAGAGGATCGAGGTAACGGCGAACTTCCTGTTTGGAGATGAACTTCCCTCGGGTCATATACCGTCTCTTATTGAGTTGGCAGGCAGCAGGCTCGGTCATTCTTACAACAAAGGGGTTCTCTACCTATCGCCCTTAATGGATGGCAGGAGGAAGGCGAGAGGCGATCTGATACGGCAATTCAACAGGGTGAAAATCCAAATGCGAATGCCCACCTTCATGTACCTTATTCAAAGGCTATAATCTTTTTAAGGAAAGGCCGTGCGGATAGGAATACCGGGTATACCCTCGTGTTCGGCACTCTTGTGCTCTATAAGAGAGGCAGTTGTTTCTGTTCACTTTTGCGAGTTCCACCCATGCCTGAGGACTATCCCATCATCAGGAAATTCGAGCCGGGTGACATAGAAGAGATACGTGCAATTGAGAGGCAGGCATTTCCGAAGACGGCCTACTCAAAGGAGCTTCTCCTGCACTACGGCATGCATTACCCGGAGACCTTTGTGGTGATAGAAACCGGGGAGGGGATTGTGGGATATATCATCTTTGATACAAGCGGCCACATTCACTCCACTGCCGTGAAGAGCGCACAGAGGAAAAGAGGTTTTGGAACGATGTTATTCAGGTATGCGCGCAAGCATGTGGATAGAAAGCTGTGGCTTGAGGTGAGGTCAAGAAACACCGGGGCGATAGGGTTCTACAAGGCAATGGGGATGAGGGTATCGGGCAGTATTCAGAACTATTACGGAAAAGATGATGCCCTGGTTATGGTTCTGGAGAGCGAGTCATAGAGGAGGCCTTGTCGAAAAGTCGAAGGAAACATTCATAGCAATAGAAGATGTAGTGATCGAAAGGATGAAAGATGGAAAAACCCAGGAAGGTCGTTCATGAAATAGAGGTTCGATTCAGGGATATCGATTCCATGGGGCATGTGAATAATGCAGTCTTTCTGACCTATTTTGAGGAGGGGAGAAAGATATTCTTGAGGGATGTGCTTACTATCGTTGATCCCAAGGATTACCCCTTTATCTTAGCCCATATAGACTGCGATTTTCTCAAGCCAATGAAACTGGGAGATAGCCCCGTGCTGGAGGTATGGATAGGGGAGATACGGGAAAAGAGCTTTGCGTTTACATACCGGATCGTGGAGCGCTTGGATGAGAGCATTGTGTATGGAAAGGGCGAATCGATCATGGTGCTTTTCGATTATAAGAAGAACAAATCGATTCCCATCCCGAAGGATTTCCTGGAGAAGATCATGGCCTACTGCGAGTAAGGACAGTAGAGCACACCTGCCGTAAGGGGAAATAAAAACATTTTCTTTCAACAGTAAAAATTGCTATTGCTTACTATAGAGTAGAAGCGGCCATGAATTGAGAAAGGGGAGAAGAGGATGAAGATCATCGACTTGCGAAGTGACACCGTGACGCTACCCACACCGAGGATGAGGGAGGCAATCAATACCGTCGAATTGGGCGATGACGTGTATAGCGAGGATCCTGCGACCAACCGGCTTCAGGAGATGGCCGCTGACATGGTGGGAAAGGAGGCGGCCCTTCTGGTTCCCAGCGGGACTATGGGGAACCTGGCGTGCGTGCTCACCCATTGCGCCCGGGGGGAGGAGGTAATCCTGGGCGATAAGTCCCATACCTTTCTGAACGAGGCGGGCGGCATCTCTGCTCTGGGCGGGATACAGGTGCACACCGTGCCCAATCAGGCGGATGGCGCCATTCTCCTGGAGGATATTGAGGCAGCAATCCGCGCCGAGAATATTCACTTTCCGCGCACCGGGCTGATCTGTTTAGAGAACACCCACAATCGATGCAGCGGGTCTCCCCTGAGTCCTGAATACACCGATTCGGTGGCTGCACTGGCCGGCCGGCACGGCATAAAGGTGCACCTGGACGGCGCACGCGTCTTCAATGCAGCAGTGGCATTAGGGGTAGATGTCAAGGAATTAACCCGAAGCGTTGATTCGATGATATTCTGCCTGTCCAAAGGGCTTGCTGCACCCATAGGTTCCGTGATATGTGGAACGCGAGAGTTCATCAGGGAGGCGCTTCGAACCAGAAAGCTGCTCGGAGGCGGTATGCGCCAGACAGGGATTATTGCAGCGGCCGGTGTGGTGGCCCTGGAGGAGATGCTTGCCCGGCTTACAGAGGATCATGACAATGCCAGGAACCTGGCAGAGGGGATTGCCCGGATTCCCGGTTTGTCCATTGACCCGCAGGGCATAAAGACCAACATCATCTATGTCGATCTCGTAAGCGACCGCCTTACTGCCGATGAGTTTATCACGAGGGCCGGCGCAAGGGGCGTGAGGTTTCTGCCTACAGGTCCATCCCGGTTTCGGATGGTGACCCACTATGGCATTGTTCCCGAGGATATTGCCGAGGCCCTTGAGATCCTGAGTGCGATCATGGAGGAAGGATAGCGTAAAAGAAGTTCCATTACAAAGGAGGTTGGCATGTATAGAACCATATTGGTTCCCTTGGATGGATCCAAGCGAGCGGAGAGGATATTGCCTCATGTGGAGAAGCTGGCCACCCACTACCATGCAACACTCATCTTGCTTCAGGTGGTCGAGCCTCCACCGCTTATCGTGGGGCCTGAGGGGGATATCACGCTTCATCAGCAGGATATGGAGCGACTGGTGAGTAAGGCTGAGGATTATCTCGCTGCCACAAAGGGGAAGTTTCACAAGAAGGGCATTGAAACCCGCACCCATGTGGCTCATGGACCGGTGGTGGAGGCGATTATCACCGCTGCCGAGGACGAGGAAGTGGATCTCATTGCCATAGCCAGCCATGGCCGGAGCGGTCTATCGCAGGTCTTCTATGGGAGCGTAGCAGCCGGAGTGCTGCACCGGATCGACAGGCCCTTGCTGGTCATCCGGTCCCACGCTGAGGAATAAGAGGTTTACCGTTTCAGGAATTTTTTTAGGGCTTCGGAGGTTTGTATGGCACCTGCCCCCACTCTTACGGTCAGGGATGTGATGACAGCCGATATCACAACGGTGAAAACAACGGACACGGTGAGCGCTGCTATTGAGCTTATGACCACCTATGATATCGGATCCGTCATAGTCACCGAGGATAGTGAGCCGGTGGGTATCTTGACCGAGCGGGATATCTTAAAGAAGGTTTGCCCTGAACAGCTGTGCATTAAAGGGGTTATGGTTGGGGAGGTAATGAGCTTTCCCCTTGTCCATGTAGAGGCAGGTGCAGGGCTCGGGCAGGCATCCTCACTCATGGCATTAAAGAACGTGAGGAGGCTCTTGGTCATGGATAGGGGCAAGGTGGTGGGCATCGTTACCCAGAAGGATGTGATACGCGGAATGCTCGACACCTTCACGTCTCTAGCCTCTATCTAGGCTATTGCTCCGCCATTTCATCGGACACACATACACTTTCTTTGCCGATATCAAGGTATCTTTTGTATTGACATTCCTTGTAAGACTTCTTGTTATAGTTCTTTCGTAACCTCATTATTTTTTTTATCTTCGAAGAATGACAAACTAGTAAAAAGTCTTTCTACCTGTCATTGCGAGGAACGTAGTGACGAAGCAATCTAGTAAATCCAAATACTTACATTGAATGAGATTGCTTCGCTCCCGCCCGCCTCGCCTTGCGGACTCGCACCCGCCTGCCAGCGCCTGAAGCGCAGCTGATGGCGGGCAGGTGGCGGGCAGGTCGCTCGCAATGACACCAATTTTGACTTTTTACGAGACCATCAAGAATAATTGCCGAAAGAATCGGCTCCATGCAGGGTATTTCAACGGGGACCCTGAACGGTGAACCCATTAACCGTAACGGTAAGCGGAGCTCCTTATTTGGGAACTGAAGGTTTGGTAGATATCGGCTATATCAATCGATCGATGATCATTGTTTCCCTTATTTAACAGGGCGAGGAGTCCTTCGGCTATCTCAGGATTAACCCGCGGGTAAACTCAACGACAAAGCAATCTGCATTGTATAGAGGATAGCACACTATGAATGAGAGTATCACGAGACGATCAGCCATAAAGAGGCTGTTAGGGATATCAGGAACCGTGGCATTCTCTACCCTTACCGGATGGCCTTTTCGTGATTTGGGTGATCTGCGGGCCGAGACCACCAGCAGGAGGTTCATGGTGGAGGGCCTTGGCCGGACGAAAGGATACTCCGTGAAGGAGCTGGTCAAGAAGGTCTTTGATGGGGCAGGGGGCATCGCACGGTTTATCTCACGGGGGGATGTGGTGGCCATCAAGCCCAACATCTCCTGGGCGAGAAGCCCTGATCTGGCGGCGGGCACCAACCCCGAGGTTCTGGAGGGGGTGATCGAGCTCTGCTATGAAGCGGGGGCGAAAAAGGTGAGGATCGCCGATCACACGATCCATGACGCGCGGCGTTGTTTCGCCATCACCGGTGCAGGATCGGTGGCCAAGAAGACCGGCGCTGAGCTCGTGTTTCCACGATCATCCCTCATGAAAGAGATGAAGATCAACGGCCACCGCCTGGATGTCTGGCCCGTGTTCATCCCGCTGGTTGAGGCAGACAAGCTGATTAATATCCCCGTTGCCAAGGACCATGGATTGAGCACCCTGACCATCGGGATAAAGAACTGGATAGGAGGTGTCGGCGGCAGGAGGTATGCCCTGCATCAGGATATACACCAGACGATCGTTGATCTGGCCCAGTTCTTCAAGCCCACCCTTACCCTGATCGATGCAACCAGGATACTGGTGAGCAATGGTCCCTCGGGGGGAAGCGCCTCCGATGTGATGGTGAAAGATACCCTGATCCTGAGCGACGATCAGGTTGCCGCCGATGCCCTGGCAGCCGGGCTTTTCGGCATCAAGGCTGAGGATCTCGGTTTTATCAAGTTGGGGGAGAGGTGGGGTCTCGGCACCTCTGATCTTAGACAGCTCAACCGGAAAAAGGTGGTCCTTTGAGGCCGCGGCATCTCATATGGATCAGACGGGGAAGCCAGGCCTTTTTCCTCCTGCTCTTCCTCTTTCTCCTGATAGAGAGCCGACTTCCTCAGGATGTGATCCTTGACTATTCGCTGGCGGTCACATCCGATCAGGAGCTCGCCATTGAACGGCCTGTGGGGTTTTTCTTCCAGCTCGATCCCCTCGTATGGCTCTCCTCGCTGCTCTCGGGGCACCATCTCATCAAGGGATTCTGGTGGGCGATGGCTTTGCTGGTGGTGACCCTTTTCCTGGGCAGGGTATTCTGCGGCTTCATCTGTCCCCTGGGCACCATCCATCACTTTCTGAGCTTTGTTAAGCCGGCGCTCAAGGGAGACCGTATGGTGAGGGCGAACGAGAAATCACCCGGCCAGAGGATCAAATACTTCCTTCTCTTGGCCGTGCTGGTCGGCGCTGTCATGGGCACCAATTTCGCCGGGTTGCTGGATCCCATCTCGATGCTCTTTCGATCGGTTGCCCTAGCCGTTATACCAGGCATCGGGGCAGGCGAGAGGGAGGTATTCGGGTGGATGGCGGGCAGCAACCTGAAGATCCTGAATCTCATGTCCTATGCAGAGGTGCTGCTCGCACCCGTGTTCGGCTATGCATATAAGGCCTTTCAGACCGCATGGTTTATCGGGCTTATATTCCTGGTGATCCTTTTTCTCAATAGGATCCGGCCGCGGTTCTGGTGCCGTTTTTTGTGCCCGCTGGGCGCACTGTTGGGGCTTTTCTCCCGGTTCACGATCCTCAGGCTCGAGAAAGATCAGGAGCGGTGTACGGGCTGCCATGCCTGCACAAGGAGCTGCCTGGGCGCTGCCGGACCTGAGCCGGGAAAGGAATGGGAGGGCGCGGAGTGCCTTATGTGCTTCAACTGCTTTGATGCCTGTCCCGAGGGGGCGCTGGCGTTTCGATTCAGGCTGAGATCACCCAGGCTGAGCAAGAGGCCTGATATGGGAAGGAGAGCCGTGCTTGCCGGGATACTCGCAGGGATTTCCATTCCCCTGTTGGGGCGCCTGGACGGGCTGGTGCACAAGGTATCGGATCCCCGGCTGATCAGGCCGCCGGGTTCTTTACCGGAGCCGGATTTTCTCAACCTCTGCCAGAGGTGCGGGCTGTGCATGAAGGTGTGCCCCACCAATGTAATCAATCCCACACTCGCAGAGGCGGGGATGGCAGGCTTTTGGACACCCCATCTCGTGATGACCCAGGGTTACTGCGAGTATACCTGCACCCTGTGCGGTGACGTGTGCCCCACAGGAGCCATAGCCGAGTTTTCGGTGAAGGACAAGCTCGAACGCCCCATAAAGATAGGCTCCGCTTATATCGACAGGGGCAGGTGCCTCCCGTGGTCGGGAAACGGGCCATGCATCGTGTGCGAGGAGCACTGCCCCACCTCTCCGAAGGCCATATATTTCAAAAAGGATGTGGTGGCAGGCCCGGACGACACAGGGACCCAGGTGCAGTTGCCCTATGTGGACCTCAGGAGGTGTGTGGGATGCGGTATCTGTGAGTTCAAGTGCCCGGTGAAAGGAAGGCCGGCTATACGGGTGATATCAGCAGGAGAGTCCCGGTCCTTGGAGAACCAGATTTTGCTGTAATAATTCGCGATGCAAGGAGAAAATCCTCCTTTCTGTTCGGGGTTATCTTTGCTATATAGGCAGGTGAGGAGGTAGTCCATGATGGCGTTCACTATATTCCTCGCTTCTCAACAAGAGGAAATTATGACAAAAATAGACATCTCCATGCTTTTGCATGGAGTTTCTTATGATGGATCAATGTAGTTTCCTTGAAAGAGCAGATAGCGTTGAAAAAATCTCTTCATATCCTGAATAGAGCTTATTTTTCCCCTGTTTAACGGAACGCGCCATCTTTTAGGGAATGCAAGAGCTCTCGAGTTGAATGAGTTTATCCATGAATACATGCAGCATACCCACCGTGCTGAGCAGATGCAGGGCGATTCGCAGGAGGGTGCTCCTTTCTGTCCTCTGTGTCTTGATCGTTTTCTTGTATGGGTGCGCCACCACGCCGGGCGCTCCGGAGCGGATGGATAACATCTGTGAGATATTTAGGGAGAATACAAAGTGGTACAGGGATGCGTATTCATCGTACAAAAGGTGGGATGTCCCCATACCGATCATGATGGCTATCATCCATCAGGAGTCACGGTTCACGGCCGATGCCAAGCCACCGCGGCAGAAATGTTTATGGATCTTCCCGGGAACACGACCGTCTTCCGCCTATGGCTATGCACAGGCCGGCAAGGAGGCATGGGCACAATACCAGGAGAGCACAGGAAACAGCGGCGCCGATAGGGATAATTTCAGGGATGCCATTGACTTTGTGGGGTGGTATTGCCATATGAGCCACCTGAAGTGTGGGATATCGAAACACGATGCTTACAGTCTCTACCTGGCCTATCATGAGGGTCATGGAGGGTTTGCCAGGAAGACATACCGCAAAAAGGGCTGGCTTATCGCTGTTGCACAAAAGGTCAATTCCAGGGCAAACACCTACAAGAGCCAGCTTGCCTCCTGCGAAAAGGAGTTCAAGAAAAGGCCCTGCTGTTGCTTGTTCTGGCCCTTCTAGACGTCTTCCCCGCAGTTTTGTAAGGGATATCTCTGCCTGAAAATCATATTCTCGCCACACTTGAATCGGCCTTTGAAATGAAGCAAATCCGGGGGAATAGGGGAAGGCATGAACATTTTCCTTTACATTTGATATAAAAAGTGTTATAATACTTTGAAATAACAGTAAATAAAGAGAAGGGAGTTGGGGATATGAAAAAATTGGTTGCGGGCATTATCATAATTCTTGGTGTGGTTTGGTTCGGTTTGAGCGGGTGTGTCACCCAGAGTTCTCTTCAAAAGCAGATAGATGAAGCCATGGATACAAGGGTTGGAGAGGTTGAAAAGCATGTAGAGGCTAACACACAGGAGATCGCCAGCCTGAAGAATGATCATCTCCAGTCTCTTGAGCAAAAACAGCAAGAAACGATGACCCTGACCTCTGATGCCATGAGGTTGGGCGAAGAGGCGCTCGCACGGGCCGAGGAGGTCGGCAAGGTGGCCGAGGGAAAACTCCTGTATCAGGTGACATTCACGGATGAGGCGGTCCACTTCGGCTTTGACAAGAGCGCTCTCTCCGAAGAGGCAAAAGCGGCCCTGGATACATTTTGCGAAAGCATCAAGGCGGAAAACAAGGGCATCTACATAGAGATACAGGGGCACACGGACGGCACCGGCACCAGTGAGTATAACATGATTCTGGGTCAGGACCGTGCGGCAATGGTCATGAGGTATATGCATACGGAGCACGACATACCGCTTCACCGTTTAAGCACCTTTTCCTATGGAGAGTCACGCCCAATTGCGGATAACAATATACTAGCCGATCGGGCGAAAAACCGCCGCGTCACCCTCGTGGTGATTCAGTAGCGTACCTGCGCAGGGTGTATCAGTATCGGTTCATGTAATACTCTCCCGTGAAGAGCGCTTCAGGAAGGAGCAAAAGGGAACATCCATCAGATCCTGGGATGTTCCCCTTTTTGTCAGTATATTTCGTTATGCCGTTGAGTGATGGGGTGGATTAACGAATCATGAACTTTAAGAAGTCATCGATCCTGCCCTTTTCGGTAGCAACCTTGATCCCCATATCGGAGGCGGTTCTGGGAGGTTCGGTGGCCTGCACGCGGGGTACCATGCGAATGGCCGCTGCATCACAGGTAGTCGTGCAAAGACCGCAGCCTATACAGCGGTCGATGTCAACGCTCGCCACTCCCTCAACGACTTTCACCGCGCTCATGGGGCATCGATTATCTTCACAGATTCCGCAGCCAGTACAAAGATCGGCGTCTACCTCAGCCTTCCATCGGCTTTTCGCAAAGGCGTTCGGGTTATTGAGGTGGGTGAGGCCTCTGAGAATGGTACAACAGCACGTACAGCAATTACAGAGGAAGTTGAGTCGATCCTGGCTGTTGTTGGTGGTGTGGACTAGCCCTGCCTCTTCCGCGCGGTCTAGGGCATCCTCCGCCTCCCGGCTGCTAATCTCGCGGGCGAGTTTACGCTCAATAAGAAATTGCGCAAACCTGTCGAATGTAAGACAGACATCTCGAGGTTTCTGGCATGCACCCACGCTCACCCGACACGCGCACTGTGAGAGCCCAAAGACCTTCGCCCTGCTCATCATTGTGGAGATCACCTCATAAGGGAATACCTCTACACGGGCGTCGAGCGATCTCTCAACCGGGATCACCCGAGCCAGAGGTGTCTCGCTCGCGGCAAACTCATTACCCAAGGCCTCATTGTGGTATTCCATCCAAAGCCTTGCCAAACGCTCGTGCATGGGCGTACCTCCGCCGGTCATGAAAGGGAACTCGAAGAGGCCAGGTATAGTGGGAAGAAGTGCATAGCCCATCTCTCCATCCTTTTGCCGGCTAAATATGATGCCCTTATTTGCCATGGATTCACAGCGCTCTATGACCGCATTCTCTGAAACTCCCGCAGCGCGTGCAATCTCATGTACATTCCTGGGAACAAACACCAAGCCCAGCGCCACCTCAGCATCTTCCGGGGTAAAGAGGATTCTCAAGATCTCCCCAAAGTGCTTTGATTTCGGTGCACCGGCAGGATGCGTGTGAAGGATCTCGCGCAATTTTTCATACCTATCCATATCTCTCACCTCATGTCAATGGACCAGAGCGGTTTTACCAAGGGAACAATATCATAGGGACATCCTGATTTCAATCACAGGTGCCTCAAATACTGAGAAGCCCTGTGCTGGAAATCTCAAGAAAGAAGGTATGACGGCCTTACATTCCCGAAAAAGCCAAAGATATTCTCGCTTGACCCACAGTCCTCCCGCCTCTATACTCCTGGAAAACCACGCTTCTTTCATGTCACCTCAAGTGGCCATGATAGCCCGGAGCGTGGCGAGGTCTTCTTTCTTGCAATGGCACGATGGTCGCTGTGCCCTGAGCTCCATCTCCCTTTATGCCGGGCCGAGCGTGAAGACGTATACCACCTTCCCATGGAGAGCGAATGAACATCCTCTTTGTCTGTAATGGAAACGTGAGCAGGAGTTACCTGGCAGAGATGCTGCTCAGGCATGAGGTTCAGATGGCCGCTCTATCGAATATTTCCGTCTCATCAGCGGGCCTTTTTGCATATCCGGGTAACCGTCCTGATTCTCATATGGTTGAGTATCTGCAAAAGAGAGGTATAGACCCGGGTGATCACGAAGCACGTCAGATGAGCAAGGAAGATATCGATTGGGCTGATCTTATTCTCGTAATGGATAAAGAGCAAAAAAAAATACTCGAGGATAGGTGGCCTGAGGCCGAGGGAAAAGTGGATCTCCTCGGTAGATTTAGCACGGGTGGGCCGATAGCGGATGATATCGCGGATCCGTTCGGCATGTCATTATACCATTACCGGCTTTCCCAGGCCCAGATTTCCTTTGCCGTAGAATCGCTCGTTAAAGGTGTGCTCTCCGGATAGATGTTTCCATAGGTTCCTGCTGGGGGAAACGGTCCTCAGTTAGACCCGTTATTGTCCCACTCGGGGATTGGGAGAAAAACCCTCGCCTTTAGGCGAAGACTTTTAGTATGCCCGAAGGGCAGGGAAAACCGCAGAATACCCGCCTGCCTGCGGAACGCTCCAAGCGTTGAAACCATGACGCAGCAACTGCGAGCACCGGGTAACCATGCGCGACCTGCGCAAAGGCATAGCGGGCAGGTCGAACAAGGAATATCGAATGTCGAAGTGATCCCTTCGTAATTCTGCGGTTCCTTGTTCAATATTCGATATTCAATTTATATTCATTTTCTCTTTGGGTCTTTGTGCCTTCGTGGCTGAATAGCAACATTGTAGGTAATAGAGTTCAGAGCAGGGCACGAACATGGCGTTCGATATCCGCCTTGGGACGGGCGCCGATGAGCCTGTCAACGAGTTTCCTATCTTTAAAGAAAAGCAGCGTTGGAATGCTCTGAGTGGAGTAACGCATAGCGGTCACCTGGTTCTCATCCACGTTGAGTTTT
>Ga0315550_1001576_pt1 | contig 13971 bp, 14 predicted proteins | sample SalMarSW160190MG_2_FD_203100 | JGI IMG/M metagenome (GOLD analysis project Ga0315550, IMG submission 203100) | Salt marsh sediment microbial communities from the Plum Island Ecosystem LTER, Massachusetts, United States - Salt Marsh Sediment SW1601-90 ... | reverse complement strand
ATATGGATAGGCATCCTCCTGTAAATAAAAATCGACAGGTCTGTTTTAATCATAAACAAGGTTTTCTTAATCAGGGCCGACATTAAAGAGCTTTAATCCGTCTTCAAGAGGTGCCATCCTCATGGTTTGTTGTTTTGCAGTCCCCCGCCGCAATGATCGTAGGTGAAAATGTATTTAAAAGGCCCTCGTTTGTACCCAGCTGTGGCTACCCAACAGTCACGAGTGGCCTCGTGAATTTGAACCTTAATTCCACGATTTCCCCAGTAATTTAAATCTCTTAAGTTATTAGTATACCTCTTATGTTTATCGTGATAAGTGTTTTGAACCTCGGCAAGTTTTTCTAGCGACCTCTTCGCAGATGCGTTCATATTGCCCACAGTAAACAGCCCAAATGCTGGTAAAGAAAAAGCAACATACACTCCAATTGCCCAAATAACTATTACGGCTACAAGGAATCCCTTCTTGCTCTTTTTATATATCTTTTCTGCACCTTGAGAATCACCTGAAGCAAGTCTTTGTTTGATCCGGCGGGCACAGAGGATAGCTATGATAATTCCAAGAGCTAAGGGGCAAATCACGGCAAACCATATGCCCGGAGAGGTGTGAGGGCGTAAAATGATAAATTCAGCAGCACCCATGAAGATCACAAAAATGGGCGGAAAACATAATAATGTGAATATACTATTTCTGGTAATGTGAGTTGATATTTTTTGACTCGATGTATCTTTTTTCATATTTCAGCCTCAACAAATAAATAATCCACGCCCAGCCTCCAGCCCATAGGGCCTACGGCCCGGAGCGAGGACGTAGCTTTGGTTTCACCCTATAGGGGTTAGACGGTTTTCGCTATTCGGTTGCGCGACTCGTTTCGTCTTTCGTCTGTTGGTTGCGGGTTTTTACCGAAAACGCTTTACGAATACCGATACGAGCGTCACAACCTCAACCCTATGCCGAATAACATAGAGTTTCCTGAAATCATGAAGTCAAATCCTACTGACTCTGACGCCGACCAGCCTCCAGCCCATAGGGCCTACGACTCGGATGGAGAATGAGCTTTCCCAAGTTCCAATAAATAAAAGTGGGAAGTTGGTCTAAAAAGTACTTCTTTTATTCATTTAAAAAAGTTTTCACATCTTCCGGGACCCAGGTAAATTCGATGACTATTTTGTTTTTCAAATTGGAAGACTGGGACTTTTCAAAAGAGATGACCTTTGCGTAAATCTCTGATAGTTGGCGCTTTTCTGCGAGATCTATCTTGATAAGTACGTTTGTATGCTCATTCAGTTCTTCCTCGAGGCTAATCTCTGCCGAAAACTGCCCCAAGCGTATTATTTGGCCATGAATAGGGATATCTGAAATGGTCTTTCCTTTAATAGGAAAACATCGAATAGAAAGCGGCGGGTCAAGTTTAGCGTACTCTTCATGTCTTTTTTGAGGCAAAATCATGTTATATTTACCTTTTATTTCAGCCACATCATACAAGCTCATTGGCTCATTCAATCCTTTGAAGCGTGCACTTATCGTGCCTATTATATTCAGTGTAGAGCCGATATTTTCATAAATACTTGGACCTATTAGAATTTGGCCGCCAACAGTGTGTGACTCTATTCTGTAGGCGGTGTTGAGGGCGCTCCCAATGGCGCTATATTTTGCCCGCCTCTCAGAACCAATATTACCGACTACAACCTCTCCCCTGTTGATCCCAATTCCTATGCCTAGTTCCGGGAGCTCGCGCTGCCTCTGCTCTTCGTTGAAATTCACCATTTCGTTTTGCATTTCGATTGCGCATGCAACAGCTCTTTCATCATCATCCTCCGCACCAATAGGCGCCCCAAAGAACACCAGAATGCCATCTCCTTCAATCTCATTCACGGTTCCCCGGTATTTTGAAACGACCTCAAGCATATGTTCCAAATAGCGATTGATAATGTTGATTGTCACGCGCGGAGACAGCCTGGCCGAAAGAGAGGTGAATCCCCGAATGTCAGAGACCATGAAGGTGACTTCCTTTATTTCACCACTCATTTCCAAACCCCCCGGAGACTCAAGCAGTTCATCTACTACCTCGTCGCTAAGGTATCTGCTGAAAGTAGCTCGTATAAAATCTCTCTCCCTTTCTTCACTGATGTACCTGTAAACAACAATGGATAAGCTCGAAAAGCCGATCACCAGCAAGGGCCGTATAATATTTGCAATAATATGTCCGTATAGATACAGGGCACTTACAGAGGCAAGGTAAAAAATGGCAAGGCAAAACGCCCCGACAGAGAAGTATACAGAAGCTAACCGGCTCGAAAGCATGAAAATAGTTATCAGAAGCAGGACCTCTATAAGGAGCATGTTCCAGTATGACAGCTCATGGTAAAATGATTCAGTAAGAATAGTGTGCATAGTGTATGAATGAAGGGCACTCAATGGAAAGAGTGAATCAGTCGGAACCGGCCCAATGTCTGCCGACCCTGTCTTGACCTCAGATACCACAACAATCTTCCCTGAAAGCTCCTCCTTCCATAACTTGAGTACTTCGCGTTCTGTTGAGGCAAGCAGAACATCTACAAAGTTATAGTGCTTAAGCCGTTCCCAGGGGCCGATGAAATCAACAACCATATTCCCCTGTCTGTCAATAGGAATTACAATATCATTTACAGATGAATCACCAGGTTTTTTTGCACCCTTAAGAGTTATGCTCACACCCGGTTTAACAACGATTTGTTCGGGCCCTACAGAGAGGTAGTCGCAAATAGCCCTGAATGCAAAGCTGGGATAAAAGTCCCCATTATATCTGACAACGAGGGGCATACGCCGATATACCCCATCACGATCTACATTCAGATTCAAAAAACCCAGTGCTCTGGAAACAGAGGCAAGCTCAGGGAAGGTTATTATTGCGTTTGTCCCCCTGTAGATTTCATCGCCATCTCCTTGAATATTCAGATGCCATTTTGTTCTGTCCAGATACTGCTTTTTTGCCCGATTGCTTACTGATTCTTTCTGAGGTATATCAGGTAAGGATTTACCTGCTTCTTCCAACCGGAAAGCCATCCCAAAGTATACACATTCTGCCTGCTTAGCAGCGTTAATCAATTCCCTATCCTCTTTTTCAGTGCGAGGTGTGGCAAAAATAAAATCATAAAGGATTGCAGCCACATCCATTTCAGCAAGATTACGGATTACCTGGGCATGGTGGGAACGGGTGAGATAAAAGTTTTTGAGACGCTCTACACTGCTGTCAGTGATGTCCAGATGAACAATTTTTTCATTATAGGGGGCCTTGAAATATGGCGATGAAGATCGAAACAAAAAAAGCGAATCCGTTGTTCGCGCATTCCACACCTCAAATAGACCCGAGAGGAGCAGAAAGAGAAGATGCGTACCCACGAAAGAGAAAAGTAGGATAAGGGGTATGATTCTGAGCCTATTTCTTTTCCTTGTGATCAATGGTATATGTCTTACAGTAGAAATCCGTTGTACAAATTTCTGTTGCGATTGACTCAATAGAAGGCCCTGATTGTGGACTTTCAGTCAATCCGCGTACCCTGCCACCAATATTAGGAGCGCGCTCTGCTGACATCTCAAATATCATGTGCTCTTTTCGTTTCTCGCGTATTTTTTTAAAAAATAGAGGTGCAATTTCCTTTTTTTGTTTAGAGGAAGCAGTGCTATAGTCATCATATAAGTTCTCAATTGATGACAACCTTTTTGAAGAGGCGAGTAGATAGAATGTCTCCTGGCCAGTATTTTGGTCCAGCTCGAACCACATTTCACCCGCCGGAATATAGTAAATTTTCGGGAAGAAAGGACAATCGAACTGACTAAATGTATTGGGGAACAAAAGGGAAATTTTTTCCTTCTCATCTGTAAAAAAAAGATAGACAAAGCATTTTTTCTCGATGCCTACGAGAAATTTCATTTGGTCTCCGCTCTTAAGCTCTGTATCCTGTTTAATAGGCTTAAGCTCTCTCTTATCCTCAGGACCAACCATTGCTCCAAAGGCCCACAAAAAGCGAACATCATATTCCTCTGCTCCAAATACACCCACTTGGATAGCAGGAAGAAGAAGTAAAACAAATACAGTCACAAGGATAAAAGAAATCGATTTTGAAGAATTCAAAATGTGAACCCCTACAAATGCCCTATTTACATTAAATACATCCCCTGATTTTTAGGAAGTTTAATATTTCCTCATGATTCTTTCTTTTTTCAGCCTATGGTTTCAGAATAGATCTCTTTAATTAGCTTACAATCACATTTTTTTCAAGGTAAATAGGTTGGCATAGGTCTTTTTACTCTATCTTGAAAATGGGGTTAGGCCCGCCACAAAGACGGCGGGTAAACCCTCCAGAGAGACGGCGGGCAGGCCTTTCGGAAAAAGGCCCTACACCGTCAAACCTGGGTTCAATGACTATCTTCCCTTTTATTGATCTGTTTCTTGTGACTCCATGGCCTTTGCCGTCTTGAGATTCATAAGGCCCGTCGTCTTGAGCCCCAGGCTTTTCTGATAGTGTTTCATTGCCGCTATGGATGCTTTTCCAAAAAAACCATCAATTTCTCCCCTATAAAACCCTTTGTTGCTCAGAAACCGCTGAAGTCCCTTTGTGGTTTCGTAACCATATATGCCGTCCGCTTTCCCGCTGTAATACCCTTTTCTCCTTAAAACAGACTGCACCGTCTTTATAGCCTCAAAAAAATCCCTATCCTTTTGGTACGGTTTCTTAAATTTCTCTTTAAGGGATGAAAAATCGGACTGGGCGTATGATTCGAGATATTCTTTGAAGGATCGAAAGAAGGTATCGATATCCTGCCGTAAGGGGTACACATACACGATGTACACGATATTCTGATGATAATAAGTGTGCCACCGTATGTATTCGTGATGCTCCCATACCACCACCTCTGGGAAAAGGCGTTTGAAATCCTCAATGCGGAAACGTCTTGCCCCCTGGACATGCGTGAAGACCAGCTCGTAAAAGCCTACGTGCGGCCAGTATCCGTCCCTTTCGGGGAACTCATAGCCAAACACGGTGCCCCTGAACCTGACAGTATCACTGTACCGCCTATAGTGCGGGGCAATATACCCATTCCAGCCATAGGTGCTAATAAAAGTGGCAAAGTCTTTCAGGATGTCTTTTTGCAAGGAATGTGTGGTGAGGGGAATACTCAAAGTTAGGATTAAAACAAAAATAAGAAATGCAATTTGTTTGCAGGATTTCATGAATTTATTGCCTCAATCATGAAGTTTTGTATGCCGGGCTGTAAATTCTTTGTTGCATGTCCTGGAAGATCTTCCATACATAGATAGCAGCCATTAGCCCAATTGAGTAAGTCAAAAAATACCGTAGCCTATAGAGTTCCCTCCTCTTTTTTAGTAGCACTTATTAATAAGACGGTGTGCCGAAATCGGTATTTTGTCCCTTTGTTTTTCCTTTAATATCGGGATGCTTTATGAATCTTCCGTTTCAACAATGAGCCCGCCGGTATATTTGCAGGTGATATTGTAGAACCACGCAAAGAAGATGCCTAGCAAACCGAAGAAAGAGCCTTGAGCAAGAGGAGCAAGAACTAGAATTATAATGAGAGAGATCAATTTCAGCGACAGGGGTACACCGGAAAGAGGGCCAATGCGAAACAATACCAAGAAAAATATTATATAAACGATCGTTCCGATCAGGGCGAAAAGAAAAAAAGCTACCTTTGCGACTGATTTCGGATCAATTCTAATAATCCTTTTCATAAGAATACCTCCTTGTTTTGTCATCCTGAATAAAGATTGTTCATAGATGATTACATAATGATGAATTAGAATGATTATTAGGTTAGTCGCAAACCTGCCAGACAACTGAGAGGGTGCGTGGAGAACCGATCACCCTGATAAGTTTTTTTGATGTTCTTTCCGCCACAATGTGAGAGTCGCCTTTAGCAACCGGTTTGTTGAGAACCTTGGCGTTGGATTCTATGTAGACTCTGTTCGGATGAACATAGGCAATCACCCGACAGTTGATACTCCTTCCAGCATTCTCAGGGAAATGTTTGCTTCCATATTCAAACTCAAATTTTTTGGGAGCAATACTTTGTAAATAACCAATTTTCCCGCCGGAGAAGATATCCCCCTTGGCCAGTTCTACCCCGGATTCCGCAGCAGAACGAGCCACTATATCGAAATAGTCCTTGCTTATTTTATGGACCTCTCTTTTTAACGTCCCAAGAGTGGCCATAGAGGTGATGGAGATGATACTTATGATAATAACCAGTACTACCAGAATAGTTCCGCTATCATTCACACCCGCATGCTTACACCAAAGCGCCGTTCTTTTGAGAGCACCGGTCATCATCCTGGCCAATTTTTGTTTAACCCTATGCAAATAATATTGCTTTTCTACCATCGACATATAGATTCCATTTTTAGGTATCAGCTGATATTAAAAATTCTGAAAAATGTCTCCTTCGGTTGTGTTTCTCTGATGCTGTGCTCACATGAAATAAGCAGCCTTACCCAGGAGGCCTCTTTGAGTCTTTTTTTATCGTACGTGTACTCCAGGGTCTCAACATTTCCCAAAAGGGCAGTCTTCGAAAAACTGTGTGATACAAAAACAAGGCCGCTTTCACCTTTTTTTCTGTAAACAATATCTATGGCCTCGACCTCCTCGGATAACTTCTTGATAGAAGATTTGAGCATTATTTTACCCTGACGGGCTTCCCTTACAAGCTCCCCTCCTGCACTGTCTAAACGGTAAACTATTATGCAATCATTTTCTCTCACGGGAGCATCTCCGGCCAAGTCTCCGGCTCTTTTCAGCAACCTTACCCGCTCTTTGGGAGATAGAGTATTTATAATCAATGTGTTTTTATCTGTTTTAAATCCTCCGAATGAATCTATCAACCCACTGGCATGACGAAGATCCTGTTCCAGGTATTTAAAAAGGACCTGGGCACCTCTTAAGGTATGTGAGCTCTCCCTAAGATGATCAAATCGTTTCTTTACGCCCTCATGGTAAAAACGGAAAATAACAGGTGTCATTATGCCCAGGATAACAAGAGTGATCATCAATTCAATCATGGTAAAGCCCCTTGCCTTATGATGAGTTCTTCTGTTCATAGTTTGTACCTGTAAATAGTCATGCACAACTTCCTATCCTTTTGTCTTGCCCCACACCAGGTGATCACCAGAGTAACCCTCTTCAGGTCCTGTGAGATTGCCTCAACGGTTATGCTCCCTTTCGCATCCCGAAGGCCCGTATACCCCTTAAGCTCATCGGAAAAAGGGGAATTTTGCGTTGTTTCTATTTCTTTAAATGGTGTGGCCCTTATGAGTCCTGCCTGGCTCTGAAGAGCCCACATGGCCTTTTGTCTGAACATGTTGTTTTTATGAAATATGCTGTTTTCGCTGTAAATTTTATATACACTTATAGCCACAATCCCCAGCATAGCAATTACAATCATCACTTCAATCAGTGTAAATCCTTTACCCTTATGTGCTCTCATCCAACGACTCTCTTTATTTCTTTTGGATCGGTTACACCTTCCAGGACCATCCTTATGCCATTCTTACGCAAAGGGATCATCCCTTGAGCCACACCCGCTTTCTCAATGGCCTCTGTCTCAGAAGTGTTATTTATTAGATGGCCGATTCCATCCCGATTTTCTAAAAACTCAGCAATTACCGTACGGCCACGGTATCCAGTCAGCCTGCATTGTTCACATCCGGCCCCCTGAACATACGAGTCAAGCATTGTTTCGTTATCCCCCAGATCCCATTCATCCTGTCCTATTTCGATGTTACTGACACACTCCGGGCACACCTTCCGTATGAGCCGCTGACATACAACACCTTTGAGCGAGGAATTGAGCAGGAATGGCCTGACCCCGAGATCAAGGAGCCGGGTGATTGCCTCAGCTGCGCTTCCGCAATGCACGGAGCTTACAACAAGATGGCCTGTGAGCGCTGCCCTTACTGCGGCATCAGCAGTCTCCTTGTCCCTGATCTCTCCCACCATGATTACGCCTGGGTCCTGGCGCAGTGATGACTTGAGCGCTCCTGCAAAGGTGAGTTTTCCCTTCGGATTGATCTGTACCTGGGTGATCCCTGCGATCCTGTATTCAACGGGGTCTTCAAGTGTTATGATACTGGATAGATGCCCGCGCACTGACTTCATATGTCGAAGAAGAGCATACAGTGTGGTCGTTTTTCCGGAACCGGCGGGACCGCCTATAATGAAAAACCCCTGGGGCGCGGCAACTAAACATTTAAGCTCTTTCAGGATTTCATGTGAAAAGCCCAAATCTTCGAGCCCTGATTCACTCTTGAGTTTGTCAAACATACGGATTACAATCCTCTCCCCGGGCTCCGAGGGAAGTACCGAGACCCTGAGATCCTGTGCCCCCTCACTGGTAATCTGGGTTATCCGGCCTTCCTGGATGGTATCCCTGCGATAAAGGATCATACCTGCTGCAACCTTTATACAGTTGATGAGCCTCTCACCTATGGCACGTTCAAAGGTAACAGCCAAAAACAAGACCCCGTCAATCTTGAAAAAGACTTGGAGATCGTCTTCGGAGTATTCCATGTGAATATCACTGGCACAGTGGCATATTCCCTGGGTTATAAGAAAATCGGCAACCTTGCGGATATTCGAACCACGCGATTCGACCAACTCCTTGCAGATACCCCCAAAACGATCAAAGGCAAAGGGATTTTCGTCCCTTATCACCTTTGGGCGGATTATCTCCTCAAGCTCTTTCTTTAGCCTTTTTACCTCATCTTCTGAAGAAAGACCGAGTCGAATTTCACAACCATCCTTGAACTCTAAGGTAATTGATGGCCCGGATCGCCCATTTAAGGATATTTGCTCGATATGCGCTATATCGTCATAGTATATCTCACGTGCTCCCAGACTCAACCAGGGAAGACGGCGAATGTACAAACCGTCCTGCGATAACTTTATATTTGACAGTTTCATTATTACTACATCATCAACGAATAAGAATAGATTATGGCACTGAAGACATACACGACCCCGATGCCTACCAATATCCCACATGCACCAATGCACCACCTGAACAGGTTCTGCATCTCCTTATCCAGGTTAACCGAGAGATATTTGTGCAGGAACTGATTGAGTTCTGTGATCAGTTCACGGGGTTTTCCTGTGCCCTCACCTAAGCCGATGAAATCAAGGGCGGGCATATCAGCCAACAGAGTCTCAGAGGCCAAGGCACTTGAAAGAGACTCCCCGTTTTCAACCAGAGAAAGAACCCTCTTCAGCGAATGTGAAGCCCTTCCTTTTGCGAGCCCTTCAACGGCCTCTGTCAGGGCCCTGTGGAGCGGAAGCCCGAGTTCAAGATTGTAACCATACATAGTTCCCAACTCCAGAGAAAGTACCCTGAAGTAGTTACGGTTCATCACAGGAGTTCGTCTGGTAACACAATCGATAAGGTCAATCTTAAGCACATACCGCACGATGAGATATGCGGCAATCACTGCCACCACGAAAAAAGCGAGGAAATAGGAGTTTGAGACAAAGAAAAACAGGCGATACATGGCCGGGATACAGGGTGATGTATTCCCCAGTATCGTGGTATGGGTGTTTGTAAATATATAAGAAAAATAAATTAGAAAGGCCGCCAGAAAGATAAGGATTACAGAAATATAGGCGTAGATCGATCGCATGTGAAACCTGAATCTGGCAAAGACCGGGTAATGGTCCAGGACTATTTTAAGCGCCGTGGCCAGGTTCCCGGAATCCTCGCCCTTTTGTATGATCTTGAGGAGAAACAACGGGAAGCCTTTGACAGATGATAAGGCCTCAGATAAGGTCTTTCCTCTTTCCAGCTCCAATCGAATCTTTTTGTACAAATGGCGCTTTCCAAGGGAGGAGATCTCGGAAAAACGCTTCTCTTCAGGGCCGGCCATAAGCGGCATATTGTTCCTGGTCCTGGTATATAGGTGGGCCAGTATCATGTCGAGTCCTGCACTATGGGCCATGTTATTTCCTTATATTTATTAGATATTTCCAGCCATTCTAAAAATAGGCAGATACATGGAGATTATTACAAAACCCCAAAGAAGAATATTAAACAGGATTAACGCCAATTCTACCCGCCGGGAAGACCGATTAGCTTGGATAGAATACTGCTCTTGCAATCCAAAAATGAATAGGCCTAATGTCTTCGACATATCACCTGCCACGCTGCCGGAGGCAACGGCTGTCACCAGGGCCGGGGGGAGGGCAGATCCCTGCTTAAGGGAATCGAGCCATGAAGCCCCGTTTTTTACCTTGTTGGAAAGGGAATCGGCTGCCTGGATATAGGTTTTATATCCTCTTATGCGGGCTGCTGCGGAAAGCGCCTCCCCAAGGCTGCCGCCGTTTTCCACAATGTCTTTGGTGAAAAGCATCAGCAAGAATGTGTCTAATTTGATCCGCAATCTATTAAAAAACCCTCTTTTAAAGAATCCCTTTTTGGTTGTTATTCTTTTAACCAGATACACAACCCCAATCAGCAAAATAAAGATATGAAGGTTTTGTTTGATTAAGCCACTCAGATTCATTGTTATTTGAGTCATCAAAGGCAGGTCTTTTCCAAAAGATGAAAACATGTCTGAGAAAACGGGAACAACAAAGATCAACATAATACACCCTGAAAAAAAACAAATTCCGAAAACTATAGCAGGATACGCAATAGCGTTATGTATCGCCTGTTTAAAAGAGGATTGCAGGTGGTAATAATCCACATATGTCTTAAGGAATAAAGGAAGGGCACCTCTTTTTTCCCCCTCGGCTATAGCTCTGATAAGTATTGCGGGGAATACACGAGGCCTTCGCTTGCATGCCTCGGCAAAGCTTGAGCCGTTTCTTACGTCATTGGCGATCCTGGCCAGGCGCTTTTTATATTGCGGCTGATACTGTCCCAGTAGCTCGAGGGAGTCCGTAAGGGTGTATCCCGTGTTCAACAATGCCATCAATTCTGAAACCAATTTGGCCGAGCCTCTTCCCTTGGGGATCAGAAAAGAGAGAATCAGCAAGAGAAAAATCAAGGGGGTAAATGCAGCGACGATCGAAAGTATACAAAGGCCGAACATACTCCAGATAACCCACTTCCGGTAGTTTGAGAGAATATCGATATATCTATTGATCATCCCATTTATCCTGCCATCCGAAAGATTGGAAGATACATTGCCAATATAAAAAATAGTATCGCAAAAATGACAACTATGATAACCAAAATACTAATCGGTAAATCCCATTCTTTCTTTATCGAGTAATACGAAACAATCTCTTCCATGGCCGGTTTCAGGTTCCCCTTTTTTTCTGCGAGGGCAATAATGTCAGAAACAAATGAGGGGAAATATGCCGCATGCCTGAAAGACTCAGAGAGGGTTTTTCCGTTCTCCACATCCCGTAACACGGAACGTAACCGCTCCCCCATACGAGGGTTGTCGAGGCTATCGGCGGCCCATAAAAGCATCTGCTTGATAGTGGCACCGCTTGTTAACTGCCCCCACATCAGGGAGAAAATATAATAGAGGTCGGAGTCATTGAATCTAAACTTCACCCTCCATAAAAAAATCAAGTAGTAGACAGCTGCGATGATCAAGAGCACCAAGAACCAGTATCTTCTCAGGAAAAGACCCGTACTGAGAACAAATTTCGTGGGTGCCGGTAATCCGCGGCCAAAGCCTGAGAACAGCTCTTCAAACATTGGAATAACAGCCGTTGAAAAGAATGCAAGTAAAAGTACGCAGAACAGGGTCACCCCAATACTCGGCAGAAAAGAGAAGGATTTATGAACTAACTCGGTACGGGTTCCGTAGTTTTCTTCAAGACTTTTGATCGTTAGTTCCAGATCGTGATCCTTCTGTGGCATGGACCGAACACAGCGCGCCATGCTCTCAGGGAAGGGGTGTGGTTTTCCAAAGAGGGCATCGTATAGGTTTTTCCCGGATTTGAGGTCTTTGTGGGCGGAGACGAGGTATTTTTTGAATCTTTGATCACTGATATGCTTTGATATCAGCTCAAGTGAATCGGCAACGGATACTCCGTCTGAGAGCAATACCCGAAACTGCTTAAGAAATAATAGGAGATTAAAATCATCGAGTTTATGCATACTCCGGCTCCAGCTTAACAACCAGGCACATTATTTTTTTCTTCTCTTTTTCTTCTTTTTATCCTTATCTCCGGTTGTTCTTTCCTCTGTGATTTCGTATGTTTCATTTGTGGCGAAAAATACTTCCTTTCCATCCTTTACGGCAATAGCTGTGAAGGTGTTTTGTGTGGCCTCAACCTTGAGCTGGTAGCCGTAGAGTTCTTGCATCGGAGTGAAGTTAAGCTCCTTCCATGATTCGTTCATCTGCCATTGGTTGTCCTTTTGGGAGGGGTTCAAAGGGCAGGCAATATAGACACCCTGTGCAGCCCTGTTTTCCCTTTCCAGGGAGCCGATTTCAGCCAATAAAACCTGTATGGAGCCGTCTTTAGCTCTATCCCTATATGCGCTGAATGAAGGTATGGCTATAGCAGCCAGAATCCCGATAATTGCTATGACGGCCATCAACTCGATGAGGGTAAATGCTTTTTCCTTGTTTCTTTTCATCATCGGCCTCCATTAAAGGTGCTACTTTTTTTAAGTAATGAACCCAGAAATTTATCGGAACAATCATTTCCTAAGCGGTGTAATTTCCTTATAATTTTGAGAATAGTATGATAGCGGCGAATGAGAGTCAACAAAAAAAACATAGTATCACTCGGTCTTCACTAATGTGGAACAATCAACCTTCATTATTACCTGATTTAGCTACCGGATGGCAGCCTGGCAAGAGAAATGAACATGCAATGACAGTATAACTGTATTCTGGTAAGTGAAAAGATCGATGCATAATACTCCTCATGCCTTTTTTTAAAATGCTCAGTTGTTTTCATCTGCTGCTTTAGTTGTTTGCCTGCTTTCCATACCGCTGGTCATTTCATCATAGTAATTTGAAGCCCATTGATGAAGGGTCTCATCTTCTGGAACCAACTGCTGTATCCTTTTGAGATACCCCTTTGATGCTTCGGCATTTCCAAACCCTTCCCATAAGATATGGGCCTTGAGAAACAGGGCCTCGGGGAAATCCGGTTCCTGATAAAGCAACTCGTTGACGAGGCTGAGGGCCTCGTCAAAATGGCCTATCCTTTTACTATATTTTATCTTTTGCAGGTCTGCTGAAAACTGTGCGTAATGATCAGGACTACCTGGAAGCCAGCCTGATAGAAGATTTCCAAAAGCGGAGCCTGATTTTTCTATAATAAAAACACAAAGCGCAGCAAGGGGTATGGTGAGTAAATTGAGAAAAACAGAGAAAGCACCACTCCAGATGCTGATAGTAAAAAGCGCTCCGTTCATGATCCCTAAGATCATGAGAAAACGAATAACACGATTATCATACATGTTCTTTTGCTCACAGCCTTCATCTATTGATCACCAGAGGGATCATCAAAATACCGAACAGACTCAAAATCAGGATCTTTGAACGTCGTGATATGTGAAAGGTTTTAAACATGGGGTCAGATCCTTTTCTTCTTAAGATTTAAAAAAGAATTTTCAATAGTAATAGAATAAGGAATGGGATCATAGATAAGAGTAATCTTTTTCTTTTTATGTTTGATTTTGGATCTTTTTGAAAACGAAGCAAAAATGGGACAACCAGAATTGCAGACAAAACAATAATTATATCAAATAAATTTGTGTCAACAGACTGCCTGAGTAAGTCAAAAAATGTTGTTTCAGCCATAGCTCATTCTCCTTCTTTATTCGCCTTCGCCAGAATACCCTGTAGTGTGCCACAGGGATGAATGGCGAGGTGAATTCCGCTGTGATACCCCGTCCCGCCTATAATTGTGCCATATGGCATTAAAGATATTGATATTATCATGATTGGTCTTTACAAACCATACAGTGAACGAAATGAGGGCGCAGCCCGACTGAAGTTCACTGTATGGACAT
>Ga0315550_1001575_pt1 | contig 13973 bp, 10 predicted proteins | sample SalMarSW160190MG_2_FD_203100 | JGI IMG/M metagenome (GOLD analysis project Ga0315550, IMG submission 203100) | Salt marsh sediment microbial communities from the Plum Island Ecosystem LTER, Massachusetts, United States - Salt Marsh Sediment SW1601-90 ... | reverse complement strand
AGTGGGTCATCGCCCAGGTTACCCACCCCGCTTAGGGCGCCGGTCCAACCTTGAACGCAGCAGTAGTTGATCACCGCGCTATCGCCGAAGACTTGGCTGTCCTGGTCCGTGCCTCCGACGTCGCTGTTGTTCCACAGAATGCAGTTGGTAAGCGTGGCGTTACTGCTGCTGAGAAGCAGGCCGCCGCCCAGCAGGCCCGCCGAGTTGCCGGCCAGCGTGCAGTTGGTCAGCGCTGCGACGCTATAGTCGCAAGCCACGGCCCCACCGTTGTCGTCGGCCTGGTTGCCGCTGAAGATGCAGTTGCGCAGCGTGGCGCTGTTGTTCGAATTGTGCAGGCCCGCCCCGTTACTACCCACCATATTACCGATGAAAGTACAGCCGCTCAACCTGGCGTTGCACTCCCACCAGTTGGCCACGGCCCCTCCGTGTTCGGTGGCCTCATTGCCATGGAAGGTGCAGCGCTCCAGAACCGGGCTGCTGAACTCGGCGTTGTTAATCGCCCCTCCGCTGTAGGCTAAGGCGGAGTTGTCGTTGAAGCTGCAGTCCGTTAACCTGGGGCTGCTCTGCCAGTTGTCCAGGGCGCCGCCGTACTGCTGGGCGGTATTGTTCGCGAAGCTGCAGTTGTTCAACTCCGCATTGCTGTGGTCGCCATTAGTCATGGCCCCGCCGGTATGCAGTTCGGCGGCGTTTCCGGTGAAGCTACAGCCGCTCAGCACCGGGCCGCTGTTGTCCCAGTTGGCCATGGCCCCGCCGGACTCCCTAGCCGTGTTGTCCGCGAAGGCGCAGTTGGTCAGTGTCGGGCGGCTGGCTCCGCCATTGGCCATGCCACCTCCGCTGTAGAGCACTGTCCAGTTGTTGGTAAAGGTACAGCCGGTAAGCACCGGGCCGCTGTTGTCCCAGTTTTCCATGCCTCCGCCCAGATCCGCCGAATTGCCGGTGAAGGTGCAGGAGATCAGCTCCGGGCTGCTGGCTCCGCCATTGGCCATGCCACCGCCGCTGTCGAGCACGGTCCAGTTGTCGGTAAAAGTACAGCCGGTCAACGTCGGGCTGCTCAGCCAGTTGTTCATTCCTCCGCCGCATTGCTGGGCGGAGTTGTTCGCGAAACTGCAGTCGGTTAGCGTTGGATGGCTGCCGTCCCCGTTGGTCATGGCTCCTCCGCTATACTGGTCGGCGGTGTTGCCGATGAAGGTGCACTCGGTCAGTGTGGGGCTGCTGTTCTGGTTGGCCATGGCGCCGCCGGAGCCGGCCGTGTTCCCCGTGAAGGAGCAGTCGCTAAGTTGAGCGTGGCATTGGGTCAGGTTGGCCATGCCCGCGCCCCAGTTGGCCGAGTTGTCGTTGAAGGTGCACCCGGTCAGGATGGGGCTGCACTGGTCGTTGTTGCATATGCCGCCGCCGTCCCAGGTGGCCGCGTTGTTGGTGAAGGCGCAGTTGGTCAGCGAGGGGCTGCTCTGGTCGTTGGCCATGCCCCCGCCGTTCCCGCTGGCCGAGTTGTTGCTGAAAGTGCAATCGGTCAGCGTGGGGTTGCTGCTGTAAAGATTGCGCATCCCCCCGGCATAATCCGCGGCGTTGCCGTTGAAGCTGCAGTCTGTGAACACCGGGCTGCTGCTATCGCGGTTGTACACCCCGGCTCCGTAGGAGGCCCAGTTCGCGCTAAAGACGCAGTTGCTCAGTGTGGGGCTGCCGCTCTTGTTGTACATACCTCCGCCGGCGTTATGGTTTTCTGTATCGTTGGCATTGCCGGCGGTAACGGTGAAACCGTCGAGGATGGCGGTTTGGTCCGTGCCGCTGCCGGTGACCACGTGGTAGCTGTTCTCGCCGTTGTTCTGGAAGGGGCCCGGACCGTCGTCGGAGTCAAGGTCGCCGCTGAGGATGGTCACGTAGGTGTCCGGGTCGCGTGCTTCGAAGGTGCCGTCGCCGCCACCGGGAGGAAAGCCGCCGTAGACGGCCACGCCGCTGACCAGCGGGAAGGTGGCCGTGCGGTCACCACCCGGACCGGCCGGCCAGTATACTGCGGCCGCTACCCAGACCTCCTCTACCCCTCCAGCGGTATGCCCCGCCGCGTACAGCGCGTCCTGGAAATCGGTGAAGGCATCGGTCCAGCTCGTGCCGTCGTTGGCCCCGCCGGCGCCGGGATCCACGTGTACCACTGGCGGCACCGGGTCGTTGTCCTGCTCGATGGCGCTTACGTCGACCGGGTCGATGCCGGCGGCGCTGACCCGAATGGTCGCGGTACCGTTGGTGTAGTCAGCATCCTCCAGCGCTGCCAGGACCACCGGCTGGAAGATCGAGTAGTTGCTGGAATCAAAGGTGAGCGTCGAGCCGAATAGGACCATGATGTCCGTGTCACCGTCATGGTGCGCCACGGTTACCTCGACCGGCCCCAAGGGATCCTCGGCCAGGGCCACCAGGAACACACCGTATTTGCCCCGTCCGGCCAAGGCCGGCGGGTCACCCTCGAAGACGGTCGCTGGATCACCGTCGATGACGAACTGCTGTGTGCGGTCCACAGGCGCGCCGAAAGCAATGAGCGGCCCCGTGCTGCTGCCCCCGGCGGCATGGCCGTCTGCCTGGTGAACCGAGGCCCGGGTGATCGCGGTGGCGGCCAGGGACAGCCCCGCCGCCAGGCCGATCAGGTTCCTCATCCATCCGCTGCGCCGCATCTTCTGTCCTCCTCTTGTTGCACGGCCCGGTCTGGGCTGGCTGGACTAGACCAGCAAGATATGCTTCACCGTCGCGTGAAAGCATCGTTACCGCTGGTAACCATGTTACCAAATTGCAGGGCCTAAAGACAGGCTAAAGCTTAGGAGCGTGACCCATGGAGAGCGTTGAGCGACTTGACCGGTCGGGCCAGCGCGTCTAAGGTTGGCTGCGGTCAGGGGTTACCGCGCCGCGGAATAGGTAACATGGTTTGCGGGCCAGAAGATGATCTTGGCGACCAGGGCCGCGAGCAACCGGACAGCCCCGGCGCGTCCGCGGGCCAGAGTGACCAGCATCCGCTGGGGCCGCTGGTTTGGCGCGAGCGTTTGCAACGGCCGGCTTTAGGGCGCTTGGTGGCGCTGGCGCTGTTCGCGGCCTGTGCATCGGGACTGGTGATGGCCGCCTGGCTTGACCCGGACGCGCCCGCCTATGGCACGCACCGGACACTCGGTCTGGGCCCGTGTGGATTCCTGGTGCGAACGGGGTTTCCCTGCCCCACCTGCGGCATGACCACCTCCTGCTGCCTGACGGTTCGAGGTCGACTGGGGGCCGCGTTCTATGCCCAACCGCTGGGCCCGTTCCTGGTCCTGGCGGCGGCGCTGGGTGGGCTGGGCTGCCTGGTAGTGGCGGCCACCGGCCAGACCTGGATGGTCAATTGGTACCGCATTTCGCCGCTGCTGGTGGTCTGGATAGTGGGCCTGGCCTTCATCCTGGCCTGGGGGATCAAGATCGCGGTGGGTCTGCTGGACGGCAGCTTGCCCGCCCGGTCCTTCTGAGCTATTTTGCGGGGCCGTCAAGGCTGACTTGCGTTTCTGACCGGTGGCCCCCACCCGTTGGCGGAGATACCGATGAGCCGAACCTCGAGAGCCGTTGCCGGCCTCGCTCTGGGGAGCTTCCTTCTGGCGGGGGCCTGGGGCTGTAACTGGCTGATTCCCGGGATGATCCTGGCCGGCCCACCGACCGAGAAGGTGGAGCCCGAGTTTGCCCGATTGAAGGGCAAGAAGGTGCTGGTGCTGGTCTGGGCTCCGCCCGCGGTGCTGACCAACTATCCCTATGCCCGCTACGACATCGCCAAGTATGTCGGTGACGCTCTGCGGTCTCAGATCGAGGAGGTGACCACGGTGAGCGCCCGCCACGTGGAAGACTACGTGAGCAAGCGCTCCCAAGGAGCCGCCGACCCTGAAGTCGTGGGCCGGCACTTCCAGGCCGACCTGGTGGTCTACCTGGAGCTGCTGCGTTATCGCATGCGCTGGCCGGAATCGCCCCACCTCTACCGGGGAGATATTCACGCCTCGGTGGTGGTCTTTGACCTGAACGCCGCCGGCGGGGAACCCGAGCGCTACGAGCTATCCACGGCGTCGGTCCTGCACCCCGAGGGCGCCCCGGTCAGCGTCCATAAGACCACCGAGCAGAAACTTCGCAAGGAAACTTCCGAGATCTTCGCCGAGAGAGTGGCCCTGAAGTTCAAAGCCCATCGGGTTGAGTTGTAGTATGCATTGCGGTCGTGACGGTAAGCTGACCGTTCCGGACCAACCGGTACGCCCGGTGCAGGGGGCCCGCGCCCGCCTCCGGGGCGCCCAACCCTGGGGCCGCGCGGTGCTCTTTTGTCTGACGGCCGGCCTGGTTCCGGGTTTGCTGGGCTGTGGTCAGCAATTCGGCGCGTTTCTCTATTGGACCGGCCTGTATCCCAAACCCACGGTCAAGGCCGAGTTCACCCTCACCGAAGGTCCCCTGCTTATTCTGGTGGAGGATGACTACAACGTCACGCGGTCACAGGTGACCCGCAACGCCATTGGCGCAGCGCTTACCCAAGAGTTGGCCCGCCACAAGGTCAACCGCCGGGTGGTGCCGCTGGAACGGCTCGATCAACTTCGCCAACAAGACCCGGACTATGCCAGGATTCCCGTGGACAAGTTGGGACGCAGGGTCAAAGCCGAGCAAGTATTGTGGATCAAGATCGTAGAGTACTCCGTCGGTGGCCATGAGGCCGAGGATCCCACCGAGGCGGCCCGAGCGGTGCTCACCATCCGGGTGATCAACTGCCGGGCCGAGAGCCGCGACGAGGTCCGGCTCTGGCCGAGCGGGCGCGAGCCCTACCGCTTGGAGGTGACCAAGTCGCTGGGGGCCGTGCAAGGCCTGGGCGCTGAGAAGGTCGAGCTATTGCTGATCCAGGAGTTTGTGGACCAGATCGCCAAGCTCTTCTACGACCACAAGATCGTGCCGGAGTGAGCGGCCAGGTTGGGGAGGACCGCGCCTTGGCCGCCATAAGCAAGATGCGCGTGCTGCACCTTTTTGATGATCGCATGGAGTTGCTGGACTTCGAGACTCTGGGCCAGCTTCTCCAAGCGCCCCGAAGCTCCTCGAGCGGAATCGAGGTGCAAGTCGGTGCCCTGGGCGGGCGGGTGCCGGCCCGCTTCGCGGCCTCTTGGCCACGCCCGCATCGCCTGGGTTTCCCCACGCGCGTGCCGCTGATGGCCGTGGCCTGGATACGCAGGTTGCTCCGTGACACCCGGTGTGACTTGATCCACGCTTGGGGCGTGTTGCCTGCGGTGGCCGCGCGCCTGGCGGGGCTCGGCGGTCGGCCGCTCTTGGCCACCATCACGCATCCGTTGCTCGAGGTTCGCGACAACAAGTGGCTGCTGAGCGCTCGGCGCAACGTCCCCTTGCCTGTGGCTTGTCCCACCGGCGCTATCCGACGCGACTTGGTGGAGAAGGGCCACCCCCCTGCCGATGTGGGCATCATCCGTCCCGGGGTGGACTTCGGGCGAGTCCGGGCCGCCAAACGGATAGCGCAGCGCGAGCGGCTGGGGCTGGACCCCGAGCAATCCGTGCTCGTCACCTGTCCGCCGCCGTCGCGCGAAGGTGGACAGTATTACGCCATCTGGGCCGCCGCCCTGCTGGAACAAATCCGCCGGGACCTTCGTTTAATCGTGCCGGGTGACTCGAAGGAACAGCGCCGGCTCCAGCGCTTCGTGCGCGGCTTCGCCAAGCCGCACCTGTACCTGTTTCCTGATCCCTCGATCGATTTCGTCGATTTGTTGGCCGCGGCGGACGTGTGCGTGGCGGCGGCCATCGGGCCGGTCTCCACCGTGGCCCTGGCTTGGGTGATGGCCGCCAACCTGCCCATCGTTGCCTCGGCCGTTCCCGCGGTAGCGGAGCTGTTGGTCCATAACCACAACGCCCTGCTTTGCCGGGCCCGGCAGCCCAAGCTGTTGGCGGCGCGCATTCGCCAGCTCTGGCGTGATGATCGCTTGGCCTATCGTCTGAAGGACACCGCCCGCGGGCAGGCCTACGAAGTCTTCAGCCGGCAGCGCATGTTACAGCAGTACCAGCAGGCTTACGCCAATCTGCTGGCCGGCAAACCCGCTTTTGAGCAAATCACCGACGCCGCGGTCAATCTGTGACCCCAAACTGGGCGGGGGTCCACCCGGCTCGCCATCGCGGGTGCTCCGGATCAACCGGCTTAGTCCAGGATGAAGGTGATCTCCATGGTCACGCGGTACTCCTCGATCTTGCCGTTGGCCACCTTGGCCTTCTGTGACACCACGTCCAGCCCGGTGATGCCGCGTAGGGTCTGGGCGGCCCGCTCGATCCCGAGCCGTACCGCGTCCTCGAAACTCTTCGGCGAAGCGCTGGTAACCTTGGTTACTCTGGCAACGGCCATATTCGCTACTCCCTTCGTAGTTGGGTTACGCTCAACCGGGGCGTCCCCGACCAACACCGCCCGGCCCCGCGCCGGACCGGCCGGCTGACAATTCTGCTCGCCCGAAGTGATCTTGGCAAGTGGATCATGCGCCCTTGCCACCCACCCAACGCGGGGCGAAGCCCCGGGATTACGCGCCCTGTGTTGGCTCCACGGTTGCCACATGCCGGCGTCGGGCGAGTTCAGGCTGACATACGTCTATCATTTCGGCAGGTTGCTGCGCCGGTGCCGGCGCGAGGGGGAGGCTTGACGGGGTCAAGCGGCGTAGTTATGCTCTCCGGTGCTGGAGGGCTTTGTTACCATTCTGGTAGATGGAGTGGACTGTTGGGCTACGATTGCGTGGTGTGCGTCAAGCAGGTGCCGGACACGGCCAATATCACCGGCCAGGCCATGAGGGAGGACGGGACGGTCAACCGCGGGGCCTTGCCGGCGGTTTTCAATCCCGAGGATCTTCACGCTCTGGAAGCGGCCTTGCAGGTGCGCGAGCAGTACGGCGGAACGGTGACGGCGTTGTCCATGGGCCCGCTCAACGCCAGCGAGGTGCTGCGCGAGTGTCTCTATCGCGGCGCGGATCGGGCCATCTTGATAAACGACCCCCGGGCCGCAGCCAGTGACACCCTGGCCACCAGTTACATTTTGAGCCGGGCCGTCAAGCACCTTGGTGCGTACGATCTGGTGTTCTGCGGGCGACAGGCCATCGACGGCGACACGGCCCAGGTCGGTCCGCAACTGGCCGAGAAGCTGGGTATCGCTCAAGTGACCTACTTCGAGCGTTTCGAGGAGCTGGGTGATCGCACTGCCCGGGTACGGCGCAACGTGGGCCACGGCTGGGAAGTGCTGGAAGCACGGCTGCCCCTATTGTTGACCGTGCTGGATGTGGCCAACGTGCCCCGCCCGGCAGCGGCCCGGCGGGTCATGCGCTACAAGCGGGCCCGCACCGTGGACGAGATCGCCAGGGATGTCGCCGCCGGTATGGAAGAGGCCGGCGAGGAACAGATCGAAACCGAGCGCGAGAAGCGCCGCACCTCGCTGACCATCAAGGGGCTGCTGCTGGAACAATGGGACCTGGACGAGATCAAGGCCGACCTGGAGTGGTGCGGGTGGTCGGGCTCGCCCACCAAGGTGCATCGCATACAGTCGATCGTCCTGACCAAGGAAGGCTACACGCAGGTGCCGCCCACCGAAGCAGGCGTGCGGCAGATGATCCACGAGTTGATTGTGGACCACACCCTGTAGTGGGAGGCTGAAGCGCGGGGGCTGAGCACGCCCCCTAAATGCCGTGACCGTGACGCGGAGCGGTGCCCTGCCGGGGCCGAGCCGCGAGTAGGTACTCAAGCAATGATCGAACCCAATCCCCAAGGTGAGGTCTGGGTCTTTGCCGAGCAGGAGGACGGACTGCTCAGCGACGTTTCGCTGGAGTTGTGCGGCAAGGCTCGCGAACTGGCCGACCGCCTGGGTGTCAGGATGGGCGCCGTGCTGGGCGGGTGTGACGTCCGCGAGCTGTCCCACCAGCTTATTGCCCACGGCGCCGACCGAGTCTATTACGCCCACGACACGCGGCTGGAACACTACCGTACTCAGCCCTATGCCCGCGTGGTGTGCCGGCTGATTCACAAGCACCGGCCGCAAATCGTGCTCTATGGGGCCACGGCCCTGGGGCGCGACTTGGCCCCGCGGGTCGCCTCCGAGACGCGCGCCGGGCTCACCGCCGACTGCACCGACCTGGACATCGGTGACTACACCGACGTGGCCACCAAGGCCACCCGCCGTAACCTGCTGCTGCAGGTTCGCCCGGCCTTCGGGGGCAACATCATCGCTACCATCGTCAACCCGGACCGCTGGCCGCAAATGGCCACCGTGCGCGAAGGAGTCATGTCCCTGGGCGACGGAGACCCCCGGCACCGCGGCGAAATCATCGAGGAGAAGACCGAGTTCAACGACTTCGACCTGGCCTTGCGCTTGATCGAACGCCACCGCGAGAAGCGCAAGGTCAACCTCAAGGCGGCCCGGGTCATCGTGGCCGGCGGCGGCGGCGTGGGCAGCAAGGAAAACTTCAAGTTAATATTCGACTTGGCCGGGGCCATCGGCGGCGCCGTGGGGGCCTCGCGCGCCGCGGTCGATAGCGGCTTCATCGACAAGGAGCATCAGGTCGGCCAGACCGGTACCACCGTGCGGCCGGCGTTGTACATCGCCTGCGGAATCAGCGGCGCGGTCCAACACCGGGCCGGCATGGAGGAATCGGCCAAGATCATCGCCATCAACCGTGATGCCGATGCCCCGATACTCTCCGTGGCCCACTACGGAATTGTCGGTGATTTGAACAGGGTCATTCCCATGATGATCCGGGCGGTCAAAGAACGGGCCTAACCACCATGGCGAACTTCTTCCTGGACAACGAAGATATTCTCTTCCTCTTCGAGCACCTGCCGCTGGCCGAGCTGGCCGCGATTCAGGAGAACAACTTCACCAAGAGCGACGGCCCCGGGGACGAGTACGCGCCGCTGGACGCCGCCGACGCCGTGGATAACTACCGGCGGATTCTCACCATCGCCGGGGGCATCGCCGCCGACCAGATCGCCCCGCGCGCCGAGCGCATCGACGCCGAGGGCAACACGCTCAACGAGAACGGGACGGTCACCCTGCACCAGGACCTACGCGAGAATCTGCAGGTCCTGGCCCAGGCCGATCTGATGGGCTTCACCCTGCCGCGCCGCTACGGGGGGCTGAACTGCCCGAATCTGGTCTATACCATGGCCATTGAAATCGTGAGCCGGGCCGACGCCTCCTCGATGAACATCTTCGGGCTGCAGGGCATCGCCGAGACGATCGACAGCTTTGCCGACCAATCCATCAAGGATGAATACCTGCCGCGCTTTGCCAATGGCGAACTGACCGGGGCCATGGCCTTGACCGAGCCGGACGCCGGCAGCGACCTGCAGGCCATCGGTCTTCGGGCCCGGCAGGATGACCAGGGACAGTGGCTTCTTAGTGGGGTGAAGCGCTTCATCACCAACGGTTGCGGCGAGATAGTGCTGACCCTGGCCCGCAGTGAGCCGGATATCAGCGACGGTCGCGGGCTGAGTCTGTTCCTGGTGGAGCGTAGCGAGCGGATCAAGGTTCGCCATCTGGAGCACAAGCTGGGTATTCGTGGCTCGCCGACCTGCGAGCTGGTCTACGACGACGCCCCGGCCAAGCTGATCGGCGAACGGCAGCGCGGACTGATCACCTACGTGTGGAGCCTGATGAACGGGGCCCGGGTGGGCATCGCCGCCCAGTCGCTGGGTATCGCCGAGGCCGCCTTCCGCGTAGCCCGCCAGTATGCCCACGCGCGCAAGCAGTTCGGCGTGGCCATTGAGCGGCTTCCCGCCGTGGCCGAGATGCTGACCGAGATGAAGATGGCCCTCGAGGCGGCCCGCGCCCTGACCTATGAGACCAGCCGCGTCTGCGACCTGGAGAATAACAACCTGCGCGTGCTGTGGTTCAGCACGCCCACCGATCAGGCGGAACTGAAGCGCCGCAAGAGCGATGCCCGCAATCTCAAGCGGCTCAACAGCGTGTTGACGCCGATGGTCAAGTATTACGCCTCGGAGATGTGTCAGCGCGTGGCCAACGACGCGATCCAGGTACTGGGCGGGTCGGGCTACATGACCGATTATCCGGCCGAGCGCTACTTCCGCGACGCCCGCATCACCACCATCTACGAAGGCACCAGCCAGTTGCAGGTCGTGGCGGCGGTGCGCGGCGTATGCGGCGGGGCGTTCGAAAAGTGGATCGACGAGCACGAGCAACATGAGTTCACCGACCAGGACTTGGGCGAACTCAAGGGCCGGCTCGATGAGGGCAAGGAGCTGGTGCTCGGCGGGGCCGCCTTCGTCAAAAAGCGCGGGGGCGATTACATGGATCTCTGCGGGCGGAAGCTGGTGGACGCCGCCGCCGCCGTGCTGATCGGGCATCTCCTGCTTGGCCAGGCCGCCGACAACCAGCGCAAGCGTCATGTCGCCCGGCGCTTCATCGAGACGCACCTGCCCACCATCCGGCGCGACATGGAGTTGGTCCGCAGCGGGGATCAGTCGGTCATGGAGCACTTCGACGCCCTGGTCGGCCCACCTGTGGCTGCTTCATAGCGGGGCGCTGTGCTTGGCCGGCCGCTTGAGCCTGAGGCGTGTGCTAACATGTCGGGCTTGCTTCTGATCCGGTGACTATGAATCGGCTGATCCGCCGTCGGCGGCCCCCGGCTCTCCCGACCCGGTCAGGTTAAGCATCTCTTCCTCGGGGACCGAGATACTGCCCAACTCGTCGGCCAGTTTGGCCTGGAAGGCCAGCAGGCGGTCGCGGGCCGCGTGCACCTCGCGAATGCGGCTGTTCCAGCTTTCGCCGGCCTGAGCCAGCCGGGACTGCTGCTCGTCGAGCTGCTGGCGCTGCTGCTCCAACGATGAGGCCAGGCCGGTCAGTTCGGCCTCCTTGTTACGCAGGGTTTCGACGTCCTGCTTGACCGCCGCGTGCTGCTGGGCGATGGCCTCTTGTTCCTGACCGAGGAGCTCGCGTTCGTGCTGCAGCTCTTCTTTGGTCTTGCCCAGGGTGGCCTGCTGGGCTTCCAGGGCCGCTCGTTCCTCTTCCACGCGGGAGCCGGCCTGGGCCACTTCCTGGCGCGAATCCTGCAACTTCACCAAGTCTTCGTTGAGCGACTTGGCACGCGCTTCCGCCTGGCGCCGCTGCTCGGCGAGTTGGGCTTCTTTCTGGGCCAATTCCGCTTCCTGTTCGCCCAGTTCCTTATTCTTGCGGCCGGCCGCGTCTATACGGGACTGCAGCTTGTGCTCGCGCTGGTGGAGTTTCTCGGCCTCGGCCTGGTGCCGCCGGGAGATCTCTTGGACCTGTTGTTCCAACTCGGCGCAGTGGCGTTCGCGTTGTTCCAGTTCGGTTTCGCGGCGGGCCAATTCTTCGGACATCTCCGCCTGCCGCCGGGCGAAAGTCTGCCACTCCAGCGTGGCCTGTTCATAGCGCGTATCCAAGGCGCTGCGGCAGGATTGCAATACGTGGGCCCGGGCGTCGATGGATTCGCGTAGCGTCCGAATCCCGCTGAGCACGTCGTTGACGATGGCCTTGAGCTGAGCGCTATCCACCCCGGCGACAAAGTTCGCCCCCTTCTTGCCGGCGCCGCCCAAGGTTTCCGGAGCGGGCCTGGCCGCAGCGCTGCCGGTAAACAGCCCCGGAGCCGGCGGCCCCGTTTCTTCCGGCGCGGTGTTTGGCCGGATGTTCTCGTTCTGTTGTCCGAGAGTGTCAGGCCCGGCCTGGCTGGTATCGCTTGCCGGTTTCGTGCTTTGGTGCTGCATGGCTTCGTCCCCTCGCATCCTCCTGCCAAAGCGGCGCCGGTCGTTCCCCGCCTCGCGCAACCGCCGACCGGGAACGTGGATAAGCTATTAGGAATATACGTTTTATTTTGGCCGCCTGCCCTGGTTTGGGGCAAATTCCCGCCGCGTCCCATAGAGACAGCGCGGCTCGACTTGCCTCGCTCACCAGGCTGCCTCGGCTCCAAATCGGACCCGGGCACGACGCTTATTCCGACCCATAACCATGCCGCTCCGGCCATGGTAGAGGCCGCCTTCCGCCACCCCGCGCGATCCGCGCCCTTGCACGAATCTCCTAACCTGAGTCTAATTTGCAGGCGGCCACAAGCGACGCTCCTTTCATAGCCTGCCGACCGCGTTGCAGGCGCGTGCCACAGCGGGCCTTGGGAGCGGCGCCACGCGGAACAGCTCATGAACACGCCGATCATCCAGCAACTGGCCGGCGGCCCGTCCGCCTACTCGCCCGAGGCCCTGCGCGATCTGCGCCCCGAAGAATTCTGCCGCCAACTGCTGCCCCACGTGTCGCGCACCTTCGCCATCAGCGTGCCTTGTCTGCCCCCGCCGCTCGATCATCAGGTCACCGTGGCGTACTTGCTCTGCCGGCTGGCCGACACCATCGAGGACGGCACGCACTGGACGGCTGAGTCGCGGCGGCAGGCCTTCGGCGACCTGTCGGCCGTCTTCGCCGACGACGACATGTCGGCCGCGGCGCGGCGGTTCCAGCGGCGCCACGGCGGCTATGCGGGTGAGCAGGCCTGCGACCTGTTGTTTCAGCGGGCCGCCACGATCTTCGACGCGTTCGCGGGTTTCGACCGGCCGGTCATCGCCGCCACCGGCCGCTGCGTGTGCGCGATGATCGAGGGCATGAGCCGCACGCCGACCGCCCGCCGGGGCGCCGGCGTGTCCCGGCTCTTCGACACCATCGAGCAGCTCGAACAGTATTGTCACTATGTGGCCGGCGTGGTGGGCATCATGTTGACCGAGCTGTTCGACCTGTATCTGCCGCCCGGCAGCGGGTTCGCCGCCCCGGACCGCCTCGAACAGGGCCGCCGCTTCGGGCTGGGCCTGCAGATGACCAACGTCCTGGTGGATCAGGTGGACGACGCCCGGGCCGGCAAGTCCTACATACCGGCCTTGACCTCGCTGCCGCCCGAGCGGCGCATGCCCGCGCTGGTCGAGCGGGCCCGGCTGCACTTGGACCAGGCCCTGGAGTACACCCTGGCCTTGCCCGCCGAGCCGGCCGGCTTGCGGGTGTTCTGTTTGCTGCCCTTGTTCTTCGCCCTGCGGACCTTGCAGTTGGTCTGCCGCAAGGACGCCGGACTGCTGGAGACTGATCGTCCCAAGATTTCGCGCCCGGATGTGATACACATCGCCGAGCGCGTCTATGCCCACGTGGCCGACGACCAGGCCCTCCGCGCCTGGTATGCCACCGAGCGGGCCAAGAAGGAACCACAGATTAACACCGATGAACGCAGATAACAGGGTGTAGCGCGGGCGCACGGTGTAGGGTGGGTGTAGTCTGCCAACGGCGGACGAAACCCACCACATTTCTGAGTGAAGCGTGAGGCGTCATTCGTGAAGCGTGAAGAGTGGGATTCTGGCGAGATACGCTTCACGAGATACGAGATACTTATGAAACGTGAAACGTGAAGCGTGAAGCGTAGGATTCCGACGAGATACGCTTCACGAGATACGAGATACGAGTTGCGAGATACGCTTCACGAGGCCGTGCTAGCGGTTCCGTGATCCGCGGCCGCCGGAGGATCTGTTGCCGGAATCGCCGCCGCCGGGCCTTCTCCCCGGAGGCCCGCCGCGCATCCCCGGTCCGCCGCGTCCGCCCGGACCTCCAGGTGCCTCCAGGCCGCGCTCCTGCATGCGCGCCCGCACGGCCATGAAGTAACCCATCATGCGCGAGCGATTCTCGGCCTTGGCGGTCTCGTAGTCCTCTTTGCGCTCCTCGCGGCTGGGCGGCGGGCGGTTCCGCCACCGCTCGCGCATACGCTGGCGCTCCTCCTCGCTGGGGCCCTCCTCCTCATCTCGGGCTTCTTCCATGCGCTTGCGCATGGCCAGGAACTCGTCGATCTGCTCGTCGAGGATGGCCGTGCGCTCCTCGCCCTGGGCGCTGAAGTAGCGGTTCATGCGCTCCTTCATCATCTGCTCCCGAACCTGGCGAGCGTTTCTGAACAGCGTCTCCCTCTGTTCCTCGGTCAGGTCCTGGCGGCGGAAGA
>Ga0315550_1001571_pt1 | contig 13992 bp, 15 predicted proteins | sample SalMarSW160190MG_2_FD_203100 | JGI IMG/M metagenome (GOLD analysis project Ga0315550, IMG submission 203100) | Salt marsh sediment microbial communities from the Plum Island Ecosystem LTER, Massachusetts, United States - Salt Marsh Sediment SW1601-90 ... | reverse complement strand
CGCGGGCACATCGAGCGCTCTCGCTACCGCAAGGCGCTCGTCATCAATGGCTTGAGCGACGTGGCCGACGGCGTCGGTGATGCCTTCCTTGTAGAAGAGAAAGCTGCCGTCGGTACGCTGGATCCAGCCCGCATTGAGGATCATGCCGGGCGGGTGAAAGACGGCATTCATGTTGGCAAGCGCCGTTTCGATGACGCTCGATGCCTTGACCGTCTCCGGATAGATGCGGTGAACGATATCGAACATCTCGTCGGCATGCCGGCCGGGCAGTGCGGCAAAGCGCTGATTGTGGGTGTAGGAGTAGATGCCGACGGTGGCCGGCGCTTCCATGCGCGTGATGTAAGTCAGCGACACGGTCTCGCCGGTCTTCACCGGGCCGCGGTATCCGGCATCCCGCAATTCCTTCAGAAAATGCAGGCCGCCGCCGGTATGCCCGGGATCGAGAAAGATCGGCACGCTGCCGTCGATCAGACCGGCCAGCGCCTTGGCGTAATAGCCGTGCGCGACCGACGGCACGACCAGCATGATCAGGTCAACGCCCTTGATCGCTTCCGCCACGTCGGTGGTCATTTTGGCGATTGGAAACAGCCCCTGCTGCACCCCGCGGGCTTGGATGCCCCTGGCCCTTCGCAACGGCTCCAGGGTTGCCTCCCGTCGGGCGTGCAACTGTACGGCATAGCCACGTGCCGTCAGATCGGCCGCTGCGGCACAGCCGCCATGCCCCGCCCCCAACACCGCAATTGTCTTGACGTCCGTTTCCGCCATCGACGTTATCCAATTCTCAGCAAATGGTCGGTGTCGGCGTAGTCGGAGAGCAATTCGCAGCCGTTTTGAGTCACGACCACCATGTCCTTGTTCTGCATGCCGAAGCCGTAGCCGGTGCGATAGCAAAGGGGCTCAAAGCCGAGCACCATGCCGGCTTCCAGGTAAGCATCCTCGGATGAGCCGATGATTGGTGTGCGGCCGAGATAAGGATCCTCATGCAAGAACAGGCCGATGCCATGTCCGACGAAGGAAATCGGGGGCAGGTTCTTGCTCGCCAACTTCCCGATGAAATCTTCGTAGATGGCACGACAGCTGGCGCCTGGTTTGATTTGCTCCAGAATCACATGCTTGCACTCGGTGAGCAACTGCCAAATATCGCTGGCTTGCGGCGGCGCTTGCTGCACCACGGCAGTCCGGCAGACGCCGGCGTGATATCCGTTGATGACCGCAAAAATCTCCACGCGACATACGTCGCCAGAGATGAGTTGCCGATCAGTCGGCCCAACATTGGGAAGTTGACTGCGCTCGCCGGTCGCAACGATCATCAGCTTGAACTGCTGCGCTCCGAATTCATAGACCTTGCGCGTCAGATGCGCCGCCAGATCCATCTCGGTATCCTCGGGAGCGACCGCGGCAATTGCGTCGGTGATCGCCTGATCCGCAATGTGCGACAGGTCGCGCAGAAGCTTGATCTCCTGCACCGTCTTGATCTGACGGAGACGGGCAAAAATATCGTCGCAAGCGACGAACGTCGCCTCGGGCAAGACGCGCTGCAACCGGGCGAAATCTGCAGCCGGCAGATAGCCAAGTTCGATCCCGACGCGCGCCCGGCTCAGTCCCATTTCGCCGAGCAACCCGGCGAGCACCTGCATGGGATCGTCGCTGAATTCCGCCCAAACGGCGAGCGGCACCTCGGGCTCCTTCGATCGGATCGTCGATTCTTCCATGTCCACGCCAAGAAGCGCGGTCTTCCCGTTGGCGGTGACGACCGCCATCGCGTGCCGGTGCCGCAGCAATGGCTGGGACGGCACCACGAACCCTGTCACATAAGCGAAATTTTCCGGCGAGCAGGAGATCATGGCGTCCAGGCCGGCGCCTTGAAGCGCCTTCACCAAACGGGCAACGATCTCCTGACGCATGGTATATCCCTCAGTCCGCCGTGCCGACGGTCGCGCATCCGGCGCAAACTGTGATCACAGACTGTGATCACACCTCTCGACGGATTGGGAGTCAAGCCACTAAGATGGCGGCCCTCAGTCCTTTGTGGGCATGACCAAAAGGGCAGCAAATGCTGCGAAATGCATCAACTCCATCGATCTTGGTTGGAGTCCTCGGGAGCGCGCCTTATTGAATCAGCAAGACAAAATAGTAGGCGCTGCATTGCATAACTTGACGCTTCCCTCCGCACCAACTCCGCGCGTGACAGGTCCGGTATCGCAGCACGTCTATTTGACGCTACGCCGGATGCTGACAACTGGCGGGTTCCAGCCGGGTGAGAGCGTCAGCCTCCGCACCCTCGCCAAGCGGCTGGGGACAAGCGCCATGCCCGTGCGCGAAGCCGTCAACAGGTTGATAGCCGAGCAGGCCCTTGAGATGCTGCCCAATCGGCAAGTCATCGTACGCCGCATGACGCGACGGAAATTCCTCGAGTTGACGCGCGTTCGGCAGACTCTTGAAGGCATGGTGGCCGGTGACGCTTGCGAGCATATCAGCGATGCGCTGCTGAAACGGCTCGGACGCGATCACAAGAAACTGCTGACCGCGTTAACATCCGCGCCGATGTCCGAAATTCTTTTGCGTAACAAGAATTTTCATTTTGCTATCTATGAGGCGGCGCGGTCGGAGGTACTCATCCCGATGATTGAAGGATTATGGATGCAAACCGGGCCATTCCAGGCTCTTTCCCTTTCGCGGCAAAGGCCGTTATGGCAGGCCCATCGCCACACGGAATTGCTCGAAGCGCTGCGTCGGCGCGATCGGGAAGCGGTCATCGGTGCAATACAGGGCGACATTGCCGACGTGGCCGAAATGCTCATGCAGATCGGAGTTTTCGACGAATAATGCGTGGCTGGCCCAGTTATTGACGCCTCAACGGTGGCGTAAGGTATGTGCCGGCCTGTTAATTCCGGGCGATTGCAACCTTCGCCTTCTTCATTCCGAACTTGTTTGCCAAGTGCGCCAGACTCATGGTCTGATAAGGATCGTTGAAATTGCTCAGTATATGGAACCAACGTCAAACGGGTTGTTTGGAATCAGCATGTTGGCCGCATACTGGCCGACTTCATTTTCTTTGCAGGGATCATGGCTGCGGCGACAAAGTTCGTAATAAATGAGCGACATTTCGGGCTTCCTTTGTTTATATTCGTGTTTCAACCCCCTCCAGGGAAGCAATGAGAACGACAGCCTTTTCATATATTCGCTGGTGAGTTGGATCGCTCGCCGATGCGTGTGGTGGTGAGAAAACTCCACTCGATTGCGCCTAGCGGATGGGACGACGCAAGACAGGTCTGCGGATATTCGCGTGACGGAGATGGCGGTGCAAACCGGTATGACGTGCGACGACGGTTCAAACATTCCGCAGCGAGAGGGTGCGCAACGCGCATCGTGCGACGCGGCGACGACCGCGATTCTGCATGATCTGGAGGGCAAGCCGCTCGACGCATTGCTTGCCGAGGCGCGAGATTTGCGCACGCGCGGTCATGGCCGCATCATCAGCTATTCGCGTAAGGTGTTCGTTCCGCTGACTCGGCTGTGCCGGGACAGTTGCGGCTACTGCACCTTCGCCACGACACCGAGCAAGACTGCCGCGCCTTACCTTACCCCGAACGAGGTGATAGCGATCGCCCAGTCGGGCCGGCAGGCCGGTTGTCATGAAGCCCTGTTCACGCTCGGCGACAAGCCGGAACTCCGTTACGCGGCCGCGCGCAATGCGCTTGAGAAGCTGGGTTACAACAGCACAGCCGAATACCTCGCCGCCATGTGCGAACTGGTGGCGAAGGAAACGGGCCTGCTGCCGCATGTGAATGCCGGCATCCTCGATGAGGCGGAGATCGCGCGGCTGCGCAAGGTGAGCATCTCGCAGGGCATCATGCTGGAGACCGCCTCCGAGCGGCTGTCGCAGCGCGGCGGTCCCCATTTCGGCTCGCCCGACAAGGCGCCGCAGGTCCGCCTCGCGATGATCGCGAGCGCCGGGCGGCTGCAGGTGCCGTTCACCAGCGGCATCCTGATCGGCATCGGGGAAACGCGGCGCGAGCGCATCGAGACGCTGCTCGCGTTGCGCGATCTGCATACGCGATACGGCCATTTGCAGGAAATCATCATTCAGAATTTCCGCGCCAAGCCGAATACGCGCATGGGCGGCGCGAGCGAGCCGGATCTTGACGAGTTGATGTGGACCGCGGCGGTCGCGCGCCTCATCTGCGGGCCGCAGATGAATATCCAGGCGCCGCCCAACCTCAGCTATGAACGCTTCGCCACCTTGCTGGATGCGGGCATCAACGATTGGGGCGGCGTGTCACCGGTGACGCCCGACCACGTCAATCCGGAAGCGCCTTGGCCGGAGCTGCACAAACTCGAACGCGCCACTACAGCGGCCGGTTTGCATCTGGTCGAACGACTGGCGGCCTATCCGGCCTATATCGACGATGCCGACCGCTGGATTGATCCGAAGATGCGCGCACCGCTGCTACGGCACGCCGACGCCAGCGGATTTGCCCGCAATGATGATTGGGCGCCTGGACTCGCAATGCCGCTGCCATCGGGCAAGGCTGCGGCGGGGCGCGCATCGCACTCTCTGGAGCGGCTCATTTCGCGAGCAGACGCTGGCAACCGATTGGCGGATGACGAGATCGTCCGCCTTTTCTCTGCCCGCGAATCCGAGGTCGACCACATCTGCAGCATGGCCAATGCGTTGCGCCGTAGGCAGAGCGGCGACGTGGTGCGCTATGTCGTCAACCGCAACATCAACTACACCAATGTCTGCACCTTCAAATGCGGCTTCTGCGCCTTTTCCAAGGGCCGGCTGAGCCGGCAATTCCGTGGCGAGCCCTATGATCTTGCGCTCGACGAGGTGGCGCGTCGCGCCCGCGAAGCTTGGGAGCGCGGAGCGACCGAAGTATGCATGCAGGGCGGCATCAACCCGCATTACACGGGTGAAACGTATCTTTCACTGCTGCGGGCGGTGAAGGCAGAAGTGCCTCGGATGCATGTGCATGCCTTTTCACCGCTGGAAGTCTCGCAGGGCGCGGCCACGCTCGGCATTTCGGTGCGCGCCTTCCTCGAACGGCTGCGCGACGCCGGGCTCGGTACGTTGCCCGGCACGGCCGCGGAAATTCTCGATGACGAAGTGCGCCCAACCATCTGCCCGGACAAACTCACGACCGGCGAATGGCTCGACGTGGTCGGTACCGCGCATGCGGTCGGACTGCGCACGACCGCTACGATCATGTTCGGCCATGTGGAGCGGCCACTGCATTGGGCGCGACACCTGCTTGCCCTGCGCGATTTGCAGGAACGCACCGGCGGATTCACCGAATTCGTGCCGCTGCCCTTCGTCCATATGGAGGCGCCGCTTTATGCGCGCGGTCATACCCGGAAGGGCCCAACTTGGCGCGAGGTCAAACTCATGCACGCGATTGCGCGCCTGGTTTTGCATCCCCTGATCACCAATGTGCAGGCCTCCTGGGTCAAGCTCGGCGTCGACGGCGTCTCCGAGCTTCTAAACGGGGGCGTCAATGATCTCGGCGGCACGCTCATGAACGAGAGCATTTCACGGGCCGCGGGCACGGAGCACGGTCAGGAGCTCGGGCCGGAAGCACTGGAGAGGCTGATATGTTTGCTCGGCCGCGAGCCCCAGCAGCGTACCACGCTATACGGGCCGGTCAGCGACGAGCGGAGAGAAGCGAGCTTCCGTGCCGCGCCGCTCGCGGACATGGTACAGACGCCATTCGAACCTAAGCGCCGGCTGGCGTTGGTCGGCTGAGGCACGCGACTATCAGCCAGGTTGATCATGAAAGAGAAGTCGTATTCCATCTGTGTTGTCGGCGGGACGGGCGCTGAGGGCAGCGGTCTTGCGCTGCGCTGGGCACGCGCCGGACGCGAAGTGACCATCGGCTCACGAGAGACCATCAAGGCGCAAGCGACCGCGAGCGAACTCAATGCCATCCTCGGTGCCGAGCGTATCGCCGGCACTGATAGCCGCGCCGGAGTGGCCGGTGCGGATATCGTCGTGCTTACGGTTCCTTTCGCCGCCCAGATTGCCACCGTCACCGGCCTGAAGGATTTGCTCGCCGGCAAGATCCTTATCGACGTCACGGTGCCGCTGGTGCCGCCGAAAGTCTCACGGGTGCAACTGCCAGCCTCCGATTCCTGCGTCGTCGCCGTGCAGGAACTGTTGGGCCCCGAGGTGCGCGTGGTATCCGCGTTCCAGAATGTATCAGCGCACAAACTCAAGAAGCTCGACCAGGTCATCGACTGCGATGTACTCGTGGCCGCCGATGACAAGGATGCTCGGGCCGTTGCCATCGGCTTGGCCGAAGACGCCGGCATGCGCGGCATCAATGTCGGGCCACTGGCAAATTCCGTCGTTGCGGAAAGCCTGACGTCGGCGCTGATCTGGATCAACCGCACTTATAAGATACCGGATGCGGGCATCCGGATCACGGGGCTCGCTCTTTCGGACCGCTCGGCGGAGAACGGATGACAGACCTGCTGCTGAAGCCTTTGCGCGGGGTTCCCGCTATTGAAGCGGGAGACGATCTTGCGCAAGTGGCCCTAGCCGCCCTCCAACGATCGGGCGAGCGTCTCTGCAGTGACGATGTACTCGTGTTCGCGCAAAAGATTGTCTCCAAGGCAGAAGGGCGCAGCGTCGACCTTGCCAGCGTCACGCCCTCGGCTCGCGCGCTTGTGCTGGCCGAGGAAACCGGCAAGGACGCAAGGCTGGTGGAGCTCATCTTACTGGAATCGAGCGACGTGCTCCGCCACCGCCGTGATATACTGATCGTGCGACACCGGCTCGGCTTCGGCCTGGCCAATGCCGGGATTGACGCCTCGAATGTCGATCGAAGCAACCATGTGCTGCTGCTTCCGGTTGACCCGGATGCCTCGGCGACGCGCATCCGCGATGAGCTGCGCGCGCGAACCGGGATCGAGGTCGGCGTGCTGATCATCGACAGTCTCGGTCGCCCCTGGCGCTTGGGCACAGTCGGCACGGCGATCGGGGTGAGCGGCATGCCCGGTCTGCTCGACCTGCGCGGCCGGCCCGACCTCAACGGCCGCCCGCTGGAAAGCACGGAAATCGGTCTGGCCGATGAGCTCGCCGCCGCCGCCTCACTGGTGATGGGACAGGCCGCGGAAGGCACCCCGATTGTGCTCGCCCGGGGTGTACCCTATGCCCGACGCGAGGGATCGGCACGCGAACTGTTGCGGCCACAGAACATGGACCTGTTCCAATGAACGACGTCACGCCGGTCATTGCCCCGTTGGGCGCGCAAGAGGTGCACGCGTTCCTGCGCAGCCGCCGCAGCATCCGTAATTACCGATCGGAAATGCCGGCGCAGGACAAGCTCGATCGCATTTTTGCCAGCGCCGCCGTGGCGCCTTCGGCGCATAACCGCCAGCCGTGGCGCTATTTCGTGATTTGCGACTCTAGTCTAAAGACCGCGCTCGCCCGCGCGATGGGTGAACGCCTCGCCGCTGATCGGCGGCGCGATGGCGCCGCTGAAGCAGCCATCAAGGCCGACGTCGAACGCTCGTTCACGCGGATCAGCAGCGCGCCGGTTGTCATCCTGGTCGCGCTGACACTCGCCGAGATGGACAACTATCCGAACGAGGAACGCCGCCGCGCCGAATATCTGATGGCCGTGCAGAGCACCGCTATGGCCACTCAGAACCTGTTGCTTGCCGCCCATGCGGAAGGCCTCGGCGCCTGCTGGATGTGCGCGCCGCTGTTCTGCCCCGATGTTGCACAACGCGTCCTCGCCCTGCCGTCCGGCTGGGAGGCGCAAGGCCTGCTCACCCTCGGCTACCCGGCGTCACCGGGCCGGCTCAAGCCGCGCAAGCCGCAATCGGCGTTTGTCACTTTCGCCGGGCCGATGCACGAACCAGAAACCGAGCGATGAGTGGACAAAAGCTGCGGGTCTTGGCGCTTGCCGGCGGAGTTGGCGGCGCCAAACTGGCCGACGGCCTCGCGCAGGAGGTCGGCGAACGACTGACAGTTCTCGTCAATACCGGCGATGATTTCGAGCATCTGGGGCTGCACGTTTCACCGGACCTCGATACGGTAATGTACACACTCGCCGGCATTGCAAATCCGGAGACCGGCTGGGGCCTGGCGGGCGAAAGCTGGGCCTTCATGGAGCAGATCGAACGACTGGGGGGGCCGACCTGGTTTCGCCTGGGCGATCGCGATCTTGCAACGCATGCTATCCGCACTGAGCGGCTTGTGCGCGGCAATACGCTGACCGCCGTCACCGCCGATCTTTGCCGGTCGTTGGGTGTGCGTCCGGTCATTCTGCCGATGACCGACGATCGGGTGCGCACGATCATTCATTCACGTGGACAACGGCTGCCGTTCCAGGATTATTTCGTGCGGCTGAAGTGCGCGGTGCCTCTCGACGGGCTTTCGTTCGACGGCGTGGCCTCCGCAACGTTCAACCCGGCGCTTGCCGATCTTGCCCGCGACGCCGACCCCCTGGTTATCGTCATCTGCCCCTCAAACCCTTATCTCAGCATCGATCCCATTCTTGCCCTGCCCGGCCTGCGCGAATGGATCAAGCAAAGCGGCGCCGCAGTGGTCGCAGTCTCGCCGATCGTCGGCGCCGCCGCGATCAAAGGACCCGCCGCCAAGATCATGGGAGAGCTCGGATTGCAGCCTTCGGCCGCAGCGGTGGCCGCGCATTACGAAGGACTCGTAGATGGCTTCATCGTCGATGATATCGATGCCGAAAGCGCCGAAGAAATCCGCCGCTTCAACATGGTCGTCCGTACGACGCAATCCATCATGCGCACAAAGGGCGATCGTGCCTCGCTTGCCCGTGTTTGCCTCGCGCTGGCCGAAGCGCTGATGGGCAACGCAGGATGAGATCATGCACATCCTGATCCCGTTCAAGAGCCTGGACGCTGGCAAATCAAGGCTGTCGCCGTGCCTCGACCGCGACCGGCGGCGTGCACTCTGCGAATGGCTGCTGGCGCAGACGCTTGAGCGGGCCTCGAAACTGGAAGCGCCGGAACATATCAAGGTGGTGACTGCCGATCGGCGGGCCATTGCCATCGCGGCCCGTTATGACGTAGGCGGGTTGCCGGATTTTGGCGGCGGGCTCAATGCCGCGCTTGAAGACGGGCGAGCTGCCGTGCTGTCCGAGTTGGAACATGATGAGTCGCTGCTGATCCTGCCGATCGATCTGCCTTACGCGTCCATCGAAGCCATTGGTCAAGTTCTCTCGCACCCCGCCGATATTGTCATCGCACCTGACGAGAGCGGAACCGGAACCAACTTGCTGCTGCTGCGGCGCGCGGCGCGGCGGCGCCTATCCTTCGCCTACGGCCCCGGCAGCTATGCCGCGCATCATGCGGCCGCGCGAGCACTCGCCCTCACCATCGAGACCGTGACGGACCGGCGCATCGCATTCGATCTCGATGAGCCGCAGCATTACGTTGCATGGCGAGCGCAGGAGAGGACGAACTGAAATTCGCCGCGACGCCCGCATCGTTTCAATGCACGGCACGCGGCAAAAATCTTGCTATCTATCTGCTTGCTAGCCGGCCGAACGGAAGCCGCCCGATCCGGGGCTTCTCTCAATATATTGTAATTGAAGGAGAATCTGGCGCGCCCGAGGGGATTCGAACCTCTGACCTTTGCCTTCGGAGGGCAACGCTCTATCCAGCTGAGCTACGGGCGCTTGCGGCCCTTGCATAGACGAAACGGGCGCCAGCGGCAACGTCCCGGCCAAGGCGGTTCCCGGCCGCCGCAGTACGGCGATATTTGCGAGCTTTCTGTGGTTAAGCCCGCTGCCCGCCGCCACCCGCTTTGCAGGCAAAATGCGAATCTCATATTGCTGGTTGCCTGCGCATGATGCGCTCAAGGAGTTACCTCGATGGCAATGACAGCAGCCGCCCCCACCTCAACCAAACCCAAGGCCGCCAAGCCGGTCACCACCCGGATCCTGGCCGCCGCGCTTGCCGAGCAACATCAGCTCACCAAGAAGCAGGGCCTGGAGATGATGGAAGACCTGATCGGCATGATCACCAAGCACCTCAAGAAGGGCGAGCGGGTGAAGATCGCAGGCCTCGGCATCCTGCAGGTGCGCAAGCGCGCCGCCCGCATGGGTCGGAATCCTGCGACTGGCGAGGCGATCAAGATCAAGGCCTCGAAAAAGGTCGCCTTCCGCGCCGCCAAGGATCTGAAAATGGCGATCTGACCGGCGCGCGCCCTACGCGTTTCGGTCTTTCAAAGCCCCGCCGGGCTCCGGCGGGGTTTTTGTTCGGCTTTGTTCAGGTTCGGGGGAGAGGAAAGAGCCCACTCTTGCCCCGCTCCCCGCCGGCCTATAATGAGCCGCAAAACACGCCAGGGAGGCTTTGATGCCGCAAGCGGCCGAGCAGCGCGCGAACGAGCCGGCGATGCTGAAGGACGGCGCGTTCGAGTGGCAGGATCCGCGCGACCTCGGCGGCGAGTTCGTGCCCTCCGAAGCGGATGCGCGGGGGAAGCCCGCGCATGACAAGTAAAAAGCCCCTCCATCCTCCGTAACCGTTCGCAATGGCAATCCACTTAATTCTGCTTTTGGTCGGCGTCGGCGTGCTCGGCGGCAGCATCGCCTCGATCGTCGGCGGCGCCGCGGTCGTAATCTATCCGGCGCTGATCGCTTCCGGCATCTCGCCGCATCTTGCCGCAGTGTGCAACATCGTGGCGCTGACGCCGGCCGGCATGCTGGCGGCTCTCTCCGACCGCTCGCAATTGCCGCCGTTCAACCGCGCCTTCCTCGGCCTGATCGTCGCCTCGGTGAGCGGCGCGGGCATCGGCGCTTCGCTGCTGCTGCTGACGCCGCAGCGCATGTTCACGGTGCTGGTGCCGCTCCTGCTCGGATTTGCCACCGTGCTGTTCGCCTTTGCCGAACGCATCAGCGCCACTATCCGCGCGCGCGCCGCCAGCCGCGGCCACGAGCTCAGCTTCAACGTGGCCAGCCTGAAACTGCTGCTGCCGGTCTCTCTCTATGGCGGCTATTTCGGTGCCGGCGTCGGCATCCTGATCCTCGGCGTCTTCTCGGTGGCGACCGGCGGCGATTATCGTCCGGCCAATGTCGCCAAGAATTTCGTGTCCAGCCTCAATAGCATGGTGGCCACGGTCGTGTTCATCGCGCACGGCGCGGTGGTGTGGCCGCAGACGCTGGCGCTGATGGCCGGCACCGTCGCCGGCGGCCTCATCGGCGCGCGGATCGCGCGCGTTATCCCGCGCAATGTGGTGCGCGTGCTGGTCGTCGGCTTCGGTGCCGCGCTCACCGTGGCCTTCGCAAGGCGATACTGGTTTTAGAGAGGCATCGCCTGCACGCGCTGCGCCAATTCCACCACGCGCGCAGTCATGGCACTGCCGGGATCGGCAAGCGCGTCGGTGGCCGTGAAATGATTGGTGCCGGCGATTTCCGCATAGCGTGTCGCCACGCCCTGCGCGCTCCAGGCCTCGACAATCTCCTTGGCCTGGCGAAAGAACTCGCTCGACTCCAGCGCGCCGACCACGGCGTCGAGGCTGCGCCCGGAGGGCACGCGCCAATGCACCGGCGACACGCGGCGTGCCTCTTCGGCGGTAAGCCGCAGGTCCTGGTTGACCGAAATCTGCACCGCCGGCGCGACGTCGTAGACGCCGGAGATCGCATAGCCGGCCGGCACCAGGTCGGCGGGCGCGTCGGTTGCGAGCGTGGAGAAATCGGTCGCCACCAGGCAGGCGACAAGATGCGCGCCGGCGGAACTGCCGTAGGCGGTGATGCGCTTGCCCAAGCGCCGCCACAGGAACAGGCAAGCCGCGCGCATCTCCTCGATGATGGCGGCGACGGTCACCTGCGGGCAGAGATCGTAGCCAACGACGCCAACGCTCACACCGTGCGCGTTCGGCCCCTTGGCCATATGGCTGAAACCGGAAGGGCCGAGCGAGCGCCACCAGCCGCCGTGGATGAACAGCGCGAGCGGGGCGCCGTCGGCCGGGAACAAGTCGATGGTCTGGCGCGGCGTGCGACCGTAGGACAAGCCGAGCTCGGCGCCGGGCGCCGCCTGGCGATAGGCCTCGGCATCGCAATCCCGGCGGGCGAAGATTTCCGGATATTCGGGGATGCGCGCGCGGCTGTCGTATTCTTTCTCGTAGTCGATGGGCATTTCCGTTCCTCCCGAATGAGCCACAATGCGGCAGCGCGGGGCGGCAGACAAGATGTGTTGTCCGTGCGGTCGCGAGGACGACAGCGGCGAGAAAAATCGCTATTGGTTGCTTCATGAAAATCGACGGCAAGCCGACCCGCACGATCTGGCTCGACGCCGACGGCAAAAGCGTCGGCATCATCGACCAGACGCAACTGCCGCATCGCTTCGTCACCGCGCGGCTGGCGAATCTCGCGGATGCCGCCCACGCCATCAAATCGATGCAGGTGCGCGGGGCGCCGCTGATCGGGGCAACCGCCGCCTACGGCCTATGGCTCGCCTTGCGCGATGACGCCTCCGACGAGGCGCTCGAGCGCGCCTATGCCGCGCTGCTTTCGACGCGGCCGACGGCGATCAATCTGCAATGGGCGCTCGACGAGATGGTCGCGGCCGTGCGCAACCGCCCGCGCGGCGAGCGGGCCGAAGCCGCCTTGCGCCGCGCCGGCGAGATCGCCGAGGAAGACGTGGCGATCAACCAGGCGATCGGCCGCCACGGCCTACCGCTGATCGAGGCGATCGCGGCGAAAAAAAACGGCGCGCGCGTTAATGTGCTCACCCATTGCAATGCCGGCTGGCTGGCGACCGTCGACTGGGGGACCGCCACCGCGCCGATCTACATGGCGCATGACAAGGGCGTCGCCGTGCATGTCTTCGCCGACGAGACGCGGCCGCGCAATCAGGGCGCTTCGCTCACCGCCTGGGAGCTTGGCCGCCACGGCGTGCCGCATACAGTGATCCCCGACAATACCGGTGGCCACCTGATGCAACACGGTTTGGTCGATCTGGTCATCGTCGGCACCGACCGCGTCACCGCGCAGGGCGACGTCTGCAACAAGATCGGCACGTATCTGAAGGCGCTCGCCGCCCGCGACAACAACGTGCCGTTCTATGTTGCACTGCCCTCGCCCACCATCGATTTCACCGTCAGCGACGGCGTGGCCGAAATTCCGATCGAGCAGCGCGGGTCGGAAGAAGTGGCCATGATGACCGGCAAGACCAAGGACGGCCGCGTCGTGTCGGTGCAGATCGTGCCGGACGGTTCGCCGGTCGCCAATTACGCCTTCGACGTGACGCCGGCGCGGCTTATCACCGGGCTCATCACCGAGCGCGGCGTGCTTAAGGCAAACCGCGACGCCTTGGCGCAAGCCTTTCCCGAGCGCACCCGCGTATGATCCCGAAAAGCATGTCCTCGACTTGATCGGGGATGGGAACCGGTTTTCGGATCAGATCATGCGCAAAACTAAAAGTGAATCGTGCTAAGATCACCTCATGACGCTGAGTTCCGCAATCCCCCTGCAAGTTCCCGTCGACGGCCGCCAGTCGGAGACCGCGGCGCGCGTCTCCCGCGGCACCGCGCGGCTGTTGCACGCGTACGGCTTCTGCGTCGTGAGCGAGTTGGCGCTGCCATCCGGCCGCCGCGCGGATCTGGTGGCGCTCGATGCCGGCGGCGAAATCTGGATCGTCGAGATCAAGTCTTCGGTCGCCGATTTCCGCGTCGACCAGAAATGGCCGGACTACCGCGCCCATTGCGACCGGCTGTTCTTCGCCACCAGCGTCGAGGTGCCCTGTGAGATTTTTCCGCCCGATACCGGGCTGATTGTGGCCGACGCTTTTGGCGCCGAATTTCGCTGCCAGGCGCCCGAGCACCGGCTGCCGGCTGCAACGCGCAAATCGATGATGCTCCTGTTCGCGCGCGCCGCCGCGCTGCGCCTGCAATCGCTCGCCGATCCGAACGGGCCCTATGGAGATGTGGCTTGAGCTACCGCGGCGCGCGCTTGGCCAAAATCCGCTGCAAGGTGCGCCGGTGCATGTTGAGCCGGCGCGCGGTCTCCG
>Ga0315550_1001570_pt1 | contig 13993 bp, 7 predicted proteins | sample SalMarSW160190MG_2_FD_203100 | JGI IMG/M metagenome (GOLD analysis project Ga0315550, IMG submission 203100) | Salt marsh sediment microbial communities from the Plum Island Ecosystem LTER, Massachusetts, United States - Salt Marsh Sediment SW1601-90 ... | reverse complement strand
GCACCAGCTTTCGGCGCGACGCACGGCACATGCGCCTGTTGCGGTACCGCTTCAACTCACTGCCCGCCGACCGCCCCGGGCGATACCTCTACCTGCGAGACGACCGCGACGGACATTACTGGTCGGCCACCTGGGCACCGGTCTGCACGCCCACCGACCAGATCGAATTCTGCTGTCACGTCGGACTGGGCTACCAGACCGTGATTGTGCGTCACCGCAACATCGAATCGACGGTCACCTACTTCGCGCCCGATAAAGGCGACTGCGAAATCTGGTGGATGAAAATCCGCAATCTCGGGCGTGCCACTCGTCGTATCAGCACCTACAGCTACGCCGAGTTCTGCATGTGGTCGCCCCAGCGAGACTCAAGCAACATGGATGCCCCTCCCAACACGGTCCGGATCGACCGAACGTCCGATAACGTGATCCTTCACAGCAGCTATACAGACTTGGGCACGAGCCTGGAAACGATGAACTTCGTCCGACTCTGGGGCTATTTTGCCGCCAGCAGGAGACCGTCCGGCTACGAGATCAATAGAGAAGATTTTATCGGACGCAGTCGATCTGAGGCCAATCCGATCGTCGTCGAAACCGCCCAAAACCAGCGCCGAAAACAACCTGTCGGCAACCCGCTCGGCAGCTTCACCCACCGCTTCACGTTACGGGCCAACCAGACGGTCGACCTGGTCCACATATTGGGTATCTGCGACAAGAAGACCCAACATGTTGCGCCGGTGCGACGCTATCGCGACGTGAGCAACGTCGCCAAGGCCTTCGCCAAGGTCAAGAGCCGCTGGGAGAAACAATTGGCTTGTTGCCAAGCCAAAACCCCTGACGCCCTGTTCGATGCGCTGGTCAACACGTTCAACCCCTACCAGGCGACGATGAACTTCCACCTGTCGCGCTCGCTGGGGCCGTGCTACACGGGCCTCGGAAGAGGCGTGGGCTATCGTGACACCAGCCAGGACTGTCTGGCGGTGATCAACTCGATGAGCGACCAAGTCAAGCAGAAGCTGGTGCTGCTCATGCAAAACCAGTTGCCGGACGGCACGGCTCAGCACAATTTCTTCCCTCTGACCGGAGAGGGCAGCGGCGCCGGCGCGTTTTTCGACGATCATCTCTGGTTCATCCTCACGCTCAACCAACTGATCAAGGAAACCGGCGACAAGGACTTTCTGCTTGAAAAGGTCACCTTCGATGGCGGTGGGGCGGGCAGCGTCTTCGAGCACGTGCACCGGGCGCTGGACGCGGCGTGGCGCTTACGAGGACAACATGGGCTCTGCCTGAGCGGCAAGGCCGACTGGAACGACAGCCTCAATCCGTTACCCCGCTCGGAAAGCCCGTTCACCGCCATGCTGTTCTGCCGGGCCCTGGCGGATGCCGCCGAGCTGGCCGAGCTTATCGGGCAGAGACGATTGGCGACGACATGGCGGCGGCGCTACGACGATATGAGCAAGCGCATCAACCGCGTGGCCTGGGACGGCAAGTGGTACCGTCGACACCTGCTGCCCAACGGGCAACTCGTGGGCAGTCGTCGCTGTCGTGAGGGCAAGATCTTCCTCGAGCCGCAGGTCTGGTCGGTGCTTTCGGGCGTGGCCACGAGTAAGCGGGCCCTGGCGGCCATGGACTCGGTCAACAGGCACCTGGCCAGACCGTACGGCATCAAGCTTCAGCATCCCCCGTTCAGTCACTACGATCCCGATGTCGGCTCGGCTGGGATTTTCCGGCCCGGACTCAAAGAAAACGGGGCCGTATTCAACCACACCAATCCCTGGGCCGTCATCGCTGAATGCATGCTCGGACGCGGCGACCGGGCCTATGATTACCTTTGCCGCATCAACCCGTGCTACAAGAACCTCGACGCCGACACGTACGTCAGCGAGCCGTACGTGTACTGCCAACACGTCGCGGCAGAGCCCCAACCCCATCAGGGACGCGGACGAAACAGTTGGCTGACCGGCACGGCCAGTTGGAGCTATGTGGCCTTGTCGCAGTACATCCTGGGCGTGCGGCCCGCCTTCGACGGACTGGTCATCGATCCCTGTATTCCCAGCACGTGGCGCAAGTTTGAGCTCACTCGGCGATTCCGCGGGGCGACCTATGTCATCCGCGTGGCGAATCCCCATCGCGTGTGCCGCGGGCTGAAGGAGCTGACCGTTGACGGCACGCGTATCGGTGGCTGGAAAGCGCCGGTCTTTGCCGATGGCAGGAAACACCGCATTGAAGCCACACTTGCCGGCGTGTGATATCGGACGGTGAGCGTTGTGCGGCAGCGCAAGACGGTGTTAGCGAAGGTATCCCAGCGAGCGCAGATCCCGCAGCATCTCGCGGGACATTGCTGAAACGGCGTTCTCGGTGCCGGCAAGCTCGTAGTGCTCGCGGAGATATCGGGCCGAATCGTCGAGTTGCCTAGCCATGGCACGCATCCTGTCCAGGTCACCGGGCACCGACGCAGCGATGGACGTCTGCTCCATCGGATCGCGCCGCAGATCGAAAAGTTGCTCGTGACCCGTGATGTTGGACCGGATGTACTTCATGCCATCGAAGATGACGGCTTGCTGGTCGTGGAAGAAGAGGTTGCCCGCACAGAGGATCGGGCCGCGTCGGTAGTGCTCGGGACGGCCGGTCAACAGAGGCAGCAGTGAGTGATAAGAGAGGTATTCGGGCTCGTACTCGATGTTGCACAGGTCCAATATCGTAGGCATGACACTGCCCGTACAGATCCGCTCGTCAACGCGCGTTGAGTTTGTGTGACCGCGAGGAAGCTTGATCATCATCGGAACGTGAATCAACTCTTCGTACAGCGCGTGCCCATGATCCACACCGCCGTGCTCCCAGAATTCCTCTCCGTGATCGGATAGGACCACGATCATTGCGTCCTGGTACAAACCCAGTTCGTCAAGCGTGGCGAGAAACCGCCCGACGCAGTCATCCACGTGACGCACTTCCGCTTCATACAACCGGCGTATCCAATCTCGCTCCTCCATGGAAGGTATGAGGTAACCACCGCGTGCGTCCTTGGTGCCGGTGAAGGCATGGCCAATCCTCGGAGGGGCCTCGCCGTCCGGCAGTCGCTCGGCCGGCGGCGTGTAGGGGCTGTGCGGGTCCAGGTAGTGCAACCAGAAGAAGAAGTCCTCATGCGCGTGCCCTGCCACCCACTCGCAGGCGAGGCGCGTCAGATCGGGCGATGACGGGATACGTCGATAGCGGTCCGGGGCCAGGCGAGTGAGAATCCTGCCGGCCAGCGTCGAACCCAGCGACGGCACGGGGTAGAACTGATACTCGTCAAAGCCCTTGGACACATTGGATGCAGGAAGTAAAAAGTGGTTCAACCCCACGGCGCCCGTGACGTACCCGACATCCTTCAGGCGCTCAGCCAGCGTGGGCAGGATTGCAGGCATAAGGGGTGACTGCTTGGTCGCCCGATGAACCGGCGGCGCCAGACCGGTCATGATCGATACAAACGAAGGTAGGGTCCACGAAGACGGCGCCACGGCTCTGTTGAAAACCATCGCGTCGCGGGCGATGCGGTCGAGGTTGGGCGTCGGCACGCCATCGGGGTTGTAGCAGGACAGCATATCTGCACGGAGAGTGTCGATACTGAGCAGAATCACGCGCCTGATGTCGCGTCGCGTGTCGGTTGCACCGGAAGGCGACGCCCCCGCACGGTTGGGAGGGTTCCATATCACGAGCGGAGCCAGGACGAGGGGGACAGCCGCCACCGCCAGGAAGCTCGCCGACCTTATCTTCTGACCGAACCGCATCGTCAGCCAGACACACGCCACTACCGAAAACGCGAATCCGACGAAGAGCAGGTTACCGCCCATGGCCGTCTGCGTCCGGTAGAACCTCAGCCACACATAGGCTGTCAGCAGAGACAGCAGAAGCAGGACCATAAGACCGGCAACTCTTGTTGTACGCAGGAGCCGGTCTGGGGCCATCGCAGCCGGAATCAGACGGTAGGACGCCGCCGCGGCGAACATCCCTATGGCCAGGGACATTGCGAGCTTGGTGCTGACCCACGCTGCGACCACTTCGGGGGGTAGATAGATCAGATCGCTGACCGCTGCGGTGACGAAGGTAACCACACAGAACACCGCCACGGACAGAGCCAGCGGGATCGGTCGCCATCCACGCCGACGCCCGATAGCTCCAACGGGCAGCCATATCAGAACATAGAGTAGCAGGCCGGTCGCCGTCGTGACGGCAAGTGGCGGCAGGATAGCCGGGAACCTTCTAAACGCTTCCGGCTGCGAACTCAGGATGCCAAGCAGGACGTCACACAACCCCACCGCCAGTGCACAGGCACTGCCGATGCTCAGGATCTTCAGCACCGGCGATGCCGTGGCGTTACTGCTCTCGTCGTGCGTACCTCGCGGTGCGGCCATCAGCGGTTCTCCCTCTGCGGCACGTGCGGCGATGCCATCGCGTCGCGCCTCTGTTCCATTTCCGATAACATTGTTTGTTCTGCGCTTGATGGCCAGATACCCACGTCCCAAGGACTCATCGGTCATGGCCGAGGGTGGCTTGATGAGACATTCGGCTGGCGAGATTGAGCCTGGGAATGCTGCGGACCCAAACCCAGTCGTCGCAGCAGACAGATCGCCTGCCGCCACGCGCGGTCAGTCGTCCAGTAACGTCAGATTGGGTGCGAACAGAGCCGGCGAGGGGCAGCGAACGCGCTGACCGTCAGGCTGGCAGATCCCAGACCGGCGTGAACCACGCCACGTCCAGGGACGTGTCAAACTGCACAGCCACTTCGCAGCACGAGCCGTCCAGTGGCGTACATCGAACGACTTTGCCGCGGACCACTTCGAGCCGGCCGTCAGGACCGATAGGCATGTGCACTTCGACGGGGCAGTCCAGCACGAGCACACGAGGACAGACGAACATCACACCGCAAGCGGAGAGGTTTCGCCCGAACACGTCGAGCCGCCCGTCGGGATCGTCCGGTAATATGACGGCCATGGGGCGCGAGTTCAGTCCGCTTCGCGAGAAGGTTCGACGCTCGCCCGTATGCGTGACGGACGTACGGCTTGTGGCGTCCGTTCGATCACTCATCACGATGCGTAGCATCGACGTATCTTGGGCTCAGCTTCAGCTTGTTCCTGGCACGTCGTTCGTGAAAGCGGCCGCGTGCGGTATCGGACCCCTTGCCGAAGCGGTACTCATTGGGCGTCGTCGCCCAGTGAGCGAATCCGCCTCATGATCAGTGTAGCCACCTCTTGACGGGCCCGGCGGTGGGTCTGTCCGTCATACTCGGACAGATGGATCGGCCGGCCGAACCGCACCCTCGCTCTGCACCGACGCAAGAACGGCCAGACCACGCTTTGGCTGTAGCGCGTGCCGCTGATGTGGGCCGGCACGACGACGGCCCCGGTGTGGATCGCCAGCAGGGCCACGCCGCCGCGCGGCTCGCGGACCTCGTCGGGCTGCGGGATGCCCCCTTCGGGAAAAATCCCCAGCACCTTGCCGGCCTGCAACTGCCGCAGCGCCCGCCGAGTCGCCACGGTGTCGATACCGCTGCGGGTGACCGGTACGCATTCGATCATCCGCAGGAGCCGACCAACCGCCGGCAGATCGTAGTACTCTTTCCCGACCATGAAACCCATGTGCCGATGAGGACTGGCAGCCAACAGCAGCAACGGATCGATGCTGCTGGTGTGGTTGGCTACCACGATAACCGGACCCGTGTGCGGGATCGTGCAAATCCCTTCACGCTTCAGTCGGAAATACCACTTGCAGTAGAATTCGTTGAGCCGCCGCCAGAAGCACCTGACCACGCCCAACCGCGAGCGTTGCACCGAACCGATCATGCTCGCCGCACCCGCCAGTCCCAGTCCGCCCGAGACGATCAGCAGGATATGCACCACGCTGCGATCGATCTGTTTCAGCGGTGCGAAACCCAGCAAGCCGGTTGCCGCCAGCAGGCCCGCCATGGATACCAGATCGCTTATTCCGAACACTCGGCCGCGGGCATAGTCAGGGACCAGCCGTTGCAGCAGCGTCGTCACCACAATCAGCAAAGCCACGCCAAAGACACCCGCACCGATCGTGAAGATGGCGCCCCACAGCGGGCTGGCCGCCAAGCCGAAGCCGGTCAGACACGCACCAGCACCCAACAGTGACCACGTGATCACCGTATCGGCCCGCAGCGCTTCGGCCAGGTAACTGAGCAAGACCGCCCCCACGATCATGCCCATCCCCATGGCTCCGCGAAACAGCCCAAGTTGCTCGATGCCCATGTGGTATCGATGGGAGACAATCGGCGGAATCGTGCACTCGAAGGTGGCCGCCGCCGTCCAGAAGAGCACCGTCACAAGAATGAGCTGCCGCACGCGCCCGTGGTCGCGAACGTATCGGACGGCCTCGGCCACCGAGGTCAGCCATCCCTCACGATGGGGATCGGCCGGACCCCAGCGAGGAACACGAATCCACCACAGCAGCAGCGCGCTGCACACGAACGTCATCGCGTCGATGCGGAAGCTCCAGCGCACGCTCCACGCTGCCAGATATCCCCCGACGGCATAACTGCCCATCGAGGCGATAATTCCCAGACCGTTGCAGAGACTGTTGGCCCGAGTGAGTTGCTTATCGGCCACCAGCTTCGGCAGCAGCGCGATCCGAGCCGGACTGAAAAACGCCGCAAACACTCCCACCAGAAGCGGGGCTATCAGCGCCGCCTGCACCGGCGTCAGTCCCATCGCCCCCTCTGTGGCGAAGGTGAACCACCACGCAATAGCCACAACGATGCCGGCACGAAACAAGTCTGCCGTGATCATGATCCATTTGCGGCTTGCCCGATCCGCCAGCACACCTGCCAGCAAACCGAAGATGAGAAACGGCAGAAAGAACGCAAACCGCATGGCCGCCTGGAGTTGCACCTGGCGGTCGCTGTTCGGCGCGTCCATCAACTGCCATAAACCCAGCTCGTTGAGATGGTCTCCGAAGGCGCTGATAGCGTAGGCAGCAAGAAGGCAGACGAAGCCGCGGTTCGCCCAGAGCGGCCCGTTGCCGCCGAAAGCATGTACCGACCGGTGGTCGGTGGATTGCACTGCGTTCATCCGCCCCCTGCCGTCACAACCGGCTGGGTTGCCGCCTGAGCCGGTCGGGTAGATGAATGCCGATCCAACAGCGCCACCCACATTCTCGACAGACGCACGTATCCCGCCATGCGGTTCGAACCGGCCTGGGCCTCGTCCAACCCCTGGCGGGCCTGGTCCAAGCGCCCGTCACCCGCCGCAATCAGACCGCGAATGAGCGTGGCGCACGCCTGACCGTGCGGCGGCCACATCTTCTCATAGCGCGAGCACGCCTCGTCAAGCTCCTTGCGCAGCGCGTCCGCCTCATCGTCCTGCCCAAGCGCCCGACGGGCCCAGAAGGCGTGCAGGGCAGCCACCACCCGCCCGGGCGAGGTGGGGCCCACCCAGTGACCCAAGTACCCGCCCCTCGCCGCTCGGTGCCATGCGTCAGACGCTTGTTTCGGCCGGCCGAGATCCTTCAGCGCTCGACCACGCCAGTAGTGGATCGCGCCGGCGCCTCGCTCCCGCGTCGGTCGACCGATGTTGAGATTCTCCGGGTACTCCAAGGCGGCGTCCAGATCGTCCAAGGCGGCCTCGCCGCGCCCCGCCTGGAGATGGACCATCGCCCGGCCCAGCAATGCCGCGGCATAGTGATCGTGTAGTTCGTAGCGACCCTCGGCAATGTGGAAACGCCGCGACAGGTACGTTTGCACCGCATCGCCGTAGCGACCGGCATCGAAGTAGGCTTCGCCCAGACGGTGTGTCAACGCTCCGAAGTTCGGCAGCGCCCGCACCCCCTGCTCCAGCGCCGCGACCCGCTTCGGCAGGGCGCCCAATTCCTGGTACACCTCGTCCAGGTCGACATAGAACTCCACGACACGGCCATCGCGAGCCAGGGCCTGGCGGAAGTATGAGGCCGCCTCCGCCGGCTTATCCCCAACCAGAGCCGCCCCGAGACAGCGATAGACCATAGCGTCTTCGTGACCCAGCTCGATCGCACGACGCCAGTGATCCACCGCCTCGCTCCGGCGGTCCTTGCTGAAGAGGACCAGACCGGCGAGATAATGCGCATTCGTGTCACCCGGACTGGCACGCAGAGCGGCCTCGAAAGCGGCAAGCTCCTCCAGTCGACTTGGCAGGTCGCCACGGACCGGCGCTCGCGCCGCCTGCTGCCGGAGACGGGCGGCCTCGGCCGCGTTGCCGGCAAGCTCTGCTACAGCCGCGCGCAGATACGAAGCCGTCGCCGAGCCCCCCGAATCGGCCTCGGGGCGCAACAACCGCTCGGCCATCTCGTACAAACCCAACTCCATGTAGGCCGTGGCTGCCTCGACCCGCCGCTGCTCGTCCCGCACAGCCGGCAGGCCCTGAAATCCCCGCTCGTGAAGGACGGCAAGCTCCACCTGGGCGACAAGGGCCATGGAATCACGCTGCATGGCCCGCAGGATGTGCTGGCGCGCCTGGTCGGCCTGCCCAAGTTTGCGCAGCGCGATCGCCGTATATATTTCAGCCAAGATGTGAGGCTCGGGTCCGGTGGTCAGCAGACCGAGTCGGGCGACGGCCTGCTGCCATCGGCCGGACTTCAGCAGCAGCTTGGCCCCCTCGACAACGGCGGCATCGCGCAGATCGCCTTCCTGCCCAACGGCATCGAACTGCGACATCGCGCCTTCGGAGTCGCCGGACCGCGCCAGCGCCACACCGAGGTAGTAACGGACGACGTCGGCGGTATCCCCGTCGCTCGCCGAAGACGGCACGCCCGCGAGTAACTGCCTCGCTTCGTCGAAAAGCCCTTGTTTGATCCGTGCGATCCCCAACGCCAGCCTGACCCCCGCGTCATCCGAGAAACGCTCGAAGCCCTTCGTCAATCTGTCGATCGAGGCGGGCAGATTACCCCGCAGCTCATCCCGCTGGGCGAGTTGCACCACCTCAGCCGCATCATTCGCTTCGGGCGCATACCAATGTCCCCGCCAAGGCTCGGGCTCGAACAGCGGCTTGTCACCGCGGTTGTAGTGCCCATACCGATGGGCGACGACCTCGCGCCCGCTCGCGTCGAACACCCGCAGCCACACATCCTCGGGACTGGCGCCATTCAAAGCACAGGTGTCCATGAACACCTCTGCCGGCGAGATCGTTCTCTGCCAGCGCTTGATCAGTGCTTCCCCCACCCACAACTCGATCCGCGCCGGATCGATCCGCCCGGTGGGCAGCACGCCTACCGTGGCCACTCCGTCCTCGATCGTCAGGCGCACCACCGCGTCCGGATTGATCCGTGTCGGCGAGCCGATCCGCGTGACCGGCATCCAATACTCCAGGTACTGCTTCTCCTCGTGAGGCTGGATGTAGAACCACTCGCCCTGCGTCAGCGGCTCGCCGCTCTGTACCTCCACGTAAGATCGATTGTCGTCGCTGAGGATCTTGGCCCACCGCATCCCCGCATCATTGACGCCCCACGACCAGAATTTCCGACCCGGCATCACTTTTCGGTCTGCGTACTGGGCCAGGCCCGCGTCGCGCCCGTGGTCGTACGCAGCCATAAAGTTTTCCTCGCCGGCCGCACGGAAGATACTCGTCGCACCCTCATGAGCCTTGTACCAACTGACGTCGCGGCCATTGCGAATCGGCCAGTCCGCCAGCGAGTGTCCACCGTGACCGGTCGTCCTCCAGACGGGGAAGATAAACTGAGTCTGCTCGGTGGCGGGGAAGCCCGCGTTGGACCACCAACTGGCACGGTGACGCACAGGCGTGCGGTTGCGGCAGATGATTCGCGTTTCGACGAACGCCCGCCCGGGTCGCAGACGCAGCTCAACCGTCCAGGACATGCGGAAGATCCGCTCGGTGTCGCCCACGACGATCGACGCGCTGCCATCCTCGTGACGCACGAGCTGGCAGCTCACTTGGTCGTGTGTGGTGACGATGTGCCCGTCGGGGAAGTTCCACTCGATGCCACCGGAAATCCACGCACCGCGCATTCCAATCCGTGCCGGTTTGATCGACACCTGTCGGTACAGGATGTCCTGGCCGGTCACCCGGTCGTACAGAGCGAACAGGCGCCCGCCAATCGCCGGCAGGACCTCGATGCGAACGTATTCGTTCTCCAGCTTGTAGGCCTTGTACCCCTGATCGCACGACTCAAAGCTCAAGTCCTCCTGCGCCGTGTAGGGATACACGTCCCGCGCTCCGGTCTGCACGAACTCCGGCACGTCGCTGGCGGGCCCGACGGGATAGGTCGGTATCACGACCGTCTCGGTCCAGCCGCGAACCGCCGGTTCGGCGAGCCGACTCGTCGGCGAGCAGCCAACCACAGCTATCGTCAGAGCAACTAACAGTCCCAAGCCCATACGACCTGCCATACGCATTACACACCTCGGCACCACCAGGGCAAACCAAACCCTCAATGCTAGTCCCCTGCGCCCCGGTCGGCAAGCAAGCAGGCCGGCAGGAGACCGACAGAGGCAGGACGGCGGACGCACCGCTCCCGGACGGCCCGACAGCACACGCCGCCCGCAGTCGATCGCGTCTGCCATCGGTGCCGCGCCGCGATTGACGAACCCGGGTAGACCCCTTCTAATACCCGCCAAGTCACGCGGACCGGTGCAGGGGCTCACCGGACGCGTTCCCGATCAGTGGGCCGCTTTTCTCGAGGGTGTAATCATGCCGGATGGTGCCAGGATCCTGCTTGTGGAAGACGACCCCGATCAGGTTCAAGCGCTGACGGTCATTCTCGAACCGGAGGGTTATAGGGTCATCGTGGCCACTACCGGCCAGGAAGGCCTGGAGAAGGCAGCAGAAGAGCGGCCCGACCTGATCGTTCTGGACATCATGATGACCGACGAGACGGAGGGCATCCGCGTAGCGCACAAGCTTCGCAGCCCGACAGCCGGCGCCGACCTCGCCCCGCTCAGGGAAGTGCCCATCATCGCCCTCTCGGCGATCCATCAGGAGACACGACTGCGGTTCGACACCGTGGCGGGAACCGACATGCTGCCCGTCGACGAGTGGATGGACAAACCTGTCGATCCCCAGCAACTGCTGGACAAGATCAAAGAGCTTCTGGCCCGCAGGCAGTAATCGCAGCGGGCCCATGCCGCGCTGCGCGAGGGTGTGTTAATGTCTGTATCCAACACCGGCAGTTCGTCCCAGCCGCAGCCCCTCAAGATCACACGGTCGCAGTGGAGTCAGATGCTCGAGGCGCTCGTCGAGGAGCATTACGTAATCGGTCCCAAGACGGAGGGATCGCGCTACGTTTTTGGCCACGTCACCGAACGGCAGCAGATCGCCCTTGTGCACGACCGGACCCAATGTCCCATTCGCAGCATCTTCATGCCCGGCGAACTAATCGGCCCGGACCAGGCCCTGGAGATCCCCCCCGAAAAGCAGCTGATTCTGCTGGGCCTGCACCCGTGTGACGTGCGGGCGCTGGCTGCGATGGATCGATATCTGATTGACGAAGCGCAATGCCGGCCCTACATCGAGTTGCGTAAGCGCGCCCTCGTGATCGGATACAACTGTCTGCCGGACGAGCAATGCCACTGTCGCGGGCCGTGGAACCAGTTCGCTGCGCCCGACTTCGATCTGACATTTACCGACATCGGCTTTGAATGCGTCGTGCGCATCGGCACCGAGGCGGGAGGCGCCCTCCTCAAACAATTCGGCTTCGCTCAGCCGCTATCGGACAGCAGCAGCGAAGTGCTCTGGGCCATGAACTTCCAGTGCATGGACAAGATGATGTACCACCTCAGAGAGAGCCGAACCGAGAAGGCCCTCCAGCAGCGGGAGCCTGCTGATCTGATTCGAGAGCTGATCCCCGCTTGCGCCGACGTCCCCGAGACGTTCGACGTCTGCCCCACGAACTTTCCACCGGCCGCCGGCGAGTCGCCTGAGCAGCTCATCGAAGCCAACCTCAAGCCGCTCAGCAGTCGCATCGAGGACGACCTGCTCGAAGAGGTCCGTCGGTGTTACGGCGACGTTCTGGGCCGCTATAAGGTCGCGGCGTGCGTCGGCTGCGGGCGGTGTCTGGCTGCCTGTCCCGATGAAATCGCCGTGCCCTTCGTGTTTCTGCTCAAACGCGTCGCCGAACAGGCCGCACAAACGCAGAAGGCAACTTGACCTCGCATCGCCGCTACGGAGCACATCATGTCGCCGGTACGTATGGGACTGATCGGTGCGGGCACCTGGGGAACCACACATCTGATCGCCTACAGCCAGCTTGCCCGCCAGGAGCTATGCGAGCTGGTGGCGCTGGCCGACCCGAAGCCCGACGTACGAAAGCGGCAGGGCAAGACGTTCAGCCTGCGAACATACGACGACGCTGACCAGATGCTTCGTAAAGAGGAACTCGACGCCGTAGCCGTCGCCACGCCGGACACGATGCACCTCGAGCCGGCCCTGGCGGTGCTCGAGGCCCGCAAACATCTGCTTCTCGAGAAGCCGATGGACATCACGTTGGACGGCTGCGACCGCATTCTTGCGGCGGCCGAACGGGCGGGCGTCCTGCTGGCTGTCGATTTCCACAAACGCTGCGACCCCGACCTGATCTTCGCGCGTCAGCAGATCCACACGGGGCAACTCGGCCGCATGCTTTACGGTCACTGCTACATCGAGAATACAACGAACATCGCCGTTCGGTCGCCGCACGGACCCCAGTACACCCTGGCGTGGGCCGCCGAGTCGAGCCCGGCGTGGTTTATCGGCGTCCACAAGTACGATGCAGTACGATGGGTGCTGGGACAGCGGTTCGTACGTGTGTACGCCCATGCAGCCAAACACAAACTGACGGCCATGGGCGTCGACACCTTCGATCATATACAGGCGATGGTCGAGTTCTCCGATGGGGCGACGGTCTGCTTCGACGCAGGGTGGACGCTGCCGCCGGCCAATCCCAGCGGCGTCGAGCAGGGCTTGCGCCTGGTCGGCACGGACGGCTTTATCCAGCTCGAAGGCCAGTATCGCGGGGTCGCCATGGTGGCGTCGGAGCAAGTCGTCGTGCCGAACACTCACGGGCGCTGCGTCGTGACCGACCATTTGGGGCGAAACACCGAGCAGGGCTTCACCATAGAGAGCATTCAGCGTTTCGTCCGCGGCGTGGCTCACTTGAAGGCCGGCGGGGCACAAGACGACCTGGTCGGCAGTCTGGCCACCGGTCGAGACGGGCGTGCGTCGACTGCCCTGGTTGTGGCCATGCTCGAAAGCCTGCACACCGGCCACCCTGTCGACGTGGACGACCCGGGCTGAACACCGTGCCGATTCGCGGGGCAACCGGCTGGCCTCGCCCCGAAGCCGACGCCAGCCAGTCGGCATGCGCCAGCCTGCCCGCTACGGCCTCAAGCGGCCGCTGCAAGCCGCCAAGCCTGCGACAAGTCCAGCCGCCATCTGCCCTATAACGCTCTAACTCTCTTCTATAAAAGCAGTTACGAAGGCCGCACCCGGCATATTCCGCTGTGGAATTGACCTTGACCCATACTCGGTCCGCTATACACTTACGGCGCGCCCAGCATGTGTGGGTGACGGATGGCTCAGGTGAGGTTTTTCTCACCTATGTGAGGAGTTCGGCCTATGCCAAACGAGCAATTCGGCGAACGCGAACTGCTTTCCGAATCCGGCTTTCACCAGTTCGTACCCGTCGTCTTTGCCGATAGCCCCATGGAGGCAGAGCGCTACAGGTCGCTTTTGGAGGACCGCGACATTCCGGCGGTTCTTCAGGAGACCCGACCGACGTCCGATCAGTCCGGCCTGAGCATATGGGACGTTCCCGTATTGGTACCCGATGAACTGCTCAACGATGCCTCGGAGATCATCTCGTCCAGCATCGCACCTGACGACGACGACGGCAACGGTTACGATGATGAAGATGACTACCTCGAGCAGGAGGAGGAGCAGGACGATTTGGACGAGGACGAGGACGACGACTACGGATTGGACGAAGACTTCGACGATGACGAGGATGCAGACGACTACGAAGACGACGAAGATCTCTT
>Ga0315550_1001567_pt1 | contig 14005 bp, 7 predicted proteins | sample SalMarSW160190MG_2_FD_203100 | JGI IMG/M metagenome (GOLD analysis project Ga0315550, IMG submission 203100) | Salt marsh sediment microbial communities from the Plum Island Ecosystem LTER, Massachusetts, United States - Salt Marsh Sediment SW1601-90 ... | reverse complement strand
CCGACGAGTAATAGCCGGTTGTCACCGGCACCGCTAGTATGAGCGAAACTGATGTTGCTGACATCATCTGCTGTACCGCTGGAAACGGCGCCGTCCAGGGTGACGACACCAGGGGTTCCGCTTTCCTCGAAGCTGGCTTCAATGGTGTGGTTATCGTCAACACCGTAGAAGGTGTACTCAGTGACCGCACCAACCGACACGCTGTCTACCAGCACATCGGCGACCTGATAGCCGCTGTCGGGAGTGATGGTGAAGGTCTGGTCACTCCCTTCGGTCACCACCACTGCGCCGGAGGGGTCAATGCTGCCATTCGCCCCCGCACTCGCCGTAATGGTGTACTCTACCGGCGGCGTGCCGGGCGCCGGGTTGATAGCCACCGCGGCAATCGCCCAGTAGTTTGCGGTGGACGCCGCCCAGCTCATCGTTACCGAACTGCCTGTGGCCTGCTCGGTGCTGGCCGCAGCCCGCAGATTAGCAATGTATTCAGGATTCCATAACTCTGTCTGGTCCGCACCTGCTGTCAGTGTGTATGAGGAAGAACCGGCGCCCAGAAAGACATTGTCGAATACAAGCTCATCACCGTTAAGTTCGGTTAAGGTTACACTTGCCTCTGCGCTGTTTCCATTGGTGCCACTCGGAGTTCCCAGCGGGTCATCCTGATTCACCCCGGCAAAGTTGGCAACTCCGGCCATGATACCGTTGGATACGGAACCCGAGAAAGTGACCGTAACCGTACCCGAGGCGCCGCTCGGCGGGTTAAGCAAGCTGTAGATAGCGGTATAACGGGGATTTGATGTATTATAACCCAGCTGCGTGATGACCTCAGTCAGCCCAAGAGCCGAGTCTCCGTCAGGGGTGAAAGTGACCGAAGATATACTTCTATCGGTAGTGCCACAATTCCAGGAAACGCCGACGAGTAATAGCCGGTTGTCACCGGCACCGCTAGTATGAGCGAAACTGATGTTGCTGACATCATCTGCTGTACCGCTGGAAACGGCGCCGTCCAGGGTGACGACACCAGCGGAGGCTACCGTAACAAGACCGTCGTTAACCGTCAGGATGGGAAGTAGATTAGCAAAGGTAATAGCGGCCGCCATGGCGGAGTATTCCAGGTCGAGGTCACTGGTTCCCGACCCAATAACGTCAAAGGTTATCGAAAGGACGGTAATACTGCCCGTGGCTCCATTTGCATTGGCCCCATTGAAAGCGATACTCCCCGTCGCAACATTGGTCGTGTTGACCACGCCGGTGAAACCAGTCGGGGGGGCTCCTGAATAGCTGTCATAATCAAGCACTGCAGTGTTCCAATCCAGCGTGCCCGTATAACTCCCCAGACTGTTATCAGGTGAATCGACGCCGGAGACATCTATGCTGATGTCTACTGTAATCTGCTCGCCGACACTCGGTGTAGCATTTGAAGGAGTCGCCGACGCTGTCGCGCTGCCCGTCGCCGGTTCTACCGCGAAAACCGGAACACTTCCAATCATAACGCTACTGAGTAATAGAAGGACAACTATCAGTAAATTCAAATTACGCAAACCGTGTACCAATTTCATTTCTTTACCTCCTGTGTTAGACGTTCTATTCAATTTTCAATCACGTGCTGAGACTCACCGGTTAACCGGTGCATCCCGGACACGGAGTTACGCTGGATGGATATCCGGGTTCTCCTACAGGATACGGAACATCAATGTCTACATCGTAGGATAGGATAATCAAGGCATCGGTGGAGTTGATTAGCCCATCATCGTTGACATCGCCGCGATTCATGGGACAGTACGCCGAGGTATCAATGCCCGCGTCGCAAGATAGGATAATCAAGGCATCGGTGGAGTTAGCAAACCCATCACCATTGACATCACCCAAAATACTGGACTCAAACGTAAAGGTTGCCGTAACGCTCTTGTCGCCATCCATGGTCACTGACCGGGTGCCGGGGACATCCCCAATACCGTCGCCGCTCCAGGCACTAAAGGTCCAGCCGGGATCGGCAGTGGCCGTCAGAGTGACCGGCGTGTCATCACCGACATAGTATGGAGGTAGCGGATCCTGCGTGACGGTACCATTGCCCACAGTATTCACCGTCAGTTCATAGGTAGTCCCAGGATCATTGGGTTCAATATCATAACTGTAATTTACCGTACCACTTGAGCCTGGCGATGAAGAAACGTATTCCACCGTCGTCTCAGTCGGTGTAACCGTAACGCGGAGGTGGCCCGGACTTGGTAATACCTTTTCCGTATAGGGATCGCTTTCATTGTAGTAGTTGAAATCAAGGCCGGTAGATGGCCGGGGGAGGCACTGGTAGACAATACCATCTCTTACCTCATAAGCATACTGGTGGTCATGGCCATGGAAAAAGGCGCTGACACCATTATCAATAAATAACTGATGAACGGGGTCATCTCCGAATGTGGGACGTTTCGTATCGAACCCCCATGTAGTCCCATCGGCATTATAGCCGCCCCACTCGAACATGTGCGCCGGGACGGCACCACCTCGCACGTAATTTTGTGTACCTCCCAACATATGATGAGCAAAGATAAATTTGTATTTTGCGGTGCTGGTTTGCAGGACATTCTTAAGCCAGTCGAATTGCTGCTGACCTAAAGTCCAATTCCATCTATCTCCCGTTGCCGGGTCATCATACCCTTCTCCTGCTGAGGAACCGTACGGATTGGCCATCGTATACTGGAAGGGGTCGAAAACAACGAACAACGCATCGCCCCACTCCCACGCATAGTAGTCTTCACGGTACTGGTCACCGTAAGTCCCGGCATCAATAGCAGTAAGTGGGTCCGTATTACCGGAATAGAATCCATCGTCGATAGGAGTTGGGAAGTACAGCTTTCGGGCCTGGATACTGGCCTGGGCGATACTAAAGGTATCATCAAGGTTCCAGCCCTCTTCGTTCTCATGATTTCCTGATGCTAGAAAAATCGGTGCCGAAGAACCAACGCCACCCATATATAATGGATTACGTTGCGCCAGGTATTCGGCATTAACTTGACTTTGGTTATTATCATTATCCGTCATGAAGGTATCGCCAAGATCGAAATAGAAATCGGGCTCGTCGGTAATAACATTTTGTATTGCTTGTTGATATTGAGTATTGTACATGGCATGTGAATCGGCAATTATAGAAAATGTAAAGGTACTACCGGGTGCCCTCTGTGTCCAGAAGGAGTGTTCAGTACGCGTTATCCAACCGGGGTCGCTGGGATTCTGATATTGCATACGATAGTAATATTTTGTATTCGGCGCAAGTCCGGTGATGACAATTTCACTCGGTTGACCACCGGTGGCTGTCACCGCGGGCAAGTTATCATCGGTATAGTTTCCCGGTGCAGTCCCATACTCGTAGTAGTATTCGATAGTCGTATCAGGAACGATATTTATCGTAATTGATGTATCCGTTGGCTTACCGAGTAGCTCCTCCCCAGAAAAACTGGTTGGAGTAGCGGCAATTGTCTCACTGGCCATGGGTAGTAGGCTCGTGAGAAATACCATTACTATTATCGGGATTAAAATTCGGCGAATTTTCATGCTTATATCACTCCCCCTTTGAGTCTACGTATATTAAATATAAAAACCGACCTTTTAAAGGTCGGTTTCACTACTGGCTCCTTGCAACCCAAGTATCCAATTACAGGTGCAATTCAATGCCCCCTTTGAAAATATGTATCACTTATTAAATTTTATAATGTGTTCGCTTGATTATCATTTCAGATATTGTTCTAGTCCTCCTCCAGGATGCTCTAACTGGAAAATTAGCTACTTATATTTACTGGCAGGTTACTAAATCTGTCAAGGTCACTTAAATTAACTTTTCCTAACTATTCCCACTTTTTTTATGATAATTTAATAAAAACTTAATATTATCTATATTATTTTTTACAATCTGATATTGAGTTAGTTTCTGGCTACTGGCATCAGAGGCCATACCGGCTGCAATTACAATCTAAAGAGTAGGATGGGACCATGCGAAGCATCCATCAGCGAAGATGTGTACCAATTTCATTTCTTTACTTCCTGTGTTAGACGTTCTTGTTCAATTTTCAACCACATGCTGAGACTCCTCAGTTAGGGACTACATCCCGGACACGGAGTTACGCTGGATGGACATCCAGGTTCTCCTACAGGATACGGAACGTAAATACCCACATCGTAGGATAGGATAATCAAGGCATCGGTGGAGTTGATTAGCCCATCACCGTTGACATCGCCGCAATTCATGGGACAGTACGCCGAGGTATCAATCCCCACATCGCAAGATAGTATAATCAAGGCATCGGTGGAGTTAACAAGACCATCACCATTAACATCACCCAAAATACCGGTCTCAACCGTAAAGGTTGCCGTAACGCTCTTGTCACCATCCATAGTCACCGACCGGGTGCCGGGGGCATCCCCAGTACCGTCGCCGCTCCAGGCACTAAAGGTCCAGCCCGGATCGGCAGTGGCCGTTAGAGTGACCACCGTTCCAGAAGCGTAGGTACCGCCGGCGGGGTCAAGACTGACACTACCATTGCCTATAGTATTCACCGTCAGATCATAGGTCGTCCCGGTCAGCGCCGGGTTGATGGGTACTGCGGCAATGGCCCAATAGGACGCACTACCCGCTGTCCAGCTCATGGTGACTGAGCCACCAGTGGCCTGCTCGGTGCTGGAGGCAGCCCGGGTGTTGGCTATCCAGGCGTTCCATAGCTGCGTCTGGTTGGCGCCTGCGGTGAGTGTTTGAGATTCACCCGAGGCACCCTGGAACACGTTATCGAATACCAGTTCATCACCGTTAAGCCCCGTCAGGGTTACACTTGGGGCAGTGTTGTTGGTACCAGAGCCTGCACCATCAGGGGTTCCGAGGGGGGTCGTCTGGTCAACTCCAGCAAAGTTGACGGCACCAGCCACGATACCGTTGGAGACAGAACCCGAGAAAGTGACGGTAACCGTACCGGTAGCTCCACTCGGTGGGGTAATCAGGCTGTAGATTGCGGAGTAGCGTAACTGTGATTCAGCCTGCTGAGTTAGAACCTCATTCAACGCCGTAGCACTGCCGCCATCGGGAGTGAAAGTGACTGAAGAAATGGTCCTATCGGTAGTGCCGCAGTTCCAGGATACACCGACCAGCATCAGCCGGTCTGCACCGGTGCCGGTGGTATGAGCGAAGCTGATACTACTGACATCGTCAGCGGTATTACTAGAAACAGCACCGTCAACGGCGACACCGGTGAATTCGACGAAGTTAGCCGTGACGGTCTTGTCGGCATCCATGGTCACGGTGGTGCTGGCCGAGTCGGGATCGGCTACATCTCCACCGATCCATGAATCGAAAGCGTAGCCCGGCGCTGGAATTGCTGAAATTGAGATTTCCGCGCCTTCAGCATAGGTATGAGTACCCTCAGCCGGCACGATTACACTGCCAACGTCAGGGCTGGCGTCCAGGGTCAGGTCATGAGTCGTGGTAACGGCCGGAATCGTAAACGAATCAGCGACCTCTCCATTAGTACCGTCTCCTGAGAGATACGACCTTACATACTCAACGGTTACATCGTCAGGAGTAACATTAACACGTATGTGACCCGAGTTCTGTATCATCAAGGCGTCGGGATATAGTCCTTCGGTGTAGCCGTAGCCGTAAGGTTCCCAATCGTAGCCGGCATCATCCGGCTTGGGGCATTCCAGATAGACCATGCCGTCAAGCTCTTCGTAGGCATAGATATGGTCATGGCCGTGGAAAAAGATGTTTACGCCATTATCCGCCATCAACTGGTGGACCGGAACATCCCATCCTTCACCAGACGGTCTTTCAGTATCCCAACCCCAGCTGCCGTCGGCGTTCATGCCTCCCCACTCGAAGTAGGGCGCGGCCGAGATTCCTCCCCGCGCGTAGGGCGTTGAGCCGCCGGTTACGTGATGAGAGAAGACGAATTTATACGTAGCATCGCTACTTTCAAGTATATCCTTAAGCCATAGGTACTGTTCAATACCCAGGGTCCAGTCCCACCTGTCGCCACTGACTTCACCATCCTGTCCTTCACCACCGTAGCCCGCTCCATCTTCGTTGGGCCAGGTCATGGAGTAATGGAACGGATCGAGTACGACGAACAGGGCGTCACCCCAGGTCCAGGCGTAGTAGTCCTCGCGATTATAATCACCGCCGTATGGTTCTGGTAAGTCGTCTTCATTACCGGTATAGAAATCATCCGGAACGGGAATGGGGAAGTACTTCTTCCGGGCTTCGATCCCGACAATAGCCAGGGATTGATCCGGCGGGGTGAAAGTATCGTCCCAGTTCCAGCCCTCCTCGTTCTCGTGATTACCGATAACCAGGTATATCGGGACCGAATGGCTGATAAGCCCCATGTAGGGCCGCTGGATAGCGTAGGCTGCATCGGCTTCTTCCGGAGTCATTCCGGTACCCAGGGGTGACGGGTCCATAGCGAAGGTATCACCGAGGTCGAGGTGGAAGTCAGGGTTATACCCGGCTACATTAAGTAATGTCTGCTCGTAGAGAGCAACTTCATCGGCCGTTTGCCCACCGTACTGGCCGAAATGTGAATCGGTTGTTATGGTAAAGGTAAAGGTGCTGCCCGGCGCTCTCTGAGTATGAAAAGTATGCTCATCACGCGCAATCCAGGTGCTTGCACCGGACTGTTGGTATTGCATTCGATAATAATACAACGTGTCCGGTGCAAGTCCGTCGATTACTACTTCATGCGGCTCGCCGGCCGTAGCTGGCAGGACGGATGTTTCGATTGAGTACCCCCCGCTAGATGTACCGCATTGGTAATATATATCCACATTTTCATCGGGCACTACATTAATCGTAATCGAAGTATCCGTCGGCCTCCCCAGCAGTTCTTCACCTGTAAAAGTTATCGATGTGGCATCGGCTAGCACGCCGCTGGATATCGGTAGCAAACTCGCTACAAATGCCATTATTAAAAATACTATTGCCAATCTCCTAATTCTCATTTTTAAATGCCCTCCCGGAATATGAAATCAGGTATTAATAAAAAATAACCGACCTTTACAAAGGTCGGTTACACTACTAGCTCCTTGCTACCCAAGTGTCCAATTAAAGGTGCAATTCAAAGTTCCCTCGGTGTGTATCACTCTTTTTTTTAAAGCCTTTTTATCTACATATATTTTTAATTTGCTGGGTTCTCTTCGAAGCTCTAAAAATTAATACTAAGATATTAGGTAAAAGTCTAAAACCTGTCAACATCACTAAATCTCACTCAAACTAACTTATCCTACCTTTTCCTCATTTTCTTTATGAAAATTTATTAAAAAATTAACATTATCTATATTATTTTTTCCCATCTAATAAGGAAGGCATCAATCACGAGAGAAACACGGAGAATTACATTACGTTGATATAAAGACAGGCTGTTGATAGAATAGAGCCCAAGTGACTCTAATCCTTTGAGAAAGGATGATAATGTCGAGGATGAGGAAGTAGATGATTTCCATAATCCTGCCTCCCATAAGTTGAAGCAGGGGTAAACGCTAGCTTAAAAAAAGCTCTCAATTTCGGGACTAGCAATAGTAGTATCAAGCATAATTTGCTTGGTATATACCGATAGATTATAGTAAACAAAGACTAGTTTATGAGTTATACCTATCGCACAGTACCGCCCACCATAGCTTCAACATCCAGCGCCTTGATTTCACCGGGCTGTACTACTATAACGCCGGATACTTTTTAGGTAGGTACCACGGGCTTTGGTTTATCCGGTGAGGATAAAGTAGGCCTGGTTGAATCCGGTAATTATTGTGCTGATGATTTTTTTACAGTTTGACTACCCTAAGGAATCCCCGGTAAACCGTGACTGGTAATAATCCGAAATCGCCTGTCTCACTTCCTCACGGGTGGATATTCCCTTATCGGCAAGCCCACTTAAAAACGTTTCCCGCCGGGCTATTTCGGAAAATACGTTTTCATACTTTATATCGAATTTATTAAAAAGAGTATTGTATAAAGCCTTCTCTGAAGGGAAAATGAACTCGTCATCAGTTAACTGCCGGGCCGCTAGAGTCTGGGCGACCAAACCTTCGTCAGCAAAGTTTATGATACTCACCGTGTCTACGCGGCGGACCGGCTCATCATAATAGGACCGGCCATTTGTAGCCTGGAGGGTGACGACCACGCCAAGCCCGGCAATTAGCGGCAGAGGTACTTTTAGAATGCCATGCAGGACATACGCGACTTCCCTGACGTTACGGGCATGTATTGTACTTCCTAAAGCATAATTTTCTGCAAGTAACTCAAATGCCTTAACAACCTGATGCCCCCATAAATATTCATAGCTGTGATTGCTGATTTCTTCAGAAACGAGATATGTATTATCCGGCTTATATTTATTTGAAAACTTGAAATCCTCGGCATATCCACGTAAAGCGACCCGCTTTATCCCGGGAGGTAAAAAGTCCAGCAGCGCATGAAGTATGGTGGTCTTTCCCGCCCATATTGGACCGGCCGCAACCAATACCGAAGCCCGGTGTTCCATAATGAGCCAGAGAAGTCCGGCTAGTTTAAAATCGACCGTCTGGGAATTCACCACGTCAAGTATCGTTAAATTTTCGTCAACTCTGCTAGACGGCCAGTCCGCCCACCAGGTAGGTCTAACCATTGTCCCCTCTCTCTATCATACCGGCACCTGCGTGCCGGATGTTAAGTTTGATGCAAAATAGAAAAATGAGAATGCCCTAAATTTTCGTCTTTTTATTGTTGATATAATCAACAATAATGTACTTGCCCAGGTCACCGGGGGATGTAAAAAAGACCCGTCCGTGGTTCAGGCGCGCCATCCTGTCTACAAATAAGTTGAAAATATCCCGGCTTGGTAACATGAAAGTGTTGATGACAATACCCGCTCGGGTACAGTTATTGACTTCCTTCAACGTCACGTCGATACAGCGCTGGGTGGTAGGCAGGTGAAAGACAATACGGCCGTTTTCGATATGCGATGTGGGTTGACCATCGGAAATCATAATAATCTGCTTGTTAGCGCTGCGGTCTTTTCCCAATATTTTCCTGGCAAGCATGAATCCGTGCTGCATATTAGTATACGGCGTAAAATCATCCCAGGTTATATAGGTTAACTCTTCCGGGGTCATACGTCGGGCAATACTGGAGAATCCCAGTATATAAAAACTATCTTTAGGAAATTTACCGGTGATTAAGGAGTTGAGAGCAATCGATACGATTTTTGCAGCTTCAAAATTCCCACCCGTCCTCATAGATAGGCTCATATCCAGCATCATAACTGTCGCGGAACGTGTCCTTTGTTCTTGCCGAAAAACCTCGAAGTCCTCAACCTCCAGTTTTACCGGAACCTGGTGCTGACGAAGTAAAGCGTTGGTAAAAGTCCTTTCAAGATTTAGATCGAAATCATCCCCGAACTCGTACCGCTTCGTTTCATCGATCCTTTCACCGCCGTTGCCCCGCTGCCTGATGTCGTGGCTACCGCTGCGGTCTTTCTTCAAACTGGCGAAAACCGTATTCAGGGCCTTTTCCCCTATTTTCCTCATACCGCGCGGTGTCAGTTCGTATCTGCCTTTTTTCTTACGAATATAGCCGGCGTCCTCCAGCATCTTCGTGACATCGCGCATCCGCTTAAGCTCTTCCGCAGCGGTGTCGCCAAGAAGCTCCTTAAGCAGCTCTTCGTCAATATCGTCCAGAGAGTCGTTATACCGGGAGTCCATGAACTGGTCTTCGAGTGTATCCATTTTCTGGAGTTGTTCCATTAGCTTCAGAGCTTCATGGTAAGAAAGAGATTCCTCTCCGGAAAAGGGATACCGCTGCGGTGTCAGCCAGCCGGGGTCCAATGTCTCGAGGTTTGCCATCATCTTTCCCAGCTCATATTTGGTAGACTCATCCAGCATCGAGTCGATAAGCTCCTGAAGTTCCTGCCTGTCGGCCGGGGAAAGGCTCTCCATTAAAGATTGCGCCTGGGCAATCTGGTTCTGCAAGTGTTCGATTAGTTCATCGAGGTTTTTCGGCGGGTTCGGTCCGAAGAAGTCTCCGAACTGTTCCATGAAACCTTGAAAATCGGGTTCCTCTCCTCTTCTTCGCGCTTCCAGCATCTGGTTGACAGCCTCGATAAAATGCCTCATAGCAGCCAGTGAATTGGCGTCCATGTTCTGAAGTCTCTGCGTCATTTCACGGGCGAACGAAGACATGGCGTTTCTTTTAAGCATGTCCATAAGTTCCTGGAACTGGCGCCGTGCCTCCTGGTCCATAAAGTCATACTGGCTGAGTTCTTTTATCCGCCCACCGGTATCTGAAGGCAAGTCTTCCAATTTATCCATGTTCTGGGAGACTCGTTCCTCCAGGTTCTTGAGCAGTTTTTCACGCACTTCCCAGTTCAGCTCCTGGCTGCCGTCGGCTGATTTCCGCCTGGCTGAATCCAGCCTTTCCTGGATACCTTTCTTCTCTATCTGGATAATTTCATCGAGTCTTTTGCGTATGTCGTCCATTATCGAGTTCAGCTTGTATTTCTCCAGATGTTCTTGCCGTCGCTGACGCAGCCTCTCCAGTAGTTCTCGAAGACTGGGAAGATGTCTCCCCTGGCTGTCCCTGAGTCCTTCTCGCTGCATCATACGCAGAGCTTCGGCAAGATCCCCATCGTACATCAGGTTCCGTTGAAGCTCTTCCATCAAGGAGTCAACATCCGGTTCGAAGATGTTCTGCGTGCCGTCCCATTCTGAATAGCGATAGTTATTCATTTAATTCCTGTAAACAGTCTTACCTTCTACCGTTGTCTTGTTCAACCTTTTATTCAGGTGCAGGCCCTCAAATATGAACTCCAATATTGACGCAAGGATTTCCGGGGTTTCGTCATTCGTCATTTTTTTTACTACTTTTGGTAATCCCGGAATCTCTTTTATATATCGAACATAAGACTTAGCGCTCATATTATCGGAGGTTTCGACACTGAACCCATCATCGAACGGCTTTACAATATTTTCAAGTTCTTCAGGTTTGAAATACCGGTTAAACACATTAAGCGTCGCCTTTCTAATGAAGTCGTTTATGATTTTCTGCTCGTTCTTGTCCTCGAAACCCTCCATCTCCACCTTACCGGTGGTGGAGGCAACTATATAATGGAGATCGCTGATACGCGGCACCGCCAGCTTTTCATTCAGCGTTACAGCCCGTCTGATAGAATTAGAGACCACCGTCTCCATGTTAGTGATGGAAACCCTCACGCTGACCCCGGAACGCTGGCCAATATCCGGACTCCTCCTGGCTTGGTGCGTTATCTCGGCGATGACTTCTTTAACATAGTCCGGAACGGAAAAACTGATATCCCCATCCTTAAATTGTCGCCATTCCTGTTCGACAATAGCCATTTCATCCTTGACCGTGACCGGGTAATGGGTGCGGATCTGAGCGCCGAATCGGTCTTTAAGTGGGGTGATAATCCTGCCGCGACTGGTATAGTCTTCAGGGTTGGCGCTGGCAACAAGCATGACATCCAGGGGTAACCTGACCCGATAACCTTTTATCTGGATATCTGCCTCCTCCATCAGGTTGAATAAACCCACCTGCAGCCTTTCCGCTAAATCCGGCAGCTCGTTGATGCAAAATATTCCACGGTTTGTCCGCGGGATAATCCCGTAGTGCATGGTTAGCTCATCGGATAAATACCGGCCCTGGGCAACCTTAATAGGGTCGACATCGCCGATCAGGTCGGCAATCGTCGTGTCCGGCGTGGACAGTTTTTCTCCGTACCTGTCTTGCCGCGATAACCAGGCGATTTCCGTGGCGTCTCCGTCCCTGGCGACCTTTTCCTGGCAGGACTTGCATATTGGGGAGAAGGGGTTATCGTTAATTTCACAACCCCTTATGACCGGTATTGCCTCATCCAGCAAGTCTACGAGGTGACGCATGATGCGTGACTTTGCCTGTCCTCTTTCACCCAGGAAGATGATATTCTGACCGGATATGACTGCATTTTCCACCTGTGGAATGACGGTATTATCATAGCCAATGATACCGGGAAAGATAGGCTCTTTTGCCCTAATTAACGTAATGAGATTTCGCCTCATTTCTTCTTTTATAGATAGGGATTTATAACCGGCTGCTTTGAGTTCACCGAGCGTATGCGGTTTATGCGGTACAGGAGTGCTGCCGGAAATATCGGTTTGGCCGGATGATATTTGTGGTTTTTCTACAGGTGAGGCGGGAGATTTTACCGCCGCTTCAGAATTTTTATTTTCTTTTTTACGTCCTTTAAAGAAATATTTCATATACCATACTCTTTTCATATTTATTACCGGACAGTATCTCTGGGGAGGTTCTTTTACTCACGGAAGGAAATATATTGAAATTGAGCTATGATGTAGCCTTCTCAGACCACTGCCCAAACCGTCGGCTTGTATCTAATAAGAACCTGATATTTTAAGTATAAGCACGATTCCAAAAACATGTCAATGATTGTTAAATGAGCCGACTAGATGGCAAAATTTGGGAAAATACGTATCCTTACCAAGAATAAAATCAAATAACTGCCCTTTGGAGAAACATACTCCGGCTCCGTGCCCAACGATAAGAAATTTACCGGCCAGCGCCTTGATGGAATTTATAGTGAGTTTATCGAACTACCGGGTTGTACCACTGGAATGCACGCCACTACGATCCGACGATAGGCAGCAGGTTCGATTGCCCAATAGCTACGCCCCACCGGTAAACAACTGAAAATTAGCACCTCTCTGACTTTTATACTAGTACTATGGTCATACTTTTACGCGATGTTTAGATTTATATCTCCGATATTTATGCTTTGTTTATTCTTGCCTTAGTACAATAGTCATATGACCATTGAATAACCTAGCTTCATCCTTTAGTTTGACTTTAACCTCGAGAGTTATTGGGGAAAGACATGAAGAATAATAGGAACAATGCTAACTCAGAGATTTTTAGCGGTGATATTCGTATACACGTAGAATCAGCTGAAAATTACATCCAGGTAAACCAGCTTTGCCTGCATTTAAAGACTATCAACAACCTAAAGATATCATCTTATAACTGGTCGGAGAAGGAAGGCCTGATAATTTCTATCTCCTTGAGCGACTCTGTTCCGTTAGGTGATGTGCTGGGTCAAATGCCCATAGTAGAACAGGCATATAAGAATGAGAAGAAAGAGATTACTGTGGAATTAAATAACTCCTTCCCGGAAACTACCGCTCCGGTCTTGACACTTTCCGAAGAGGCCATATTGGTATAGGCGTACAGCGATGTTCGGGATGGAAGATTATTTACAGAAGCTGATATTAGAAGAGTTGAAGGGATGGCTAATAAGGTCGAAAATACCAGACTAGTCAAAGTTAAGTAGAGTTGAATTGGACCGACTTTTGCTGGTGTGAGGGGATTCATAAAATGTTAAAAAAATTTATTCATGTAATAGCAGTGCTGATACTGGTTACTCTACTGGAATGTCTATTTCCTCCTCAAAATATTGAGGCTAGCCAGGACTGGTGGGACATCAATTACCAATTCCGACGGCAAATCACCGTCTTGACCGATATAAATACTCCCTATAATGGCTATGCTGGATATACGGTTGAGATGACGATGAATACGATCAGCCCTGATATTCAGGACGATGGTAATGATTTAAGGATTGTGTGGTGGGATGGTAGTGGTTGGCAAGAGCTGGATCGACACATCATCGATCCCGATACGGCTTCAACAATTATCCGGTTCAGACTTCAGGCTGACATTGCCGCTTCCTCCAGTGATGATAATTACTATGTCTACTATGGTAATGCCGCTGCAGGAACAGGTCCGGCCAATCTTGAAAATGTATACCTTCATTATAACAATTACTCCACTGATCGCTCAGGTGAGTATTACATTGGCAGGCTAGGTATTACTGACTGGCATGGTGATGGTAACTACAGTCCTCCTTACGACGCGGGGAATCAACGAATTAGCTACAACACCGGTGACAACTTCGTTGGAGAATGGGTAGTTGCGGACATAGATGAACGA
>Ga0315550_1001566_pt1 | contig 14011 bp, 9 predicted proteins | sample SalMarSW160190MG_2_FD_203100 | JGI IMG/M metagenome (GOLD analysis project Ga0315550, IMG submission 203100) | Salt marsh sediment microbial communities from the Plum Island Ecosystem LTER, Massachusetts, United States - Salt Marsh Sediment SW1601-90 ... | reverse complement strand
CGAGGGTTGGGTTATTAACGACGGCGCATGGAGAGGTCGAAACCCCCGTTTTTATGCCTGTTGCCACCGCCGGGGCGGTAAAAGGTATCACGCCGCAGCAGCTCCAGGAAACCGGTTCCGAAGTTGTGCTGGCCAATACCTACCATTTATTGCTCCGGCCTGGAGTTGATGTGGTCGAAAAACTTGGCGGACTGCATAAATTTATGGCCTGGGACGGACCGATACTGACAGACAGCGGCGGATACCAGGTGTTCTCTCTTAGCCCGCTGACGAAAATCAATGATGACGGCGTTGAATTTGCCAGCCATATTGACGGGGCAAAAATATACCTGAATGCTGAAATCGCAACAGAAATCCAAAATCAATTAGGTGCCGATATAATAACGTGCTTCGATGAGTGCACCCCATTTCCCATCGACACTCCGCAGCTTCAAAAAGCGGTCGATAGAACCATCCTCTGGGCAAAACGCGCTAAACAGGCGCATACCGACCCCAACCAAATGCTCTTTGCCATTGTCCAGGGTGGAATAGACCTTGAATTGCGAACATACTGCGCCTCAGAGCTTGTCAAAACAGGTTTCGACGGATACGCCCTCGGCGGTTTAAGTGTGGGTGAAGGGCACGAGAATATGATAAAAACGGTTACCCATACAGCGCAGCTTTTGCCGCAGGATAAACCCCGTTACCTTATGGGTGTGGGCACGCCGGCGGATATCATTGCCGCAGTCAAGGCGGGAGTCGATATGTTCGATTGTGTCCTGCCAACCAGAAACGGACGAAACGCCTTTGCTTTTACGGACAACGGCCCCTTGCGACTAAGGAACAATGCACATATAAAAGACGCCAGGCCAATCGAATCCGATTGCGACTGTTACTGCTGCAGGCATTTCAGCCGGGCCGCATTAAGACATTTCTTTAATTCGGGAGAAATGCTCGGCCCAATCTTAGTATCACTGCACAATCTAACGTTTTACCAGAGGCTAATGGTCAGAATCAGGCAGGCCATAAAAAGAAACGAATTTGCCGACTGGGCAGAAAGAATTGACTATTGATTATTGACTATTGATAATTGATAATCTAACATCTTGCAAATAATCAAGTAATCAATCATTAAAGGAAAACGAAAATGAGCAATGTATGGATATTGGCACAGGCAGAAAGCAGCGAGGCGCCTTCTACCATTACATCAGAACGGGTCACTGAGGAAGAGACAACAACAACGACAACGGTCGCAGCCGACCCTAACAGCACTGGGGCCAAACCACTAAGAAAAAACCCTTTGGGCTCTTATGGGAACCTGCTTTTTCTTGGTGTGATGTTCCTCCTGATGTACATGATTCTTTTTAGAGGACCTCGAAAGAAACAACAGCAGCACAAACAAATGATGCAAACGCTGACAAAAAACGATAAGGTACAAACAATCGGCGGAATTATAGGAACCGTCGTAGATATTAAGGATAACGAGGTCACGCTGAAAGTTGATGAGTCGAATAATACGAAAATAAAAATTCTCCGCTCAGCAATCGGAAAGAATATGTCGAAAGATTAAGGAATTAGGTAATTGGTGAGTAGTGAGTGGGACAAGTGAAATAAAGTGAAACGTAAGTGTCATTCTGAGCCCTTCGCTGTGCTCAAGGATAAACTCCGCGAAGAATCCGGCCAACGAAGAAGAGATTCTTCACTTCGCTGCGCTTCGTTCAGAATGACAGCAAAGCTGACACTTTAGGCACTTTCCTGATAACCAATTAACCAATCAGCATTTAACCAATATCGAGGAAGTTATGAATAAGAATCTGACGTGGAAAATAGTTTTAATCATTGTTCTCGTAGTCCTCGCAGTCTGGACCCTATATCCGCCAAGCAAGACCTTAAAGCCCGGCATCGACCTTGCAGGCGGGACAAGTCTAATCTATGAAATTGATACCCACGGCCTACAAGAGACGGAGAAAAGAGACTTAGCTCAGAGAATGATAACCGTTCTTCGAAGACGAATAGACCCTGCCAACATCCAAAACCTTATATGGCGTCCGCAGGGCAGCACCCGCTTCGAGATACAAATGCCCTTATCAAGCGCCGAGGCACGCACAAAACGGCAAAATTACGAAAGCTCTTTAGATGATCTGCTGGCCAAAAACGTAAGCCGTTCCAAGATTATGCGGTCACTCGATATGCCGGTAGAAGAGCGAGCCGAGGCTTTCAAGGATTTTGCACAGGCCGACCCTAACAGACTGACAATTCTCGGGACCCTTGCCACAGTTTATGACGAGCGCAAGGACCTGCAAAATCAAAGGGACGAGCTCGACAGTAAAATCAAAACTGCCGAAGACAAGATGTCATCGGCCGGACTTGAGCTCGCGAAGATAAACCAAAACAGAACTAAATGGGCCAAACTAAACGAACAACAATTAGCCGATTCGCTAAGAGCATTCACAGACGCCAATGATAATATAGACCTTCTGAGAGGGTATGTTAAAACCTACACCGAGTGGTCCAAAGTCGTGAATCAGCTGACCGACCCGGACAAAAACACCAAATACAAAGAGGCAATAAGAACCATCGACCAATTAAACCTCACTGAAGACCAGTTAAACATCTGCCTCGAATTTCCCATCAAGTCACCGGACCGCAGAGGGAAAATTGCAAAGCTCAAAACTGATTTCCCGGACCGGGCTGGTGAAATTGACAAAGTCGTGGCGGCATTTGACGAGTACTATCCTTTTAGAGGCAGACTCGACGACCCCAAGGACCTGCAGCGCATGCTCAAAGGCGCCGGAATATTAGAGTGGAGAATACTTCCAACACAGGGACATCCCAGCGTAGATATGGACGAGATGTCCGGCTATGTAGAGAAACTTACGGAAAAAGGCCCCACATACGCCTCAGACGCCCAGTATGTATGGTGTGAGATAGAAAATATAGAGGAATGGAGGGCAGTCGACAACGATAAGCGTCCTTCAATTGTTGCACAATTCGGCGACAAATATTATGTCTTAGCAGGCAACACGACAAATGAAGCCATGCTGCACCGCCCCGGCGAAAGGGATTGGAAACTGGAGAGAGCCAATCCGACAACCGACAGCATGGGCCGAAGAGCTATCGGCTTTGCATTAGATGCAAAAGGCGGAAAGTTATTCGCTAAAATTACGGGGGACAACGTCGGTCGGCCACTCTGTATCCTGCTCGACTCAATTGCAATATCGGCACCAAATATTAGCGAGAGGATACGCGGACAGGGCGTAATAACCGGCAGCTTCACTCAAACCCAAGTGGAGGATATGGTCAACAAACTCAACGCCGGCTCTTTGCCTGCCCGGCTGATAGAGCAGCCCATCTCTGTAAATACGATAGGGCCTTCCATCGGCGCCGACAATCGCGACCAGGGCATCACAGCCGGTTTCATCGGTCTTGCGGCGGTCGTAGCATGTATGGCGATTTACTATTGCCTGGCCGGCTCAATCGCAGACGTGGCACTGCTTCTGAATATGCTTTTTGTCCTGGCAATAATGGCAGGTGTGCGAGCAACTTTTACACTGCCCGGAATCGCGGGCATCATACTAACCATAGGTATGAGTGTCGATGCCAACGTCCTGGTTTTTGAAAGAATCCGCGAGGAACAACTGAAAGGCTCGTCTTTGAGAATCGCCATAACGAACGGCTACCAAAGAGCATTCAGAACAATTTTTGATGCAAACCTGACTACATTCATCACCGCTGCGATTCTTTACTGGCGGGCGTCGGAAGAAGTAAGGGGCTTCGCTATTGTGCTTATGCTCGGCATCGCATCCAGTATGTTCACCGCATTGTTTGTTACGCGTGTAATCTTCGATTTTCTCTTATCCAAGCGAATTATCAAAGACCATTTATTTATGCTGCGTCTCATACACAATCCGAACGTAAACTGGATGCGCTTAAGGCCGATTTTCTTCTGCATCTCAATTGTGCTGATTGCGGCAGGGCTGTTTGTATTCTTTACAAGAGATAATGTGAAGAACAATAAATACGATATCGAGTTCACCGGCGGAACGAGCGTCCAGATAAATCTAAAACAACCGCTGAGCCGGCAGGAGGCCGAAGACAGAATCCGCAAAATCGGAAACGACCCGAAAAATCCTAATCCCGCCCTTGCATCGGCGAACATTTACAGCATCGGAAAATCAGACAAGCAATATGAAATCAACACCACGGAAACCAACAAAATAACGGTTACAATTACCTTCCCACAATCCACCCTGCAAACATCTGAGGAGCTAACCTCGATAATCACAGAGACCCAAGCGAAATTTGGCGGCGAGCTACGAAATCTGCTCGTAACACAGGACACTGCCAAGGCCGCGCAATTCGTAATAACAACGAGCCAGATGAACCAATCGCTGGTCAAAGATGTGCTGACAGCAGCTTTTCCCGAGATTCCTGAGGCCAATATATCAGAACCACGGATTGATGAGGTTGTCAATAACGCAATATTAGCTGCTTTCGCAGATGAGCTTGAAATTCAACAAAATCTTCAACCCAAAATCACCTCCCAGGAGAAAATATCCGAAGAGCTGATAGGCTCTTACCCTGAGCTGGCTGATTTTCTGGGCGGGGTCAAGCTCGAATGTGAAATTGAACGACCTGCCACATTAGAGGACATCAAACAAAGATTAAACGCCCTGCAATTCAAGCCCGACACGCAAGACCTCAATCGTTATCCCTATGAAATTTTTGGCCCAAATCTCACGACGGTAGAGCCGAACCAGCCCGTAGATTCTTTTGTTTACATAAGCGCAGAGCAGGAGGCAGGTTTTCGCGAGCTGACCGAGGATGAAAGGACGCGGTTTGTTGAAAACGAAACGTCCAAAGTCTTGGCTGCTGCCCAACTTGAAGCATCACTGCCGCGCGTAAGGCAATTTGACCCTTCAGTAGGCGCAGAGCAAAAGCAGCGGGCTTTGATTGCCATTGCTCTGTCGTTATTTGCAATCGTCACTTATATATGGATTCGATTCGGAAACGTCCGATACGGAATTGCCGCCATTACAGCACTGGTGCATGATGTGTGCATCACACTCGGCGCTGTCAGCGCCTGCACCTATATCGCGGCGTCACCAATCGGCGAAAAACTTTTAATCGGAGATTTCAAAATCAACCTGGCAATGATAGCCGCTTTCCTGACACTCATTGGGTACTCACTGAACGATACAATTGTCGTCTTCGACCGTATCCGGGAAAACCGCGGCAAGGCCCGCTTGCTGAGCCCGCAGGTAATCACCAACAGCATTAACCAGACTATTTCCAGAACCATTTTGACATCCTTCACGACATTTATAGTTGTGCTGATAATGTACATCTTCGGCGGCTCCGGGCTAAGAGGCTTTACCCTGGCAATCGGCTTCGGCATCATCATTGGCACGTATTCGTCCATCGCAATAGCCGCTCCAATATTGCTGCTCGGCACAAGAACAAAAAACAAAATTCAAAATCCGAAGTACGAAGCACGAAATAAATATAAACGACTAAAATGACACTGAGTGTCACCCTGAGGCGGAGCCGAAGAGCCTGTTCAGGACAGGTTTTGATATTGTTTCCACCGCAAGGTGTCCTGCGGAGGATTTCGATACGCCTGTTAGTCCTAAGGACTCCTTACGGAGAAGCGTATGAGTTCTGCAAAATTGAGGTTAGGCATACTTTGAAAAGAAAAAAAACGTCTTTTGTTTTTTTCTTTTCAGACAGTAAGTTATTGTCTAATAAGAAGTTAGGTGATTATTTAAGAAAATCAAAAAAAACAGATTTTCTTAAATAATATATGCCTAACCTCAATTTTACAGGAGCCTTAGAAGCGTATGTATCCATATTCGAATTTCGGGTTTACGGCAAGATGTCAAAAGATTTAAAAATAGGAATGCTCCTGGGGCTGGTACTGGTAATGGCCGTTATGCTCTGGCTCTCTATCGGCCCCGGCCTGAGTCCAAAAGCAAGAATACAGCACCTTCGCAACGTTGCGAGCGTGCAGGAAAATTCCGGTTCGCCAAATAATCACCCGACAAACAGTTCAGCCGCAATACAACCTGATTCAACGATATACGAACAAGCCGAGAAGATAAAAACCCAAAAATTTCACATCATACGCCAAGGCGAGACTCTTTCCGACATTTCGCACAAATACTACGGCTCTGCAAACAAATGGCGAATGATCCTCGATGCCAACCGAGATGAAATAGAGGACGTGAGCAAACTCCGACCGGGCACAAAAATAATCATACCGTAATAGATTCAAAATCAGGAAAAAGTAAAAAAATGATAGTTTTGCAAATAGTCTATTGAAATTTTTCTTTTACTGAAACGTTAGTTTTATGATAATAGTGTGATATTTCGTACAAGAAGCTGGCGATGTATAAGTGTGAATTACCAGGTTGTTCCAAGTAGATGACTATTTCTAATGAGCGTAAAATTTCAAGAGATATATATAGTAATGCCGATTGATAGAAATTAGTAGGCCCTGGAGAAACGTATGGCGCTGGTTAAAATCAGTGACACTGCATATTGGACTCGAGAGCGTGTCAAATCAACCTTTTTCGAGAACTTCCGGCTTCTGCTCGAAAGCAGGATCCCGGATGAGCGGCGTGTATTTGACTACACAGATCCCGATAACGATCCCCGTAGAATATATACTGTTGATTGCAAAGTAAACGGGATGAAGCAGCCTTTATTTATTTTCGGTGTCAATAATGACGCTAAATGTCGGGATGCGACCATTACCGTGCTTCAGTTCGAAAAATGGGGACGTGACTTCCGCAGTTTGTCAATCTTTGAGGACCTAACACAGATTAACAGCAAAGTTTTAGCTCGCTTTACAGATGTAGTTGGCAAGCAGTTTTCTTCTCTCGGTGCAAAGGAACGGATATACAAGTATTTAGAAGAGACATTGTAGCAAAGTTCATGGTGGAATAAATTATCTATGTCGTTTTCCAACAAAATAGCGAATTTCAGTACTAAACATCAACATTAGATTCCTGCAAATGGCTTTTCTAATGAGTATTTTGTGAAAAACTCTGGCGAACCACACTTTTCCTACTCAGATTGGGTGTGGTGACGGGAAAGAGCGATTGTGCAAGTGGCTTGTACTGGTCCCGACCTGGAGTATAAATATCAGGAGTCTTCAATTATAGCAGACCGCAATGAACTTTTTTTGATTGTCTTTCAAAAACCATTTCTTTCAGCTTACCTTCACCGAAGCCGAATCACCGAAATCACAGGGACTTTGCCGCCTCTTTGTCAACCAGCCAGGTAACCTTGTTAAGAATTGGCCAAAGGGCATGAACGGGATACCGCACTTCATCGGGCTCGCTGGTCAAAACCTTTTTCAAAATGCCGGCCTTTTCGGGGCCGGAAACTAAAATAGCTAAATGAGAGGCCGCACGTAAAACCGGATGCGTCAAGGTTATCCTGTTAAGCTTCCCATCCATAACATAAACGACGCATGCCAGATCGTCGGTATCAAAAGTTGCATAGGAATTCGGGAACAGCGAGCCGGTATGCCCTTCAGCACCCATCCCAAGTATAATCAAATCAAATTCGGGCCTCTGGTTTTCATCGAGGCCGAAGACCTCTCGAATGGTTTTTTCGTAGCTGTCGGCCGCAGCCTTGAAATCGTCATACTCGGTGGGGATTCGATGAATGTTCTGCTCTGGGATGGCAACTTTAGTCAAAAAGGTGTCGGCAGCCAGCTTGTAATTGCTCCATTGAGAATCGGCACCAACGTATCGCTCGTCAACCCAGAATAACTGTATCTTGTCCCAGGGCAGAGAGCTCGCCGGCGGCATTTCGCCAAGCAGCTCAAAAAAACGCCTGGGAGTGTGGCCCCCCGAGATGGCCACGTAAAAGGCACCTTTTGCTTTTATCGCCTTTTGTGCATCTGCAACAAAATGCTCGACACTTCTTTGGGCAAGATTCTCAGGGTCGGAAGCAATTTCCACATTCGGTTTATATTTTGCAGTAGTCTCCATAATTTCACCGCCTTTGCCCCTTGTTTTGGCAGGGACTCCATTCCCGCGGGAGCGGAACTTTACAAAATCTACGTGTAATTGTTAGCCGCTTCGCGGACAGTTAATAAATTCGTACAAAAAACATCATTACACCTCCACCGCCGGTTTGTTCTCATACGAGAAAATCTACTGCGACTTTGAATCATATACCCACCCCTTTCTTTGCACAAATGCAACCTATAATTATTATCCGCTTTTAGAGGTGGTCTGACCAGAAAATTTTTAAAAAAATCCACTATTTGTTAACTTCCACCCCTAAAACAACTTATAGAGAAACCCGGCACCAATCAGGTAATATCATCAATCTCCCACATAAAGGCCTTTATGCCTTCGGTGCCGAGTTTCTCACGCAACCGGCGGACATTCTCCATTACTTTTTTGGCCTTGACCTGCTCGATAACAACAAAGGTGCCGCAATTTATACCGGGCCAAACATCCGTATTCAAATGCGGCTCGCTTATCTCGCCCTTACCTAAGGTATTGGGAAATTTTGTATAGCAATTAATTCCGACAGATTCCAGGACTTCGTTCACGTCCTCATCTATCGCCACATTGTGCACAATCAACACAGCCTTCATAATTATCTTTTTACCTTTGAAGTCTTAAGACCTTCAAACACACTGTAAAGAGTCGGCATCAAAACCAGCGTAATGACGGTCCCGACAAACAGCCCACCAATTATCGTTACGGCAAAGGGCACCCAAATTTCGGAACCTTCACCTTTTGACAAAGCCAGGGGAGTCAGAGCCAGCATTGTAGTGGCGCTGGTACATACCACGGGACGTAATCTGCTGCGTCCCCCCTCGATTATTGCCGAATAGACATCAAGCCCGCGTCGTCGCAGTATGTTAAGATAACTAATAAGAACAATTCCGTCATTAACTACAATGCCGACAAGCATAATCAGCGCAAGAAAACTGACAACACTCATCGCCTGAGAAGCCAAGGCCAGTGCGATAATTACGCCGACAATACCAAAGGGTATCGAAAGAAATATAATGAATGGGTCACGGAACGACTCAAACTGCGAAGCCATCACCATATATACCAATACCATTCCCAAACCCACAGCCGTAACCAACAGCGTGAAAGCCTCCTTCTTTTCTTTTTCAGCCCCGGCAAATTTATAGCCGAAACCCGGCGGTGCAGGAATCTTATCAAGCGCTTTTCTAACATCCTTCACCACTGAACCAAGGTCTCTGCCGCTGATTTCAGCGGAAACCGTAATATAACGGGCCTGGTCTTTCCGTTCGATCTTCGTGGGGCCCAGGCCCTGCTGGATTTCAGCGATATTGGCCAGGCTAACCTGACCGCCACCGGGCATACTGATGGGCACATCTCGCAAATCTTCAATCCTGTCCCGGTCTTTTAGCTGAAGCCGGACTTCTACATCATATTCATCTCCGCCCTCGCGATACCTCGTCGCGGTGGTGCCGGCAAAAAATGTCTCTACCTGTTTACCGATTGTCCTGGCATCAAGTCCCAATCCGGAGGCCTTCTCGCGGTCAATAATAACCTTAACCTCCGGCTTTTCCTCTTTTCGGCTTATCTGCACATCCTCCACACCTTCAACAGTAGCTATCACAGAGCTAACGGCCTCGGCGTAAGTGCTCGCTTCATCCATATCATGACCGTAAAGCTCAACAGCCAACATTCCGGCGCTGCCAAACATGATTGCCGTAAGGGGGTCCTCCGCACTGTAGCGAACAATAGCTCCCGGCATTTTGTCCGTGATTTTACGAAGCCTGTTTATCAGCTCTCTTGGCGAGGCATCACGCTGCCTTTTAGGTTTCAAGCTGATAAAGAGAATACCCTTATAGCTTTCTTCCTCTGAAGCCATGCTTCCCCCGCCGGCCTCACCATAAACACCCCAGCGAATAAAACTATCCCGTCTTTCAGGAACATTATTTTCCGTTATTGCCTGCAGCTGCTCCGCTACGACACCGGTACGCTCATAACGAGTACCAATCGGCAGCTCATAAGATGCCGATACCCGATTTTGGTCCTGCTCGGGGAAAAATTCAGTGCCGATAAAGCCAACAATCCCAATGCTCCAAACAAATAAAACAATACAGGAGACAAAAACCGTTTTGCGATTATTCAGCGACCAGCTCAGAAACTTGACATAAAGCTCCTCTAATTTTGTCAATGCTTTTTCACCCAAACGGTAAAACAGGTCTAAGAATGACCTCGATGGGTTTTGATTATTAACCCTCAGAAATCTCGAACACAACATCGGCACGAGCATAAGTGCGGTAAACAGCGAAGCCACCAGAGCCATTGTAATAATAGCCGCGAACTGTCCGAATATAATCGCTGCTATTCCACCAACAAACATAATCGGTGCAAAAATCGAAATGGTCGTCAGTGTCGAAGCAACTACAGCTACGCCTACTTCATTTGCGCCGAAAACGGCGCCTTCTTTTGGCCGCTGGCCTTTATGACGATGACGATTGATGTTGTCAACAACAACAATGGCATTATCAACCACAAGACCAACTGCAATAGCCAGGCTGGCTAACGAATCGGTATTAATCGTGTAATCAGCCAGGTACATCAACAGAAACGTAATTATTAACGATGTTGGAATTGCAACGGCAACTATAATACTGGCCCGCAGGTCTTGAAGGAAAAAAAGGAGCACTATAAAAACAAAGAAAACCGCCCAAAAAACGGTGTTGCGCAAAGTGGCCACAGAGGCCAAAATAAACTCGGAATTATCCATTACCATCTTGGGCTTAACATCAGGCGGCAAATTCTTCTTTATCTCGTCAAGTTTTTGCCTAACCGCCCGGGCCACCTCCACCGTATTTTTGCCGCTCTGCTTTTGAATAAATATCGCCATCGCCTTTTGACTGTTCATGCGCACCTCATACGTACGCTCTTTGAAGAAATCCCTTACCTCGGCAACGTCTTTTAACTTTATAGGTATACCGTTACGGCGGGCAATGACAACTTCTGCGACCTCCTGGGGGCTCGAAAATTCCTCAGGTGTGCGTAACAGGTAGTCCTTGTAACCGGTTTTTATATTACCGCCGGGAGTACTAATGTTCTGAGCGGCAAGAGCTAAGCTCATCTCTGTAACCGATAAATTCAAAGCCGCCAGTTTATCCCTGTCGATATCAACCCGGATCTGTCGCTGCAAACCGCCACCGGCTGTAATTGAAGCCACCCCTTCGACCCGCTTGAGCGGGTCAACTATCTCCTCATCGACTATATCCTGCAAATCCGGATAGCTGTCCTCAGCCGTAAAAGCAATAATTGCAATCGGTATCATTGAAAGGTCAAACTTGAAAATAAGCGGATTTTCCGCCTCCTCCGGTAATCGATCCCTAATCAAATCAATCCTTTCACGCACATCGTTGACATGCTCATCTATTTGTTCACCCCAGTCAAACCTCAACGTCACCGCTGACATTCCCTCTTTGGAGACCGAAATGACCTCGTCAACTCCGGAAATAGTGCTCAGAGTATCCTCCATCGGCTCGGTTATCAACGTCTCCACTTCTTCGGGCCCCGCCCCTTGATATGCTGTCATAACTGAAACAGCCGGTATTTCGATGTCCGGCATCAAGTCCAGCCCCAACATTGACATCGACACCAGGCCCAACACTATCATCGCGACAAATATCATCAAGGTGGTTACCGGCCTGTTTACGGAAAGCTGCGCAAGTTTCATTTGATATCCTCTATTCGTACAACCTCGACATTCATCCCGTCGGCTAAATAATTCATTCCATTAATCACAAGCGTCTCGCCCTCTTTTAAACCATTAGTTATTTCATATCTGTCCGCTTGTTCTATACCAATCTCAACAAAATGTTTACGAGCAATTTTGCCGGCACTTGCCCCTTCAACCACATACACATAATGCTTATCAATCTTACCCCCAAGAACAATGTCCCGGGGAATAACTACCACGTTGTCTTTGCGCCTTGTAATTAAAGTTACTCTTGCAAACATACCCGGCTTCAGCAGCAATTCTTCATTATCAAGACGTATCTCGACCTGTATGGTGTGGGTTTGTGCATCGAGAGCCGGATGGATTGAATGCACGCTGGCACCAAATATTCTTTCGGCAAATGCATCAACTTTGATCTTGGCAGGCATCCCAACAGTAATTTGGGCACCGTACTTTTCGGTAGCGGCAACAATTACTCTTACCGTCTTCATATCGGCAATAGTAACAATCTTGTCCCCAGACCTAATCAGATTACCCTCGTCAATATGTTTGGCCGTTACTATCCCGTCAATAGGCGAAACAATCATTGATTCGAGCAGATTTATTTGAGCAAGCTCCAGATTGGCCTTGGTTAAACTCAAACTTGCCGCCGCCAATTCGGCAGCGGTTAAAGCTTTATCTCTGCTCTGTTCTGTGGCTGAGCCGCCTTCGTATAAGGCAATGACACGCTTCTTTTCACGCTCGGCATCAGCCAGCTCAACCTCTTTAGCTCTAACGCCGGCCTGAGCTGCAACCAATTGAGCCAGGTAAACATCGTGGTCGATAATCGCAAGCTGCTGACCCTTTTTGACCGACACACCCTCTTCGACTGCAACTGAATCACTCCCATCCGAAGGAACGCGCAAGGATTCGACTCGTCCGGCCACCTTGGACGCTATGTCCACAATCTGGTTTGCCTTTATCCAGCCGGTCAGCTCTATCGTCTCTTCTATTGAGCCTGGGCTTACGACTTCGACCTCAACAGGAACCGTCTTCTCCTCCTCCAAGATTTCAGCGGTTTTTCGCATAAACCCAAACCAAAACGTAACAAACACCACCGCCAATGCTATTAGCCAAAATAAAATTCTTCTGATTACTTTCATCTTGTCTGCCCCCCTTCTGTTTTATCAAGTGCCACTGAAACCTTTTCTTCTGCAGCGGGCGATTCGTTATTTTTGGCCTGACCTTCGGCTTGGGCAGCTTCAAACATCGTGAGAGTTCCCATTGCTTTTTGTAAATCCAATTTCGCAATTATATGCGAGTATATAGCCTGGTAATGATTTACCCTCGCCGTCGTCAAGGCAGCCTGGGCGTCTATCATCTCAACCTGCGTATTTGTGCCTTGAGTGTAACCTACTTCCGCAAGCCGCAGTCCCTCTTTTGCCCTGTTAAGGTTCAACGACTGAGATTCAACAAACTCCTGGGCATCCTCAATACTCAGCAGCGCCGTAGTCAATTCAAACAAAGCGGTCTCTTCGGCATCAATTAAACTTATCAGCGCTTGTCTAACTCGTGCTTTCTGTGCAATTACCTCACCTTCGCGAGATAAGCCGTCAAATATAGGCAGTGTAGCCATAACGCCGGCCTGCCAGGCATGGCCCCATTCAATCTCCATCGCAGTGTGTGGGTCGGGTTTTGACCAGGTATTGCTATAGTAACCACTTAGAACAGGCAAATATCGGCTCCTTGCAATTCTAAGCAGCTCCTTTTGATACTTTATATCAAACTCGCGACTAAATAAATCAGGGCGGCTCCGATAAGCAGCTTCAACAGCCTCTTCCATTTTCATTTCTGAATGAACATAAACCAGCTCGTCCGAAAGAGTAAAGTCACTGTCCTGCGAAACACCCATTACCTTCAGAAGCTGCGTTTTTGCCACGTTGATAGCGTTTTTGTTCCGTATCAGCTCAGCCTGGAAATTCGATAGTTCCACTTCAGCCCGCAGAACGTCAAAATCAGAAGCGACGCCGCCCTGCCGCCTCTGTTTGACGCTATCAAGATGCGCCTGAGAAGAACGAACGGCATCAGCACTAATCTCCAGAAGATGCTGATTGAGCAGCACATCGTAATAGGCATGAGTTGCCATATAAATCAGGTCCTGGACCGCCGAGCGGACAGTCTCGTCGGCAAGCATAGAGAACAATCTGGCAGCGTGTATTGTAGCTTTTATTGACCCGCCGGCATAAATCGGCTGAGAAACCCTCAGCCCTACCGCGTAATTATCGACATCACCCATCGTAATTGTTCCACCACCCAGGCCAGGAATATC
>Ga0315550_1001565_pt1 | contig 14022 bp, 9 predicted proteins | sample SalMarSW160190MG_2_FD_203100 | JGI IMG/M metagenome (GOLD analysis project Ga0315550, IMG submission 203100) | Salt marsh sediment microbial communities from the Plum Island Ecosystem LTER, Massachusetts, United States - Salt Marsh Sediment SW1601-90 ... | reverse complement strand
ACCTGGAAGTCGGCCGACAGCTCGCGCAGCAGCAGCGCCGCCCGGGCGGCTCTCTGATCGTCGAAGGTCACGAAAGGATCGTCCAGGATCAGCGGCGGCTTGCGGCCGCGCGTCACGAGCCTGACCAGCCCCATCCGCGCCACGAGGTAGATCTGGTCGATCGTGCCCTTGCTCAGCCGGGAGGCGGAGACCCAGTCATCGCGCTCGGGCGCCCAGACGTCGATCTCCAGCGACCGGTCGTCGATCCGGACCTTCTGGTAGCGGCCGCCGGTCACGCGGGCGATGTCTTTGCCCACGTACTGCTCAAGGAACCGAGTGGCCTGCTTCATCGTTCCCAGCTCGGCCTCGTCGATGGCGGCCAGAGTGGCCTCGTAGACCCTGAGGCGCCGCCGCAGGGCCTCCAGCTGCTCCTGCCAGCTGCGAAGCCGCTCCGCCTCGCCCGCAATCTGCTCGGCATCCACCGGGTTGGCGTCCACCCGGGCCAGCGCCGCCGCCTCGGCGTCACGCCCCGCCTCAACGGCCTCCTGCTGGCGGCGAGTGTCGGCCTCCAGCCTCTCGTGCGCCCGGGCCTCTGATGCTGCCGGGCCGAGGGCCTCCAGGGCAGCCTTCTTCTGCTCCATCTCCAGCGCGGCCTGGTCCCTCAGGGCAGCCACATCCTCGCCGCTCTGGCCGGCCATCAGAGCCGCCACCTGGACCTCCAGGGTGCCGATCTCGTGGCGCCGTTGCTGCTCGTTCACCAGCAGCAGCTCGGCGGACGTCACGTCTGCCGCGCCCAGCTCGCGCAGGATGTTCTGCACGCCCGACTGGGCCACCCGCAACCCTTCCTCCGTCCCGACCCGCGTCTGCCGCCGGAGCGCCCTCTCGCGGTCGAGGGCCGCGTTGGCCCGCCGGGCGTCCATGGTCTCCAGCCGCCGCTGCCACATCTGGAATATGAGGACCGCGACCACCAGCCCGAGCGCCATTCCGGTGAAGAGCGCCGGGGCCGACCCCGTGATCACGGCCATGGAGATGGCCGCCGCGGCCAGGATCACGATGGCCGCCGTAGCCAGGCCCCACGGCAGGTTGCTGGGCACCTCCTCGTCCGGCTCGAGGGCCGGGCCCGATTCCTCGCGCATGGTCTCCTGCAGGACCTGAACACGGCTCTGCAGGGTGCGCATCCGGTCCAGCGCGTCGCGCAGCCCAGAGATGGAGCGTTCCGGCTGGGCCTGCAGCGCCAGCAGCCTGACCTGAGCCTCGGAGGCCTGGCGCAGGCGATCCCAGCGCTCGGTCGCCGTTTGTAGCTCGGCCCTCAGGCGGTCCGCCTGGCGAACCTTCTCCAGCACGTTGCGGTTCTCGCCGAAGCCCTCCTCGGCTTGCTGGCGGGCCGCCCGCGCCTCGGCCAGGGCCTGGCGGTCGCTCTCGAGCTTGGCCAGGGCGGCCTCGCCGGCCTTCAGCGCGGATTCGGCCCGGGCAACGGCCTCCTCGGCGACCTTGAGCCGGCCGGGGTTCTTGTCGCCGCGCGCCCTCAACGCCTTGATGGCATCTTCCAGGCGGGCCTTGGCTCGTGAGCTGCCGCGGTCGCCACCGCCGACGCTGCCCTGCAGTCGATCTCGCAGGGCGCCCTCGTCGCGGTCGAGGTCCTCCATCTCCTGATGCCGGATCGAGGCGGTGGAGCGGAAGAAGGCCTCGCTGGGGATGCCGGTCAGGTCCGCCATGAGCTGGTCCGCTCGGGCCGGGTCCGTGATCGTCTGGCCGGCGTAGCTCAGCGAGACGCGACCACGCGCGCCCCGGAACTCCTTCTCCAGGACCCCCTCGTTCACCGTGCCGCCGTCGCCGTCCTCCTCAACGGCGAATTCGACCCGTGTCAGCGAGCGGCTCTCCTCCCCGGCCCCCCAGGTCCGAAGCGACTCGAGCTCGCCCGCGGTGGCGGTCGCCTTGCGGAAGAGAGCCAGCTCGATGCCGCGCTGGATGGTGGACTTCCCGGCCTCGTTGGGTCCGCGGATGATCGTGAAGCCCGGCGCCAGGTCCAGGTCCAGCTCGCGATGACGGCCCAGGTCCTGCAGCAGGATGCGGGTGATTCTCATAGCCTGGCCGTCACAGAGTCACCTGGCGACCCTCGAGCAGGTGCCGGCCCAGACGCAGCACATCTCGAAGGTCGTCCAGTTCCTGCGCCGAATCCCCGCTCGACCCACCGGCTTTCTCGCGGCGCTCTATCTCGGCCGTAAGGTTAGCGACGAAGGCGCCCAGCACCGTGTCGGGCGGGGGAACGGGGCCTTCCAGGGCGGCCGGTATCGATTCGTCGCGCAGGCGAAGCTTGAGGAACGACGGCGCCAGCGCCCTCTCTACCTCCTCCAGGTCCAGGTCCATCGTGTCGGGCATGAAGCCCCCCAGTCGGGCGTCGAGGACCAGGTTGGCGTCGGCATGGGCCGTCAGCTGCTCGATCAGGGCCGGCTGTGTGGCCACGGCCGCCAGGTCCACCTCGACCTGCAGGTGCCGCGTCTGGCCCACTCGCTTGGCCTGGATCTTGACCTCGTGGCGGCTGCCGTCCTTGTCGTCCAGGGAGACGATCAAGACTTGCCCCGCGCCGTCCTGGTCGATGGCCACCGGCTCGGGTGCACCCGAGTAGGCGTAGGTGACGTTGCCGGCGCGGCCCTCGACGGCCGAGTGCCAGTGGCCCAGGGCCAGGTAGTCGAGGCCGGTCTTGGAGATGTCCTCCTCGGTGAAGACCACCTCGTCGGAGTCCGTCTTGCCCGGAATGGCCAGTGACCCATGGGCCAGGCCGATGCGCCAGGTAGCCCGGCGGTCCATCCGGGCGTCGAAGCCCTCGAAGGGGCTCTTGGGGGCCCGCTTGGTCGAGAAGACCCGGCCGTGCACCACGGCGTCGAGCGAGGGCAGCCAGATGTTCGACTGCTCGGGAGTGAGAACGGTGACCCACTCGTGGCTGGTTCGAGCCATGGCCGCCAGGTCGTACGAACGGTAGATGGAGGCGCCGTCGTAGACGTCGTGGGTACCGGGGATGATGACGGTCCGGATCGAGGCGTTGGCCAGGCGGGCCAGCTCGGCCGCGACCCTCTCCACAGTCCGGCGGGGCTGGGTGTTCGAGTCGAACAGATCGCCGGCGATGAGGACCAGGTCCACCTCTTCCGCGATGGCCAGGTCGACACTCACCCGGAAGGCCGTGAACTGGCGAGCGCGCAGCTCAGCCGCGCGCTCGCCCAGGTCGGTGTGCCTCGCCCCGAGGTGAACGTCGGCGGTATGGAGAAGGCGAAGCATCCGGTCGTGGCTCCTTGCCGCACCGGCCCAGCTCTCCGGGCCGCAGTCTGGTCGCTCGTGGCCTGGGAGGCAGAGCGACCCGGGCAACGTCACCGAAGCCCCCGTTCGGCGAAGGCGATTGTGCCAGGTTCCGAGCCGAAATGGCGGGGTCCGATGGTCCGCGTACCGGGGTCGGGGTGGCCCAGTGTCTCGTGACCCGGGTCACGTAGCTGAGTCCCGGCCAGGTCGTGGTATTCTCGTTTCCTTGCCGGTGCGTCCCAGGCAAGCCGCCAGGTGCTCGACGCATTCCGAGGCGACTGAACCCGCTTCGGGCGGCGGCACGGACCGAGCCCCACCACGGGCCCGGGCTCTGCTCCGGGATCTCCGGCGCGGGTACTTGCGCCTCTCGGAGGTCAATCGTGTCCTACGTCGATCGAACCCTCACCTGCCTGGACTGCGGCGCCGAGTTCGTCCACTCGGCCGACGACCAGGCCTACTACGCCCAGAAAGGCTTCGCCTCCGATCCGAAGCGCTGCCCTGCCTGCCGCGCCAGTCGGCGCCACATGCGCGACGCCGACGCCGGGTATGGCTCATCGAGCGCACCGGGTGCGCCCCGCGAGTACTTCGCCGCGATCTGCTCGCGCTGCGGCAACCAGGCCCAGGTACCGTTCAAGCCCCGGATGGACCGCCCCGTGTACTGCTCCGACTGCTACCGCGAGGTCCACGCCCAGGGCGCCTGACGGCAGGCCCCTCGCCAAAGAGAAAGCGGCGGTCGCCTTCCGGCGACCGCCGCTTTGATTCCGCTACAGGCGGCTACGCCTTGGCAGCAGCCGAGTACTCCATGTAGGCGCCGTAGGCCGCAACAGCGCCGCCGCCCACGAGGACGACGTCGGCGATCCACATGCCGATCGGGGCGCCGTCCAGGCCGTTCGAGATCTGGATCAGCACAGTCAGCGCAGCAAGCCCGACGGTGGCCACGCCCAAGCCAAGCAGGATCTGGCTCACGGGCATCGGCCAGCTGACGTTGGCACCGGAAACCTTCAGGTACAGGACGACGACGAGGAGGATCGCCGCCACGAGGGCGAGAAGCGCCAGCGTGCCGGCACTGCCCCAGGTGAAGTAGTTGATGCTGGGGCACAGGGAGCTGTAGCCGCCCAGATCGATACCCGCAGCCGAGCAGGCGTTGTTCGAGGCAATGATCATGCCCAGGAGCCAGCCCACCGCGGTGGCGATGGCGCCGGCACCCATCAGCTTCTCGTTCTGCGACAGTTTCGCCAGGATATCGTTCACCGGAGTTGAGCCTCCTTCTCCAATGGCCGGGGACGCTCCAGACGAGCGGCCGGTTTGACGTCGCTCCTTCGGCCTCGCATGACGGGTTCCGGGGGCCGATGAGTCCGAAGGGCAATCTACACCCCGATTCGGCGCCGCGCCAGCCGAAATTGCACTTGGGCGACGCTGTCCCGGGTGGTGCATGTGGCTCGATTCGCGGCTCAATCGCCCCGAGACGCGGCTCGTTTCCTGCTGCGGGCGCGCGAACGGTCCTGCCCCGGAGCTTTCGTCGGCCTGGCCGATGAGCCCTTCGCGGCCGGCTCGGCCTTCGCCGAGGCCGGCTGCCCGGCGCCCTCCGCCGGCGCCACAGCACTCGCCGCCACGGTCCCCCCTCCGCGGCCGTTGCCGGCCCGTGAGGCCACGCCCGCGAATGCCGGGGACCGGACCTGCGAGGCGGCTGCGCCGTGTCCGGGGGCCCGCCGGTCGGCGTTCATCCGTTCCTCCGCCCGACGGATGGCCAGCGCCAGGTCCGACGAGGCGCTCGGGCTCGACCAGCCGATCGCCAGCCGCAGCTGCACCGCGGCCGAGGCCAGCCAGGGCTCGCACACGGTCCGCACCCGCTCGACGTAGTTGATCGCCTGGATCTCGTCGGTCTCCGGCAGCAGGGCGGCGAAGCGCCCCTCCCCCAGGCGGGCGATCCAATCGGACGAGCGCGCCTCACGCACCAGGGCATCGGCGACAACCGGCAGCAGGCGCTGGACAGGCTCGTTGCCCATACGATCCGCCAGGCGCGGCAGGCCTTCGATATCGGCCATCACGATCGTCACCGGGCGGCGGTAGCGCAGCAGCCGGGCATTCTCGACTTCGAGGATCCGGCTCCAGGAGGCGGGGCCTTCCAGGCTGGTCAGGACGTCGCGCTGGAAGCGCTCGGTGCTGGGCAGACGGGGCCAGCGGCCGATCACCAGCGCGCCGGCGCCGCCCAGGGGCCGGGCCGTGCTTCCCGATGGCGCAGCGATCTCGGCCGACCTGGAGAGAAGGTCGGCCAGGTCCGGCGGCAGGATCTCGGTCAGGGGGCGCGATCCGGCGGCAGCCGAGCGCCCTGCTCCCGGCGAAGGCACGACCTGCAGGGGCGGTGGCGCCGAAAGGATCGGCCTCGGCTGCGGCTCGGCGACGTACAGAGCGCGAGGACAAGGCGGGGCTTCATCGCGAGGCGGTCCATCGGACCGCATCATCTCGGCGAGGAGCTGCACGACCCGCGGCCCCCGCAGCGCGAAGTGATCGGCCCTGGCCACCAGCACGATCAGGGCGACGTTGACGACGACGCTGGCTATGAGTATCCCGACCAGCAACGCTACGGGCACGCGAGCTGCTCCTCCAGTATCGAAGTGTACGTCGCCCATCGCCGCCCGGAGAGCCCACAGTGCGCTCTCGGTGCCGCCCCTTGCCCCGGCTCGCCGCGCGGTCGGAGGTTCGCCGGGCTCGCCGTCTGCTACAATCCCACCACTCCCGAGACACTGCCGCTGCGAGAGCCCACGGAACCGGCGACGGCTGATCGCGTTCGCGACCGCTCGCTCCGGAATCCTTTCCCGATCGGGACGTGGAGGAGGAAACATGGCCCGGCCCGTCCGGTCGACGCTCTCTCCGGCCCCGCCCCGGCCGGCCAAGACCCACCTCATCAAGGACTACAACGCGCGGTCCAACGTCGTCCACTGCGATTGTGGCTGGTCCGGCAGCGCTGAAGAGTTCGCGGTCCACCGACGGGCCGTCGGTGCGACCAGCCCCTCCTGACCAAGGCTGCGGCTCCCGGTGGCGCCTGACGCTGCGCGCCCCCTCGCGACCTACGAAGACCTCGGCTATCGCGACGTCTTCTGGGCCACCCGGCGCTACGAGGATGCCTGCGACCGGGTTGCCCTGCGGGCCCTGCTGCCGGCGAAGGGACAAAGGCTGATAGAGGTCGGAGCCGGCTTCGGGCGGTTGGCCGGCGAGTACACCGGCTTCGAGAAGGTCGTCCTCCTCGACTCCTCGGAGGTCCACGTCGAGGCGGCCCGCCTGGCCCTGGCCACCGATCCCCGCTACGAGGTGGCGCTGGGCGACGCCCTGGCCCTGCCCTATCCGGACGCCTCGTTCGACGCCGTCGTCTGCGTGCGGGTCATGCATCACTTCTCCGACCCGGCGCCGGTGGTGTCCGAGCTGGGCCGCATCGTCCGGCCCGGCGGTGTGCTGGTCCTGGAGTACGCCAACAAGCGCAACCTGAAGGCCATCGCCCGCCGCCTGCTGGGCCGCCAGAGCTGGTCCCCGTTCGAGACCGGGTCGGCCCAGTACAAGCCCTTCCACTTCGACCATTCACCGGTCGACGTTCGCCGGGCGCTGCGCCGGGCCGGCCTCCGAGTCGAAGCCATGCGCGCCGTCTCGCTGTTCCGCATTCCGGCCCTGGCTCGACGCCTGCCCCAGGAGCTGGCCGCCGTCGAGGCCCGGCTCCAGGCGCCCCTCGGCTCGATCACGCCCGCACCTTCCGTCTTCGTTCGGGCCCGCCGGGTGCGCTAGAGATCAGCCCTCGCCCCGGCCGCCGCGCGCCCTCTGAACGGGCCGGTAGAGGTGGTAGTTGGCCGCGGCCGCGGCCTGGGTCCCCTCGTGGACAGCGGCCGAGACCTGGTGGTCGTGCGGGCTCGTGACGTCCCCGGCCGCGTACAGGCCCGGCACGCTGGTCCGTTGCTCCGAATCGACGACGATATGGCCCAGCTCGTTGACCGCCGCGCTCAGCGCCAGGGCGATCTCGTTGCGCGGCACGGGCCGCCGGTAGGCGAAGACGGCGTCGACCGCCAGGCGCGTCGCAGCCTCATCGTCGAGAACGAGGGCTCGTATGCGGCCCCGCCTGGTGTCGTACTCGCGCACCGGGCACGGGTAGGCGGCGATCCCTTCGTCGGCCAGGTCCTTCAGCCGAACCGGCGAGAGGTGGAAGCCCTCGACCCGGCCGGCGACGACGGCCACTCTGGGCGTGAAGTCGAGCAGGTCGAGTGCCGTCTCGGCGGCGTCCTCGTCGTGACCGACGACCGCCACCCGCTTGCCCGTCATCTCGTAGCCGTCGCAGTTGATGCACCAGAACAGGCTCACGCCCACGCACTCCGCCCAGCCCGGGAAGCGCGGGAACGTATCCCTGACGCCCGTGGCAAGGATCAACGTCCGGGCCTCGATCTCGAGCGGCGCCTGGACGGCCTCTTCGCCCAGCGACTCTCCATGGTCGCGATCCCGGCGGACGTTGTCCGCCCGTCCACCCTCGTCCGGCGGGGCCGCCGGGGCGGGCTCCAGGCGCAGCACGAAGCCTTCGCCGTCGCTTCTGGCCGAAACCACGCGGCCGCCCACGAAGCGAGCCCCGTAGGCCGCCGCCTGGCTCCGGCCGGCCAGCCTCATCCGCGCCGCGCTGACGCCTCGCGCGAAGCCCAGGTAGTTGCGGTTGATCTGGCCCCACAGCGAGCGACCGTCACGGTCGTCCACGACCAGGACGTCGCGGCGCATGCGGGCCAGGTTCACGGCCGCGGCCAGTCCGGCCGGCCCGCCGCCCACGACCAGGCAATCGACCTTACGCATGTGCCTATGATGCCCCGGCCGAGGCTCGAGGGTCGCCCTGCCGTGCCCGGGCAGGACGCGGACCAGCGCCGGGAGCCGGCAGCTTCTCGGGTACACTTGGGCCGATAGGAGGCAGGATCACCAAGACTCGCCGGCCATCGAAGCCGCCCCGCGCGGCCGAGCCCAAACCCGCCCGAACACGTGAGGAGCGCCTGGCTCTGCTGCGGCCCCTGCTGGCAGAGCGGATCCTGGTCCTGGACGGCGCGACCGGCACCCAGATCCAGCGCTTCGGGCTGTCCGAAGCCGACTTCCGCGGCGAGCGGTTCCGCGGCCACCCCTGCGACCTGCGAGGCAACAGCGACGTCCTGGCCCTGACCCGGCCCGACGTCGTGCGGGCCGTCCACGACGCCTACCTGGACGCCGGCGCGGACATCATCACCACCGACACCTTCACCGCCACCCGCATCTCCCAGGCCGACTACGGCCTGGCGGACGTCGCGGCGGAGATCCACCTGGAAGCGGCCCGAATCGCCCGCGAAGCCGCCGACGCCGCCGAAGCCGGGGAGCCGGGCCGGCCCCGCTTCGTCGTGGGCTCGCTCGGTCCCACCAACAAGACGGCCTCGATATCGCCGGACGTGGCCGACCCAGCCGCCCGCAACGTCACCTTCGAGGAGCTGGTGGAGGCCTACGCCGAGGCTGCCCGCGGGCTGGTCCAGGGCGGTTCGGACCTGCTGATGATCGAGACCGCCTTCGACGTTTTGAACGCCCGGGCGGCCATCTACGCCGTCGAGGGTGTGTTCGACGAGCTGGGCGTTCGGCTGCCGTTGTGGATCTCAGGGACGATCACCGACGCCAGCGGCCGGACGCTGTCCGGTCACACGGTCGAGGCCTTCTGGAACTCGGTGCGGCACGCCGAGCCGCTCATCGCCGGGCTCAACTGCGCCCTGGGCGCCAGCCAGCTGCGGCCTCACGTCGAGGAGCTGTCCGGCCTGGTCCCCGCCTTCACCGCCGCCCACCCCAACGCCGGGCTGCCCAACGAGTTCGGCGGCTACGACGAGACGCCCGAGGCGATGGCCCGGGTCATCGGCGGCTTCGCCGAATCGGGCTTCGTCAACGTCGTCGGCGGCTGCTGCGGGACCGGACCGGCCCACATCGCCGCCTTTGCCGAGGCCGTCCGGGGCCTGCCGCCGCGGCCCATCCCCGAGCCGCCCCCGGCTCTCCGGCTGGCCGGCCTGGAGCCGCTGAACATCGCGCCGGGCAGCCTCTTCGCCAACATCGGCGAGCGAGCCAACGTGGCCGGCTCGCGGGCCTTCGCCAGCCTCATCGTCGAGGGCGATTTCGACGGCGCGCTGGAGGTGGCGCGCCGCCAGGTCGAGGCCGGCGCCCAGGCGATCGACGTCAACATGGACGAGGCGTTGCTCGACTCGGAGGCGGCCATGAGCCGCTTCCTGCGGCTGGTCGCGTCCGACCCGGCCGTGGCCCGCGTCCCGATCGTCATCGACAGCTCGAAGTGGTCGGTCATCGAAGCTGCCTTGCGGAGCATCGGCGGCAAGCCGCTGGTCAACTCCATCTCCCTCAAGGAGGGCGAGGCCGAGTTCCTGGCCCATGCCCGCCAGGCCCGCCGCTACGGCGCGGCGGTCATCGTCATGGCCTTCGACGAGCAGGGCCAGGCCGGCACGGTCGAACGCAGGCTCGAGATCTGCCGGCGCGCCTACCGGTTGCTGACCGAGGAGGCCGGTTTCCCGCCCGACGAGATCGTCTTCGACCCCAACGTCTTCGCCATAGCCACGGGCATCGAGGAGCACGCGACCTACGCCCTCGACTTCATCGAGGCCGTTCGGCGGATCAAGGCCGAGCTGCCGGGCGTTCACGTCAGCGGCGGCATCAGCAACGTTTCATTCTCGTTCCGCGGCAACGACCGGGTCCGTGAGGCGATCCACGCCGTCTTCCTGTACCACGCCGTGGCCGCCGGCCTGGACATGGGCATCGTCAACCCGGGCGCCCTGACCGTGTACAGCGAGATACCGGATGAGCTGCGCGAGCGCGTCGAGGACGTGGTCCTGAACCGCCGGCCGGACGCCACGGACCGGCTGCTCGAGATCGCCCCGAAGCACGCCGGCGGGGCCGAGCGCAAGGAAGCCGATCCGGCCTGGCGCTCGCTGCCCGTCGCGGAGCGGCTCAAGCACGCCCTGGTGGAGGGCATCGACACCTTCGTCGTCCAGGACACCGAAGAGGCGAGGCTGGCCGCCGCCCATCCGGTCGAGGTCATCGAAGGCCCGCTGATGGCCGGCATGGAGACCGTGGGCGATCTCTTCGGCGCGGGCAAGATGTTCCTGCCCCAGGTGGTCCGCAGCGCCCGGGTCATGAAGAAGGCGGTCGCCCATCTGGTGCCGTTCATCGAGGCGGAGAGAGCCGCCACGGGCGACACCAGGCCGCGCGGCCGGATCATGCTGGCCACGGTCAAGGGGGACGTCCACGACATCGGCAAGAACATCGTCGGCGTCGTCCTGGCCTGCAACAACTACGAGATCCTGGACCTGGGGGTGATGGTCCCGGCCGAGCGCATCCTGGAGGAGGCGCGCGCCGCGGCCGTGGACGCCGTGGGCCTCTCCGGCCTGATCACCCCCTCCCTGGAGGAGATGGCCCACGTTGCCGGAGAGCTGGAGCGGGAGGGCTTCGAGGTTCCGCTTCTCATCGGCGGGGCGACGACCTCCCGCGCTCACACCGCGGTCAAGATCGCGCCGCGCTATTCCGGTCCGGTGGTCCACGTGGCCGACGCATCGCGGGCGGTGGGCGTAGCCGGGGAGCTGCTGGGCAATTCCAAAGCCGGCTTCGTGGAAGCCACCCAGGCCGAGCAGCAGCGGATCCGCGAGGAGCGGGCGGGCCGGGCCGAGCGGCTGCCGCTCATCTCGATCGAGGCCGCCCGAGCCAATCCGACGCCGGTCGACTTCGACCTGCCGGCACCCCGGCCGAGCTTCCTGGGGGTGCGCGACTTCAAGCCGGACAGCCTGTCCACGCTCGTCGAGCTGATCGACTGGACGCCCTTCTTCGGGGCCTGGGAGCTGAAGGGCTCCTATCCCTCGATCCTGGAATCCGCCAAGAAGGGCGAATCCGCGCGGCGGCTGCTGGCCGACGCCGAGAAGATGCTGGCCCGAATCGTCGAGGAGACGCTGCTCGACGCCCGCGGCGCGGTGGGCTTCTGGCCGGCCTGCTCCGAGGGCGACGACATCGAGCTGTACGCCGACGAGACGCGGGCCACGGTGATCGCCCGCCTGCGAACCCTGCGCCAGCAGATGGCGAAGAAGCCCGGCCGGCCGAACCGGGCCCTCTCCGACTACGTGGCGCCGCGCTCCGGCCAGGCAGTGGACTACGTGGGCGCCTTCGCCGTCACGGCCGGGATCGGCGCCGCGGAGCTGGTGGCCCGGTTCGAGGCCGCCCACGACGACTACTCGGCCATCATGGTCAAGGCCCTCGCCGACCGGCTCGTCGAGGCGCTGGCGGAGCACCTGCACGCCCGTGTCCGACGCGAGCTGTGGGGCTACGCGCCTGACGAAGCGCTCGGCCGGACGCAGCTGATCGCCGAGGAGTACCAGGGCATCAGGCCCGCGCCCGGCTATCCCGCCTGCCCGGACCACACCGAGAAGGCGACGTTGTTCGCCCTGCTGGACGCCGAGGGCCGGGCCGGGATCAGCCTGACCGAGTCGTTCGCGATGCTCCCCGCGGCGTCGGTTTCGGGCTACTATTTCTGGCGCCCCGAAGCCCGCTACTTCGGGGTGGGGCGCATCGGTCGCGACCAGCTTGCGGACTACGCTCGCCGCAAAGGCTGGTCGGTCGAGGAAGCGGCCCGCTGGCTGGTTTCCAACCTCCAGGATTGAGGTCTCATCAGCCGCTTCGACCTCCTGGACACCTCGCGCAACCGGGTTATGTGCAGACTGCACCGATTCCGCGTAGGTATTGACGTGAGCCGCTACTATTCCCCCGCCACACCAACACCCGAATCCGCCTGTCGGGTGGCTCCCTGGGCGGCGAACGCAGGGCTCGAGCCGGTCTGATCCTGGGAATCGTCGGCGCGGTCGAGTTGGCGATTCTCGCAGCCCTGGTGGCCATGTATCCGTCGGCGCCCCGACGCTAGAATCGGGGCAAAGCAGCGGGAGACAGGGATTGAGCAAAGGGCGCGTCGTCGACGGGGGAGCATCGGCCGGCGTCGACTCGGTGGTGGTGCTCGACTTCGGCAGCCAGTACAGCCAGCTGATCGCCCGGCGTGTCCGCGAGCTGAACGTCTACTCGGAGCTGCTGCCCTTCGACACGCCCTGGAGCGAGATCGCGGCCCGAAAGCCGAAGGCGGTGATCCTGTCCGGCGGCCCGGCCAGCGTCTACGAAGCGAGCTCGCCGCACCCCGATCCGGGGATCTGGTCCGCCGGCGTTCCGCTGCTGGGGATCTGCTACGGCCTGCACCTCATGGCCCAGGCCCTGGGCGGGGAGGTCGTCTCGTTCGCCCGCAAGGAGTTCGGCCCGGCCACCGTCTCGGTCGCCGAGGCCGGCGGGCTCTTCGAGGGCCTGAAGCCCAAGCAGTCGGTCTGGATGAGCCACGGCGATTCGATCGAACGGCTTCCCGACGGTTTCGGCTCGACCGCCCGGACCGACTCGACTCCCTACGCCGCGGTCGCGGATCCCGTCCGCCGCATGTACGGCATCCAGTTCCACCCCGAGGTCGTTCACACGCCCAACGGCCGCCAGATCCTGCGCAACTTCGTGCTGGGCATCGCCGGCGCGCGTCAGAGCTGGACCCCGGCCGCCTTCATTGCCTCGACCGTGGAGGAGATCCGGCGCCGGGTCGATGAGCACAGCAAGGCCACCGGCACGGACGGCCAGGTCCTGTGCGCCCTCTCGGGGGGAGTGGATTCGGCCGTGGCGGCGACGCTGGTCCATCGCGCCCTGGGCGATCGCCTGGTCTGCGTCCACGTGGACCACGGCCTGATGCGCAAGAACGAGACGGAGCTGCTGCGCGACGCCTTCGACAAGCTGGGTGTGCGGGTGATCGTGGTCAACGCCCGCGACCGCTTCCTGGCCCGCCTCGCCGGCGTCGTGGACCCGGAGAAGAAGCGGCGCATCATCGGCAACGAGTTCATCCGCGTCTTCGAGGAGGAGGCGGTGAAGCTGGGGCAGATCGACTTCCTGACCCAGGGCACGCTCTACCCCGACGTGATCGAGTCGGCCACTTCGACGAAGGAGAAGGCGGCGGCCAAGATCAAGACCCACCACAACGTGGGCGGCCTGCCGGAAGACCTCAAGTTCCAGCTCATCGAGCCGCTGCGCTACCTCTTCAAGGACGAAGTTCGGGCGGTGGGGACGGAACTGGGCCTGCCCGATCCGATGGTCCAGCGGCAGCCATTCCCCGGTCCGGGCCTGGCCATCCGGATCATCGGCGACGTCACGGCGGAGCGCCTGGACACCCTGCGCGAGGCCGACTGGATCGTCATTGACGAGATCAAGGCGGCGGGGCTGTACCGCAGCGTCTGGCAATCGTTCGCCCTGCTCACCCCCGTCCAATCGGTCGGTGTCATGGGCGACGGCCGAACCTATGCGAACCTGGTGGCCGTTCGCGCGGTCACATCAGAGGACGGTATGACGGCCGACTGGGCCAAGCTGCCGTACGAGGTGTTGGGCCGGATCAGCGCCCGCATCGTCAATGAGGTGCGGGGCGTCAACCGGGTCGTGTACGACATCAGCTCCAAGCCCCCGGCCACGATCGAGTGGGAGTGATGACAGAAGGCAAACGGACGGACGGCAAGCCCGAGGGCCAGAACGGAGCCGGGACCACCGCGTCGCGGTCCTGTCCCTGGTGCTCGGCCGCGGCCCCCGCGGAGGCCACCAACTGCCCCGCCTGCGGCGCCGCGCTGGCCGAACGCGACTCGGTTGGCGACCTGGTGATCCCCGGGGTCACGGACGTGGACCCGG
>Ga0315550_1001562_pt1 | contig 14035 bp, 10 predicted proteins | sample SalMarSW160190MG_2_FD_203100 | JGI IMG/M metagenome (GOLD analysis project Ga0315550, IMG submission 203100) | Salt marsh sediment microbial communities from the Plum Island Ecosystem LTER, Massachusetts, United States - Salt Marsh Sediment SW1601-90 ... | reverse complement strand
CCTTCAGCGTCCGCCCGTAGGTGAACGTCGCACTCTCATCCTGCCCCGTCGCCGCCGGCAACTGCGTCGGATCCGCCACCCCTGATGCCGGTGGCACAAGAATGACCGTTGCGCTTGCGGTGTCACTGATCCCCGAGCTCGTGGCGACGATACCCGCGGTGCCTGTGGAGATGCCGGTCACGAGCCCCGCGCTGTCGACGGCGGCGACGGACGAATTCGTGCTCGCCCAGGCGACCGCGCGATTGTACAGCGTGTCACCGGCAGCGTCGCGAAGCACGGCCTGAAATCGGGAGCTCCCTCCCTGAGGGATTGACGCGGAGGACGGTGAGACTGTCACCGAGGCAACCGGAGCTGGTGCGGTTGCGTTGACGGCCACGGTGGCGGTGTCGGCGACGCCGGCGCTGGCAGCCAGGATGCCGGCGGTGCCGGCGCCGGCGCCCGTGACGAGGCCGGAGGCGTCGACGCGCGCCACCATCGTGTCTGTGCTGGCCCACGTCACCACGCGTCCTTGGAGCGCGTCACCGGCCGAATCCTCGACGAGGGCTTGGAGCTGCACCGTGCCGTCCTGCTGGAGCGCGGCGGAATCGGGGGAAATGACGACCGCTGCGACCGTGGTGTCCGAGACCGTGAGTTGCGCGGTCTGCTTGAGGAGGCCGGTCTTCTTGCCCTGGCCGTTGTTCGCCCCTTGTCCATGGCCGGTGGCCGTCAGGGTCGTCGTGCCGGGGGCGAGGGCCAGCACCATGCCGCTGTCGGAGACGGTGGCGACGGTCGTGTCGCTACTGGTCCAGTCGATCGTATAGCCCGGGACGGGCTTGCCGGTCGAGTCCATCGCGATCGCGACGAACTGGACGGTTTGCCCTGGTTGCAGCGTCGCCGAGCCCGGCACGAGGGCCAGCTCGCTGGCCGTGGACGCGGTCGGACTCGTCACGGCCAGCGTGGAGCAGGCGGCGATGAGCAGTACCAACCCGGCGCCAGCCCAGCGCCTTACGCGGAAGGGGCGATCTGTCCAGGTCTTCGCAGTCATCATTTCTCCAAGGGTCTTGGCATCGCGATGTGGCATAGATGCAACAGTCAGTGGGTCGACGCATCATAGCTACGCCGGCGGAGGCTTGTCCGTGAGGCGGCTTACGCTGCAAGTGTGCCCTGTGCGCCACGGACCAGTTATGTCCAATGACCGCTGGAGTGTCCACCTCGTAACTTCGTGCTTTTATTTTTGCGAGGGGGGCTGAGACGAGCGGGGCGGGCGCGTAAATGTGGCCATTGCCTCCGCTCACGCGGGACGGGCCGGGCGGCCCGTTCCGGCTTGTTGTGTTGGGCCCGCGTCGGCACACTCGTTAGATGCTCTGTGAGACGGGGTACGGCGCCGCGGTTCCATGCGCCGCTACGGCGCCTGCGCCACGACCGCCAGCTTCTTCGTGAAGATCTTCGCGTCCTTTCCGACGAGCCTGAACCACACGCGGCAGAACAGGGTGTACGCGGCGTGGACTACCATGCCCACATAATTGAGGGGATTCCAGTAGAAGACATAGAGATCGAGTGGAAGGGCGCGTGCATTCTCGAAGCCGCAGTACTCGACGACCTGTGTCAGACTGTACTCGGTGAAGCTGTTGTAATGGTCGAAGTTGCCGGCTCGAGCTTCGGACCCCGTGAGGGGGGCCGCGCCGTTGATGGCGTGCACGATGAGCGTGCCGCCCGGACGAAGGTTTCGTCGGCACAGCGCCAAGAACCCGAGGATCTCCGGTTTGGTGAGGTGGTTGATCTCTTGCTCCCCGAAGATCACGTCGAACGGCACATCGTTTTCCTCGAGGAAGGTAAATGCTCGCGTGACGCGGCAGGGTAGGCCACGGCGTTCGGCGTACGCGACCTTCTCCGGTGCCGAGTCGATGCCGATGATGTCCCGATATCCATGACGTTGCAGCGCGCTCACAAAATAGCCGGGGCCGCAGCTGATCACGAGTATTCGGGCTCGGCGGTCGTCAGGCAGGTGCCTGAGGTAGTTTCGGCGGTAGAACTTGTAGAAGCGTTCATAGCCGCGCTCGACGTCGGTGGGGGCCTCCCAAAACGAATCGAATGGTTCGATCTTGGCGGTGAGGTCGTCGTCACGGAGCACGAGAGGTCCTTTGGGTGGATCGAGCGCGATGTGGATGGACCTTGCAGGTCGGCCTGGTGCTTCTCATCGGCATGAGCGTACGCCCTAATGTTCTGCCACGAGTTTGCATCGGACGATCGCGGTCGTGAATTCGCGAGTGAGTCGAACAGCCAGAGGCCTCAGTTTCCGGATGGGAACGGCCTCGAAGTGCTCTAAGCGAAAAGGACTTTGCCGGACCAGACGCTCGAATCGACGGATCGTCATCTGGTTCAGCCCACCGGCCACCTCGCTGAAGCGGGTCGCGCCATCGCTCTTGAAATCGGACCGCCAGCGGATGAGGGCTCGCTCCGTGAAGAGAAGATGGGCCCAGGGAAAGACCGAGAACAGATGCCCCCCCAGCGGGTGGTACCATGTGGGGCCGAACGATACGAGCACGCATCCGCCCGGGCGGAGGAGTCGGTACATCTCCTCCAGGATCGCGGCAGGATCGTCGAAGTGTTCAAACGAATCGATGCTGATGATCACATCGGCCAGCGTGTCGGGGCGTACGGAGAACTGACAACGGTCGGCCATCCCGCGTTGCGCCGCCAACCTGCGCGCCGCAGCAAGCCGGTCTTCCTGTAGATCGATCCCGATGACCCGTCGAGCACCGCGCTCGGCGATTTCAACCGCTTCCATTCCGCTGCCGCACCCAAAGTCGATCACGACCTTGTCCCTGGTTTCCACCCACACCTCGGGGCCGAGCAGCACTTCGAGCTTGCTGCGATTGGCGTAAACGGCACCGTCCATCCGACCGCCCATGCCCGAGGGACCGAGGCCCCGGAGAATTCGATAACCGATCTCGCCGCCGATGACGCCCATCGTTTGTCTCCCTCGTCCTGTAAATCTCCCACCGGCCGCAGAATCCACGCCAACGCGCGGGTTCGACCCTTCAGCGCTCCAGGAGATTGGAGTCCGAATCCGCCGCTACTCCGCGACACGCGGCATTCGCCGGCGGGCGAAGCGGGCGGAGGCGCTGATCAAGCGAGCCGCCGCAGCGCGGAGGGGGTGCGGTTCATATATCCACTCTTCTCCGACGGCAACGGCATGTGGGCTGAAGTATCGCTTGAAATCGGAAATCCCCCCGAGCGGATCCTCCGCGTCCGCATTGTGGCCTGCCGTGACGCCACCGAAATCGAACCACGACGCTCCCCCGCGCTTCGCCCAGAGGGCCAGATCCCACGCCGGCCCGTACCCGTACGGTATGTGCAAATCGGCGTCCCGTGTCGATGCCGCGGTCGAATAGTGCGCGTGGTCGCCGTGATGACATCCCCAGGCGAAGGCGACCAGTGCCTCGGGTCCCGTCCGATCGGTGCGAAACAGCCCCGCGAGGCGCGAAAGCGCAGGGTGCCGAGCGGAAAACTGGATCAACCGCCGCCAATCGTAGGTGGCCCGCGTCCCTCCGGTTCGGGCGAGCGTCTCATCCAGAAGCGCTTGCATCCGCTCCGCGAGCGCGAGATCGTCTATGACACGGACCTCCACCGGCTTCTTTCCGACGGACCGGATGTGCCGCCGTGCGGTCCGGTGAAGTTCGGCGAAGATCGTCTCTTCCGGTGGCGCCAGATCGAGCGCGATCGTATCGGCATAGCAGCGCGCATGCCGCGCGCGTCGGAACCCCGCGCTGGCCAAAACACGCGCGAGTGCGACGCGACGCACCGGGTCGTTCGAGAAGACCTCGACGTGGACGCGGAGGATGCGGCGCTCAGTTCTCGAGACGGCACGCAGGGCATGGATTCCGGCTTCGACGGCGTCCAAGGTTCCGGACGCGCCGAATCGCTCGACGCGGACGACACGATGACCGGGGAGGGCGCGGCTGCCATGCGTGACCGCGGCGAACGCGAATCGGAATTCACGCATCGGGTCGGCGATCGCGAAGAACCACGACGATGGTTCGCATCCGGACTGCGCCCAGTCGAGTCGATGGGGCAATGGGAGGTGTACGCCGTCCTCCAGCAACGCACGTTCCACGAGACGTCGTTCTGGATCGGCGGGATGCGCCACGAAGTCCACAACGAAGCGTCCCGCGTGGATCCGTTGGGCGTCGCTCGTGAGTGGCGGAGGATGACGGTGGTCGGCGTTCGCCAGCGGCGCGGATGTCATGGGGTCGGAGACGAGTGGCTGGGGCGGACGGCCGCCGGGGCGTGCAGACGCGGCGGGGCGCCTTGGCCTCTGACCGATCGCAGCAGTCGGCTCACGGGTTGGGTGAGTCTCCAGGCGCCCGACGCCATGAAGCAGGCATGGGCCGCGCCGGGTGCCAAGGCGATGCGTGGTACGCGAAATCGCGCCGCGGTGCTTCGTCCCAGCGCGTCAGCTGATGCGAATCCTGGCATGGTGGTGACCGCGGCCGTGAGACCTAGCCGCCGAACGATGCCGATTTCGCGATCGCCGAAGTCCGCTGGGCCACCATTGGGGTATGCGAGGATCGGGACTGCGGAGACGGTGTTCGTCTGCAGGGCTTGCCATGATCCGGCAACCTCGGACGCCGCGTCGTCGTCAGTCGTCTGAGAGAGAATGGGGTGCGTACGCCCGTGGGGGCCGAATCGCAGGCCGCGCGCCTCCAGTGCCCGGACGTCGTTCCACGTCAACGCCATATAGTCGCCCGGCGCCTGCCGTGGGAGGTCGACCTCGGCCGCGCCCGCAAGATCCCGAATGAAGCGCCATTTCTCACGTTCGGTCACATGCTTGCAGCGCTCCCAGAGCTGGGGTACGACGGTCGCCTGTTGCTCCGGAGACCCCAGCGGAATCGTGCAGCGCTCTCGCCCGAGCGGAAGCGCCAGTGTCGTGCGTCGAGTCGTGGCGCAGATGAACTCGATCTGATCCCACCAGTGCCAGGTCTCGCCATTCACGAAGTCTGTGGAGAGGAAAACCGTTGCTGGACAATCGTATGCGAGTAGGACGTCCGCAGCGTCAGCCACGTCGGCGTACCCGTCATCGATCGTGATGGCGACCGCACCAGGGCGAAGCTCCCTGTTTTCGAGCAGGTCCCGGATGCTCTCTTCAAGGCTGACGAGCCGGTACCTCTCCCGTCGCAACCGTTCCAGGATATCGCGCACGTCACTGAGGGCCATACCAGCCCTTGTGGCTCGCGGGGTGCGGAAGCGATGGAGCGTGAAGATGCAGAGGCGATCGCGAGTCAGAGCATCTCGCACCCACGCCAACCACCTGGACCCGAGAAGACCGGCGACGTGGTCCTTTACCCGAGGCATGCGGCGCTCCCCTGCCGATCCGCGAATGCGCGCACCTCGAGCAGCGGGGACCCTTGCGTGGCTCGTGGGATAATTCTCCCAGCTCCCCTGCCGACGAGACTCACAGCCAAGGCGTCGGGCTCGCGGCGTGCGCCGGAGTCGGTATGGCGACGGCGTCGGAGGCATCTCGCCCGATCACCGCTCGCTGGACGGCGCGAACGCCGCCCGTGCGCCGCGTACGCTGGCTCAGGGTTCATAGCCGAGTCTAGAGGCAAGCGGTTCCACTGCCCGCTGCAGGAGTCGCAGTTCATGCCTGGGGATCGCGTCCTCCGCCGACCGGCTGGTCGAGCCCACACGATGACGCAGCACCTCATTCTTCAAGTCCAGGCCGAGGCGGTCTCCAAGCTGGGAGACGGGATACCCATCGCGAACGAGATCTTCGTATGCCAGCGGAATACCGTTCACGAGTTGATGCCGTGTGGTGAAGTCCTCGCAGAGTCGTCGCCAGTGGAGGCCGAATTGATGCGGCGTCAGCACCGGGCGGTCCGGGAACCTATCATACCACCCGCGGCACGGGCGAAACGAACGGTACGCATGGTACGGGTTGCGGTACAGGAGGATGAAACTCGCGTGCGGGAAGAGCCATCGTAGGTACGCTGCGTGCTCGATTCCGAGACGAACCTCCTTCAATCCCCAGCGGTCATATCCGCGGCGCCGCGCCGGCGTGTCGAACAGGGCCATCATGAACGCGCGGTGTGCCTCCAGGAGGTGTGCGGGGTCCGGATACAGATTTGCGATCCACTGGGTCCAAAGGGCTCCGGCTGTCTGAATGGCATCGGACTTCTGCGTGAAGAAGAAGTGATCCGGCGGATAGTCCTGCCGGATACCGACGAGGGATTGCGCGAGCGCTCGAATGAGGTCGCAGTGATCGTACGGCTCGCCCCACACGAGCATGCCGGGGTCGGAGCAGAGGAGCCGCTGCAGGAGGGTCGATCCCGAACGCCAGCTGGCCGCCAAGACGAAGATGGGAACCCGGGACGTCTCCCCCGAAGCGTGTTCCGAAGCCTGTTCCGATACGCCCCAGCGCTCCTCCAAGACACCGATCGCACCCGTGATCGAGCGCGGCCGGTGGCGCTCCCTTCGGGCGCGGAGCCACTGGCGCACCGGTCCGATATACGCCTCGAGGTAGCGACGCGCGGGACCGACGAGATGCTTGACCAGCTCGCGGGGGGGCATCATGGGCGCCTAACGTCCAACGCGCAGGCCTCGTACAGGCGGCGCCCCAGTCAGCGTCCCACCGCCACGCGCCGAGCCGGGTCATCGAGTTCGCAGGCGGTGAGACGGCCATCACGAAACTCGTAGACCATGTCGGCGACCTTTCGGATCGCCGATTGATGTGAAACGGCGACGATCGTCACTCGGCCGGCGAGTTTCCTGAGCGTGTCACAGATCGCGGCCTCCGTTTCAGGGTCAAGCGCCGTCGTGGCCTCATCGAGGATCAGCAGGGCTGGCTGTCGGACGAGCGCACGGGCAATGGCGATTCGCTGGCGCTGGCCTCCCGAGAGCTTGAGTCCGCGCTCACCAATCACGGTATCCATCCCGTGCTCGAGCCGCGAGACGAAGTCCCATGCGCCCGCCGCTTTGAGAGCGGCGGCAACCTCGTCGCGCGTCGAGTCCACGTTGGCGAGTGCGACGTTCGTGTATACGGTATCGTGGAGGAGCAACGTCTCTTGCGGTACGTAGCCGACCATCCGCCGCCACGAGCGCAGCTGGAGGTCGGTGAGCGGGCGGCCATCGAGAAGTACTGCCCCCGCCGCGGGCACATGCAGTCCCACGATCAGGTCGACGATGGTGGTTTTCCCCGCACCGGACGGCCCAACGATGGCCGCGAACGTTCCTACCGGGATGGTGAGCGACACATCGCGCAGGATCGGAGTCTCATCATAGGAAAACGAGACATGGTCCAATGCCACACAATCGCGCAAAACGGAAATCGACTGCGTCCCCGAATCATGCTCCTGTTGACCTTCCGCCTCGGTGAGGAGGGCGTACAGCGACCAAAAGAAACTCTCCCCGATGGTCGCGGCCTGGTATTCCCTCTGCACCTCCTGAAACCGGCCCGTGAGGCGATAGAAGAGAAACGCGATCACCAGCAGACTGGAGACATTCAAGCTTCCCCAGTGCAGTGCCCCATAGATCCCGAGCGCCAACATGAGCGCGATGATCGGCTCGTGGAAGGACATGAGCGATTCTTGTGCAACCACTTGGCGTTGTTCCGCGCGCTCGAGCGCCTCGGCCTCCTCCTCCAGAATGGTCAGAAACTGAGCCTCCCCCGCCATGGCCTTGATCGGCTTGACGCCCTGCAGCGCGTCTGCCAGCCCCGCCACAAGTGACTTGGTGACCGCCGTCTGCTCTTGTCCCGCGCGGCGGCTCAGCCTGATGAATCGTCCGAGCGCGAGCGCGGCAAGAGCGCCCACTACGATGGCGAAGACGGCGGCGCGCCACGAAATCGTGACGATGACCAGCCCGTACACCAATACCTGCATGACATTGGCGATGGCCGCGCAGCTGTGCTTGTACGCCGTTGCCGCCCGATAGGCTTCCGTGCTTACGGCATTGGCGAAGAGGCCGGAGGGTTGACCGGAATAGTAGATCCAGCGCGCGTTCATCAAGGCTCGGAGCAACTGCACGCGGAGGTCCTTACCGACGTGTGCCAGCGTATAGCCGACCTGCTTCATCGCCAGCCAACGGAAGGCCGATTTCAGCAGGAGCGCGACCACGATGATACCGAGCAACGCCGCGACGCTGGATGGGAGCGCAATGCCAAGAACGGTGTGTTTCGCGTGGGCCCCCGACGCGCCCCTCACGGCGATGTTCAACAAGGGTAAGAGCGTCACGAGCCCGACACCCTCGGCCAAGCCGGCGAGCACGAGTAGGAGCACGGCTGCCAGCGTACGCCCCGGGTACGCCTTCGCGAAGTGCAGGAGAAAGCCGAACGTCCGCTCGGTACGTGACTGGGCGTCGGCTTCGGGGGCTGCGCTTTGAAATCTCGTCACGGTTTCGAACCGTCGGCTGCAACCTGCGCGCGATGCCGACGGACGGCCACGAGCCGTACCACCCCTGGCATCAATCGCAACATGAGCTGAACCGCCTTGAGTCGTCGACTGCGAAAGAAGGTGTTCGCCGCGGAGACCGCACCGCGCGCCTCGCGATACCGGCGTCGCAGCAAATGGCGTTTCCCTTCCTCCAGAGCTGCGAGGGCCTGGCATCGTGCGACCCGGCGGTCGAGCAGGTGACGTTGCCGGGACGTGAGGTCCAAGTCATTGCGAAGCGCCGTGAGCACAGCCACCTGCGCGTGTAGGAGCGGATCAGGGCGGAACGTGATACTCTCTCGATGCTCACGATGGCGTGCCAGCACTCGCGTCTGGTACGCGAACGATGCTCCATCGTATGCGAGCCGCAGCCAGAGATCGAAATCTTCACAGCAGCGATACTCCTCGTTGAAGAGCCCAACGTCCAGTAGCGCCTGGCGGCGAGCCACAACGGTTGACGTGGGGATCACACACGTCTTGTCGAGGAGCGCGTCGAGCGTGACGTCGCCGCGTGACGGAAAATACTGCATGACCGACTCGCCGGCGTATGGAGTGTCCCCGAACACCACTTCGTCGGTGTACACGACATCCGGGTGGTCGTCGTCTCGAAGGCGCAGCACCTGGGCTTCGAGAAACTCCGGCATCCAGAGATCGTCGCTGTCGAGAAAGGCCACGAACTCACCAGTCGCATTTCGAATGCCCGTGTTCCGGGCGCCTGACGGTCCGCGATTTTCCTGACGGACATAGCGGATGCGATCGAGGTACGGGGCCAGCGCTGCGTCCAGAGCGTCTGCGTCGGGCGAACCGTCGTCGACCACGATGATCTCGTAGTCCGTGAATGTCTGCGCCAGGACCGAATCGAGGGCCGGGCCTAGGAATTGAGCCGCGTTGTACGCGGGGATGATGACGCTGACCGTCGGGTGAGACGATTCCCCAGAACTCACGGACACGTCCAGTGGCGTATTGGCTGCGTGCAAAGACTTGCCTCCGCGGACGACGTAACAGCGGCGAGTAGCCCGAAGCGCCGCCCGAGCCCAACCGTGAGGTGGAATTGAGTGCCACTTCGCGACGTGCTGGTGGTCCACCCAGTGCTTGTGCCAACCGAGGCACGCAAGACTCACGCCGCTTGAAGCTGTGCGGAAGCACGGCATTGCGGTCCTCTTGTGGCGTACCTGCAACAGATAGCCGCAGTCATAGTTTTTTGGGGGTGAGCGATCGGCGATGGCGTCTGGTGCGTGGATACGCTGCCCGCTACATTGGCGTGACCGCGCTCACGGTCTCCACCTTGCAGTGCGCTATCCTTGACGACAGCCCGCGACGTGCCACTCGACGGCGCGCAGAGGCTGGCTCACGTCGCCTGTTCGACACTTTGGAGGTACCCGCTATGAGACGCTTGTCCGCGATCGCCTTCGTGCCGGTACTGGTCGTAGCGGTGGCCTGCGGGGGGCAGGTCTCCGCCGCGGTTTCGCAGGGGTCCGGAGGAGGAGGCACGGGAGGCGGAGGTACTGGAGGAGGTACGCCGGCCACCGGGGCCGGGGATCCGACCCAGTTGCCGGCGGCGACGGGGCAGGATGAGAGTGCGACGTTCACCTACGGGCGGACGCTGAAGGCGGGCGAGTCGTACGTCGACCCGACGACGGGGGTGACGGTGCTCAAGCTGACGGACGCCAACACGCCGATCCCCAACGCCCGCGTCACCGTGCACACGGCGCAAGTGACGAGCGTGTCGTTGCCCTGGGGCACGAATGGCGCGATGCGCACGATCAGTGTCATGGAGCGGGATACGTACAGTCATCCCTACCTGGTCGACGTCAATACGCAGACGTTGGCGATCTCGAACTGGCGGAGCGTGGATGCGGCCTGGGGCGGCTCGGACGCCGAGGGGGCGATCGCCTTCTCGCCGACGCAGCCACAGATCGTCTACGTGGCGTCGGGTAGTCAGATTCAGAAGTACAACACGGCGACCAATGCCTTCGTGAGTGACGGCACGTTCCCGAAGACGATTTCGGGGCTCGCTCGGGGGAGCATTCTGTTCGTCAGTGCCGACGAGAACGTGTTCGTGGTGACTCAGTACCAGCGGCAGTGGTTCAAGTACTGGCACGTGGACACCGGGTCCCTCTGCCAGGGGGGGACGGGCCAAGGCGGGTTGACGCCGGGGGGGGCGTGGGGCTGGGGTGAGACCGAAGACGCGAACAGTAACATGGCGTACAAGGTGAACACGGCCGACTGCAGCACGAGTTCGCCCTTCACGTTCCGCACCGTCCACCCGGCCGGCGTGGTGGGCAACTTCCTGGCGGCCATCGATCCCTCGACGTCGGGGGGCCCCCAGACGCACTACTGGGACATGCAAACCGACCAGGATGTGGATCTGGGGACGCATGGCGGGCTGATCGGGGGATCGTCGCACATGGCCGGCAACTGGGTGGTGGGGCAGCCTTCGCCCCCGTGGGCGCTGGTCTCGACGTTCACGCCCAACGGGGCGTTGGTGAACGCGATCGGGTTCTTCCGGCTGGACGGCAGCAATCCGGATCCCCGCTTGCTGGCCCACACCGACACATATCCCGTGAATGACCAGGACTTCTATGCGCAGCCCCACGCCGCGTCGAGTCCCGACGGGCGCATCGTCGTCTGGTCCAGCAACCAGCACCAGAGCCCCCGCATCGACGTCTTCATGGCCATTGTCCCGGGAGCCCCGTAAGGCCATCCGCCGCACCGGCACCCATGCCCGCAGGGGACTCCGCGGCGGGCCATGAGGCAGGGGCACGCCATTGCGTGCCCCTCGACGTGGCTGAGCAAATTGGCTCGTGCCACTTCCGTACTTCAGTTCGTGCGGCACGAATCCCACCGACGCAGGTAACCAAGAGTAGATTCTCGTTTCCCTATTCAGGCCAGCTGTTGCCAGAACGCGACATATCTCTGGTCAACAATCCGGCCGACGCTGGTCCTGTCGATCTATCAAATTGCCAATCAAGGAGTTATCAGGTCGACACCTGTCTCGCTGATCACGACCAGGCTCGGGCGTCAAGATTGCGGTGTGGGACCGCGAGCACACCCGTGTACGTAGTCGAAAGGACGTTGATGGCAGAGGACCGCGAGACCGCCTACCTGATCGAGCGCGAGTTGGCTGCTCGCCTCCGTGCCGCGTCGAAAGCCGACCGCCTGCGCGTAGCGAGCGAGGTGTACAGCGATCTGTACCGGCGGGTGTACTGGCACCCCGATCTCACGCGGCCGCAGTCCGAGCGCGACCGCGGGGTCGACTCGCTCATCTACAGCTACGGCCGTTGGATGGCGCACTCGGACAGGGTGCTCGAAATCGGTGCCGGCAGCGGCGAACTGCTGAGGCGGGTTGCGCCGTCGCATGGCACCACCCGCTTCGTCGCCCTCGACATCACGCGGCAGCCGCTCACGGCATCTGGAGCTGCGATGCCGCCCAACGCGCCCTTCGTTCAGGGGACGGGCGGCGCACTGCCTTTCGGACCCGCGAGTTTCGATTTCGTGTATTGCTCCCAGGTGCTCGAGCACTTTCATCCGGACGATGTCCCCGAGCAGCTCGGCGAGATTGCGCGCGTGCTCAAGACGGGCGGGTGGCTGGGACTCGATACGCCGAATCGCCTCTCCGGACCGCACGACATCTCACGCGGGTTCACCGAGGAGCCCAGCGGGCTGCACCTGAAGGAGTGGACCTATGGGGAGCTTGCCGACCTCCTCCTGGCGTCCGGGTTCGACCGACTGCGCACCCGGCTCTTGCCGGGGCGGATCGCCCAGTTACTCCATCTCCCGCCACCTGGCCCGATGAGTGGCGCCGGCCCGAAGCGGTGGGCTGAGCGGCGTCTCGCGCCGATCCGGGACGTAGGGCTCCGCCGTGCCCTGGCCAGGTTGCTCGGTGTCAACGGAATCTTCCTTTACGCACGTCGGGGCGTTTCTTAGGTGACGGAATCTGGCGCCAGCCGCGGCGCGCGATGGATCCGAAGGACCACCGTCGGAGCGATCTGCCTGCTTGGCGCCGCATTGCGCCTCTACCGGCTCGGCCACTGGAGTCTGGAAGGCGACGAGCTCAATACGCTGCGCGACTCTCTGGTGACCAGCGGTCTCCACGGTACCCGGCCACTGCTCTTCTTCCTGAACTACCATCTGATCGCACCGTGGCACCCGTTGGATGAGGTCGGACTCCGGATCTTTCCCGTACTCTTCGGAATAGCGGCGGTACCGGTGACGTATCTTCTGGTTCGCCGGGCACTCGATCCGGTATCGGGGATCTTCGCGGCTCTGATCGTTGCCGTCGACCCCGCGCTCGTCTATTGGTCCCAATACGGCCGATACTACTCACTCGTGTTCTTCTTTTCGTCCGTCGCGATCATCGCGGGGTATGTTGGATTCCGGGAGCGCCGTGCCGGGTGGATCGTCCTCGCGCTGCTCTCTGGGCTGCTTGCCGTGCTCGCACACCCGTCGGCAGGCCTCGTGCTGGTCGGCATCGGCTTCTGGATCGCCGCGATGTCGCTCTCCGACATCGGGCGGCGGGAGGGAGCCTGGCAGGTACCCCGGATGTGGGTGATCGGCATCGCGATCATCCTGGGTGTCCTCGCGCTCCTGCGGTTCATCCCGGAGCTGAAGGGTTGGGTCGGGCTGCACCAGACCTGGGGGCATGTGGGCATCGCCCTGCTCCTCAGCTATCTCGATCATCTCTCGATCGTCGCGTCGTGTTTTGCGATCGCCGGACTCGTCTGGCTCTGGCGCCTCGATCGGCGTGCCCTCGTCCTCCTCATCGTGTTGGTCACCGCGGTTCCGGTGGTCTTTCTCACGGCGGTGTCGTGGCGGATGTCGGTCTCGACCGGCTACCTGCTGGCGACGGTCCCGGCTGTCATCATCGCAGCGGCAGCGTTCCTTGCCGAAACGCTGCGTCACGGTGCGGAGCGATGGAGCAGGCGGCTGGTCACCACTGCGTGTCTTTTTGCGCTCCTCGGCAGTGAGGCGCCACCACTCGTCTCCCAGTACCTCGACGGGGGCCGTGCCGACTTTCGGGCGGCGGCCGCCTTTCTCGAAACGCATATCAAACCCGAGGACGGCATCGTCTCCGACCAGCCCAGGACGCTGAAGTACTACCTGCGGACGGCGCCGGTGGAGGGGTTTGAGCGAGATCCCGCCACACTCGAGACGGCCCGCGCCGCACTTGCGCCGGGAGCGGCGTTGTGGATCGTCGAGGCCGTATGGCACCGGGGAGGGTTCCGCGAAGTCGATTTGGCCGGGGCAACAGGCTGGGTGCGCGGACACTGCACGCTCGAGATGACCAAGGGCGCGTGGCGGCTCGATTATAAGCACAACGCCATAAGTGTATACCGGTGTGCCGGGCAATGACGATGTGGTGGATGGCATGAGATGATGCGTCGATCTCCGCGGCCGGTAGAGGTTCTGCTCTTCGTCGACAATTTCGATCTCGGCGGGAGCCAGCAGCACGTGGTGCAGCTGGCTCGTGGATTGGAGGGGGATGCCCGGTATGCGGTGCGGCTCGCGTGCCTCAGACGGCGGGGACCATTGCTCGCCGAGCTGCCGGTCTCGTGTGATGCGCTCGGCGAGTACCCCGTGCGGCGTTTCTACGACGCCCAGGGGCTCCGGCAGATTCTGCGCCTCCGAGG
>Ga0315550_1001559_pt1 | contig 14056 bp, 14 predicted proteins | sample SalMarSW160190MG_2_FD_203100 | JGI IMG/M metagenome (GOLD analysis project Ga0315550, IMG submission 203100) | Salt marsh sediment microbial communities from the Plum Island Ecosystem LTER, Massachusetts, United States - Salt Marsh Sediment SW1601-90 ... | reverse complement strand
GAGGGCGGCGTAGCCGCCCTCACACCCCCCGCCCCCCAGATTATTGAGATGATACCAGCATCAGTTGCTTGCGGGCACCGACAATCCGGTCGCTGGTACCGTGTTTGGTACGCAGCACGTGGTAGCCAGAGTAAACGGCCTTGACGCGCCAGTCCCGGTACAGGTACATCGGAGCGTCTGACTCGCTCGGATCACTCGTCGCCCACAGTTGAGTTGCCCAAGCGGCGACATCGGCGCTTAGCGGCTCCGTCCACCCTATCCGCACGCAGCTCAACACGAAATGCTCCATATCATCAGCGCTGTAAGGTCGGTGTCGCTCGGTCAACAGCCCCAAAGTGGTACCAGTGTAGGTGTTGAGATCGTACGGCCTGAACAGACCTAACCCCGGCATCATCAACAGAGTCAACAGATGGCGCTCACACGAGTCCTGGCTGCTCATCCCTTTGAGGCAGGATCCTGTGCTGCACTGCTCGACGGTCTGCTCCAGCGAGCCGGTCAGCACGGGCCAGGCCTCGCTGGCGGTCAAACTGCCCAGAATCAGGTAAGCCCCAGCCGCTTCGCAGCGAGAGGCTGGTACCTCGCTATCGGGGGGGAAAATCCTGTCCAGGCTCTGATTCCAAAGCAGGCGTGGCTTCCTGTCTTATGCGCCGCCGACCCGGCCTGGGCACCGGTAAGCCCAACTGGTGACGGAGCAAGGTCACATAACCAGGGTGCAACTCCACACCAAACTGGGCCTCTATCACGCTCACCAACTGGGAAGAGCGCGCCTCGGAATCTTCTATGCAGCGTTCGCCCAGCCAGTCCTGTACCTCGGCGGTAGCCTTGTATGGGTGACCATGCCGGTTGTCGATCAGTGCCTCGTCGCCGTGTTCGTGCCATCGTTGGTACAGTTGTTGAATGCCACGCCGTGAGTAGTTCATCCCAGACTGCTCGTTGGCCTCTTGCCAGGACACTCCGCTGTCCATCAATTCCATTGCGCGGCGCTTACGCTCGTAGAGTTCTTCTCGTCGGTTCATCGTCTACCTCGGTATGCCTTGGGATGAGATGGCTCAATTATCCCACAACGAGACGGATTAGGCAAGTCTAGATATGTAGTTGTTAAGATTCAGGACGGAGTTCCTGATGGGGGTCGATGAAATGGCTTTGAAGTATTCCGCAAACTTGACCATGCTTTATACCGAAGTAGCGTTCCTGGATCGTTTCGCCAAGGCCGCCGCGGCGGGCTTTGCCGCCGTCGAGTTCCTCTCTCCTTACGAGGCGGGCGTCGACGCGGTCAAGGCTCGCGTGGATGACCTGGGGTTGACGGTGGTCATGTTCAATCTCCCCGCCGGGGATGCTGACGCGGGGGAATTCGGCACGCTGGGCAATCCCGCCCGGCGTGATTTCTTCCGCTGCAGCTTTGCCCAGGCCTTGGCGGCGGCGGATCGCCTGAGTTGCGAGCGGCTCCACGCGATGTTCGGGAAGCGGGCCGCAGGCTTTGACGCCGCCGAGCAGGTCGACTGCGCGCTCGATAACCTGGCCTGGGCTGCGCCTCAAGCCGCCGAGGCCGGAGTGACGTTGCTCGTCGAGGCGCTCAATCCTATCGACTGGCCCGATTATTTCTTGAACACCACGGCGGATGCGCTGGATATCGTCGTCCGCGCCGATCAGCCCAACGTCAAGTTGCAGTACGACGTCTACCACGCGCAGATGATGGAGGGCAACCTGATCAACACGATCACGGACGATTTCCTCACCATCGGTCACGTCCAGATTGCTGACGTGCCGGGCCGCCACGAGCCGGGCACCGGCGAGATCAACTATCCGAATGTATTCTCTGCTCTTGAGAGGCTGGGCTACGAGGGCTACATCGGCCTGGAGTATCGCCCTCCAGGGGATACCGATGCGTCTTTGGGTTGGCTGCCGCGGGAGGCGAGAGGGCAGCGTTGATGGTGAACAGTTACCTTTCCAATAGCCGCTCCTCGTAGATGCGGCGGACGGTCTCTTCGATGTCGGGTTCGCGCACCGCCAGGTCGCGGATGCGGTATTTGGCCGACAGCCTCCCGATCAGCTCGGACGCGGTGATGGCGCTGCGTTCGAATTGGTAGACCGCGTGTCCGTCTTCCTTCTCTACCACCTGGGCGCCTTCTACCTCAACCGATGGATATTCCTGGGCAAAGTCGACGATCAACTCCCGTTTCCCGCCGAATCGCTCTCGCAAGATGTCCAGCGTCCCGTCAAAGAGCAGTTTCCCGTGGTCGATGATCATCACCCGAGCGCACAGCTTTTCCACGTCCGATAGATCGTGGGTAGTGAGAATCACGGTCGTGCCCCGTTCCTGGTTGATGTGCAGGATGAACTGGCGGATGCGTTCCTTGGCCACTACGTCCAGCCCGATGGTGGGCTCGTCGAGGAAGAGCAGCTTGGGGTTGTGCAGCAGCGCCGCGCAGATATCGGCCCGCATGCGCTGCCCCAGCGAGAGGGAGCGCACGGGGGTATCCAGGAAGGGATCGAGTTCCAGGATCTGGCGGAACTCGTCCAGATTCCGGCGGAAGCGCGCCTCGGGGATTCTGTAGATGTGCTGCAGCAGATTGAGCGACTCGATCACGGGTAGGTCCCACCACAGCGTCGTGCGCTGGCCGAACACCGCGCCCAGGTCCGCCACGTGAGCCCGGCGCTCCTTCCACGGCACACGCCCGGCGACGTGCAGCTCGCCGCTCGTGGGCACCAGCAGGCCGGTCAACATCTTGATCGTCGTCGACTTGCCCGCGCCGTTAGGGCCGATATAGCCCACCAGCTCGCCCGGCGCGATCTGAAAGCTCACGCCATCCACGGCCCGCACTAACTTGTGCTCTTGTGTGAAAAAGTTGCGCAGCCCGGCCATTCGCCCGTGGTGGTGCTTGCGGACTTTGAAGTGCTTGTTGAGATGGGAAACGGTAATGATTGGTGGTTTCATCGTTCTACTCCATTTGTGTCGTGCGTAAAACGTAAAACGTAAAACGTAAAACGTAATGCGTAAGGGTATCCTTACGTTTTACGTCTTACGTCCCTGTGCTCGCATAGTGCCGCAGGCCAAACTCCCAGAACGCCAGCGCCGCTGCCAGCAAACCGAATCCCACGACGGGGGCCAGGAACGGCGCCAGGGCGGGCATCTTCAGCGGGTCGGGCTTGTCCAGTAGATAAAGCGCTGGGTAATAGTTCAGAAAAATGACGGGCACGATCGTGAAAATGCGGCGCACCCATTTGGTATAGATGTGCATGGGGTAGTACATGGCCACCCGCCCGCCGGAGGTAAAGACGTTAATAATCTCGACCCGCTGCACCGTCCAGAACGTGGTCGTGGAGCCAATGATGAACAAGCTGCCGAAAAAGCCTACCTGTCCGAGAAGCACGACGGGCAGGTAGGCGATTTTGGCGGGCGTCCAGCGTACGCCAACCAGCGCCAATGCGACGACGAGGATGGTGCCGCCTTGTGCTATGCGTCCAAGGCGCCGCAGGCGGAGCGTGGACCCCAATATCTGCAACGTGATGTTTGTGGGCTTGAGCAGCAGTTGATCGAGGGTGCCGCGCTGGACCATGGGGGCGAAATAGTCGGGGTCAAAGCCGCCGAAAAACAGGTCAGTCAGCGCGTAGGTGACATCGATCATGCCGTATAGCAATGCCAGTTCGATCATCGTCCATCCACCGATGTTGTTGCCGAATCGTTGCAGGACGAGCACCGTTGCGGCGAATTCCACGATGCTGATTAGTGCGCTCGAGAGCACGTCCAGCACGAAGGAGGCCCGATATTGAAGCTGCGACCGCAGTTGCATCGCGAGCAGACGGCGATACATAGCCAGATGCCACTGCATAGTTTCAGGTTCCTGTACTCGCATAGTGCTTTAGCCCGAACCGCCAAAATCCCAGTGCGGCGGCCAGCATCCCAAATCCTGCAATCGGTGCCAGGAACGGCGCGCAGGCCGGGCCGCCCAGCGGGTCGGGTTTATCTAAAAAGTAGAGCGCCGGGTAATAGTTCAGCAGGATCATTGGAACGACGTAGGTGAAAAAACGGCGCATCCATTTGGCATAGATGTGCATCGGGTAGGATATCAGCTCGGTACCGCCGTAGGTAAAGATGTTGATCGCCTCGACCCGCTGCACCGTCCAGAAGGTGGACGTCGCGCCGATGATGAACAGGCCGCCGAAAAAGGCCACCTGGCTGACAAAAACGACCGGCAGATAGGCGACCTTGGCCGGGGTCCAGTGAACGCTCGTCATCGACAGGGCGATGCAAAAGATGATGACGCCCTGGGCGATTTTGGCAAAGCGCCGGAGCAGGAAAGCGGATCCGAATACCTGGAGCGTGACGTTCACCGGTCTCAGAAGCAACTGATCGAGCGTGCCGCGCTGGACCATTGGCCCAAAGGTATCGGGGTCAAAGCCGCCAAAGATCAGGTCCATCGTGCCGAAGGCAGTCGTGACGAGACTGTAGAGGAACGCGACCTCGCCCAGCGTCCAGCCGGCGATGGACTCGAAGCGCTGAAAGACCATGGCCAAGGCGCCGAACTCGACGCCCGTCACGATGGCCATACCGGCGATATCCAGCAGCGTCGATACACGGTATTGGATCTGAGATCGAACCCGCACGGCGATCAGGCGGCGGTAGGTTTCCAATGAGTGCCACATCGTGTCACCTCTAGTGCCTTACCCTCCCTGGATCACCAACTTGCGCACCCCGGCCCGCAGTGTGAGCTGGCAGGCGGCAAGCAGGATCAGGAACCACAGCAGTTGGAGCCCCAGGGCCTGTACCATCTCCGGGCCGGTGAGTACGCCCAGATAGACCTCGACGACCGTGTTCACCGTCGCAGGGAAGGGGGTCAGATGGCACAGGCGGACGAACCAATCGGGAAAGAAGCGCAGCGGCATCAAAAAGCCCGAAAGGAACCAGGAGAGGATAAAGGCAAAGCGCCCCACGCCCATTGCGTCGGGCGTCCAAAAGGCGGATAGGTTGACCAGAAAGCGCCACGAGAAGCTGATCATCGTGCTTAACACCAGCGCCGCGCCCACGGCCAGCCAGTGCCAGACACTGGTGGGAAGCGTGATATCAAAGACCAGCGCGTAGGCCAGCATGATGGTCACCCCGCGCACCAGGAAGCAGGCCAGGGCGCGTCCCAGGTCCTTGGCCAGCCAGAAGGTATAGTAGCGCATCGGCTTGAGCAGGTCGGAGCTTATGTCGCCGCTGTAGACGGAGCGCATCACCTCCCACCAGCCGAAAAAGCTCAGGAAGGCGATCACGGCCTGGGTCAGCCCGGTGTAGGTGACGGCGTCTCGCAGCGAGAGCCCGGCGACCTCCCGTGCCGTGCCGTACAGGGCGATCAATATGGCCGCCCGCAACAGGCCGAAGAAAAAGTTGGTCGCCAGGCCGGCCATGTTGGCCGTACGGTAGGTCAGTTGTTGGTGAAAGGACGTTTTGATCAGTTCGTAGAAAAGGTGCATTTGACAGCAGACCCCTTCAGGGTGGGTTTGCATTAGCTACATGCGCGTTTTCTATAGAACGTGACAGGGGGTATGGTCTATCCTTTTAGATTTTGTCGCAGATTACGGCGTCGCTACACCTCCCCATCTTGCATCCATTCTGTCTGTTGCCACAAAATAGATGAAGAGATGGTCTGAACGATCTTTGCCATACCAAACGGCCTTTCCCGTTCTGCGTAGCATGGTTAAAAGTAGGTCCCAGTCTTCTCTGGGGATGTGGTGTCTGTGTAGAACTGGTTCAAAACTTTCCCTAGAGACCTCGAACAGCTCTTCCTCGGGCAGCGTGGCGACGAATTCCTCCGCCGACTGCTCCTCAGGCCAAATTAGGGCGGTGACGATAGCCTGGTTATCGGAGGTTTTGGTGATGTCGTATATCTTGGCCTTTGGCGTAAATCTACCCTCGTCGCTCTCTTCTGTAAATAGGAAGATGATTTCACTTTCCCCATCATTCAGCAAGTGGGCGGGTTCGTGCTCTATAGTGACGCGATATGTACCCGGCTCGATACTGACTTCTAGGGGGGTGTGTCCCACAAAGTATTCCTCTGCGGTCAGGTTTGCGGAGCCTACCATTCCCTGAGCCGCTTTCTCCGGCACCACGTAGACTTTCTGGTCGGGAGGAAAGCTGCGGACGATGAGTGTGTCTGCGGCGGGTGTAGGGGTTGGGATCGATGTTGGTGTGAGCGCAGCCGTGGCTGTAGCCTTGGTCCCTGTGGCGGGTTCTGTGCCGCTCAATCTTGTCAGGATCGGGCATGTGCACGCCGAACCCAATATCAGAACGGAGATAGCCAGGATCGACCGTCGGACTGTGGATAGCTGGATCGCTTTCATCGAACGCCTCCTGTTGGAATACCCGTCAATTTGACCTGCTGAGATGGCCTTCTTGGAAATCGGTGTGCCCATTTGTACCGCTCATGACCAGGGGCAAGTAAACGTTCCTTCCAAACACGGCCGTGATCGCCCGGACAATGGCCGGATCCCGCCTCATGGTGTCCCATACCAGGCCGGTTCGATGGTTCTCGATGGCCAGCAGGGTCATCCCTTGATCCAGGCCGACGTAGTCGTGGGCGAACCAGCCCTGGTTGATGTTGAAGCCGTCCCGGAAGCCGTAGAGCCCCCACAGGCGCGGCTGGGTGTAGAACCAGTGCGCCAGGGCCTGATACGCTTCGTTTTCGGCCGGATCCGCGCTCAGGAACATGATACTGCCGGCGGCGGCGTAGGGCGCCACGGTACAGTCGTGCATAGGTGGCGCTGGATCTCCTGTGGGCGGCGCGCCGTACCCTCTGTAAACACCCACGCCGTCTGCCGAGGGTGTGGTCGGGTTGTCTGGTGGACCCAGGCTGGTTGATAGCCCCCAGCTCTGGGTCGAATAGGTGGTGCACGTGATCGCCTGGTCAATGGCAAATTGGTGATTGGCCAGGGCTGCCTGTTGTGAATTGTGCCACCAGTTGATGTGTAATCCCGGTTCCTCTACGTCCCGCAGATCCAGCCACATCTGGCCGATAAAGTGCGCAAACAGCTGCCCAAACCACGATTGGCAGAGCGTTTGGCCGTCGTAGGTACCCAACTCGCGTTTCCACACGAAAAAGGTGTCCGGCGGCACGCTGTGAGTAGGCGAACCGATGGCCAGGAGATTGATCAGCAGGATCTCGTCTGTATAGTAGTTCCAGATCGTGGGCTCGGTGATGGGGGGCGTGCCGGTGATCACGTTACCGGAAAAGTAACCGTGTCCGCTTTTCGTGTCTGGGATCTCGTAACAGTTTTGGTACCCGCTCGCCTCACAGTCGTGATAATCCGGTTTCCAGGCCATGTAGAATTGGTTGGCCGCGGCGCTTGGCTCGGGATCGGTTCGCAGCATCCAGTCCCACTCGACCCGGTTGTAGAGCGCCTCGGACCAGTTCCGGATGTCGACCTCGACCTGACTGGTGCCGGTATAGTACTGCCGGGCGAACAGCACGCCGCTCATCAGCAGGGCAGTGTCGATCGACGAGACCTCCGAGTCTGCGACTCTCAAGCCAGTGTCGATGCTGAGCAGGTGATAAAAGACGCCTTTGTAGCCGGTCGTCCCCGTTATGCCCGGTCCCTGCGGGAGCGTGAGCAGCGTGGTCAGCACTTGATGGGTCGCCAGTGCTGCTTCACTCCGGTCGATCCAGCCGTGCTCGGCTCCAATGCCAAAGGCCGTTAGCTCGAAACCCACCGCCGCGACACTGGTCACGTCTCGATCGTAAAATGGATCGATGGCCCGGTCGCGCACAAAGCCGGTGTCGGGATGGCGGTTCTCCCAGAAGTAGAGGAAAGCCTGGCGTTGGATCAGGTCCAGTAGATCCCCTGAAAAATCCAGGTCGACCAGCACCAGATCGTCTAAGAAAAGGCGGCTTTGCTTATCCGTCATCCCGTCGCCGGCCAGTTTCAGTGCGACGTGTTTGACGCGGGACCAATCGAGTGTGCCCTCGCCGCCCAGCGCGACCGTTTGCCACTGCCAGGTCCCGGTCACGCCGGTGATGGTGTAAGTGGCTACGGCACCCCAATCGTGGCCGATGAACTCGATTTGGAACTGGCCCGGGAAGCCCTCCGCGGCGTCGCCCCGAACGCGGAAGCGCAGTAGTTCGAACTCTGTCAAGTCACGCAGGGGCCAGGTCGGGGTATACGAATAGCCAAATTCCTCCCAGTATCCTCCTTCGGCTCCCGGTGATGATAGGTCGTAGGCCAGGCTCAGGTGGCAGTCGAACGTCGCCGAGCACGCAATAGACTCGGTGATAATTGCGTATTCGTTGTTCCAACGGCCTTGGTTGCCAAAAAAGTCGTTTGGGCGGCGGGGTTCGTCGTGGCCTTTTTGAGAATAGACACGATCATCGAAATCGTCCAGGGTGTAGGTTACGGGCATCGTCGCGCCCCCTCCGGGATGAGTGAGTGGGGTGTCGTTCCCGGCTTGGGGTCGTGCGCTGTGGCATGAAGCCAGGGCGAGCGCGGCGATGCATATCAGCGCGCCTAATAGCAGCGCGGCGCCGATCTGAAAGGCCGGAACGTTTTTAAATCCTTTCGAGTAGTTCATGATTCCCTCCTATGGAAGCCAGCTGAGGAGTCTCCACTGATTGATACTGTCATAATCTTCGGCAAGTACGACTCCACCCGGCTCATTCGACAAGGGGATCACCACTAGCTTATATTGATGTATCTCGGCGTCGGAGGCAAGGCAAGCCACCCTGGTCTCATCCGGCGACCATAAGCATTCATGGGTCGAAAATGGGTTTAATGGATCTATGCAACGCCAACTCATCTTGAGCGTGCCAGCTATTGTCTTACGGCCTGTCTGCACTTCAATCAGATGCCACTGGGCGTCGTCCTGCACGAGGATTTGGTGCCCATCCGGTGAAGGGATCGCTAGCATAGGATCAAGAGTACAGGGCTCGGTCGGGCCACAAAAGCCATGTGGCTCATAGATGCCATTGAGTAAATCGACTCCATCTAGCCAGGCGTCGACAAATCCGCCTCTGTGGAATCTGAACACGGTCTCTCCAATTGCACGATACCTGTAACGGTGAGGGCTCTCTGTCGACAGGATCACATCCCCTCGCCAGGTCATGACTATGATGTGGTCGTAAACTCGTGGGTCATTTTCGCTGCCAACTGTGTACGAGCCTGGTAGCCCGTCGTGATGCGCAAACACCAGAGTGTTCGAGTCAAGCCAACTCGGAGTGTCCAACGCCTCACATACTTGCCCCCCTCCATAATACTCAGCGCACGCGCTTCGGTGCAGCAGTTTGGCCTCATTTGAACCGAGTTCCATAACGAACACCGCGTCTGGGCGATGCAACAGATAGGCTAAGCGATGTCCATCGGGTGAGAACACCCCGAGGACGGAGTAGTCGGGATTAGCATCGACAACGCCGGGCACTGGTAGTGATGTGATTTCGCCGGTCGCCGTGTCCAGCAAGAAGTGCGGTTCAAACACAAGATAGCGACTGTCTGGCGAGATGGCGGTTATGTTATCAGTGATTGCAGATGTATCGAAACCGGGGTCGGCCACTTTGCGAGGTTCGCTCCATCCCTCCTGCAATTCGTAGATGCCCGACCATGTGCGTTTACCATTCCGTTCTTTCTCCTTATTGACCGCTGCACAGCCCAACCGGGCTATTCCCTGATCACGGTGTTAAAGTCGAGGATGCGCACGCCCGTATCGGGCAGCAGGATGCCCCCACAATCACCCCCGGCGATGCACTTTTCCGCGTACTCGATGAAAGAACCGTTTGCTTCTTCGTCGAGCAACAGGACGACGACGTTGAACGGTTTCCCCGAGTCCTGTTCTCCTCCAATCCAGGCGCTGGTCACGAGTGCGCCATCGCCGACCGCTTGCTCTGGGATGCCTTCTTCCAGCAGTGGGTAAACGAGCCATGCCGGCTTTACGCTTGGTATGCGAATGACAGTCCATAAGTAGCGGTCTTGAGGAATGTTGTGGTACTCGACGATCACGCTAATTGGGGGCGCGAGGGTCGCTCCATCAGGTGGTTCGACGATACGGGCATGCGTGACCGGCACTGCAAGCGTCGCCGCGACTGCCGTTCCTATGGTCTCGGTTTGAGCGACTTGTGTGGCAGAGACATCGCCCATCGTCACTATTCTACAGGCCCCAACCATACACGCTCCTAAAATCAACAAGCTGCCCTGGAGGAATCTACTTCTGCTCACGCTTTGCCTCCGCGATCATTCTAGGATAAATTGGCATTGTCATCAATGACAAACTGCTTACTTTTTGGTGATAGCTCACTAACTTTTGCGCCCGCTTCCCCACTGCACGAATTCGTATCCCCGCCCCGGGTGATTCCGGATATAGTCGTGGGGAATCGCGGTGATCTTTTTGCGCAGCCGTAGGACGAGGGTGGTTAGTCTGTCGCGGTCGGATGAATCGGAGGGGGTAAAAGATGTAGTCTCCTCCTGCCAGACCTGCTCAAGTATGTGATTGTATTCACAAACGCCTTTTTCTTTACGGATGAGGCATTGCAGAAGCAAAAACTCCTGGGGGGTCAGCTGCAATTCCTCTGTCCCGCGAAAGACCTTGCCTCTCTGGATGCGCAGCCTGTAATCGACCGGACTCTGAGCCCGTCTCGAGAGGCGATACAGGAGTATCCCGGTGATTGCCAGGGTTACGAGTATAAACAACAGCCCTTCTTCCACGGCGATTTCCACTTTGAGTATGTCCTTTCCCCAAACGCCAAGCCAGTAGGTCAACAGTGCCAGGGCTAGGATAGCGGTCGCTGCGAGATTCAGGATTGCTAGGGCTCGTAGTACTTGGTGTTGCAGGGCTTGAGAGATTAGTCGTTTTACCCTTTTCTTTTTCATACATTCACCTCAACTGCCGTGAAGCCAAGATCGTTGGTACAAATGGATGGGTTGTAGGATTTTAGCACGGCGGCTGAGGAAAGGCAAAAAAGCTTCCCTCGTGAGAGTGGAGGAAAGCATTGTCCCCTGGGCACGGGGCAAGACTTTGACGAGCTCGGTCCAGCCGTGGCTTCTGCAGGCGTGGGTGCTCGCCACACACGTCAGTTAGAAAAAGCTGCTGCGCTTTAGCGCGTGGGGGATGTCAAATAGATATCGTAGGTCGTCGTATCGCTGCCGTACTCGAGTCGCATGTGGTACTCGCCTTTGGTGATGTCGACCGCGTCATACTCCCCGCGTTTCGTTCGCTCTTCTGAATTGTCGGGAAACCCCTCCCTCGTGTAGACAATGTACTCTAGGTCGAACCCTTCTTTCTCCAATTGGTCGAGATACTGCTCGACCTGGCGTTTAGGTAGATTTCGATAAAAGATTCTGATGTGTGAGCCGGAAGCTTCCATCACCAGGTCGATATCACCCTCCAAGACGGGGATGTCCTCGGGGATACTCTCGGGCCAGGCGAACCCGATGCCGCTATCACTGGGGAGGCTGATCGTTGTGGCTTGTGTGTCCCTTTCCTCGACGTCGGCGCTGATGCCGCAGCTGAGCACAAAAAAGAGGATCAGCAGCCCTGCGATGCTTTTCAACCATTTGCCTTTCATTATCCATTTTCCTAGAAAAGCTACCGGGTCTTTAGCACTAACGGCAGATAGATGCCCCTGAACTCGTAGGCACCGATGTCATAGCCGCTGCCTTGTGGTCGTGGAGAGCCGTCCCTGTCGATGGTCACACCTGCGTTCACACCCGCGTCGATGGCGGCCGAGCCGGGAGAGAGGTGATAATCCCACGCCGATGGGTTTAGGAAAGCCGGATCGCCGGTGACGTTGACCGTGCCGGTGAGGATCGTGCCTGTGCCGCCGACGTTCATCCCGTTGGCGTGCCACAGCGTGGCTTCCAGGGTGGCCGTGCTGCCGGTGGTGGCGGTGATTCCGACTTGGGAGTGCCCAGCGATGATGGTGTTGGTGAAGGCGATGGTCGTGTCACCTTCTACGTACGCGCCCTCCCCGCTGCCGTGATTGTGGGCAATGGTGGTGTGGAGCAGGTGGCCCGAGGTGGGCTCTTCGGAGTGGCCCGCGATACACATACCACTTCCCTGGGTGTTGGCGTGGTTTCCGGCCACCAAGTTGTTGGTCAATGTGAAGGGGCTGGTGTTCTGCACGTGTAGCCCACCCCCTCGACCGCTGGCGGTGCCGCTGAAAGTTGTCGTGTTGCTGATGATGGTGTTGCCATCGAGCGTGGTGAGATTGCATTGGTGGAGGTACAATCCTCCTCCGTTCCCAGCGTCGTCTGTGCTGGCCACATTCCCCTGCACCGTATTGCTCTGCAGCGTGGCGCCACTATGAGATAGGTATAGCCCACCTCCGAACCCCGGATCACCAATGCTGGCGATATTGCCCTGCACTGTGTTGCTCTCGAGGGTGGCGTTGCTCTCCCGCAAGTACAGCCCGCCGCCGCTGCCCTCGGCGGCTGTGGATGCGACGTTGTTCAGCACCCTGTTACCGGTCAGTGAGCCACCGCTGTTGTCCAGGTATAGCCCGCCACCGAAACCTCTGCTGGCTGTGCTGGCGATGTTGCCCTCGACTGTGTTGTCAGTCACTGTGACGGCACTCGTGAAGAGCCACAGTCCCCCGCCGTCACCCCGGCCAGCAGCACCAGCGGTGTTGCTGATAATCGTGTTACCGTCCAGTGTGGCCTCGCTCCCCTCGAGCGCGACCCCACCACCATCGCCCCAGGAGGCAGTGCTGGCGGTGTTGCTGACAATCGTGTTGCCATCCAATGTGACGTTACTGCCGGCGATGGATAGCCCTCCTCCGGTGGCATCCGCATATGTGCTGCCCGTGTTGCTGCGTATTACGTTGTCCAGCAGAGTAGCGTTGCTTCGGTCGAGATACAGCCCACCCCCGTACGCCCCGCCTCCTGCGCTAGCGGTGTTTTCAATAACTGTGTTGGCATTTAGCATTGCGGGGCTGTTCCTAAGGTACAGTCCGCCACCAAAACCACTTCCGACCGTGCTGGCGGTATTGCCGCTCATTATGTTGCCGCTTAGCGTGGCATCGCTGTTTTCCAGGTATAGCCCGCCGCCGAAGCCGGCGCTGACGGTGCTCGCTGTGTTGCTGACGATCACACACTCGCTGACGGTGATCGTCGCTGTGTAGACGTACATTCCCCCGCCCGCATCGTGCCCCAGAGGGCCACCACTCTGGCCGGAAGCATCCCCGCCCGCTACGAGCAGTCCCTCAATGGTGGGGGTGATGTCCCCGGTGATGTACAACACTCGACCCATTCCCTGCGCGTTTAGCGTTGCCGGGTTGGCTTCCGGGTCGGCTGTGTCCCAGTTAGCGGCCGTGTAACCGCCTTGGACGGTCACCGTCTTGCTAACGTACACCACCTGCGTGATCACAGATGTCCCGAGATAGCCGGGCGGAGACGGACGACCCTGTACGCCGGTGTACGTTCCAGCGGCGACCTTGACCACGTCGTCGGAATGATCTGCGGCGTCGACCGCCTCTTGGATGGAGGCAAAGCAGGGCGTCGCACTGCCGCAGTTCCCGCCGGGCGCGACGTAGTAGGTGCTGTAGCCATCTGGCCCCTGTGCGTGGGCGCTGTTGGTTATCTCGCTGGACATCCCCCACAGCAGGGCCAGTCCCATGCCCAGAACAGTCGTGACGAGTAGACAAACGGTTCGGTTTTTCATCTGAATTCCCCTTGGTTCTATTTTGCGGTCATGGTGTCTTTGATACCAGCGGCAGGTATACCCGATGGGCGACCGTCACGGCCCACAGTTCATCGCCGTGGATGCCATCGCGAGCGGAGAAGAAAAGCGTGTTGTTTACGACGGTCAAAGACTGCGGGTATGTGCTATCCGCTCCGACCAGGATGTCCCTGATCATCATGGTTCCCTCTGCCGTGCCGTCGCTCACCCACAGCTCTTCGCCGTGGATACCATCGTCGGCGGAGAAGAGGAGTAGTCCGTTCACGACAACCAGATCGGACGGAGTCGAATTGCCCGTGCCGGTGTAGATATCGCGGACCATCAGCGTGCCCTCTGCCGTGCCCTCGCTTTTCCACAGCTCTCGGCCGTGGGCGCCATCATTGGCGACGAAGAACAGCGTGCCATTCACGGTGGCCAGATGGA
>Ga0315550_1001558_pt1 | contig 14069 bp, 13 predicted proteins | sample SalMarSW160190MG_2_FD_203100 | JGI IMG/M metagenome (GOLD analysis project Ga0315550, IMG submission 203100) | Salt marsh sediment microbial communities from the Plum Island Ecosystem LTER, Massachusetts, United States - Salt Marsh Sediment SW1601-90 ... | reverse complement strand
GATCCGGCCCGTGGCGGCGGCCATCAGGTCGAGCAGTTTCGGCAGCGTGCCCTCCAGCGCCCCGGCCAGGGCGGTCAGCCCTTCGGCCCCCAGGCGCAGCACCCGCCGGGCCGCCTCCAGGTCGCGTCCCGGGCCGGCGGCATCGGGCGTTCCGCGGCCGCCGTCCTTGGCTGCCCGCGTCGCCCCATCAGCCTGCCGAGTCTCAGCCTGCCGAGTCATGAACACCCGTTCTCCTCTGAAGACATGGTTTCACTATAGCAGACCTTGGATTAACCAACGGACCGGCCCCTACCGGGCCTGGACGCCCGTATATCCGGTACCTTAGTGGGCGAAGATGTCCACATCCGCCCAGCCGGCCAGGTCGAGGGCGGCGCGCGTCGGCAGGAAATCGAAGCAGGCCTGCGCCAGCTCCTGCCGGCCCTCGCGCGCCAGCATCTCGTCGAGGACGGCGCGCAACCTATGCAGATAGATGACGTCGGAGGCGGCGTAGCGCAACTGCTCGTCGGTCAAAGCGTCCGCGCCCCAGTCGGAGGATTGCATTTTCTTCGAGATATCGACGCCGATCAGATCGCGGCACAGATCCTTCAAGCCATGCTGGTCCGTGAAGGTGCGCACCAGGCGCGAGGCCACCTTGGTGCAATAGACCGGCGCGCATGCCGCCTGCAGATACCGCTGGATCGCCGCCAGATCGAAGCGGGCGAAATGAAACAGCTTGGTAATCCCCGGATCGCCCAGGACCTTGGCCAGATTGGGCGCCGTGTAGGCACGGTCGCGGAACTGCACCAGATGGCATTCGCCGTCGCCGGCGGACAGCTGGATCAGGCACAGCCGGTCGCGGGCCAGATTGAGGCCCATGGTCTCGGTATCCACGGCCACCGAGTCGCCGAAATCGATGCCGGAGGGCAGATCGCCTTGATGCAGGTGCGGTCGCACGGATCCCGATCGGTGTTGCGCTGCGGACCCCAAGGCCGCTGGGGATTTGGCCGAAGGCCAAGGGAATCCCGGCATTTTCGCCAGGCCCATGAGTCTGTCAAGGCAATACGGCCGGCGCCGGACCCGGATCCCCCTGGCTGATGTCCCCTGGCCATGCGGCTGGCGAGCCGGCGCCCGCCCTGATATATAGCCCCAGTCTATAGCCCCAGGCACGCCGCCGCCGGGTCCCGGCCGGCAGGAGAGGGAGGAGCGCCATGGCAGCCCGTGTGGCCACGATCTTCGGTGGATCCGGATTCATTGGCCGGCATTTGATCGGCCGGCTGGCCAAGCAGGGCTGGGTCATACGCGCCGCCGTGCGCCGTCCGGCGCGGGCCAGCTTCCTCAAGCCCCTGGGCGATGTCGGACAGATCACCCCCATCCGCGCCCCCCTGCAGGATCAACTGGCGGTCGAGGCGGCGGTGCACGGCGCCAGCGCCGTCATAAACCTGGTCGGTGTCCTCTATGAGCGCGGCGCCCAGACCTTCGCCGCCGTCCACGCGCGCGGCGCGCTGACCGTCGCCGCCGCCGCCAAGGCCGCCGGCGCCAGGTATCTGGTGCATCTCTCCGCCATCGGCGCCGACGTGCACGCGGACGCCGACTATGCGCGCTCCAAGGGGGCCGGCGAGGCGGCGGTCAAGACGGCCTTTCCCGGCGCCACCATCCTGCGCCCCAGCATCGTCTTCGGCCCCGAGGACGATTTCTTCAACCGCTTTGCCGCCATGGCGCGCCTGGCCCCGGCCTTGCCGCTGATCGGCGGCGGCGGCACCCGGTTCCAGCCGGTCTATGTGGGCGACGTGGCGGCGGCGATCGTCGCCGCCCTCGACGGGTCCCAGGCCAAGGGCCAGAGCTATGATCTTGGCGGCCCGTCCGTCTATACCTTCGCCGAGCTGATGGCTTTGCTGCTGCGCGAGATACGCCGCCGGCGGCAGCTGGTGCCCATACCCTTCGCCCTCGCCGAGATCATAGCGCGACCGCTGGAGCTGTTGCCGGTGCCGCCGCTGACCCGCGACCAGGTTCGCTTGCTGCGATGCGACAATGTAGTCGCGGCCGGGGCGCGGACCCTGGCGGATCTCGGTATCTCGCCCACCTCGGTGGAGGTGATTCTGCCGACCTATCTGGACCGCTACCGGCCGCACGGCCGGTTCACAAGAGAAGCATTGAGCTAGATCCCTAGCTTCCGCTCACGCCCAATTCGTTGAAATCGTCAAGCAGGGTGGCGATCCGTCCCGAGTCGTACTGATCCATGATCACCTCGGCGCGCCGGGTGGCGGCCTGCATGTCGAGCCCGAGAATGCGGTTCTTCACCCGCGGCAGGGCGTTGACCGTCATCGACAGCTCGCGCACGCCCAGGCCCAGTATCAGCGCCGTGTAGCGCGGGTCACCGGCGATCTCGCCGCACACCGAGATAGGGATGCGGGCGCGCAGGGCCGCCTGAATGGAAAACTGAATGAGGCGCAGGACCGCCGGGTGCAGAGGATTGTAGAGATGCGCCACCTGCTCCTCGCCGCGATCGATGGCCAGGGTGTACATGGTCAGATCGTTGCTGCCGATGGCGAAGAAGTCGGCCACATTGGCCAGCGCGTCGGCGGAGAGGGCGGCACCCGGAATCTCGATCATGACGCCGAGCGGCGGCAGCGGATCGGCGATGGCAACACCGCGCCGGCGCAGCCGCTTGGCCGTGGCCAGCATGGCCTGGCGCACCTCCTGCACCTCGGAGACCGTGGAGATCATCGGCAGCAGAATGCGTAGTGGCCCATGCGCCCCCGCCCGCAGCATGGCGGCCAGTTGCGCGTCCAACAGCTTGCGCTCGCGCAGGGACAGACGGATGGCGCGCAAGCCCAAGGCCGGATTCATGCCTTCCGACACGTTGCTGGCCAGCGCCGCCGAGACCTTCTCGCCGCCGATATCCAGGGTGCGCACGGTGACCGGCCGGCCACCCATGCCGATGACAATCTCGGCCAGCGCCTTGTATTGCTCGTCCTCGTCCGGCAGGTCGTCGCGGTTCATAAACAGAAACTCCGTGCGCAGCAGGCCGACACCCTGGGCGCCCGCCGCCAGCGCCGGGCCGACCTCGCGCGGCATTTCCAGATTGGCCTGGAGGCCGACCTCGACGTTATCGCGGGTGATCGCCGGCACGTCGCGCAGCCGGGTGAGCGACTTGGTCTCGCGCGCCAGGGCCCGGCGCTCCGCTTCGTATTCGGCGAGGCACTTTGCGGTCGGGTTGATGATGACGCGGCCGCGGGTGCCGTCGATGATGACTGTATCGCCGGTGTTGATGCCGGCAATCAGGCCGGTCACGCCGATCACCGCCGGCAGGCCCAGGGAGCGGGCCATGATCGCCGTATGGCTTTCGGCACCGCCCAGGACGCTGGCGAAGCCACCGATCTGTTGGGGGTCCATCAAGGCCGTATCCGCCGGCGTGATCTCCTCGGCGATGACGATGCTGCCCGGCGCCAGGTGGCCGAAGCTGCTGAAATGGGTGCGCGTCAGGTTGCGCACCAGGCGCAGGCCCACCTCGCGCACCTCTTGGCCGCGGCTGCGCAGGTAGGGATCATCCATGGCGGCGAAATTCTTCGCCACCTCGCCAATTTCCGCCATCACCGCGGCCTCGGCGTTGCAGAGCATGCTTTCGATGCGCCGCTCGATGCCGCCAATCAGACTGCCGCTCTTGAGCATTTGCAGGTGCGCCTCGAGCAGAAAGCCCAGCTCCTCGGCGGCCGTGCCGTGAAAGCGCTCGGCCTTGCCTTGCAGCTTGCCCACCTGGCGCTGCGAGCGGCCCACGGCATCGCGAAAACGCTCGACCTCGGCGGCGAGCTTGGCGGCCGGCACCTGGTACTCCAGCACCTGCAGATCGCCGCTTTCGCGCAGGAACGCGTTGCCGATGGCGATGCCATGGGAAACACCCAATCCCTCGTAAACCTGCTGGCCGCCTTTATCGGCGGGCGCCCCCCGTGGCGAGGCGGTGCTGGGTGGCTTTTCAGTCTTCATGAAACTTGCTTTCGATCAATTTGGTCAACGCGGCGATCGCCGCCACGGCCGCCGGTCCCTTGGCGCGCAGCTCCAACTCGCAGCCTGGCGAAGCGGCCAGCATCATCAGGCCCATGATCGAAGCGCCCGAAACCTCGGTTCCGTTCGCCGCCACCGTGATATCGGCCTGAAAGGCGGTGGCCAACTTGACGAAGCGGGCGGCGGCGCGAGCGTGCAATCCGCGTTGATTGACGATCGTGACTCGCGCCTGCGCGAAGGCTTGCGTCATTGCGCCTTATCGGCGAGAAGCTGTGAGGCCACATTGATATATTTGCGTCCCGCCTGTTGCGCCTGCACCACGGCGCTGGTCAGCGGTTCGGTCGCGCGCACGCTGGCCAACTTGATCAGCATCGGCAGATTGACGCCGGCGATCACCTCGACCCGTCCCTGGTCGAGGACGGAGATCGCCAAGTTCGACGGCGTGCCGCCGAACATGTCGGTCAGCAAGACCACGCCGTCGCCCTCGTCCGCCTTGGCGACATTGTCGATGATCTCCTGACGCCGCTGTTCCATATCATCATCGGCGCCGATACAGACCGCGCTCATGTTGCGCTGGGCGCCGACCACGTGTTCGAGGGCCTCGATGAATTCACTCGCCAGACGGCCGTGGGTGACCAGTACGATTCCGATCATGTGCTTGCCCCATGCTCCCTGCCGGGTCGCGATGTGCCGCCACCGGCCAGCGCTCCCGCGCTTTATTAGCGCGATAAACCCCGCACTTCACGCCCGTTGTGCGCCGGTCCCGTCGCCGCGCGCGACATCCCGGTGGCTTTTGTGAACCTCGCGGCCGCCGCGCGCAAGCCTCTCCGCCAGGCGCTCGGCAACGGCGACCGAGCGGTGGCGGCCGCCGGTACATCCTACGGCGATGGTCAGATAACTCTTCCCCTCCTGCTCGTAGCGGGGCAGCAGCGGCTCCAGCATGCCGGTCAGGCGCTCGAAAAAGGGCGCGAACGCCGGGTCGGCGGCGACGAAGGCATCGACTCCGGCGTCGCGGCCATCGAGATCGCGCAGCTCCGGCTGGTAGTGCGGATTGGCCAGGAAGCGCACGTCGATGACCAGATCCGCCTCGCGCGGCAGGCCGTACCGGTAGGAGAACGAGGTGACGAAAACGCTCATGGCCGGCGTCTGCGCCAGGGTGAAGTGGCCGCCGAGCACGCGCCGCAGATCGGCGGCGCTCAGGGCAGATGTATCGACCACCAGATCGGCGCGCGCCCGCAGCGGCTCCACCAGCCGCCGCTCGGCGGCTATGCCGTCGGCCACCCGGCGGTCCTGGGCCAAGGGATGGCGCCGCCGGGTCTCGGTGTAGCGCCGTTCCAGCACCTCGTCGGTACAGTCGAGGAACAACAGTGTAACGGTCTCGGTCCCATCGGCGCGCAGCTGGTCCAACCGCTCGAGCAGCGCCTGGGCGGCGAAGTTCCGGGTGCGGATATCGACCCCCACGGCGATCGGCCCGCCCTCGCCCAGCAGGGCGTCGAGCAGGCTGAGCGGCAGATTATCGACCGTCTCATAGCCCAGGTCCTCGAGAACCTTCAGGGCCGTGGAGTGGCCGGCACCGGACAGGCCGGTGATCACCGTCACTCGCCGCCGCTCGCCGCCTGGAAGCCCGCCCGAGGGTCCACCGGATGCCCCAAAGGAGAGCCCCGGTTCAGGCGCCCGTGCCGGCCCACGGCGGGCCGCGGCGGCCGTTGCCCGGGGCAGGGCCGCGGCGGACCCGCGCAAGGCCAGGCGCAGCTTGGCCGGGGCCGAGGCGGCAAACGGATCGAGGCGCAAGCGCGGCACGGACACCCCGAGGATCTTCTCGCAAGCGGCTTCGGGCAGGCGCTCGACGGTATCGGCGGCCACCAGGTCGACGACCAGGGCCACCGGCGCCTCGGCCACGCTGGGGACATCCCGCAAGCCAAGGCCGCGTACCTCCATGGCCCCGGCGATGGCGGCCGGGGCGCGGGCGATGACTTGGATGGCCTGACCCGCCGGGCGGGCGGTCAGGGCGCACTGATCGTCGGCGACCAGATGCGCCCCCTGGTCGATCATGCGCAGGGCCAGGTCCGATTTGCCGGCGCCCGAGGATCCGCGCAGAAGGATGCCGCGCGGGCCCTCGCCGCTATCGACGGCGATGCAGGTGGCATGGACGAGCAGCGGATCGGGACCGGTCATAGCCGGCCTATTCCGCCGGCAGACGAATGATAAAGCGGGCGCCGCGCACGCCACCGGCCGCATCGACCAGGTTTTCCGCCCGGATGATGCCGCCGTGCGCCTCGACGATCTGCTTGGAAATGCTCAAACCCAGGCCGGAATGGGTGCCGAATTTCTCGCTTTGCGGCCGCTCCGTATAAAACCGGTCGAAGATGGCGGTCAGCTTGCCCGGCGGGATCCCAGGACCCTCGTCGGACACCGCGATGTCGATCCAAGCACCGGCGCGGCACACCGCCAAATCGATGGTGCCGCCGGGCGGGCTGAACGTCGTCGCGTTGCTGATCACGTTGCGCAGCACCTGACCCAAGCGGTCTTCGATCCCCTGCACAGTGTACGTTTGCGCCGCGTCCAAGGCCAGGCGGAAGCGCGGCCCGGATTCGGGCTCCATCGCTTGGTGCGCCGCGTAGAGGTCGCGCACCAGGCGGCCCACATCGACCCGTTCGGTCTGGGCGCGGGACAGCTCCGCATCCAGGCGCGAGGCATCCGAGATATCCGAAATCAGCCGGTCCAGGCGCTGCACGTCATCCAAGATGATGGACATCAGGCGCTTCTGCTGCTTCGGGTCTTCCACCCGCGCCACCGTTTCCACGGCGCTGCGCAACGACGTGAGCGGGTTCTTGATCTCGTGTGCCACATCGGCTGCGAAACCCTCGATGGCATCCAGGCGGGCCCACAGGGCCGCGGTCATATCGCGCAGGGCGCCGGACAGATCGCCGATTTCGTCCCGACGCCTGGTGAAGTCGGGAATCTCGTGCTGCCGCCCCTGGCCGTAACGCACCCGCTCGGCCGCTTCGGCCAGGCGGCGCACTGGCCGGGCGATGGTGCCGGCGAGATAGAGCGAAAGCAGGATGGTCACCCCCAGGGCCAGGGCGAAGACCATGAGGATGTCCAGGCGTCGGTCGCGCACCGCCGCTTCGACATCGGCGCCATCCTTGGACAGCATCAGGGCGCCCAGCACCTGGCGGTAGCGTTGCACCGGCACCGCCATGGAGAGGACCAGGCGGCCGCGGCGGTCGAGACGCACCATGCCCCGGCTTTCACCGCCCAGCGCCCGCTCGACCTCGATATAGTCGGCGGCGGTTTGCACCCGCGCCTCGCGGTAGGGTTGCAGCTCGTCGGTCACCGGCAGCCAGTTCATCGCCCGGTCATAGAGCCGGCCGAGGCCGACCTCGGGCCACTTGTCCTCCGGCGGCAGCTCGACCACCTGGACCTGGCCGCCCGGGCCGATCAGCAGGAAGCTATCCACCAGCAACTCGCCGGTGCGGGCGAACATTCGGGCGCGCACCCGCGTGTCGGTGAGCAGCACGCGCATCAGATGGCGGGCGCTTTCCGGCAGCAGGCGCTCCTCACCGGCCTGGGCCTCGACCACCGTCGTGCTGGCGAACGACAAGGCGAAGGCGCGGGCCTGGATGCGCATGGAGTCCAGCTCGGACGTGATCAGGCTTTGTCGGTAGTCCTCCAGGTGCAGCAGGCCGAGGACGGGAATCAACAGCACCAGCATATTGAGAGCCAGGATCCGCCGGGTGAGCGGCGATAGCCAGCCGCGCCGAGTGCGCCGTGGCCGGGGCTGCGCCTGGGTGCTGGATTCGATCGGGGACTTGAGTTGAGCCCCGGAAGCGCCGCCCGGATCGCCGCCCCGGCGGGCGGGCGGGCCGGAGCCGCGCTCGCTGCGCCGGTCACCGGCGTGGGGCAACGGCGGAGGGAGGCCATCGGTACGGCCTGTGTCTAGGTGGTCGTCCGCGTCCGGGCGCGCTGGTTCGGGCGCCGCGGCAGCGGCCCGCCGGGCACGTCTCCGGCCGCTGCCGGTGGTCTCCTCGTCCCTATGCGTCCTTGTAACGATAGCCGACACCGTAGAGCGTTTCGATCTGGCCGAAGTCGTCGTCGATGTCCTTGAACTTCTTGCGCAGCCGCTTGATATGGCTGTCGATGGTCCGGTCGTCCACATAAACCGATTCGCCGTAGGCGGCATCCATCAATTGATCCCGGGTCTTCACATGGCCCGGCCGGTTGGCCAAGGCCTTAAGGATCAGGAACTCGGTGACCGTCAGGTTCGACGGTTGCCCCTTCCAGGTACACAGGTGACGGGCCGGGTCGAGTATCAGATCGCCGCGCAGCAGCGGCTTCTCGCCGCCATCCGCCTCGACACCCTCCTTGGCGCTGCGCTCGCGCCGCAGCAAGGCCCGTATGCGCTCGATCAGCAGGCGCTGGGAAAACGGCTTGGTGATGTAATCGTCGGCGCCCATGCGCAGGCCGAGAAGCTCGTCCACCTCCTCGTCCTTGGAGGTGAGGAAGATCACCGGCAGGTTGGAGCTCTGGCGCAGGCGATTGAGCAACTCCATGCCGTCCATGCGCGGCATCTTGATGTCCAATATGGCCAGATCCACCGGATTGGCGGCCAGGCCCCGCAGGGCCTCCGAACCATCAGCATAGGCGCGTACCTTATAGCCTTCGGCCTCCAAGGCCATGGTGACCGAAGTCAGGATATTGCGGTCGTCGTCAACCAGGGCGATGGTGTTCTGCATGCCCGCACTCCTTCGCGCCCTATTAAATCAGACTCATCGGGGAATTTCACGGTTCTCAATTTAGCCCGCGAGTGTGGCGCTTTTGCGGCGGCCCGGCGGGGTAAAATCCCGGAAAACCAGGGGTTCCGCAAGGTCTGAGCCCCGCCAGGGCGCGATTCCCGAGACGGACGGCCACCCCCCCAGGGTAGGATGGCCAGGCAAAGATAGCCAGGCTAGGATAGCTTCGGTCCCAGCTGCGGTTGGGTTGGGCCGGCCAAGAGATTTGAACCGTCATGATCACTCCCGTTCAAGCGAAGATGTTCGGCTTCCTGCCGGTGCCCAAATTCGCCATGCTGGCCTTTACGGCAGCGGTGGAGCCCTTGCGCGCCGCCAATCTGATCAGCGGCCGCACCCTGTACGACTGGCGGGTGATCAGCAGCGATGGCCAGCCGGTACGCTCGTCCAACCGCCTGCAACTGGTGGCCGACAGCACCATCGAGGCCGCCGGGCCGCTGGCCAACGTGGTGGTCTGCGGCGGCTTAGACGGACATGTTTTCAACGACCGGCGGGTCTTTGCCTGGTTGCGCCGCTTGGCCCGCACCGGGGCGCGTATCGGCGCCGTCTCCGACGGCAGCTATATCCTGGCCCGCGCCGGCTTGCTGCACGGCTATCGCTGCACCATCCATTGGAACTGCTTGGCCGGTTTCCGCGAGACTTTTCCCGATATTCAGATCTCCGCCGAGCTTTATTGCATCGACCGCGCGCGCTTCACCAGCTCCGGCGGCACCGCCTCCATGGACATGATGTTGCGCATGATCGAGATGGATTACGGGCGCGATCTGGCCCTTGCCGTGGCCGAGCACTTCATGCACGAGCGGATTCGCGGTGATGCCGACCTGCAGCGCATGCCGCTGCGCCTGCGCCTGGGATTAAGCCACCCCAAGCTGATCGTGGCCATCGGCCTGATGGAAGAGAATCTGGAGGAGCCGTTCTCCTGCGCCGAGCTGGCGAGCCGCTGCGATATCTCGGCGCGGCAGATGGAGCGGTTGTTCCGCAAATACCTGGGCTGCCCGCCGCGGCGCTACTACATGCAGCTTCGCCTGGAGCGGGCGCGCCGGCTACTGACCCAGAGCAGTCTGCCGGTCATCGAAGTGGCCCTGGCGAGCGGCTTCGTCTCGCCGTCTCACTTCGCCAAGTGCTACCGGGATTACTTCAAGCAGATGCCGCGCAGCACCCGGATGCCGGTGCCGCCACGACCGGCTAGCGGCGCCCTAAACGGGCTGGACGGATTCGTTGCCGGAAGTGGTGTGCCGCCGGACTCTTTGCCGGGCACACCCGGCGGATCAGCCGTCGGCCGCCTTTAGGTTTTCGGCCGCCATCTTGCCGTTCTTGCCGCGAACCAGCTCGTATTCGACCCGCTGCCCTTCCGCCAGCCCCGACATGCCGGCCCGCTCGACCGCCGAGATATGGACGAAGGCGTCGGCACCGCCTCCATCCGGCTGGATGAAGCCAAAGCCCTTAACGGTATTGAACCACTTCACGGTTCCGATGGTCATGGAATTCTCCGTTGCCCGGCAGCGCCCACTCTAGGGATTTTCGCTGATACGGAATGCGACCCCGTGGCCGTTTCAAAGCGATGCCAAGCCTTAGATTAAAAGTTTCCCTGCGCGCCCAGCCACATTCCGATCCGAAACCTTACACACGAGTCCCAGCGGGGCTCAAGACCCGACTTGCGCTCAATGGTTGCCGAACCCATGCTGGCATTTGCTGAGTCGCGGCGAAAATGGGGGTCTGCCCGCCATGGAAAATCAGCCCGGGGAAAATCAGCCCGGGACGGAACAGCCGGGGGAGGAGCAGCCGGGCGCCACGGTCCGCCGCCTCCTGGCCACGGCGCGACAGGCGGCCCTGGCCACGGCCCTGGCCCGCGACGGCAGCGGCCGGCCCTATGCCTCGCTGGTCCTCGTCGCCCTGGCGCCGGACGGCAGCCCGATCCTCTTGCTGTCCGATCTGGCGGACCATAGCCGCAACTTGGCGCGGGAACCGAGGGCGGCCCTGCTCTTCGACGGCACCGCTGGCCTGGACGACCCGCTCACCGGACCGCGCGCTTCGATTCTGGGCCAGGTGCGTCAGGTCACCGACCGCGCCGAGGTCGCGAGCCTGAAGGCCCTCTTCCTGGCCCGCCACCCCGGTGCCGCCGTCTATGCCGATTTTGCCGATTTCCGGGTTTATCGCATGGCCGTGGAAAGTGCTCATCTGGTGGCCGGATTCGGCACGATTCATTGGTTGACGGCTGCCGAGATCGTCGGGTCGCCCGATCCCCGGGACGCCCCCTAACTCACGGCTGGCATCCACTGGCGAGTTGCGTTACCTCTGTGCCATGGACGGCACGGTGGATACGACTGCGGCTTTGCGGCGGGGCCTCGAAGGCCATGGCCTGCGCGGCACTCCGGCGGTGCATGGGAACCTGAGCGCCCCGGCCCTCTATGAGCACGCGCTGCGCCGGGGCGAGGGCAGCCTGGCCGAGGGAGGAGCCTTGGTGGTGCGCACCGGCGTGCACACTGGCCGCTCGCCCAACGACAAGTTCATCGTCGACGACGCCTCCACCCGCGAGCACGTCTGGTGGGGCAAGGTGAACACCGCCATGGACGAGGCCACCTTCGACCGACTGCATGGCAAGGTTCTGGCGCATCTGCAGGCCAACGAGCTGTTCGTCCAGGATCTCTATGCCGGTGCCGACCCCGAGTTCCGCCTGGCCGTCCGAGTGATCAGCGACAGCGCCTGGCACGCCTTGTTCGCCCGCAACATGTTCATCCGCCCGGCGGTCGGCGATCTGGCGAATTTCGCGCCCGAGTTCACGGTCCTGCATGCGCCGTCCCTGCACGCCGACCCGGCCGTCGACGGCACCAACTCCGAAACCTTCGTGGTGCTGAATTTCACCCGCCGCCTGGTGTTGATCGGCGGCACCAGCTATGCCGGCGAGATCAAGAAGTCGATCTTCTCGGTGTTGAATTTTTTGCTGCCGGCGCGCGGCGTGTTGCCCATGCACTGCTCCGCCAACATCGGCGCCGGCGGCGATACGGCGATCTTTTTCGGCCTGTCGGGCACCGGCAAGACCACCCTGTCCGCCGATAGCACGCGCCTGTTGATCGGCGACGACGAGCACGGCTGGTCGGATGCGGGCGTCTTCAATTTCGAGGGCGGTTGTTATGCCAAGGTGATCCGCCTGTCGGCGGCGGCGGAGCCGGAAATCTTCGCCACCACCCGGCGCTTCGGCACGGTCCTGGAGAACGTGGTTCTCGATCAGGCGACCGGCGCCCTGGATTTGGAAGACAATCGCTATACCGAAAACACCCGCGCCAGCTATCCGTTGGACTTCATTCCCAACGCCAGCGCCAGCGGCCGCGGCGGCCAGCCCGAGACCATCGTCATGCTGACCGCCGATGCCTTCGGCGTGCTGCCGCCGATCAGCCGGCTGAGCCCCGAGCAGGCCATGTATCATTTCCTCTCCGGCTATACGGCGCGGGTCGCCGGCACCGAGAAGGGCCTGGGACAAGAGCCGGTGGCTACCTTTTCCACCTGCTTCGGCGCCCCCTTCATGCCGCGCCATCCGTCGGTCTATGCCAAGCTGCTGGGCGACAGGATCGCCCGCACTGGAGCCCGCTGCTGGCTGGTGAACACCGGCTGGACCGGGGGTTCTTACGGCGTGGGGACGCGCATGCAGATCGACCACACCCGGACCCTGGTGCGCGCCGCCCTGGATGGCCGCCTGGCCGACGTGGCGACGACCCGGCATCCCACCTTTGGCCTGGCCGTCCCCCAGTCATGCCCGGACGTGCCCGCCGGCGTGCTGGATGCCAAGGGCACCTGGGCCGATCCGGCCTCCTACGAGCAGACGGCGCGCCTGCTCTCCGCCCGCTTCGAAGCCAATTTCAAGCCTTTCGAGCCCTACGTCAGCGAGGCCGTGAAGGCCGCCGGTATCCACGCCGCCGTCTAAGTTTTTTTTACGATCGCCGTATGCCGGCCGGTGCGATGCCGGGCGCCAGGGAGAGCGCACCATGTCGGCCCGTGATCTCGGCCTCTATGCGCTGACCGTCGTTCTGTGGGGGACGAGCTGGCTGGCGATCAAGTTCCAGCTCGGCGTCGTGCCGCCGGAAGTCTCCATCGTCTACCGCTTTGCCGTCGCCACCGCTTTCATGTTCGTGCTGTGCCTGGCCGGGCGCCGGCGCATGCGCTTTACCGCCCCGGATCACGGGTTCATGGCGTTGCAGGGCGCCTGCCTGTTCTCCACCAACTACTTCTTCATCTATCTCGGCAGCCAGTATCTCACCACGGGCCTGGTCGCCGTGGCCTTTTCGACCCTGGTGATCTTGAACATCATCGGTGGGGCCGTCGTGTTCCGCACGCCGATTCAACGGCGCGTGCTTTTCGGCGCCGTACTGGGGATCGGTGGCATCGCCATCGTCTTCTGGCCCGAGATCGCGGCCTTCGATCTCACCCGGCAAGGCACCCTGGGCCTCGGCCTGGCCTTGATCGGCACCTGGTTTGCCTCGGCGGGCATGCTGACCTCCGCCTGGAACCAGCGCCGGCGCGGCCTGCCGGTATTTCAAGGCAATGCCTACAGCATGCTCTACGGGGTCCTGTTCATTGCCGCGCTCACCATCGTCCGCGGCAAGCCCTTCGTCTTCGACCCGGCGCCGGCCTATGTGCTGTCGCTGTTGTTTCTGGCGGTCTTCGCCACGGTCTTGGGGTTCTGGAGCTATCTGACCCTGGTCGGGCACATCGGCCCGGACCGGGCCGCCTATACCACTGTGCTCTTCCCCCTTATCGCCCTGGCCTTGTCCACCTGGTTCGAAGGCTTCCGCTGGACGGCGCTGGATTTCGCAGGCGTGGCGCTGATCCTGCTCGGCAACGTCGTCATCCTGACCAAGCGCCTGCCGGTGCGGACGACCACGGATAGATCCGGCCGCGCGCAACCGGACAAAACGATCTAGGCTCAGGACCCATTAATCCAGCACGACGGCATTGAGCTCTGAGCAGCCGCCTAACCGAAACCAACAATGGTTGGTCTTACGTATATGCTTGGCAATCTCCTTCGGATGTCGTTCGCTCCGCTTGTGCACCAAGCTGAAGGGGGACAAGCGATGACGAGAAACGAAGGTGGGTGTCTTTGTGGCCGCATTCGTTATGCAACCCTCGCGAAGCCCAGTTGGGTAACCGTTTGTCATTGCCGGTTCTGTCAAAAAGCAACAGGTTCTGCCTACATGGTTGAGCCAATTTTCGACGAGAACGATTTCGTTCTATTGGAAGGCTCGCCCAAGACCTTCGACCAGGTATCCCAAGGGTCCAGGAAAATGGTTCACGTCCATTTTTGTGGTG
>Ga0315550_1001555_pt1 | contig 14077 bp, 10 predicted proteins | sample SalMarSW160190MG_2_FD_203100 | JGI IMG/M metagenome (GOLD analysis project Ga0315550, IMG submission 203100) | Salt marsh sediment microbial communities from the Plum Island Ecosystem LTER, Massachusetts, United States - Salt Marsh Sediment SW1601-90 ... | reverse complement strand
TGGAGGAAGGAGTACAATCAGGTACGTCCGCATAGTGCCTTAGGATACCGGCCTCCAGCTCCTGAGGCTATACTAACCGTGGTAATGACTTAAAGGGTGGTATCACTATTGGGGGCAGGTCAGGACTGCGGCAATGACTTATAGAATACCAAGTAAATATTAGCCTAGAAGGACATGTGTTAATCCCGTTTTAGGGCTAGAGCCATAAGGTGCCTTTCTGACTACAGCTTTGCGCCCTTTCAGCGCCTCGAGGAAACCAAACACAGCGAAAATACCACCTCAAGGATTCTGCTGATATTTTAGCCTTCTTAGAGACTGGGCTTATAATGTCATAAATTTGTAACTTTTTCCCCTTTCATTTTATGACTTCTTGACCATAAAACTACCAGAATGATAATAAATATAAACGGAGGCTAGCCATGAAACAGCATAAATACCTCTTGTTTTGTATCGTTATCATAATAAGTGTCATGTTACTAGCTGGTTGTACCACACCTAGTTCCAGTACTCTGCCCCCAAGCCAAGCACCGCCACAAGCCAGCGTCCCACAACAAAGTGGAGAATTGGTTGCCCTGCCCAGCTTTGCCGACTTGACCGACCTAGTCAAACACTCAGTAGTGGCTGTTAATACCGAGACTGTCGTCAGTAGCAGGTTTATTCGGGGTACGGTACAGGGTGCCGGCTCCGGCTGGATTATTGATGAGAGCGGTATCATCGTAACTAATAATCATGTTATTGAAGGTGCGCAATCCATTACAGTGCAGCTCGAAGATGGTACTACTTACACTCCGGTAGATGTAAAAGCAGACCCCGCCACCGACATCGCGATACTCAGGATTAATGCCGGGCAGTTGCCTACCCTTAAGGTCGGGGATGCGTCACAACTCAGGGTCGGTGACTGGGTAGTGGCCGTAGGGAATGCTCTCGGCATGGGGATAAGTGTTAAAGATGGCATCGTTAGTCGCCTTGGAGTGAACGTACAAATGTCTTCAAGCGAAACATACTCCAATCTTATTGAAACCAATGCCGCCATCAACCCCGGTAACAGCGGTGGGCCGTTGGTCAACCTGTCGGGAGAAGTCGTAGGTATTACCAGCCTGAAATTTTCCACTGCCGGTGTGGAGGGAATGGGCTATGCCATAAATATCGCAGATGCTTTACCTGTGATTCAAAGACTATCCCAATAACTAACTAGGAGGAAATAACTTCCCATCGTGGGGGTGTTAAGAATACTGTTTCGATCACCCTTATCGAAAGACCGAAATCTTAATTTGGAAACAAGGCAAATACCATTGTGGCTCTCATGATAAGAATTTGAACGCAACAATAAAAGGAGGTTTAAAGATGTTTAAGAGGTTATTAGTTCCGCTTGATGCTTCCAATCTGGCTGAGATAGCCCTACCCTACGCTGAAGAACTGGCTATACATCTCGGCTCGGAGGTTATTTTAATACACGTGAGGACGCCGGCCGACGTCCCGGATAACCTCGACCATAGAGTCTACATCAGTCAAATGGCAGCTACGACAGAGCAGAATGTAAAAAAGTCTCCCGCTTTACCACCGGGGGAAAAAGTGAAGGTGGCATCGGCTATGGTCGGTTCGCTGGGCTCGTTAACCCATCCTGCTGAGGAGATATTAGACTACGTTGAAAAGGAGAATATCAGCCTGATAGTTATAGCTACGCACGGGAGAACTGGAATCAGTCGATGGGCACTGGGAAGTGTAGCCAACAAAATTGCTAGGGCTTCTAAATGTCCGGTATTGCTAATCAGGACCAGTAGTAATGTACTTGAGAGTGTTCATCTGGATAAAATACTGGTCCCCCTTGACGGCTCGAAGCAGAGTGAGGCGGTACTTCCCTATATTGAAAATCTTGCCTCCAAACTCAAGACTAAGATCAGTCTCCTTAACGTCGTCGAACCGCCTTATCATTATTACCCTTCCTCTGCAGGACTGGGATATTACGGTGGTGAGGGCATCTTGCGAGCACCCTACACCGAGGAAGAACTAAAGCCACTGAAGGTAGCAGCTGAAAAATACATAAAAAGCATTAGTGAGAAACTAATAGCCAAGGGTATCAAAACGAGCTATCAGGTGAAAGTAGGTTCTGCCGGCGAGGAGATTATCAAGGCAGAGGGGGAGATTCATCCCGACATCGTGGCCATGTCAACTCACGGGCATTCAGGATTTGGTCGTTGGGAGCACGGCAGTATTGCTGATAAGGTTCTGCACGCTGGAAACACTCCCCTTCTGCTGGTGAGACCGCGGCAATCTTAGTTCAGCCAGATCTATGATGCTCGCTGAGAAATGCAAGCGGATCGAGGAGGAAGTTATGGCAATAAATGAGACTAGACAAGATAGACCGGCCTGCAACAAGAAAGTCGGCTTAGAGACTATCAAGTCATTGGTTGCTGAGCTGGGCAGCCAGGACGGACAGGTGCGTGTACGGGCACGCAAGTCACTGGTGGCTATCGGTGGGCAGGCGGTGAAATCATTGGTCAAAGCGCTGGCAAGCAAGAAGGAGTGGGTACGCTGGGAGGCGGCCAAGACACTGGGACAGATTGGCGACCCGGCGGCGGTGCGGGCTCTGGTTAAAGCTCTGGAGGACAAAATGTTTGATGTCCGCTGGCTGTCTGCCGAAGGATTAATCTCTACAGGGCGTGAAGCGCTGGTTCCATTGCTGCGGGCACTAACAGAGAACCCTGATTCGCTCTGGTTAAAGGAAGGCGTGCACCACGTTCTCCACGACGTGGTCAAGGGAGACCTTACTGAACTACTCCAGCCGGTAATAATCGCCCTAGAAGGTTTTGAGCCTTCGTTGGAGGCGCCTCTAGCCGCGGAAACAGCTCTCAAGACGCTGATAAAAGAGTAGAGCTAGGAGGAGATTATTACGATGAATAATACCAGTGAAGGAAGGAAAACCCGGCCGGCAGGCCAGAGCAAACTGGCTGAATCAACTCAAGGGCAGTTAAAAGAATTAACCATTGCCGAACTGTTAAAGCATTTGCAAACTTCCCCGGACGGACTAAGTAAGGCTGAGGCGGAACAGCGTCTGGGCAAGTACGGCTTCAATGAGCTTCCGGAAAAGAAGGAAAATACGCTCCTGAAATTCCTGTCCTATTTCTGGGGGCCTATCCCCATTATGATTATGGTTGCTGCAATCCTATCGGCAGTATTGCAGCATTGGCCTGACCTCGGCGTCATTCTGGCATTGTTAATAATAAACGCTATTGTAGGCTTCCGTGAGGAATTCCAGGCAGGCAACGCTATTGCCGCGCTAAAGAATCAGCTGGCTATCCATGCCAATACCAAGCGGGATAGCAAATGGTCCGATATACCCGCGCGTGAGCTTGTGCCCGGTGATATCGTTCGTCTCCGTATCGGCAATATCATACCGGCAGATGCCAGGTTACTCGACGGAGACCCGGTTCAGGTGGACCAGTCCGCTCTCACCGGCGAATCCCTTCCGGTAGAGCACAAGCCGGGGGATAAGGTTTATTCAGGGTCTATTCTGAAGCAGGGAGAGATTGACGCGGTAGTCTATGCTACCAGCAAAGATACATATTATGGTAAGACGGCGCAACTGGTGGAAACGGCGGTAACCCGCAGCCATTTGCAACGTGCCGTTCTCAAGATTGCCGACTATCTGCTTATCATTGCTGTCGTCCTGGCCGTCATTATTATTGGAGTGGCCTTTGCCAGACACGATCCGATACTCCAGGTACTTCAGTTTGCCCTCGTACTGACCATTGCGGCCGTTCCGGTAGCTATGCCGGCGGTGCTATCAGTGACGATGGCTCTGGGGGCCAAGGTACTGGCTCTGAAAGAAGCGATTGTGACCAAACTAACCGCCGTAGAGGAGGTCGCCGGCATTGATATACTCTGCTCGGACAAGACCGGTACGTTGACCCAGAGCAAATTGACGCCGGGAGACCCATTTACTATTGGTGACATTACCGCGGAGCAGGTGATCCTGAGCGGAGCACTGGCTTCCCGCGCTGAAGACCAGGACCCCATCGACCTTGCCGTATTGAGCGGCGTGAAAGACCAGAAACAGCTGGAATCTTACAAGATATCGCATTTCCAGCCCTTTGACCCCGTTCATAAGCGCACGGAAGCTACCCTGAAAGGCAAAGATGGGCACGAGTTCAAGGTAACCAAGGGGGCACCTCAGGTTATCCTGGCGCTTGACCCCAGCGCGACTAATATCCAGTCTCAGGTTAATAAGGCCATTACCGAATTTGCCTCACGTGGTTTTCGTTCCCTGGGGGTAGCGCGTACTAATGAGAAAGGTCAATGGCAGTTTCAGGGCATCATCCCTCTCTTTGACCCGCTACGGGAAGATTCCAAGGCTACCATTGAAACCGCCAAGAAGATGGGTGTAGAAGTAAAGATGGTCACCGGTGACCAGGTTGCTATTGCCAAAGAAATCGGACGGCAGCTGGACCTGGGCACTAATATTATTGATGCCAGTATCTTTGATGAGACAAAACCTCATGAGGCGGGGCAAATGGCGGATGCCATTGAGAAAGCTGATGGCTTTGCACAGGTATTCCCCGAACACAAATATCACATCGTCGAGGTACTGCAGCAGCGGGGCCACATCGTGGGTATGACCGGTGACGGGGTGAACGATGCTCCGGCGCTGAAGAAGGCTGACGCCGGCATCGCTGTATCTGGTGCCACTGATGCCGCCCGGGCCGCCGCCAGTATCGTCTTGATGGCTCCCGGCCTTAGCGTAATCATCGACGCTATTAAGGAGAGCCGAAAAATCTTTCACCGGATGACGAATTATGCAATTTACCGTATCGCCGAGACAATCCGCGTATTGTTGTTTATGACACTGGCTATCCTGATCTTCAACTTCTACCCGGTAACGGCCATCATGATTGTCCTGCTGGCAATCCTCAACGATGGCGCCATCCTGTCTATTGCCTATGATAATGTCCGCTATTCCAATCAGCCGGAAGTTTGGAATATGCGGTCCGTGCTGGGTATCGCCACGATACTGGGCGTTTTCGGGGTGATTTCATCTTTCGGTTTATTCTACCTGGGTAAAACCGTCCTTCATTTGAGTAACGACATACTTCAGACCTTGATGTACTTGAAATTTTCCGTTGCCGGGCATTTAACCGTCTTTGTCGCCCGTACGCAAGGTCCTTTCTGGTCCGTCAAGCCGGCAAAGATTCTCGTATTAGCGGTCATCGGCACGCAAATAGCGGCAACTCTCATTGCTGTCTATGGTCTATTTATGACCCCCCTCGGCTGGACTTATGCCGGTCTTGTCTGGGGCTACGCTCTGATAATGTTCCTGATTCAAGACCGGGTGAAGCTCTTCGGGTATAGTGTCTTGGGTGAGCAACATTCCGGGTATCTGGTAAAAAACCCCGGGAAGTGAATTATTGGCTATAATCTCAATAGTATAAAGATAACTTGTTCCTGAATCTTTGGTATGAAATATAGATATTGATAGGTGGGATTAAATGAAGGATCGCTATGCAAGAATATTTGGTGCCTACGACATTCGCGGCGTGGTCGGCGAGGACCTGGACAGCCCCACAGCTAGAGCCATTGCCCGTGCCTACGGGGACTACCTTTGCCCAAGGGCGCCTGGGATTTTCCTTATTGGTCATGATGGCCGCTGGAGTTCACCGGCATTGGCCGAAGCGGTAAGCGTCGGCCTCCGTGAGTCAGGGCACCAGGTTACACACATAGGCCTTTCCAGCACTCCCATGGTGTACTGGTATGGAGCCGAAGGTGGTTTCGACGGTTCGATTGCTATAAGTGCCAGCCACCTGCCGGCAGAGTATAACGGCTTGAAGCTCTGTCAGCAAGATGCCTTGCCACTGAGTGATGAGCATGGACTACCTGAGATTGAGGCGATGTCACGAAAGACGCTGAAACAGTCAGGACGACCAAGCAGCGAATTGCTGGCCTTTGCTTCACCCATGGGTCAATACATCGCTCGTGTCCGGTCAAGGTTGAAACTGGTAAGGCCCCTTAAAATTGCCGTCGACGCTGGTAATGGTATGGGTGGCATCAGTACCGAGGCGCTTTTTTCACCTTTTGACACAATAGAGTTGTGGCGGCTGAGCTTTCATCCCGACGGCTATTTTTCGGGGCGCTCTCCCAACCCATTGGAAGAAGGGGCCCTTAATCGCCTCTCAGAGACGGTTAGGAAGAGAAAACTAGACTTCGGACTTGCCTTCGATGGAGATGCCGACCGAGCAGTCGCCGTGAATGAACAGGGCGAAATGGTGCCCCCTGATGCATTAGGGGGGCTGATTGCAATGCATTTTCTCAAGGAAAATGCCGGTGCTGTTATTCTTCATGACCTGCGAACATCCCGGGCATTGGCTGAACAAATTGAGGCGGCAGGCGGGCGGCCCATTCGCAGCCGGGTCGGTCATGCTTTTATTAAACGTGCCATGCGGGATAATCACGCCCTCTTCGCCATGGAGCTTTCGGGGCACTATTACTACTCAGACTTGCATTACACTGACAACGGCCTGCGTACACTTGTAGAATTGATCAACATTGTCTCGGCAGAGGGCAAACCACTTTCCGAATTGATCAAACCTTTTCTGCGTTACCCTACCAGCGGCGAAATCAACTTGAAGGTTGCTGACCGGGAAAAGGTGCTTACCGCTCTGGAAAACAAACATCGTGAGGGGCGTATCGATCACCTTGACGGTCTCTCAGTGGACTATCCAGACTGGTGGTTCAATGCACGTGCGTCTCATACCGAGCTTGTGCTGCGTCTGAATATTGGTGCCACGAACCAAGCTCTGCTAACAGAAAGACAGCAGATTTTAGTTAAGCAGATTAATGATATCAACCAATATCTAAGTCAGGCATAACTCTAGAAAACAAATTGATAAGTGCCCAAGGAGGCAAGTATGAAAAAGATAGCAATCAATGGACTGGGGCGTATAGGTCGCATGGTACTAAGGCACTACATGGATGTTCGCCAGGAGGAGGTTGAGCTGGTGGCGGCGAATGACCTGGTGCCGACAGATGACCTTGCCTACTTAATCAGGTATGATTCGGTGCATGGACGAGCAACATTTCCAGTCGAAGCGACTGAACATGCCGTAAAGATGGGGGATATGACCCTCAACATCTATGCCGAAAAAGACCCGGCACAGTTGCCATGGAAAAAGCTTGGTATTGATGTAGTCATTGAATCCACTGGCCACTTTACTAAACGTGAACTGGCCGCCAAGCATCTTGAGGCAGGAGCAAGAAGGGTCATCATCAGCGCGCCGGCTCCCGACGCAGACATCACGATAGTTATCGGTGTAAACGAAGACAAGTTCGATCCCAAAAACCACCGTGTAATATCTATGGCTTCCTGCACGACAAACTCTCTGGCTCCGCCATTAAAGGTATTGATGGACAGTTTCGGTATCGCGCGGGCAATGGCAACTACTGTTCACGCCTATACGGCCAGTCAAGCGCTTGTGGACAGGCCGGATAAGAAACGGGATAGAGGACGGGCGGCGGCTGTATCTTTGATTCCCAGCACTACCGGATCGGATGTTGCAACTACGTTAGTGCTTCCTGAACTCAAGGACAGGCTTCGAGCTCTGGCTATCCGAGCACCGATTCCAGATGGTGCTATCACTGATATCGTCGCAGATTTGAATAAATCTACCACAGTGGAGCAGGTCAATGCCGCTTTCAAGAGAGCTGCCGAAGGTCCCTTGAAGGGTATCCTCGGGTACACTGAAGAGGACTTGGTATCAGCTGACATTATTGGTGATACCCATTCCGGCATCGTTCATGCTCTTTCCACTCAGGTGGTGCAGGGGAGCATGGTTAAGCTTCAGGTCTGGTATGACAACGAGTTCGGATACTCAAGACGCTTACTTGATGTAATTGAGCGGTTAGCTCTCTAATACGGTGTCCATGTCCAGCGATGGGGCTTTAGTTAAGGAGGCAATTATGAAAGTGCTCGTTTACAGTGCACATTCTTACGATCAGGAGTTTCTTAAGGCCGCCAACCAAGGCAAGCATGAGCTACATTTCACTGAAACGCGCCTTGACGAACGAACGACCGTCTTAGCTCGGCAATATCCGTCAGCTTGTTGCTTTGTTGACGATATCCTGAGCAGGAAAGTGCTTAAGCAGTTGGCGGACGGCGGCACGCGGCTTGTCGCCCTGCGGGCAACTGGTTTCAACAACGTTGATCTCAAGGCAGCTGAAGAACTGGGCATGACTGTCATGCGGGTATCCCGTTACTCTCCTTACGCTGTGGCCGAATTCGCCGTTGGCATGATGCTTGACTTAGACCGCAAGATTCACCGGGCATATACACGAGTTCGAGAAGGTAATTTCTTGCTCCACGGCTTAATGGGTTTTGAACTGCATGGCAAAACAATTGGCATTGTTGGCACCGGGAAAATAGGCAGTGTGCTTGCCCGCATTTTACAGGGATTCGGCTGTTTTCTCCTGGCCTATGATGTGACTGAAAATCCGGAATGCACCAAATTGGGTGTCCGCTATGTCCCGCTCAAGGAGTTATTAAGTAAGGCCGATATTGTCAGCTTACATGCTCCTTTGACACCTGAGACTCAGCATTTGATTAACACTGAGAATCTCTCTTACATGAAACCAGGAGCTATGCTTATTAATACCAGCCGTGGAGCCCTGGTGGATACCAGCGCTCTTATAGACGCGCTGGAAAAAGGCCATTTGGGAAGTGTAGGTCTTGACGTTTATGAAGAGGAATCACATATTTTCTTTGAAGACCTTTCTGACGAGATTATTCCTGATGATGTGATTATGCGGCTCCTGACCTTCCCTAACGCACTGGTTACCGGCCACCAGGCTTTCTTTACGGAGGAGGCTATGGCCATCATCGCCGAGACGACTATTCAAAACATCAGCGATTTCGCTGCCGGACATGAGAATGAAAATATCCTGAGACCTAAGAATGTGCTAAAAGCCTCAGATAAGGATAAATAGTAAGGAGACTATCATGACTGTATCCAGCTATTATCTGCTGCCTCCCTTGCCGCAAGGTTTAGAAGGTCTCGCCGAACTAGCCCTCGATCTTCGCTGGTCATGGAATCACGCCGCTGACAAGCTATGGAAATATATTGACCCGGAAGGATGGAGTATGACCTCTAACCCATGGCTCATGCTTCAAACGGTTAAAACGAATCGTCTTAAAGCACTGGCGACCGATTCCACTTTCCGGGGACTGATGGACAAACTTGTAGCGGAACATCACGAGGCGATAGAAGAAAAGGCCTGGTTTCAACAGACGTATCCTCAATCGACACTAAAAGTAGCCTACTTCAGCATGGAGTATGGACTTGGTGAAGCCCTGCCGATTTACTCGGGCGGTCTCGGGATACTGGCGGGTGATTATCTCAAGACGGCGAGCGACTTGGGCGTTCCTATAATTGGAGTGGGTCTTTTCTACCAGCAGGGCTATTTCCGTCAAGCGGTTGATGCCCGTGGTGACCAAACCGAGTCTTATCCATACAACGACCCCGGTCAGCTTCCGATTATGCCGGTTCGTAATCAAAATGGGGAATGGCTTCGAGTAATGATAGACTTTCCCGGTGGCGCCTTGTGGTTGCGTGCCTGGGAAGCCAGGGTCGGACGGGTGATGCTTTATCTCCTGGATAGCAATGATCCTATCAACAGTCCCCCTGACCGCGGAATTACCAGTGAACTGTATGGCGGCGGACCGGAAATGCGCCTGCAGCAGGAGATTGTGCTTGGTATCGGAGGCTGGCGGCTGCTGGACGCTATGGGTATCGAACCGGAGGTATGTCACCTTAACGAGGGACATGCCGCACTGGCAGTGGTCGAGCGGGCTCGCAGCTTCATGATGAGCGAACATCAGCCTTTCAAAATAGCTTTGGCCGCAACCCGTGCGGGCAATGTCTTTACTACACACACGCCCGTTGAGGCGGGTTTTGACCGGTTCTCACCGGAACTGGTGAGCCGGTATCTGACAAATTATGCGGATCAACTGGGTATTGGATTGGACGGTCTATTGGCCTTAGGCCGGCAGGACTCTGCCAACTCACAGGAACCGCTCAACATGGCATTCCTGGCTATGCGAGGTTCAGGGGTGGTTAACGGTGTCAGTCGTCTTCATGGCGAGGTAAGCCGGCACATTTTCCAACCATTATTCCCTCGCTGGCCCCAGGGCGAGGTACCAGTCACCCACATTACCAATGGTGTTCACATGCCCTCATGGGACTCTGCAACGGCCGATACGACCTGGACCAATGCCTGCGGGCAAGAGCGTTGGCTAAATACCATGGATACGATTAAAGACGATTTGAAGAAGATAACCGACGAGTCGCTGTGGCAACTACGCATGGAAGAAGCGGAGCAACTGATCCATTACGTACGTGCACGTCTTGGCCGTCAGCTAGCGAGAGCCGGAGCCTCGGTGCAACTCATAAAGCAATCCAACCAACTACTGGATCCTGACGTTCTCACAATAGGTTTTGCCCGGCGCTTCACCGAATACAAACGACCAAATCTATTGCTCCATGATCCCGATCGGCTAAGCAGGATACTGAACCACCCTGACCGGCCTGTTCAACTCGTTATTGCCGGTAAAGCCCATCCCCGCGATGAACAGGGTAAAGCCATGATTCGAGAGTGGTGGGAGTACTCCCTTCGTCCTGATGTGCAAAACAGGGTCATCTTCCTCTCCGATTATGACATGGCTCTAGCTGAACAATTGGTACAGGGTATGGACCTCTGGATTAACACACCCCGTCGCCCCTGGGAGGCTTGCGGTACCAGCGGCATGAAGGTTCTGGTAAACGGTGGCCTAAACTTATCGGAGCGGGATGGGTGGTGGGCAGAAGCTTACCGGGCCGAGGTTGGCTGGGCCATCGGCGATGGGCAGGAGCATGGTGATGACCCTAACTGGGATGCCCAAGAAGCGGAAGAAACCTACCGTCTCCTCGAGGAGGAGATTATTCCGTGCTACTATGAACGTGATGGCCGAGGTATCCCCACCGCCTGGATAGCACGCATGCGGACGAGTATGGCTGAACTCACCCCGCAATTCAGTACGAACCGAATGCTGCGAGAGTATGTCGATAGACTATACCTAACTGCTGCCCAGGACTATCATAAGCGTACTGCCGACGGGGCAAATGAGTCAGTACGCTTATGCCGTTGGCGAGAGTCGCTGGAGACGAATTGGCAGAAATTGCACTTCGGAAGGCTTGATGTACAGAGTGAAGGGAAAGATTACACAATCACCATAACAGTGTATCTTGATGAACTGGATCCGAAGGCAGTGCAAGTCCAGCTTTATGCAGAGCCGCAGGGTAATGGGGGGTCCGAAATTCATGTCATGGAGATAGCTGGGGCTGCCGGAACAGCGAATAGCTATCTCTATCGTGCCCATATCCCGGCCCGTCGGCCAGCAGAACATTATACGCCACGCATCATTCCCTATTTTGATGGGGCTGCGGTGCCCCTGGAGGCCAGCCAAATACTGTGGCATGAATCATAGTTGGCCACACTTCGAGGTCGGTTTATAATGACAAAACCCGGGCTGGAGGAGTCTACAATGGCAAAAAGATCTGTGAAAGACATAGACGTGGCAAAACAGAAGATGTTGGTCCGCGTGGATTTCAATGTGCCAATGAAACCTGATGGCACGATCACTGATGACACACGTATCCGTGCCTGCTTACCGACGATAGAATATCTGGTAAAACAACAGTCGCGAATTATCCTCTGCTCTCATCTGGGCAGACCTGGTGGCAAAGTGGTGAAAGAATTGAGGTTAGCACCCGCAGCCAAGCGATTATCAGAGCTCCTTAGGAAACCAGTAAAGGCGCTGAGTGACTGTGTGGGTCCGCGAGTTGAGGATGCAGTATCAAAATTGCAGGATGGTAACATAGTGCTTCTTGAAAATCTGCGGTTTTATCCGCAGGAGGAAGCCAATGACCCTGACTTCGCAAAGAGATTATCGCATCTGGCAGATATCTATGTTGATGATGCGTTTGGCGCCTGCCACCGCGCCCATGCTTCAATAGTCGGCATAGCGCGATACCTGCCCGCCGTAGCGGGCCTGTTGCTGGAAAAGGAGCTGACGGCTTTGAACGGACTTATGGGAAATCCAAGCAGGCCCTTTGCTGTGATGATAGGCGGGGCTAAAGTGGCCACCAAACTGGGGCTTCTAGAAAATATTCTACCCAAGGTAAATTATCTGCTCATTGGCGGTGGCATGGCAGCCACATTTTTAAAGAGCCAGGGCTACAACGTAGGCACGTCAGCGGTAGAGAATGATATGCTTGACCATGTACTTAAACTTGGGGAAAAGGCCAGATCTCTCGGCGTTAGGCTGCTGCTTCCGCTGGATCTCATCATTGCTCAAAAGCTGGAGGCTAGCTCGACTACCAGGATAGTATCAATAGATCAGGTTCCTGAAGGATGGGTGATAGCTGATATCGGGCCAAAAACCATCGAGGCATTCTCCAAAGAGCTTAATAGATGCAAGACTGTTTTCTGGAATGGGCCTTTAGGGGTGTTTGAAATCACTGAGTTTGCAGAGGGAACACGCAGCCTGGCTAAAGTCCTCGCCAATCTTAAGGCTACCACGGTAATTGGCGGCGGCTCCACCGCCGAGGCAGTGGAAGAAATGGGACTGACAGACAAGATGTCGTACGTCTCTACCGGGGGAGGAGCTTCGCTTGAGCTATTGCAGGGTAAAGTGCTACCCGGAGTGGCTGTATTACAGGATAAATAGTCAGAGGACGAGAGAAATCTCTGGTGTCATTACGAAGTTGCGTTACTGGATGTGAAGGTAATCACGTGGAGAGGAGTTAGCATGAGAAGGATTGGCATATTGACCAGTGGAGGTGACGCTCCCGGCATGAATGCCTGCATCCGGGCAGCGGTACGAACTGCTATGACCAATAACGTGGAGATTGTAGGTATAAGGCGTGGCTATAGCGGACTAATTAATGGTGATATGTCGGCGCTGGACAGGAAATCCATAATCAATATCATACATCGGGGCGGAACTATACTGGAAACATCACGCTGTCCTGAATTCACGACCACTGAGGGCAGGGCAAAGGCGATAAAGGTAATGGAAGAAGTAGGAATTGACGGTCTGGTTTTAATGGGCGGCGACGGCACTTTCCGTGGCGGTGCGCTCCTGGCTAATGAGTGTAATGTTAGCATTAGCGGCGTGCCAACGACCATAGATAACGATGTGTACGGAACTGATTATACCGTAGGTTTTGATACGGCGGTGAATACGGCACTCGAGGCTATTGATCGTATTCGCGATACCGCCATGTCACATGAACGGCTCTTCTTTGTAGAGGTGATGGGGCACCATACAGGGTTCATCGCCCTGGAAAGCGGTATCGCCGGAGGTGCTGAAGAGACGATTATTCCTGAAGATGATAGTACCGATGAGCTCTGGACAAGATTGCGGGAGAGTTTTGAGCATGGAAAGAAAAGCGCCATCGTAGTAGTAGCCGAAGGCGACCAACCCGGCCATACCTTTACGATTGCTCAAGAGGCAAAAGATAAACTGAAGATTGAATCCAGGGTGTGTATTCTGGGCCACGTCCAGCGCGGTGGTTCGCCCACAGCACGTGACCGGGTCCTTGCCAGTAATTTGGGGTCTGCCGCAGTCAGCGCTTTGCTGAAGGGTAAAAGCGGTTACATGGTCGGCGAGATAAAGAACGAAATAGTCTATACCGCGTTAGAGGATACCTGGGGGAAGAAGAAAACACTTAGCCCACGGCTTGAGGAATTGGCCAGCCTTCTTTCTGCATGAAAGAAAAGAATACCTGTGGGCTTTTGTCCGAAGGGAGGACTTAATGTCGAGATTATCGCCTGGCAAACTCAGGGGACTCCAGCAGGTAGCCAATGCCAAAGGCATTCTAACAGTCTGTGCCATAGACCATAGAGAGTCATTGCAACGGGCGCTCAACGAGAAAAAACCTGAAGCTGTAAGCTACCGGCAAATGGTTGATTTCAAGCTTGATCTGGTAGGTGTTGTCGCACCCTTCGCCAGCGCCGTCTTGCTTGACCCAATCTATGGCGCCGGTCAGGCTAT
>Ga0315550_1001552_pt1 | contig 14091 bp, 10 predicted proteins | sample SalMarSW160190MG_2_FD_203100 | JGI IMG/M metagenome (GOLD analysis project Ga0315550, IMG submission 203100) | Salt marsh sediment microbial communities from the Plum Island Ecosystem LTER, Massachusetts, United States - Salt Marsh Sediment SW1601-90 ... | reverse complement strand
GCAAAACGGTTAGATTAGCAGGATCAATTGAAATTGTTCCTGTTCGCTGTGGATACAGGAGGAATCTTTGCAGTACACCTGTCCCATAAATACTACCGTTCACATTCTCCCTTTCAAGTGCCCTCAGTGGAGCCGTTTCAATATCCTCTTTAAGGAAGCTTTTGAAATCAGGATATTTAACTTCCTGTATACCTGAAAGTGTAACGCGTGAATATATTTTAAGGCTTGCAACTATATGTTCTCCCAGATACACGCTATTCTTATTCACCAGCAGCCTTACATACATGTCAGAGGAGCTGACACCTTCCTGTATACCTTCTTCACGGACTGTAGCCTCGTCGCCGGGTCTGTTCACATTATTTCCTTCACTTACTACTTCTATATTTATTGGTTCAGACAGATATTCATCTTTCTTCAGTATATACTTTCCCGGTGGTATGGTAAATTTTCCTTCTTTAGTGGCCTGCAGGTAATATATATATGTGTTTGAAATAGTAGTAGTAACCTTACCCTGGATTATATGTGTACTCTGGCTGAAAGATGTCTGAGGTCCGGAGAGAACATAAAAGTCATTAATTTCAGGTGCCACAAACTCACCACCTCTTGAGTTAGCAGTCCAGCTTATCCGGAATTGTTCACCTACGGCAACAACAGATGGTGCTTCCACGGTAAGACTTATATCCTGTGCCTGCAGGCTGCAAAAAACAAAGAGCTGGGTTAATATTATAATTATCCTTTTCATCTGTATTTACCAGTTTTTTAATGTTCTTACCCTGGCTTTTGCTGCTTTTGCTTTTTTTACTTTTTCCTGTACTTCTTTCTCATTCTCGGCCAATGCCTGTAATAATCTTTCAGCATCCTCCTTAGATATCTGTTGTTGTTGCGGCTGATTATTATTTTGCTGATTGTCCTGTTGTTGATTTTCCTGTTCCTGCTTCTGTTGCTGCTGTTGTTCCTCCTGCTGTTCATTATTCTCACCCGAACCTGACTGCTGATCATTTTGCTGATCCTGGCTCTGATCCTTATTCTGCTGTTGCTGTTGTTGTTGCTGCTGCTTAAGCAGGTCTTGTGCATAGGCCAGGTTGTACTTGGCTTCCATATTATCAGGGTCATTCCTCAGAGCATTTTTATACGCTTCAATGCTCTCTTCTATCTTACCTGATTTAAGTAATGAATTACCCAGGTTATAATATGATCCTGAAAGGCTCTCTTTATCCAGCTTCTTCTCTGACACTTGTTCAAAGTTGTCAATGGCCCCTTCGTATTTTTCCTGTTTATAAAGGGCATCGCCCAGGTTAAATGCTGCTTTATTGAATAACGGATCAACATCAATAGCCCTGCGGTAAAGGATCTCTGACTCCTCAAAATTATTTTCAGAATAATCCCTGTTTCCCTGCCTGGTATACTTCTTCTGCTTCTGACCCGCAAGAGGCAAAACGGTTAAGAAGATTAAAGCAATGATAAATAAAATTCTATGTATTGACTTACACTCGTACATCATATAGTTTTATTTTACTCAGTTTCCTGTTCCTCCGTTCCATTATAGTTACATCCACTACGAGAAGAAAAAGAACCATGGCTACAAGAACCTGGAACTGGTCATCGTACTCGGTATACATTGTCCCTTCAAGTTCCTGCTGTTTCATACTACTAATTTCGTTAAATATTGTATTCAGACCAATGTTTGTATTACTTGCCCTGACATATTTCCCTCCTGTAGAAAATGCTATTTCCTTCAGGATATTTTCATCAAGCCTGGTAATAACTGTATTGCCTTCATTATCTTTTAAATAGTCTCTTCGGCCATTAATTACTACAGGTACAGGTACTCCTGAACTTGAACCTATACCGATAGTATGTATTATGACTCCTTTTTCTGATGCCTGTTCTGCCAGAGGTATAGGATCTTCTTCATGGTTCTCCCCATCTGTAATAATGATAAGTGCTTTACTCTCATCCATGGCAGGGCTGAAGGAGCTTACACCGAGGTTTATGGCTGATGCAAGTGAAGTTCCCTGTTTGGGGACTATCCCCGGGCTTATCGATGAAAGAAACATCTTTGCCGACACGTAATCTGTTGTAACAGGTATCTGTGTATAGGCATCACCGGCAAAGACTATCAATCCTATCTTATCGTCCTGAAGCCTGTCTACAAGGCTTGATATCGCCTGCTTTGCGCGTTCCAGCCTGTTAGGTTGTATGTCTTCAGCTAACATTGAATTACTGACGTCAAGGGCTATAATAACTTCAACACCTTCCTTTTTAATCTCTTCCAGTCTTGATCCAAACTGAGGCCGGGCCAGAATGAGTGTCATAAGCATAAACGCCATTAATTGAAAAAAGAACTTGAGGTTTTTCCTGAAAAACGAGAATTCCGGTATTAGCCCTTTAATCAAATGCTGCTCACCTGCTGCCCTGATTTTCTTTTTCGTCTTTTTGTTGTTAAGTATCATAATGACAATCAGTACCGGGATCAATATCAACAGGTACAGGTATTCTGGATTATGGAATTTAAACAGTTGCATATTCGCTCTTATATAAATTTTCGCAATACTGTATACCTGAGAAGTATTTCAAGCAGTAACAGGGCAGTTATTATGATTGCAAGAGGCATATGTTCTTCTCTTTTCCTGCTGTATTCCTGCACACTTATTTTTGACTTCTCGAGTGTATCTATTTCTGCATATATTTTATTCAGGCTTTCATTATCTGTTGCCCGGAAGTACTTACCGCCTGTCATACCTGCAATTTCCTGCAATACATCCTCGTCTATCTCCACCTGCATATTCCTGTATCGCAGCCCTGCTGCTGTCTGCACCGGGTAAGGAGCCATTCCCCTGCTGCCAACGCCTATAGTATAAACACGTACACCTAGTGTTTTAGCTATTTCAGCTGCAGTAACAGGAGCAATCTCTCCCATGTTATTTACACCATCGGTAAGCAGGATAATGACCTTACTCTTTGCTTCTGAATCTTTTATCCTGTTAACAGCTGTAGCCAATCCAAGGCCAATAGCCGTGCCATCTTCTATCATCCCACTCTGCATTTCCCGCATCAGATTTATCATCACGGCATGATCGGTAGTCAATGGACACTGTGTGAAGCTCTCACCGCTGAATATAACCAGTCCCATCCTGTCATAAGGCCTGCCACTGATAAATTCGGTCGCCACATTTTTGGCTGCCTCCAATCTGTCAGGCTTAAAATCGCGGGCAAGCATGCTGCTGCTGATATCCATTACCAGCACTATGTCTATTCCCTCCGTTGATACATCTTCCCAGTAATCGGTTGACTGGGGGCGTGCAAATATTAGTACCAGCAATGCAATAATAATCATTCTGAAAGCGAATAATATATGACGAAGATAAGGACGCACAGATCCTGGTATATCCCTCAGCTGCTTTACTGAACTGAAGGTTAATGAAGGAGATGTTTTTTGCTGCCTGAGGATATAGAATACTACCAGTAACGGTATTACCAGTAATAACCAGAGGTATTCCGGGTTTGCAAATGTTATATTACTCATCATCACTGACCTCCTCTCCTTCCTGTATGACTCCCTCAGTAGCCCTCTCATCCTCATTGTCTTCAACACGCTGGTAAGTAGCCTTCACAAACTCCCGTGCGTTTGCCATTGCTGATTCATTTGTTTCATCATCATGTTTATACTTTGCAAACTTTGACAGGTCGGCATTGTGCAATATTTTTCTTAATAGTGACAGGCTATCAGGTTCAATATTTTCATTCCCGAGTCCTGACAGGATCTCTTCAGAAGTCATTTCAAGGGCCCGTATACTGTATCTTACCTCAATATAGTATCTAAGTATTTCAGTTAGATCTGAGTAATATTCCTTTATTCTTCCTGCCTGCCAGAGCTTCTTCTTTTCAAGCTTATCAAGCTCCCTGAAAGTAATTATATGGATGGGTTCAGCAGGTATTTTTGGCCACTTCTCTTCTTCTTTCTTTTTCCTGCGAGGCATGTATTTATATATAAGCCAGGCAGCAATTACCAGCCCAACTGCCATGAATACCCACGGCAGTATCTCTCCCGCACTGTAGCCAACCCTTTCGGGCCCGACAATATCAAAAATAACATCAGTTGAATCAGGCGGAGCTATATCTACCCTTTTAACCCTCAAAGGTACATATTCACTGAAATACCGTTTCCTCCCCTGCCCGGTTTCATATTCAAGGTAATAGGGTGGTATCTGGTAATAACCGGTATCGAACGAAGTAATGGTATAGCTTTTCCTGAGTACCATTTCACCGGAGTCCTCATATGTTGTATCAACAGGTGACTGCGATAATATCTCCAGCTTGTCGTACAGTGTATCAGTGTACTCTGGCATATTAAGGTGTATATCCGGTGGTTGGGTTACTTTTATAGTATATTCCACCTGGTCACCAATATATATATCAGCTGAATCCAGGCTTGCTTCAACCAGCACGTTTTGTGGCAGGGCTGACAGGCTTATTATAAGAGATAATATGATTAATAACAATTTTCTCCTCATGACCTTTTCTTAAACAGGTTAATAAGAGGTCTTACGTAATCTTCTCCTGTGAAAATGGTTACATTATCCACACCACACCTTGTAAATACTTCATTCAGCCTTTCCCTGTCAAAGAGCCAGTTATCCCTGAATCTCTGTCTTACAGACTTTAACGAAGTATCTATCCATAAATTATCACCGGTCTCAGGATCATTAAGATAGAGAAGGCCAATATCAGGAAGCTCCTTCTCCATAATATCATTTATCCTGAGTCCTACTATATCATGCTTATTGGATGCTATCTGCAATGACCGTTCAAAGTCAGGGGCGATAAAATCAGATATTATAAATGCTGTGCATCTTTTTTTCAAAGCATTGGTAAGATACCTTAGCGGTTCATTAAGGCAGGTCCTGGTGCTTTCGGGTTTAAAATCCAGTAATTCCCTTATTATTCTCAGTATATGCTTTCTTCCTTTCTGCGGACTTATAAACTTTTCCACCCTGTCAGAAAAGAATATTACCCCTATTTTATCATTGTTATTTATTGCTGAAAAAGCAAGCAAAGCAGCGATCTCTGTTATTTGTTCCCTCTTATATGATCCTCTTGTTCCAAAATTACCGGAGCCTGACACATCAACCAGGAGCATTACAGTCAGTTCCCTCTCTTCTTCAAAAACCTTAACGTAGGGATGGTTAAACCTTGCAGTAACATTCCAGTCGATAGATCTTATATCATCACCATACTGGTATTCCCTTACTTCACTGAAAGATATTCCCCTTCCCTTGAAAGCACTGTGATACTCACCTGCAAATACCTGTCGTGTAAGGCCACGTGCTTTTATTTCTATCTTTCTGACTTTCTTTAGCAGCTCAGTTGCTTCCACTACTCATTCCTTTTTTCCGGTTCAATCGTTACTGTAAAAAACCATTCTTCATTAACCAGTTTTATTACTGCCTGTATCCCTTTGTGCCTGTCTGACCAGGTATTCTCCCCTTTTCTGGTGTACAGACTATCAAGCTCTTCTATCACTTCGTCCTTCATGCTGTGCACATGCATCCTTTTAATCCTGGTGCATTTATTATCATCTGAAAGGAAAAAATAAATAGTAGTTGTTCCACTTGTACCATCTGTATATTTAAGATATTTATAGTATTCATTTTTACTGTTACTGTCCTTAACCAGGTACTTATAATTACTGCTTAAATATTTCTCAATCTTATTTGGTTTATAGCCCAGCAGGTTTTGACCTGAGAGATTCACTGTTAGAAAAAGGATTATAATATTGATAAGTACTGTTTTCATATCTGTTTTTATGGCACTTCCACTGTATTAAGTATGTCCCTGATAATATCTTCCTGTATTATATTTTCCGCTTCTGCCTCGTATGTTAAGCCTATCCTGTGTCTCATCACATCAGGGCATACAGCACGAACATCTTCAGGAATTACATATCCCCTGCGGCGTATAAAGGCGTATGCTTTTGATGCAAGTGCCATGTTTATACTGGCCCTTGGTGATGCACCATAGGAGATCATATTTTTGTATTTAACCAGGCCATTGGCTTCAGGATTTCTTGTGGAGAATACTATATCAAGTATATAATTCTCAATCTTCTCATCCATATAAACCTCTTTCACCAGTTCCCTTGCCTTTATAATCTGTCCGGGTTTAATTATGGCAGAAGCAACAGGGAAAATTTTAGCAAGGTTTTCACGCATTATCAGCTTCTCTTCTGACTTATCAGGATAATCAATCAATATTTTTAGCATAAACCTGTCGACCTGTGCTTCAGGCAGAGGGTATGTTCCTTCCTGTTCAATAGGGTTTTGGGTGGCCATAACAAGGAATGGATCATCCAGCTTAAATGTCTCCTCCCCTATTGTTATCTGCCTTTCCTGCATAGCTTCGAGCAATGCACTCTGTACTTTGGCAGGTGAGCGGTTTATCTCGTCGGCGAGAATAAAGTTGGCAAAAAGAGGTCCTTTTTTTACAAGAAAATTTTCACTTTTCTGGCTGTATATCATTGTTCCAAGAAGGTCGGCCGGCAGAAGATCAGGAGTAAACTGTATCCTGTTGAACCTGGCATCTATAACCGAGGCAAGGGTTTTAATTGCCAGTGTTTTTGCCAGGCCGGGAACACCCTCAAGCAAAATATGACCGTCTGTTAGAAGACCTATTAACATGCTCTCTACCAAGTGTTTCTGACCTATTATCACTTTGCCTATTTCGAGAGTTATAGCCTCAGTAAAGCCACTTTGTTTCTCTATCCTTTCATTTAATTCCTTTATGTCTACGTTCAGATCCATAATATTTATGTTTTTAAAAAAAGCAAATATACAAATTAGAGTATGTTAAGAATAACGAAAACCACATACAAAATAAAATATGATAATGCTACAAGCTTGTTAAAGACTGTTAAAATATTGTTAAATGAACTAATATTTTATTCTGCCAGGCGGTAATATGAACGTATGATTATCATTAAAATAACAGGTATGAAAGCAGGGTTTATGCTCTGATTTATCAGCACTATAACGAGCATGAAAATTACTGCCAGGGCTATCTGGGCTCTCCAGAACCAGTATAGCTTGTATTTAGAATATATGGCATAGAAGGAAACAGGTATGAGAGGGTTTAACCATATCATGTTGAAGTTCTGTCCCATTGCTTCATGATCGGTTATATAATTAAGAAAGATCATCAGCAGGGCCAGCAGGGTAAGAATTGACCAGAATACCAGGTCAAAAGCATTCTGGACGAGCCTGTTACGTATAAATATTGTAAAAAGGAATATAACAATGAAAGCTACCGAAAGCCAGAACCAGGGTTGTTTTAATATGCCCGTATCATAAACAGGTCTCTCGTAATCGAATATCAGTTCCGTTGGGCCCAGTAACATAACGCGTTTATCACCGTCAATAACATGAGCCTGACCAAGGTTTTTCATAAGATATTCGGGCAGGAACATTGATTCACGGAATCCGCATTTTTCATCTGCAGGACTACCCAACAACAAGTCCATACCGGCATCCATCCACAAAACACCTTTGTGGAATTCGTCTAATCTCTGCCTGAATGTTACCTTTATCTCACCTTCCTGTTCCGGGTAAACAAGCTTATCACCATATACCTCTTCTATTATATCACGTATTCTTGTTGCACAGTTATCCCAGAAAAAATCGTACTTATAATATACGTTTTCGGGTTTTAGGTTATCATTCAGCATCCGCTTGAGTTTCAGTAACTTTTCATCAGGTATATAAATCCTCTGTGAATAGACACTGCGTTCTGTGGGACCGTATTCATTAAGGAAACTTTTATATGAGTATGCTGCAAGCCTGTAGTTCAAACGTCCCTTAGCAAACTTATAGTTGAAATTAGGGGTATTGAAATCGAATACACCCCAGTTGTATACGACATCTGTTCCACTTAAGCTGTCATACAGGCGTAATGCACTGTGACCATACAGTGTATATGATTCAGGCCCGGGATCACATGTCAGAAAGTATACCTCGGTAGCCGGAGATTGAGCAAATACAACAGATATATTTATAAGAGAAAATGCAAAGATTAAGGTAAATCTGGTCTTCATAATGTATATTATCATGTGAAATAAATGTTAAAAATAGTAAAAACTGTTTTACTCCTCACTCAATTTATTAACTTTTGTACTTATTATCTTTTGAAAGGTAAAGTCTTATAAAACCCTTATAAATAATCTGACAAATACTTTATGATATGAAAAAGACCACTACTATTATTTTTACTCTAATCCTGTTATTTTCTGCTGCTGACAGTATATACGCACAGCTAAACAGGAAGCAAAACAAACCCGCTGACGACTATACTTTTCTGTATAAAGATCTTGAATACAGGCTTATCGGGCCTTTTCGCGGAGGAAGATCAGCTGCGGTTACAGGTATCCCGGGTAGCGAAAAAGTATTTTACCAGGGAGCAACCGGAGGAGGAGTATGGAAAACCACCGATGCCGGTGCATCGTGGGAAAATATCAGCGACGGTTTTTTTGGTGGCACCATAGGTGCTGTTGAAGTGGCCCAATCTGATAATAATATTGTATATGCCTCAGGTGGTGAAGTTACCGTAAGGGGCAATGTATCGCATGGTTATGGTATATGGAAATCACTGGATGCGGGAGAGACATGGTCCTATATTGGTCTGAAAGAAGGTCAGTATATACCAAGATTACGGGTAAATCCTGATAATCCTGACCTGGTTTACGCCGCTGTCCTTGGTCACCTGTTCGGACCCAGTGAAGAACGTGGTATTTACAGGTCGAAGGATGGAGGTGAAACATGGGAGAAAATACTTTATGTAAGCGGAGATGCAGGCACTTGTGATCTTATTCTTGATCCTGTAAATCCTCGCATATTATATGCCTCTACCTGGCGGGTGAGACGAACACCATATAGCCTGGAGAGCGGAGGAGATGGATCGGATCTCTGGAAAAGCACTGACAGTGGAGATACATGGACAAAGCTTACAGGCAATAATGGTATGCCCTCAGAGCCCATAGGTATAATTGGTGTAAGCCTATCAGCAGCAAACCATAAAAAGATATATGCCATTATTGAAGCAAAGGAAGGGGGTCTTTTTGTCAGTGAGGATGCCGGTGAAAACTGGGAAAGGGTGAATGATGACCGCAGCCTGAGACAGAGAGCATGGTATTATACAAGAATATATGCTGATCCGGCTGATGAGGGCATAGTGTATGTCCTGAATGTGGGTTTTCATAAGTCAACAGACGGAGGCAGGACCTTTGAAAGTATAAGGACACCTCACGGTGATCACCATGACCTGTGGATCGATCCTCTCAACAGCGATGTTATGATTATAGGCGATGATGGAGGTGCACAGGTCAGCCTGGATGGAGGATCTGACTGGTCAACTTTGATGAACCAGCCTACAGCCCAGTTCTACAGGGTAATAACTGATGATCATTTTCCGTACCGCATTTATGGAGCACAGCAGGATAATTCCACTGTAAGGATTGAATCACGCGCTTTTGGATATGGAGGTATAACTGAAGAAAACTGGGAGACAACGGCAGGTGGTGAAAGCGGATGGATAGCACCTGACCCTGAGAATAATGATATTGTATACGGCGGTTCTTATGGTGGTTACCTGGAACGAGTCGACCATGAAACAGGTGAAATGCGAAGAGTGGACGTCTGGCCAGACAATCCCATGGGATGGGGAGCCGACAGTATTGAACAGAGATTCCAGTGGAACTTCCCGATAATGTTCTCAAAGCATGATAATAATACCCTTTATGCAGCCTCCAATTACCTGTTTAAAACAACAGATGAAGGGCAGAGCTGGGAAAATATATCCCCTGATCTTACACGTAATGACAAATCGAAAATGGGCCCTTCAGGAGGACCAATAACCAAGGATAATACAAGTGTGGAATATTACGGGACAATATTCTGTTTAGCAGAGTCTGCGGTTGAAGAGGGTGTAATATGGTGTGGATCTGATGACGGACTTATAAATATAACAAGGAATGGTGGCAGTACATGGACAAATGTGACACCTCCTGCAGATATCATGCCTGAATGGACAATGATAAACAGTCTGGAAGCTGACCCTTTTAATGCAGGTGGTCTTTATGTTGCTGCTACCAGTTATAAGAACGATGATTATAAACCATACTTATATAAAACAACTGATTACGGTGAAACATGGAAGAAAATAGTCACAGGAATTGATAATGAGCATTTTACACGCGTGGTGCGGGCCGATCCTGTAAGACAGGGACTGCTGTTCTGCGGCACAGAATCTGGTATGTATATCTCATTCAATGATGGTGATTCCTGGTCACTTTTCCAGCTTAACCTTCCGGTGGTGCCGGTTACCGACCTGGCAATAAAAGAAAATGACCTGGTGGTCGCAACCCAGGGAAGATCATTCTGGATATTTGATTATATGCACCTGTTGCGTAAGTTGGATAACAGTATGGGTTCAGATAATGTTACACTGTTCAGACCTGAAGACACTTATCGCATAGGAGGCAGACAGGGAGGCAACCTGTTTGCGGGCCAGAATCCCCTGCCTGGAGCCGTGGTGTGTTTTTATCTGAATAATAAACCGGGCCAGGATGACAGTGTACAGCTGGACTTTATGGATAACAATGGATATATTATACGCTCATTTTATACTAATACCAAAGACCTTGAGATAGAGCCTCATACACCATATGCCAAACTTGAGGTTAAGCAGGGAATGAACATCGTTTCCTGGGACCTTTCTTACCCCGGGGTGCTGAGAGTCCCCGGAATGATCTTCTGGGGTGGCTACCTCGATGGACCTGTAGCCGTACCCGGACAATACAGGGTAAGCCTCAATGTCAATGGTGAATCCTATGAACAGGAATTTAAGATACTGTCCAATCCTAAATCGTCATGCAGCATTGCAGACCTGCAGGAACAATTTGATTTTGTTATTGGTGTAAGAGATAAACTTACAGAAACACACCAGGCTATTCTTGATATCAGGAAGCTCAGGGACGACATAGTGGATGTGGAATCAAAACTCAATAGTGATGATCATGGCAGTATACTGGAAATGACCGGGGAGATAAAGAAAGGCCTTACTGCTATTGAAGAAGCATTATACCAGACGAAGAACCGCTCACGCCAGGATCCGCTGAACTATCCAATAAAGCTGGGTAATAAACTTGCAGCACTGAACGGTGCAGTTGCCACCGGCGACTGGAAGCCTACCGACCAGTCATATGAGGTGAGAGATGAGTTTGTTTCTGCAATAGATGTGCAGTTAGCAAGGCTTAGGAAGATTATTGATGGAAAGATACCTGAGTTGAACCGCATTCTGCATGAGAATAACATTGAATACATAAAGCACTGAGGTTCCCCCTTCAGAAGTGGGAAGGACACGCAAAGCGGGGCCAGAGGGATGTTTTACTGGATTAATGGATTATTGGAATAATGGAATAATGGGTATTCAGGCTAGGTTCCACCTTTGAAGGAGGCCAGGGGGATGTTTTACTGGATTAATGGATTATTGGAATAATGGAATAATGGGTATTCAGGCTAGGTCCCACCTTTGAAGGAGGCCAGGGGGATGTTATTCAGGCTGAATGGTTGATAACGTTGATAAGGTTGAAAAGGTTTATAAGGTTCACAATGAAGAGGTGCCAAGCTTGGCGCCTCAATATTTTCTATTAAGATTAAAACAACCTAAACGTAGAGACGTACCATGGTGCGTCTCTTTTGTTGCAGTCAGTCAATTACGAATACAAAGGGTAATTTGACAATCCTGCTTGAGGAATAAGAAAAAAAGAATTAATTTTGCACCCTGTAACTGGTTCAGTAGCTCCCTCCTTCGTCCCGATTTCTCGGGACTACGGCGGGCAGGATACGTAGGAAAAGATATTAAAACTGGTTCAGTAGCTCAGCTGGATAGAGCAACGGCCTTCTAAGCCGTAGGTCGCAGGTTCGAATCCTGCCTGAATCACAAAGAAAAAGCCCTGTCGGCCGAAAGGCTGACAGGGTTTAATTGTTTATGACCCGACAGAAAGCTCGCTTTCGTGAGGGTCATAAATAGTTAAAACTTTATGAGCGAAGTGATTAAAGGGCTTTTTCTTTGTTGTATCCTCCCCTTACGGATCAAGCGTAGCTTAATCCTGCTCCCTCATACCCCCTTCCCCCTGCCATAAATGCCCTAAGGCATTAGAATAGTTGCAGGATTTTACTTGACAAGTGACGACCTTTTATTTAAATTGTATAAGATTAATAGTATTCACTTCAATCTTACAAGTTTATGAAAAAGTTATTTGCTGTTCTGACGATTATGCTAATTTATGCAGGGTTTTCAATTTCAGTTGCCCAGTCCAATCTTGGTTATGGGGTAAAAGGAGGTATAAATGTCGCTAACCAGACTTCACCCGATGAAGCTGAGAATGTTTATGTTAAGAATCTTATTAGGTTTCACGGAGGTGTATATCTAAACTATTTTTTCCTTGATAATTTGGCCATTCAACCGGAATTATTGGTCTCGGGTAAAGGATCAAAGTGGGATGATCCATATACCGATACCAGGGATCTTCTGACTTACATTGATATGCCAGTATTAATAAGGTACCAGCCTGTAAAGATTTTAAATATACATGCCGGACCTCAGTTTGGTTATATGATTAGCGCCCTTCAGGATGATATTTCAGGTGATGATAAGATTGATATTAAAGACTGGTATAATAATCTGGATATTGGTTTGGTGGTTGGTGCTGAGGCAAACCTTCCCCTCAGGATTAATCTTACGGTAAGATATATTCTCGGACTTTCGGAAGTCACAAACGATGTTGAATATATTGATCCCTGGAAAAATAACTTCATTCAGGTTTCAGTCGGTTACAGGATCAAAGGAAGATAAAGATTATTGTTATTTAACTTCTAAGGCTTTTACCGGGACATTCCTCGGGACAATGATACAGATTAGGTATTTACATTTATTTATTATTCTTCAAGGGCATATTTTTCTATCAACTCCTTATACCTTGGATGTGATTTCAAGGGTTCAAAACGAAAATCCATGTCTAACCATGCAGGTGACGGCCAGCTGGGTACAGAAAGAAGGTATTCAACCTGGTCGAGGGCAAGATCATATTCTCCCAGCATGGTGTATATAATGGACAGGTCATATACCCATGTGGTTCCGTATGTGGCATCTTCGCTCATAGATAATAAATTTGTAGCCTTCAGACCTTCATTTATGGCTTTATCCTTCATGCCCAATCCTGCGCAGGCGATGCCGAGTGCACTGTGGTAACGTGGATCATCCGGAACCTCTATTACTTTCTTTTCTAAAATTTCAACCGCTGCTACATACCCCTGTTCGGCTAATTCCTGTTCACCCAGGTAATCATATATAAATGCAGCCATCATTGTCCTGGGCATTGCCCACATTTTATGATGTACGCCCCAGATCATTGCAGTATCAGACATAAGTTCCAGAGCGTTTTCAAAATTATGTTCCCCCACTTCCTGAAAGTACCATGAAAAAAGACACCATTCATGTTCCGGATCAAGAAATTCTAATGCTTTACGGGATTTTTCAGAGACACCTTCCCAGCTCCAGTAAATATACGCTTTATATATATAAGGCCAGTTACCATCTGGGGCCAGTGCAATCGCCCGGTCGCATACCTCAATCCCATCTTTATAACGACGTGTACACCACATACATAAAACCAGGTGTGTAAGTATGTTAACATCACGCGGACTGAACTGACTGGCTTTTTCAAGCAATTGAATAGCCTCTTCCCACCTGCCCTGGGGCAAAATAATGTCTGCCTTTTCAACCAGGACTTCCACATCATAGGGCATACTTTTTTCTGCTATCTCCAGATGCTTCAGGGCCTGGTTTTCGTCCCGGTAAGCATATAAATAATAATACCCCAGTGCCAGGTGTACTCTGGGCTCTTCAGAGCCGAACTGCAATGCTTTCATTGCTGCCTGATCAGCTTTTTCAAGGCGCGATTCAGACAGATCCTGCCTTAAATAACGGAGCCTCCCATGGGCCCTTGCGAGTTCGGCATAAGCCAGGGCAAATGTTGTATCG
>Ga0315550_1001550_pt1 | contig 14107 bp, 9 predicted proteins | sample SalMarSW160190MG_2_FD_203100 | JGI IMG/M metagenome (GOLD analysis project Ga0315550, IMG submission 203100) | Salt marsh sediment microbial communities from the Plum Island Ecosystem LTER, Massachusetts, United States - Salt Marsh Sediment SW1601-90 ... | reverse complement strand
TCGAAGGCCAAAATTCGTTCGACCATCGGCGTGAAGAACAAACCGGCTCCGCTGGCGACGGCAATATTGGCCAAACCATCCGAATTACAGTCGACAATTAACGGCGCCGATAAACAAGCCTGCTCGGGAGTTATAGCAAAAAGACCGTCGGAACTGCTGGTATCGCCAAGAAACGAGACACCGTCAATATGCCAGACGTGCAGATAACCGTACTCCAAATCATTGTGAATCATGACATATTCCAGAGTACTATCGCCATCCAGATCCCCGAAGACCGGATGCCCCGAGGCCAGAACGCGCGCGTCTATACCGAGATCGTGCGGCCAGCCTTCCTTCAGTACCAGCCCCTCATCGTAGGCAAAGGCCCGGTAATTGTACGTCACGTCAGGCGGAATTGCGAAATAACCGCTGACAATTAACTCCAGCTTACCGTCGCCATCAATATCCACCGCGGTCATTTCCATCTGATAGCTGAACATTGTCAGGCCGTTCCATTCGACTGCAACCGAGCGGACCCATTGCCCGCAAGTATCAAACTGAGCCAGATCAGGACCGTAGCAGTAGATTTCATCAATGCCATCACCATCAAGGTCGGCCGGGAAACATTTTTTATAGACATTTGGCGGAGGAAAACCGCACCCCCATTCGGTGCCGTCTGCATTATAAATGAAATGATAGCCGGAGCGCGTATTTGAAACCGCCCCCGGGTAGTAATGTATTTCATCTATTCCATCGCCGTTGATATCCTTTAAATATACTTTCGGTATTCGGTTTTCATCGCCCGGAATAAAATAAATCCAGCTGTCCGGCGTTTCCGGCAGCGCCACAAAGAAGGGTTCGCCCTGTGACGGAAACCCGTATAGAGAGCCGCTTCCACCGACCACAACGAAATCGTCGTAATTATCATTATCGAGTCGTCCGACCGCCGGAGGAATACGGAAATCGTCGACCGGCAGATTGGGAATATTCGATGTCATGACGTTGCCGTCGAGATCGATAAACTTCATACCGATCGAGGTTCCCATAAGGATTTCATTGACACCATCCTGATTCACATCGGCGTAATTGGCAAGCGGCGCCAGCGTCCCGCCAAGCTGCGTCATCCATCCATTCGGGGGCGTGAATACGGAGCCGATCGTAACCATCACCGTGTCGGCCAACTCGAGACCGGTCGTCGAATAAACCGAGACCCGCAATGAATAGTCTCCCGTCAGTAACGAGATAGTATTCCAGTCGGCCAGGTCATTTTCAAAAATGGGAATCGAATTATTGGCTATTAAATTCCAGCCGTCCGGTTCGGCACCGAACCCGTATTGGACAAGAGAATGATCGAAATCCTCACAAAATGCCGAGCCGACAATGCTTACAACTCCGCCCACCGACTGACCCTCAGACGGCCACTGGATTTGTGCCAGAGGTCGATCCGTTACGTACACACGAACCTGCGCCATATTAGTTTCATTGACACGGAGCCTTACCGTATAAATACCGGCGCTGTCGCCCGGTAAGGTCCCTAACAGACCATCGGTAACGGAAGATGACGAATTCACGAGCTGTACGAATTCCACGGGATCATCACCATAACCATATTCCAATATATAATAGCTGAGATCATCACCGTCGGCCGAACCATAGATATCGGTCGCGCCGGAAACGACACTGAATCTTACCGGCGATGTTATAATTGCGCTCGTATTCGGCGTGGCGGCCAGAGCTGCCGCAAGATTGACACGGCCGTAGCCGGAATATTGATCCCAGCCGGGCATACTGGCACCGGTGCCGTACGGATCGACGAAATCGTCAGCCGTTAATTGCAGAATCGATTGCGCTGCATCGGGAATCAGACCGGGTGACACCGCCCGCACGTATCCGGCCACAGCCACCACGTGCGGTCCCGACATGCTTGTTCCCGAAGCCAGATAGTAATTGCTATCGATAATGTGGACATTTGGTTCCTTATATTTGGCATACATATCGGTATTGGCGGCCCGCAGCGATAAAACCGATTGACCCGGCGCACAAAGATTGACGGCATCATTATAACTCGACCAGTCGGTGATATGATCATCGCTGTTGCCGGCGCTGACGGCGATTGTCGACGGATAACCGGCCGGGTAGGCCGTGCGGTTATCGCCATAGTTGCCGGCCGAGGCAACCAGGATGACTCCGCGCGCACGAGCGTAATCGAGAGCCTGCTCTAAAACAGGCGTCGGCCAGCAGGCGCCCCAGCTCATGTTAATTACATCGGCACCGTTATCCGCCGCATAGATAATTCCCAGGGCGGCATTTAAAACAGAAAAATCATAGAATATTTTAATCGCCATTATTCGTGCATCGGGCGTAATCCCCGCAACTCCAAAACCGTTGTTTGTTATCGCACTGACTATGCCGGCGCAGTGCGTCCCGTGCCCATAGTCATCGATCGGGGCGTTACTTCCTCTGGCGGGATCGGAGGCGACAAAGTTCCATCCGTAAGTGTCATCGATATACCCGTTGTGATCGTCGTCGACCTCATTATCCGCTATTTCACCCGGATTATTCCATATATGCGCGGCCAGGTCGGGATGATCTTTATCGACACCGGTATCAATGATGGCAATGACGACCGTATACGTATTATCGGGAGGATTTTCCATCGTTTCCAGCGCATCGATATCGGCATCGGCCGTACCGGACGTATCGATCAGGGTATCATTATAATCACCCTCTCTGCGATAAACATGATAATATAATTGCCCGGTATTATTCAGCGCCCACTGGTGAATAAAAAGTGAATCGTCGGGGACATCATATAATTCGAGCGGGTAATTCGGATGGGCATATTCGACAAAATCCAGATTTTCGAATTCGTGTGCCATCATGGCGATATTTGCAATATTTTCGGGATATAAAAGATAAACTCCCTTAAGAGGATTGTCCTCCGCACAAACAGCCGTCTCGGCTAATACTTTTTGCTGCCTCTTAACAGAATATTCTTGATTTATGGCGTTCAGCTCCGGTTTATTGGTCAGAGCTATACCATTCTTATCATAATCCCAATTCAATCGCATGTCGGGCGTAAATTTAACGACCAGAGTCGTCGGTTTTTCCGACGACTGATCGACGCTCCGATCCGGATCCCATAAGGCGTTAATATTTGGCGATAATATTAAAATGGATAAAACCATCAACGCCACCACGCAAAATAGACGACACATAAGACCTACTCCTGTGTTTTTAAATTGTATGTTGCTGTGCTAGCGTTAACAGTTTATCACTCGTAAATATACTAAAATAGCGCATTTTGTCAAGCCTTTATTATCTTTCTCGGCAGTATCCGATGTCGAATTGAATCGAATTAATCTGCCAATTCACGTCGAAGCTCCATTATTCCTTTATTGATTCCATAAATCATAACACGCAAATTCATTGCATTATTGACAAAATCGAATAAAATCATATATTTGGAATAACGGAAAACCGCCCGGTTACAGAGTCGGTTTCCAGAATGTGCATGGGCAAAATGAAAAAACCACATTCGTGATTAAAAGACATGAAAAATTCGATATTTCTAATGACATTAATAATCATTCTGCCGATGATTTTATTAGCCGAGGATATTACCATCTTAAAGGTGGTTGCCGGAGAGTATAATATTCTTAATCGAGACGACGGCCAAGTTATCGAAATGGAAAATTTCGGCTATCTTTCAGAACCGGGCAAACCCAGACTTCCGGCGAAAAATTTCTTGATCGGCCTGCCCCCGGGTGCGTTGGTCCGATCGGTCGAAGTAATAAATGATAAAGCGGCCCAATTGCCCGGCACATATAATATACTGCCATCTCCGCCGATTCTGCCGGTCGGCCGGGATCTGCAAAATCAAAAACTTGCTGATAAGATGTTGAATGAGTGGAAAACAAACAGGGCGACGGTTTATTCCCGGGACGAGTATTATCCTGAGATACGGGGCAAACTCAACGACTTTGGTTCCATACGGAAATATTCTTATGTTTCGGTTGCGTTTTATCCCTTCAGTTACAACCCGCAATCCGGTCAACTGCTTTATTATAATGAAGCCGATATTATCATTAAATACACTCTGCCTTCCCCCGGAAGCTCCGAGGCGCGACTGTTTGAAGAATTAAAACACGACACTTTGGCCGATAATACCGTTTCAGGGCTATTGGCCAATTATTATCAAGTGATAGAATCTTATAAACCTGCATCAGGGTCGATCGGCTTAAAAGCCAATTATGATTATATTATTATAGCCGATGCCTCACTGAACAACGCTATTGCCGCATCAGATTTTTTAAGCTGGAAAGCAGTTCTGGACTACAAAATAAAAATCTTATTCACGACCGATCCGGAAATCACGACTCAGCCGGGAAATGATTTGGCTGAAGAAATCCGTAATTTTCTTCGAGCTAACTATGTTTCATGGGGTATTGAGTATGTTCTTTTTGTTGGTAATACAACCGATGTTCCCATGCGTTTGTGCTACCCGGATCCAACCAACCATACTTATAATCCGACCCAGCCCTTTGACTGTGGCGGCGCTGTCCCCACCGACCATTACTACGCCGATCTATCATATCCCGATAGTTCTTCGTGGGATTCCGACCGTGACGGCTATTATGGCGAATACGGCCAGGACAATCCTGATTTCGCGGCCGAAGTCTATGTCGGTCGGATTCCGACCAGCGATTCCGCCCGAATCGTATATACTTTGAATAAACTCGTGGCATTCGAGCAGGATACCGGTCCCTGGAAAAACCAGGCCTTACAGCCCGGTGCCATATTATTTTTCGAAAATCAGAATTTTAGTGGCTATCCCTTTATCGATGGGGCGCGTGTATGCGATGCCATCGAAACCGATTTTATGAGCGGCTGGACGGTAAGTCGCTACAGCGAGCAGAGCGGGATAGTCGTTTCCGATTATGCCTGGCCGGCTCTGACACTGGCATCATTCACCGATGATTGGCGCACCGGCCAGTACGGAATTGTCAACTGGAGCGGTCATGGTTCGGCAGAAGGCGTTTATCGTACGTTATGGACATGGGACGATGGCGATGGTATCCCGGAATCGGGCGGTCCTTACGAATTACAATCGCAGCCATTTATTTCTATCACTGCTGATTTGGAGGACGATTATCCCTCCATCGTTTTTGCCGTTTCATGTTTGGTCGGGTATCCGGAACCGAATATTCAGGGTAATCTGGGTATCGACCTATTAACCAAGCCCGAGTTTGGTGCCGCCGCGGCAATTGTAAGCGCAACCCGACCGGCCGCGATTTCGGCCGAGGGTCCGGCCGGTGGAGGCGGTGGCGCCGAAATGATGTGTTATCAATTCAATCATTATATGCTCGACGGTCCCGATGGCCCTGAGAAGATCGGTAACGCCTTTTATAATGGTACATTCGATTGCCATTTCAATACGCCGCTTAATCATTTGTACGAATTCCAAAACATGTTCAATTATAATGTATACGGCGACCCCTCGATGGTACGCACCGGTCTCAGCGCACCCGTTTGCGGAGATTGCGATAACAACGACAATATCAATATCTTCGATATTACAATGCTGATAAATTATCTTTATAACGATGGCGCCGCACCGGTATCGATGTGGTCAGCTGACCCCGATGGCAATGATCAGATAAATATATTTGATATTACTTATTTAATAACCTACCTGTACTTAGACGGCCCCGAGCCAACCTGTCGGTAGATATTTACAAACATAATTGCCCGATAATTTCAGAATCTTGAATCAAAAAAGCCCCATTCAAATGAATAGGGCTTCATTGTATAGATGCATGAACGAATCAGATATTTACGGGCAGTCAGGAGGCGGGCCGCCCAGATAGAGATGAGCAATCAAATACGTAATATCAAAAATATTCAAATTGCCGTCATGGTTAACATCGGCCGATTCAATTGGATCCGGAGCCGGGCCACCCAGGTACAGGTTCGATATAATAAAAGTAATATCGAAGATATTTATATTGCTGTCGCCATTGGCGTCTCCGCATATATACGGCTCGCCGGTCGAAGCGGTCGCAAAGAGCGTATCATTATTTACATTCACATCACCGGCTGAAATAGTCGATACATTTATGTTATATATCTTGTCGGCTTCGGAACCAACCGTCCAGGATGCAAAACCGACATTGGTCGAGTCGCCTCCGGCCAGACCGGAAACATTGACCGTATCGGCATACACGATACTGGCATCGAGTTCAATTTCCACGGCCACATCGAAACTCGACGCCGACGTACGATAGTTGCGTACCGTCACGGTCGGCGTAATCGAAGCGCTCGGGGTAACAAAGGCCGGAATATCCATGGCCGTCGGGCCGACGTCCGGACTCGGGTTTCCCAGAGCGTACACGGCCCCTTCCATACCCCCGAAATATATGACACCGTCACCCTTGATGGCTACCGACGATTCGATATCTCCGTCGGCTTTATATGTCCATAAAATAGTTCCATCAGGATTAAAGGCATACAGTGTCGAGTCACGCGAACCGATATATATCGTCCCGTCCCCGCCGATGGCGGGCGAAGCATCGACGACCCCGTTGGTCTTATATTTCCATTTCAACGTCGGATGACTTCCGTCATCACGCAGCGCATAAAAGCAACTGTCGTACGATCCAAAATAGATTGTACCGTCGGGTCCGATACCGGGCGATGACTCCACGCCGTCACCGACGACATAAAGCCATTTAAAAGAGCCGTCGGGATTAAGGGCGTAAAAGGAGGTATCGATATGGATCGGATCGTACGAGTGTCCCGCAGCACCATATTGATCGGCTCCGAAGTATATTGTCCCATCCGGTCCGATGGCCGGAGAGCAGTCTATCAAATGTCCATCATAAAATGTCCCGATTGAATATGTCCATTCGTGGGTAAAACCGGTGTCCAGATCATTATAGGCGTACAGAGTATGATCCTTCGAACCGACAATTATATGGCCGTCATCGTCAAGTATGGGCGATGAAAATACACACCAGCCGACCTGGTCTTCCCATTTCGGGTTGCCGTAGGCATCGACGGCGGCGAATTTAAAATTCAGAGCCCCGAAATAAGCCGTGCCGTCATTTGATATCAGAGGCGAATTCATAATCCAGTGGCCTATATTATAATTCCATTTTTCTTTAGCATACGTAACCGAGTCTTCGATGGCATAAAAATGTTGGTCGAATGAACCGAAGTAGATATCTCCGTTTAGGTCGACAGCCGGGGACGAAAATATACCGCCGCCCACTTTAAATTTCCATTTAAGCGTTCCGTCCGGATTCAAAGCATAGAGAGAGGAATCAGTTTGTGATAAATAAAACCATCCCGAGCCGACATAAACGGTTCCATCCGGACCGATTGCCGGTGACGAGGCAACGCCATCATTGGTGGGATATTTCCACTGCAAATCCGGCTGACCCGGGCCGGTGTATGGTGAAGCTCCGGTATGTTTGACATCGTGTCTGAACATGGGCCAGGGGCTGTCTTGATTTACCTGGGCCTGCACTCCCACTGCCATCAGGCAAATCATAAGAGTCATTCCTATCGCAAAACAATTGCGCCTCATGGACTCCTCCTATGAGTAATTAAGGTTTATAATGAGATGGTCCAATTCTTCCCTGCTTCGATAAATATTTAAACAATAAATCCTAATAATAATACGAAACGGGGAATCGATCCGTTTGTCAAATGTGGACTGCCGCAACCTATTTTTGCCTTTTCGCAATCCCTTTTACGGCTTGATTTTAAAATGTGTACTTTATTGTAATGTTTTAATGACATTATTTAATATTCGCCTTATATTTCCCGGGTTGCCAAGCGCTCGTGGATTTTAAGGTTGTATTCCGGTTCGCTTTCTCGGGAAGCAGGCTTATTATTTCTTCGATATTGTAAATCATCGGAATATCATCAGGCATCGGATCCGGGTAATCTCGTTTGCCGCAGTATTTGAGGATCGGCTGCATGCCGACCGCGCGCGAACCCAGAGCATCCATATTATAGCGATCGCCAACGTACATTATCTCGAATGGCGAAAATCTCATCAGGCGAATGCCTTCCTCGAATATTTTTCGATGCGGTTTACGCCGACCAAACTCCGACGAGAAAATCGTAAAATCAAAAAAAGATTTCAAACCGAATCGTTCCATATCATCTTCAATCAAATATCCGGGGAAATTGGTATTGGATATTATCCCCATCTTATAACCACAATCCCTTAGCAGTTTCAATGTATCGATGCTGCCTTTATTAACGTACATTACATCGCGTCCCGGCGCATAAAACGATTTTATGAAAATTTGCGCGAGCTCTTCGGGATTATTTGATTCATATTCATTGAATAAGTCTTCCAGCACATCGGTAATCTTCCAGCCTTTCATGGCTTCAAATGCCGAGCGCCGATACTCCTCTTTTATAAATTCAAAACTGGAATCGAATTGCTCAAACGGAGGCAATTGTACGTTAATGTTCGACAGTCTGTTATATGCCGCCTTTTTCGCTTTCAGATTAATTTCAGGCCAATTCGGATTTCTATATTCGACCAGAGTAAATCCGAGATCGAAGACAACACCTTTAATATTTTGCAGATTTATTTTATGCATCCCGTCATAAATATATTTCTAATACAACCATTCGGCATAAACCGTTTCCCCCGATATAACGGATGTTTTTCCGACCTCCAGCATTATGAAACCATTGATACCTTTAACCGATGAAAGTCGGCCGGAATTCTGTCCTTTAACCGGATAGGCTATTACACCCTCAGAACTTTCTTCCAGTCGCGCTCCCAGTAAACCGAAACGGGTACCGTTGAATGTAACATTGTCGGCCATCCTGGCATGCGTCGAGCGGGGCCGATACGGAGTCGCCATCATCCTGGCTATAATTCTTTTGACAAAAAGATGATATCCCGTGATGACACTTACCGGATTACCCGGCAATCCCACCAGCCAGCAGTTTCTGATTTTCGCCACCAAAACCGGTTTCCCCGGTTTTATTTTGACTTTGTGGAACAATATTTCACCATCGAGTTTTTTGACAACATCGGGGATATAATCAAAATCACCCATCGAGACGCCGCCACTTGTGATCAATAAATCATATTTATCAAGACAATTTTTTATTATCGTTTCCAGCTGCTCCGTTCTATCGGGAATAATGTCCGCAATTAAATCAACCGGGAAACTGTTCCCGCCGAACATCGATTTAAGTACAAATGAATTGGCATCATATCTCCGACCCTGTTTCAATTTTTCGCCGGGAGCGATTATTTCCGAACCGGTGGATAATAGAGCAATTCTCGGATGCGGTATAACTTCAACCTCGACAAGACCGATCGATGCCAGGACACCGACATCGACGGCGGTCATGACCGTTCCCTTTTCAAATAGAACTTCCCCTTCCTTGACATCATCACCACGGGCGCGGACATATTCGCCTTTCGACGTTTTATTCCCGATGACCGTTCTATCATTTTCTATAGAAATATCTTCGATTTTCATGACTGTATCGGCTCCGGGCGGCAACGGCGCACCGGTCATTATTTTGACCGCGTATCCGGGAAGCAGCTTTTCGGAACCGGCATCGCCCGCAGCAATTATCGACTGTATCGGCATTCTCCACGGCCCGACACCGTTTAAGTCATCATAACGAAGAGCTATTCCATCCACTATCGAACAGTCGAAATCGGGGACATTTATAGGTGACCTTATATCCGCGGTGAGTACACAGCCGACCGTTTTCAATATCGGCAGTCTAACCGGAGGCAGCGATTTGACCGCTTCGTCGATTTTAGCTCTTGCTTCTTCCAGAGTTATCATTTAATTCACGACCTCTATTCGATCGCCCTCTCGGATATCCCCGCCGGTGAGGACCCGGCCGAAAACACCCTCACGGGGCATAATGCAATCGCCGACGGTTTCTTTGATAATACAGCTATGATGACATTTCTTGCCGATCTGCGTGATTTCAATCTCAACCGAATCGCCGATACAAACCAAAGTTCCGATTTTAATTTTAGTGAAATCAACGCCGAGCGTAGTAATGTTTTCGGCAAAATCACCCGGATTGATCTCCAGGTCGGGATGTCTGACCTTCTCGAAGCTTTCGAACGGCAGCAGACTGATCGGTCGCCCTGACAATCCGTGTGCATCGCCGTCAATACCGCCCCATACAGTGACTTTCGCTGCCCTGACATTATGCTTTTTTGTACCCTTCCTGGGCGCGATTGAAATACGAAAGACAGAACCCGGTTTTTTATTGTCATTCATTTTGCCGGCACTCTTTCCACTAAATCGATCTTTTTCACAAGATTCGATGCCTCAGCTCTGGTCGGTCGGGACAATCTACGAAGTATTATTGCCACTATCACTCCAATTAAGAATCCAAAGGCCACGTTCGCCGCCACGGAAACTCCGGCGGTCAGGATCATAACCATGAAATTTTGCTTTTGTGTCTGATCACGACAGACGACAGCCAGTTCCAGGCCGCTGAAAACCAGTAATACACCCAGGATACTCAAAGGAAATCGGGTCATAATGACCATCAAGGAGCCGCCGAATAAGACGGCCAGAGACATCTTCGCCAATCCCAGAAAAACCACACTACCACCGGTTCGCGCCCCGAAACGATACTGCGCCGCCAGGCCACCGGCGCCGTGGCACATCGGCATTCCCCCCAGCGGGCACGCGATTAAATTCATCAACGCCACGCTCAGTGTCACTTTACGCGGTTGGAGCGCACGGTCGGGGAACAAATCTCGTGACAAAACGCTGACTGCGACAATCGAATTAAGGACCGTCAATGGAAGCTGTGGAATGGTTCCGCGCCAGAATCCGGTTAAAAAATCCGACGCTGTGAAATTACGGAGCCAGGGAAGTTCCCATCCAAGCGATAACTTTGTAAATATCGACGGATTCGAAATAAACAACAAAACGATCCCACCGAATAATACAACGAGCGCACTGGGAAATTTGCGCGAATTGATGGTCGCCAAAATCAGCAAAAAACAAAGTACGCCGGTCACGATGGAATCGGCGGCCAGCCAGTTGCCGACCCCGATAATCATGGCCGCACCTTTCATTAATAGTTTCAGCCCTATCGCAAGTTGTATCCCGCGGACGATTGATCTGGGGATATAACGATGAATAACATCAATCAACCCGGTCAAAGCCAGAATCAGCAATACAATCCCGGCACCGATACCCGCCGCGAGAATCGTGTTTTCGTCGAGCCCCTCGGCAATGGCCACGGCGGCAATCGATTTCATCGGTTGTACCGGAATGGGAATACCAAATATTAAACCCGAGGCAAAATTCATTGCTCCCGCAAAAAACAAAAGATGCCCGAAATTCAGACCGCATCGATTAACCATTGCCACAGCCAGTGGCAGAAATGTCCCCATATCGCCCAGTGATCCTGAAATTTCCTGGCGATCGAAGCGAAGATTAAATCTGTTTAACAAATTTGTCACTTGTTCGCCTTGCGGCGCCAGTCACCGCTTTTGCCACCCTGCTTGCTTTCCAGCCTGACCTGTTCAATAATTATTCCCTTATCGATACTCTTACTCATATCATAAATCGTCAGCGCTGCGACGCTCGCAGCCGTCAGAGCTTCCATCTCGACGCCGGTCTTATAACTTGTTTTGGCCGTCGCCGTAAGAATCACAGAAGGCGGTTTTTCCTCAAGCTGAATATTGATTTCTATGGAAGACAATGGAAGCGTATGGCATAGTGGAATCAATTGACCGGTCTTTTTAGCAGCTGTTATCCCGGCAACCCGCGCCACCGCCAAGGCGTCACCTTTGGCCAAAGTATTGTCTTTCAGCGCCTTTAATAGGATACTCGAAATAGATACACGGGCCGTTGCAACAGCGATACGATCGGTAATTTTTTTATCGCTGATGTCGACCATCCGGGCCGCACCCGATTCGGTCACATGCGTCATTTTTTTTTCGCTCATCCGCCGACACTCCGCATCAAGGGCAGAGAATTCGAAACAGACTGCAAATGAGAAAATCGTCGGAATTCGGGATTAGCGACAATCCCCTTCAGAAATTTTATAATTTCGCATTGATCGGGATTCGACTGTAAGAAATTACTCATATTGATCTTATAATTGCTGAACAGGCAACCGATTAGATTACCACTCGACGTCAACCGGATACGATTGCATTCTCCACAAAAATTGCCGCTCACCGGCGATATAAAACTTATACGACCCGGATATCCCTTAAGAATATAACTACTTGCCGGCCCCGAGCTTTTATCAAAGTTGAGTGCTCTTTCAAGAGGCATATTCAACCTGGCTTTTATCTCGTTTTCAGGAAGAAAACGCTCCTTACCCCACCGCGATTTGCGTATCGGCATAAATTCAATAAAACGTAAATCTATACCATTGGTTAACGCCCATTCCGCAAAGCGGGGAATCTCGTCGTCATTGATACCCTTCATTACCACCGTATTGACTTTGACCGGTTGGAATACATCGTACTTGACCGCTTCCATAATCCCGTCGTAAACCTGCTTGAATCGGTTCGAGCCGGTTATCTGCCTGAATTTCCATTTCTTGAGCGTATCGAGACTGATATTAAGCCGGTTCAATCCGGCATCGATAAATTCGGGAAGCAATTTTTTCAGAAGAAGACCATTGGTCGTAATTCCGACCTGCAGGATATTCTCTATTTTCGATGTCTCTCTGATTAAATCTATAATTCCCTTTCTTATTGTCGGTTCCCCACCGGTAAAACGAATTTTGTCGACGCCGACAGCAGCAAGCGCTTTAATTACAGTTATCAAGCGGTCATTGGTCAGGTAAAACGGCCTTTTCAAAGTACCGCACGCCGATTCATAACAATAGCGGCATCTTAAATTACAATTTTCGGTAACCGAAACGCGGACATATGAGATTCGGCGGCCGAAATAATCAATCAATTCCGCATCTTTATTTTTTTCCGTAGTCATCATTTATCGACCCTTGCTCCCCGGATCAAGTCCAGGCCATGCTCCAGAACCGGTTCAATCGCCTGCAAATTCTCCACCGCCCCTTTGGGATTACCGGGAAGATTTACAATCAGGCTGCCATCCTTAATCCCGACGATACTCCGGGAAAGCATGGCGTGAGAGGTAATTCCCATCGAAACCCGCCTCATTTCCTCTTCCATCCCGGGAACTCGTTTTTCAATGACTTCAAGAGTTGCCTCCGGGGTTACGTCGGTCGGCGCCATACCGGTTCCGCCGGAGGTGAGAATAAGATTTATATCTTCGCAAATCCATTTTTTCAACACCGACATTATTTCTTCCCTGTTATCCGGAATAACCCTTGTCGAAACAACTTCAAAGCCCAGTTGTTCCAGCCTTTGCCTGAGAAGTGGCGCCGTTTCATCGGGGCGTTCGCCGGAAAAAGCGCGATCGCTGCAAATAAGTATCGCACATCGAAACTTAAGGTCTTTTATTATATCCATTACCTCCCACCGAAGAAATCTATTTCCTTATTATCGTACATAAGCCAAGTCCGCAAACTATTTACGATGTGAATATGGAATTTCGCAGTCTATTATTTTAATTTGTATATTTGAAAAAGATTTAAACCAATAATTGGTTATGACGTTTCGTAAATTGTACAGGTATATTTGATTTATGCTTAAACCAATTCTAAGCGGAAAATGATCCGGAATAAAAACGTACAACCTTGCTTCGGCATTCAGGCGGAGAGAATTCGGTGAGACTATTTATTGCTTCGACTTTTAGTTTGTTCGGTCTGATTGCTGCTCTGGGCGGATGTGATTCCAAAGAATATATTGTGGCGGCATCGAAGTATCATCCCGCCGTCTGGACAAGTTTTCCGGCCGAGGGTTCTCATGGTAAAGAAGCATTGATGACCGGAATTCGGGAATGTCTGACCTGTCATGGCAGCGATTTATCCGGGGGAATCGCCGGCGTGGCCTGTTCGGAATGTCATGGCAACGGTCAGGATAATTGCCTTGCCTGTCATGGTGGCCTGAATGACAGTACCGGCGCGCCGCCTTATGATTTAAGGGGCGCGGTTGATGATACAATCCTGACAGTCGGCATGCATACTGGTCATATCGACGGCTCCCTGCTTTCCG
>Ga0315550_1001544_pt1 | contig 14119 bp, 14 predicted proteins | sample SalMarSW160190MG_2_FD_203100 | JGI IMG/M metagenome (GOLD analysis project Ga0315550, IMG submission 203100) | Salt marsh sediment microbial communities from the Plum Island Ecosystem LTER, Massachusetts, United States - Salt Marsh Sediment SW1601-90 ... | reverse complement strand
CCGGCAGCCGCGTCATGTGCCTGTACCGCCGGGAAAAGTTCTTGCTTCCCGACGACGACACCCGGCTCGGGGCCGGTGACGAGGTGGTGCTCATCACCCACAGCAAGAATCTCGAGACCCTGGCTGAGCGCTGGGGCGCCGAGGCCAAGGCCCGCGAATAGACGAGCGGCAACCATCTCATGGAGCATTCCGTCACGCAGGTCCTCGCGCTGGTCGCCGTACTTGGCATCGGCGCGCAATGGCTCGCCTGGCGGGTGCAGTTGCCGGCGATCGTGCTGCTGGTGGTGTTCGGGCTGCTCGCCGGCCCGGTGTTCGGCTGGATCCGGCCGAGCCAGGACCTGGGCGTGCTGCTCGATCCGATCGTCAAGATCGGCGTGGCCATCATTCTTTTTGAAGGCGGATTACGGCTGCGTTTTCACGAATTGAAGCAGGCGGCGTCCGGCGTCATGCGGCTCGTCACCCTCGGCGTGATCCTGAGTTTCCCGCTCGGCAGCCTCGCGGCGCATTACATCGGCGGCTTGTCATGGCCGGTGGCGCTGGTCTTCGGCGCCATCGTGATCGTGACCGGACCCACCGTGATCCTTCCGCTGCTGCGCCACGCGCGCCTGCGCCGCCGCCCGGCGTCCTACCTCAAGTGGGAAGGCATCATCAACGATCCGACCGGCGCGCTGCTCGCCGTCGTGGTCTTCGAGTATTTCGTGTTCGCCGGCGAAGGCTCGCTGTCGCAGATGCTGACGCGCGCCGGCCTGGGGCTGGTGTTCGCCGCCCTGCTGGGCATCGGCAGCGGCTACCTGCTCGGCGTGGTCTATCGCCGCGGCTACGTGCCGGAATACCTGAAGGGGCCGGGCGCGCTGGCGACGGCGATCGGCGTGTATGTCGTCGCCAACCGCGGATTGAGCGAGTCCGGCCTGCTGGCCGTCACGCTGCTCGGCATCACGCTCGGCAACATGCGCCTGCCGAGCATCGATGAGATGCGGCGCTTCAAGGAGTACATCGCCCTGGTGCTGGTGTCCGGCGTTTTCATCCTGCTCACGGCGGATCTCAAGCCGTCCATCCTGCTCGAGCTCGACTGGCGCAGCGTGGGACTGCTGGGCGCGGTGGTGTTCGTGCTGCGGCCTGCGTGTATTTTCGCCTCCACCCTGGGGGCGGGCATGTCATGGCAGGAACGGGCGCTGCTCGCGTGGATCGCCCCACGCGGTATCGTGGCCGCGGCCGTGGCCGCCGTGTTCGGCCCGGCATTGCAGGCCCAGGGTTATTCCGGGGCGTCCTTGCTGTTGCCGCTGGTGTTCGCGCTGATCATGGTCACGGTGCTGGCGCACGGACTCAGCATCGGCTGGGTCAGCCGGCGCCTCGATCTCAGCGCGCAGACGGGCAACGGCGTGCTCATCGTCGGCGCCTCGCCCTGGACCATCGGGCTGGCCCAGGCGCTAAAGGAAAAGGAGGTCCCGGTGATGATCGTCGACAGCGTCTGGCACCGGCTGCGCCCCGCGCGGCTGGCGGGGGTGAAGGTGTTTTACGGGGAAATCCTGTCCGAGGCCTCCGAGCAGCAGCTGGAGTTCAGCGACTACGGTTATCTGTTCGCCGCCACGGACAATGACGCCTACAACGCGCTGGTGTGCAGTCACTTCGCCGCCGAGATGGGACGCAATCACGTCTTCCAGCTGCCGGATACCTCGGTCGAGGAACCCGACCCCAAGCGTCTGCCGCGCACGGTACGCGGACTGATCATGCCCGGCGAACGCGCGTGGTTCGAGGAATTGATGTCCAATTGGTATCGCGGCTGGACCTTCCAGAAAACCCTGCTGACCGAGGAATTCACTTTTGAAAATTTCCAGACCGCGTCACCCGAGGGCAGCCTGCCCGTGGCGGCGGTGAAAGCGGATGGGGGGGTCCAGCTCAACTCGCCGGAACAACCGCTCAAGCCCAAACCGGGCGACACGGTGGTCTGGTTCGGCCCGAAACAGGAAAAGCCCCGGGCCGTGAAAGCCGATGACGACAAGGACCGGAATCCGGCTGCCGCCAGCGAGTGAGTTAACGATTTCCCCGCTATGACGAATAAGCCCCTGGAGACAGAGCATGGCCGATGATCCGGACAAAGCCGCGCGCACCATCGACACCTCGGGCCAGTGTTGCCCGGTGCCCATGATTGAGACCAATCGCGCCATCAAAACCCTGAAGCCGGGCGAGGTATTGGAGGTGATCGCTACCGACATCGGCTCGAAGATGGACATCCCCGCCTGGTGCGGACGCACCGGGCATGAGCTTCTGCGCATCGAGGAGGATGGCAACACGTTCCGTTATTACGTCCGCAAGCACGTATAATTCCCGGTTAACGTCCACTCCGCGCTTCGGCAACCGAACATTAACGCAAAGTTCGCAGATGAAATTGATTTCAGTCAACCTGGGCCTGCCACGTGAAATTACCCATCAGGGTCGCACGGTCAGCACCGGCATTTTCAAGCGAGCGGTGGCGGGACCGGTGTTTCTGCGCCATACCAACCTGGATGGCGACCGCCAGGCCGACCTGCGGGTGCACGGCGGGGCGGACAAGGCGGCGTATCTCTATCCCTTCGAGCACTATGCCTTCTGGGCCGCCGAAACCGGTCGCGGCGATTTTACCCACGGGCAGTTCGGGGAGAATTTCACCACCTCCGGGCTGCTCGAGGACGACGTGCATATCGGCGATGTATTGCGCATCGGCGAGGCGCGCGTGCAGGTCAGCCAGCCGCGCACGCCCTGTTTCAAGCTGGGCATCCGCATGGGCGACGACGGTTTTCCCGCCCGTTTCGCCGCGGCGAATCGTACCGGTTTTTATCTGCGCGTGATCGAGGAAGGCGCGGTCGCGGCGGGCGACGCGATCGAGCGGGTCGAGCGCGCGGCGGATTCCCTGAGCGTGCGCGATCTATTTCGCCTGCGGCATGTCGGCGGTACGCGTGAGGATTATGCGCGTGCGGCGCGGCTTCCCGGGCTGGCCTCGAGTTGGCGGATCGCATTCGAGAAGCGCCTGGCGGAGATATAACTGTAGGGCGCAATAAGCGTAGCGCATTGCGCCGAATGAGTTCACATTCGGCGCAATGCGGCTGTCGCCTAATGCGCCCTACGGGCTGCGCTTCTCGCCCGCGCGGGCACTCGCCAACTCGTCGGCCCCACAACGCGGCTCGACTCGAACAGGGGCCCCCCCCGCACGGGCTGCGATGCTCGGCGGCTACGGGGGTTAAAAACCCCTCCATTTGGGGTCTGAGATAAGTTACTGGTCAGGGTTCGGTTAGCGATGACGTGAAAAAGAAAAAACCAACGACCAAGCTCACCTGCCGCTATGAAGCGCAGCGGAATAGTGGTCGGGTGCGGCGACTTGTCAGGCATTTTTTAGCCTCAGCACCATCAATTTACTATGAAGTTCTCTTTTGGGTCGCCCTTTAGCTAATACAAGTTCGACTTCTTTCATGACCTCAGGCGGCCCATTGTCTTGGGCCCATTCTGGCAGGTCATCGTAAGTTTCAAACGTTTCATCTGTGAATCCGAGCTTCTGGTATGTTGTCCATGGAAGCCCTCCTGCCAACACAGAGAACGAAAAAAGACCATCAGGAGTTCCGGGGGCGATCACAGCTTCATAGTCATGCTCTTTGGCCCAGCGAACAGATGCCTGAGCCAAGGCTGTTCCAATGCCTCGACCAAAATACCGTGAATCTGGCTCGTCAGAATGAGCAAAACTCTCGATAGACCGACCAACGTGAAAACAGGCATGGCACCAAACCGGACCAGAGATACTTAGGCAGCCATTAAGTACACCATCTACATAGGAAGGCCGGCTCCATGCTGGCCAGAGATCGGCGGAACCATGGGGAAGGATCAAACGGTAGCAATGCAACTGGGCGATGCATTTGTCACCGTCCCACGCGCCGATGCCGATAATCTCTTGTGTCTTAAACAGCATCTCGACCCGGTAGCCGTCTGGTAGGCAGCGAATTAATACCTTGCCGAGGTCTTCCCGTCGGATGGGGGATACCTCGATTGAACTTCCATTTGGTGACGTGGGGGTGATGATTTTCATGACTGATGACTAACGCTTCGCATCGCCGGCAGCAAAAAGCAGAGTGACGAGGAACGAGGAGCGCCGCTTTTTTCTGCCCGAGTGCATGCGATCGTCGCGGGGTGTATCCTGCGCAGCAACAGTTTCATTTGCGCTCGGTTTGGCGCGCAATGCGCGCCCTGCCTTTTCTAGAAAGGTAAAGCCATGCCTGGCCGAACTGAAAGCATCAGTTCGCGGAAACGCTTTTGAATCCGTTCCAGCGCCTCTTTGTTATCCCCCTCGAACCGGAACACCAGCACCGGCGTCGTGTTGGAGGCGCGCACCAGGCCGAAGCCGTCGGTGAAGTCGGCGCGCAGGCCGTCGATCGTGGTGACCCGGGCGTCGGGGAAACTGGCGCGCTGCACCAGTTCCTTGATGACGGTGAAATGCTCGCCTTCGGCGAACTTGAGGTTCAATTCCGGCGTGTTGATGGTATTGGGCAGCGCGGCGAAGATTTCCCGGGTCGGGCGCGCATCGCGTGACAGCAGCTCGAGCAGGCGCGCGGCGGTATAAAGACCGTCGTCGAAACCGTACCAGCGTTCCTTGAAGAAGATATGCCCGCTCATCTCGCCCGCGAGCAGCGCGCCGGTTTCCCTGAGCTTGGCCTTGATGAGCGAGTGTCCCGTCTTCCACATCGTGGCCTTGCCGCCGGCCTTGCGGATTTCGGCGTCGAGCGTGCGCGAACATTTGACGTCGTAGATGATCTCGCCGCCCGGATGGCGCGACAACACGTCGCGCGCGTACAGGATCATCTGGCGGTCGGCCCAGATCACGTTGCCGTCCGGCGCGATCACGCCGAGGCGGTCGCCGTCGCCGTCGAAAGCGAGGCCCACGTCATAGCCGCCCTTGCCGATCTCGGCGATCAGATCCTGCAGATTTTCCGGCTTGCTCGGATCGGGATGGTGGTTGGGAAAATTACCGTCAACCTGGCAGAAGAGCTCGGTGACCTGGCAACCGAGGCGTTTCAATAATTGCGGAGCCAGCTCGCCGGCCACGCCGTTGCCGCAATCGACCGCCACGCGCATCGGGCGCGAGAGCTTTACGTCGCTGGTGATGCGATCCATGTAGGCCTGGCGTACGTCGGTCTGCGAGACCGTCCCCTGGCCGGTCACGAGGTCGTTTTTCACGATCCGCTCGCGCAATTTCTGGATCGCCTCGCCCGAAAGGGTGGTTCCGTCGATGACCATTTTCAGGCCGTTGTAATCGGGCGGATTGTGGCTGCCGGTGACGGCCACGCCCGAACCGGCGCCGAGGTGCTGAATGGCGAAATACACCACGGGGGTGGGCACCATGCCGACATCCACCACGTCGCAGCCGCTGCGGGCGATTCCGCGCGCGAGTGCCGCGGCCAGTCCCGGTCCGGAAAGGCGCCCATCGCGCCCGATGACGAACTTGTTCTGGTTGCGCGCGCGTGCCTCGCTGCCCAGGGCCTGGCCGATGCGTTCGACGATCCCGGCCGTGAGCGTTTTGTCCACGATGCCGCGGATGTCGTAGGCCTTGAAGATTTCCGGGGGAAGGGCGGGTGCCGCCGCGACGGCAGCGGAGTCTGTTTTCGGCATGGTGGTGGGCCGGATGTTTGCAGATGGAAACTTGCCGGACAGTTTACCGTATCCCGGCGTCTCAGGCGAGACTGCCCGGAGACGGCCGGTCAGCTGACGATAATCTGTTTTTTCGCCAGCTGACCGGTGGCGGGATCGTAGATCCTGGTGGCATTCCGGCCGCCTTCCTTCGCCTGCAGCAGCGCCTGGTCGGCGCGCCACAGCACGTCGTCCGGCTTGGTGTCCTTGTCGTGCATGGCGCTCAGCCCGCCGGTCCAACGGAGCTGATGCATCACGCCCTTGGTCAGGGGGATCTCGCGCGGTAACTGCTTGCGCAAGCGCTCAACCAGGGTGGTGGCTTTGGCCAGGGGTGCGTAGGAGTAGATGATGCAGAACTCATCGCCGCCCAGCCGCGCGAGCACGTCGGTCTGACGCACCACCTTGCGCAACGCGTTGGCGAAGCCGACGATGAGCGCGTCGCCCGCGTCATGTCCGTGTTTGTCGTTCACGGCCTTGAAATGGTCCATGTCGATGATCAGCACGGATGAAGGGCCGTTGGCCTTGGAGGCCTCGAACAGCTCCTTGAGGCGCATCTCGAAGTGGCGGCGGTTGCCGAGCTGCGAGAGGTGGTCCATCAATCCCATGCCCTTGAGCTTCTCCTTTTCCTCCACGAGCTTTTGTCCGCGGTCGCGAAGGTAGTTGAAAATTTCCGAAAACTCGCGCAGCCTCATCGGGTAGTCCACGCGCACGCTGCCTTCGCGCAGGTCGCGGAACATGCGGATGAGGGAACGGATGTCATGGCGTATGGCATTGACGGTCTGGCGGTAGAGGCGGAACAGTGCGATGACGATCGTCAGGGCGGCGAGCGCGATGATGGCAAAATAATCGATTCGGGTCCCGGACAGCAGCACGGGCGGCGTTTCCATGGGTTCGTAGACGAGCGTCCAGCGGCTGCCACCCAACGCGCTCGTCACGGTCGCCACCTCGCCATCCCGGGCCGTCCCCGCCGTCAATACCGTTTGCGCCGCACCCCCGGCCACAGGTTGTTGCAGCTCCATGTACCCGCCCGGCGGCAGCGACTGTTCGATCACGGCCTGCAACGGTGCCAGGGCATAGCTCGCCAGCAGATAGCCGACGGGCTTCCGGTTCGCATCCCGTGCCGGTGTCGCGAGGTCGTAGTGCACCGCGGATGTGCCGAGCGCCTGGAATTCCGGGGAGAGGGGCGCGCCTGCCGCCGCCGCGCGGCGGGCGAAATCCAGATCGGCGGGGTCCATGGAACCGGCGGGGGTGAGGGCGCCGGCATTGTTGCGCGACAGGAGATAAACGGCGACGGCGCCGGGAAGCATCGATTTGATCTGGGTTCCAGCCTTGTCGCGTGCCGTCGCCGACCCGCGCTGCAGCAATGCGACGACGTCGGGCTGACGCGCGATTTTTTCCAGCGATTGGCGCTGCTGCAAGAGCAGCTCGTTGATCCGGGTTGCCGCTTCACCCGCGGTCCGCGTCACGTTTTCCTCATACGACGCGAGCTGCAGGTCGCGCACGACCAGATATCCGGCATAGCCCGCGGCGCCCAGGCATAGCACCAGGATCAGAAAGACCTTCAGATGCAGGCGTGTCAGCGATGAAGCCATGGTGCGCGATGCACTCCTCGAATCGACGGATTCAATCCGTCAGCAAAAACGCTCTGTCTTACTTATAATAGAGAATGGCGCCATGGGTTGTTGGAAACACGATTTAATTCCGACTCATGGCGGCAAATCGCGGATGCGCGCGCCGGGAAAACCGGCTATTTGCGGCCGGAGTGGCCGAATCCGCCGGCGCCGCGCGCACTCTCCGCGAACTCCTCCACGACGCTGAATTCCGCCTGGACCACCGGGACGAACACCATTTGCGCGATGCGGTCGCCCGGTTCGATCGTGAAGGTTTCGCGGCCGCGGTTCCACACCGAGATGAAGATCTGGCCCTGGTAATCCGAGTCGATCAGGCCGACGAGGTTGCCGAGCACGATGCCGTGCTTGTGTCCCAGCCCCGAGCGCGGCAGCAGTACCGCCGCGAGGCCGGTATTATCGATGTGAATGGCGATACCGGAGGGAATCAGGTGCGTCTCGCCCGGCGCGACGTGCAGGTGCTCGTCCAGGCAGGCGTACAGGTCGATGCCCGCGGAGCCGTGCGTGGCGTGACGCGGCAGCGGGAATTCAGCGCCGATGCGTTTGTCGAGGATCTTGAGTTCTACTTTTTCCGGCATTTTGGGCTCCATCATCGGTGCTTGTTGACGCACCGCCGGGTTCTCAGCGGCGCAGTTGACGCACGCCGGCGTCGTGCCGGGCATGGTATTTCACGGCGATGTGCCGGATCAGCGCGCGCGCAAGTTGCGTTTTCGACTGGGTCGGCAACGGGGTGACGCCCTCGCGTTCGATCAGCAGCAGGCTGTTTTCCTCCGATTCGAATCCGAGGTCCGCGCCGACGCGGTTGGCGGCGATGAGATCGAGGTTTTTGCCTTCCAGTTTGCGGCGCGCGTGCCGTTCGACGTCATCCGTCTCGGCCGCGAACCCGACCGTGAACGGGGCGGGTTTGAGCGCCGCCACGCTCGCCAGGATGTCCGGGTTGCGCACCAGGTCGAGGGTGAGCTTCTCCGCGTCTTTTTTGATTTTCCTGTCCGCGACGCGCGCCGGACGGTAATCGGCGACGGCGGCCACGGCGATGAAGATGTCCGCCGCTCCCACGCGCGCGTGCACGGCGTCGTGCATTTCCTGCGCGCTGGTGACGCGAAGCGTCTGCACCCGCTCCGGGTCCGCGAGCGTCGTCGGCCCCGAAACCAGAATGACTTTGGCGCCGGCTTCCGCCGCGGCCTGCGCGACGGCATAACCCATCCGGCCGGAGCTGCGGTTGGTCAGGCCGCGCACCGGATCGATGGCTTCCCAGGTCGGGCCGGCGGTGACCACCACGGTGAGCCCGTCGAGCCCGCCCGTGGCGAACAGTTCCGAGACCCGCGTGACGAGTTCGACGGGTTCCAGCATGCGGCCGGGCCCGGTTTCCCCGCAGGCCTGCGACCCTTCGGCCGGTCCGAAGATCCTCACGCCGTTTTTCGCGATCGCCGCGAGATTCGCCTGGGTGGCGGCATTGCTCCACATCTGCCGGTTCATCGCCGGCGCCACCGCGACCGGCGCTTCCGTCGCGAGGCACACGGTGCTCAGGAGGTCGTCGGCGCGGCCTTGGGCCAGGCGCGCCAGGAAATTCGCGCTCGCCGGCGCCACCAGCACCGCGTCGGCCCAGCGCGCGAGCTCGATGTGGCCCATGCCGGACGCTTCGGCACCTGCCCCGGCATGCGTTAGGCCGGGGTCGGTGTCGAGCAGATGCCGGTATACCGGATGGCCGCTCACCGCCTGAAGTGTTAAAGGCGTAATGAACTCGGTCGCCGACGACGTCATGACCACGCGCACCTCGGCGCCCGCGTCGCGCAAACGGCGCACGGTGTCGGCGCTTTTATACGCAGCGATGCCGCCGGTGACACCCAGCAGTATGCGCTTATTGGTCAATGTGCCCATGTGGTAAAGTGTACTTGCCCGGGATAGGGATAGACAAATATTTAAGAACATGTAACAAAAAAGACATAGCCACAGAGATCACAGAGGGCGCAAAGGTTAAAAAAAATCCAGGTTTCTCGGTGATCTCTGTGTATTCTGTGGCCATTTTTTATTTAGTTTGAAACTCTTTTAAGGGTCAACCAAGGATCAGCCGATGGCGATCAACCAGTGGCCGGAGCACGAGCGTCCGCGCGAAAAGCTGCTACAACGGGGTCCGGCGGCCCTGTCGGATGCCGAGCTGCTGGCCATTTTTATCCGCACGGGCGTTCCCGGCAAAACCGCCGTGGACCTGGCGCGCGACCTGCTCGGCCGTTTCGGCGGGCTGCGCGAACTGCTGGCGGCGGCGCCCGAAGAGTTGTGCGAAGTGCGGGGTCTGGGCGAAGCCAAGTACGTGCAGCTGCAGGCGAGCCTGGAGGTCGGGCGCCGTTTCCTGGCGGAGAAGCTCAAGCGCGAGGTGCTGCTGGGCTCCACACGCGACACGAAGGATTATCTTCAGGCGCAGCTGCGCGACCGCAAGAACGAGGTGTTCTGCGTGCTGTTTCTCGACAACCGTCACCGGGTGCTCGTTTTCGAGGAACTGTTCCAGGGCACGCTGAACGGCACCGCGGTGTACCCGCGGGAGGTGGTCAAGCGCGCCCTCCGGCTCAACGCCGCCGCCGTGATCCTGGTGCACAACCATCCCTCCGGCGTGGCCGAGCCCAGCCGGGCGGATGAGCTCCTGACCACCCGCCTGAAGGAGGCACTGACGCTCGTGGATATCCGCCTGCTGGATCACCTGGTGGTCGGGGACGGTGAAATGGTCTCGTTCAGCGAACGCGGGCTGATTTAGCCGCGGGGCGGTGTGCCTCGCCAGCATCCGCCGGATCGGCTAAATCAGCAGGCCTTGGGGCCCCCTACCATGTGGGCGCTGTTTCTGATATAAAAGCCGTCCTTTGCAAGCCCCTCCGGGGCGCCAGTTAGGGAGATTTGCGATGTCCAGAGTATGTCAGGTGACGGGTAAACGCGTGCGTTCGGGCAATAACGTGTCCCATGCGAACAACAGGACCCGCCGCCGTTTCCTGCCCAATTTGCAAAACCGCCGGCTGTGGGTGGAGAGCGAGAAGCGTTGGGTGAGCCTGCGGCTGTCGAGCCAGGGCCTGCGCACCATCGACAAGAATGGCATAGATGCCGTGCTGGCCGAGATGCGCGCGCGCGGCGAAAAGGTCTGAGGGGTCCGTCATGGCCAAAGCAATACGTGAAAAGATCAAACTGGTGTCCAGCGCCGGCACCGGGCATTTCTACACCACGACCAAAAACAAGCGTACCACCCCGGACAAGCTCGAGTTCAAGAAATACGATCCCGTGGTGCGCAAGCATGTCGCCTACAAGGAATCCAAGATCAAGTAAGTTGACCGATTCCATCATACAAAAAAGCCCGGCGAAGCCGGGCTTTTTTGTTTTCCGTCTTTGTTTTCCGTCCCCGCTGCGATGCCGAACGCCGGTCGCGCGGCGGACATCGTCCGCCCGGCTATGTACAAATCCCCCTTTTTCTGACATATATATTATTATGAGTGGGTAAGATACGAAGGTTCATGTCGTGTATGCACTGAATCAGCAAGTCTTGAGAACCGACGCCTCCGGGATGCCGCTTGAATGGATCGATTTCAAGGAGGCCGTGAGGGTCTATCACCTCGGGCAGGTCGCCTACACCTGCGGCGTGCCGCTATATCAGATCCGCGGCGGGCACAACGCCATTACCGGCCTGCGTTCCATTCTCGAAATCAATTCCATCATCGCCACCCATGGGGACAGCCACGCGGTGCTGAAGGCGCGGGCGCATTACGTTCCGCCGCTCAACAACCAGACGCTGTTCGCCCGCGACGCCCATCTGTGCATGTACTGCGGCACGCAGTTTTCCGCCCGCGGCCTGTCCCGCGACCACATCAAGCCGCTGAGCGCGGGTGGCACGGATACCTGGAACAACGTCGTGACCGCCTGCAAACGCTGCAACAACCACAAGGCGGGCAGGACGCCGGAGCAGGCCGGTCTGGAACTGCTCGCGGTGCCGTTCATGCCGACGCACGCCGAATATATTTTTCTGCAGGGCAAACGGATTCTCGCCGACCAGATGGAGTTTTTGCTGGCGCACTTTCCGCGTCACAGCCCCTTGCACAAACGCCTGGCCAAACTGGCCTGAGGAAAGCCTTCGCTCAAAAAAAAGCCCGCGTCACGCGGGCTTTTTTGTTGATGGCAGGTTGACCGTCAGGCAGTGACCGGCACCAGCGTATAAGTGCGGATTTTCAGTGAAAAATTACGCAGCGCTTCGATCCCGGTAGCCTCGGCCTCGCGGCACCACTCCTGCAGCGCCAGGATCAGGTGCTCCTGGGTCGTCGCGCGCCGGTTCCAGATGTCCACCAGCTTCTGTTTCATGGCGTATACGGTCTTGAGGCTGTCGTTGATCTCCAGCGCCCGCTGCAGCAAGCGGTGCTTGGTCTCGTCGAGTTGCGCCGCTTCGCGCACCATCAGCCGGCGGGCGCGCTTGAGCAGCGTCCAGGATTCACGGTCGCTGCGGTCGGCCTTTTTCAGTTCTTCACGATGTACGTGCTTCATTACCTCGCGCGCGAACTGCGCCATGACCTGAAAACGCCCGGTGATCACGGCCTTCACGGTTTCCACGTCGATGTTCTGTTTGGCCGTGTTGCAGGTCAGCTCCGGCGGGATTTTCTTCACCCGCGCCAGCCCGATGAACTCCATCGTGCGGATGTACATCCAGCCGATGTCGAACTCCCACCATTTGGACGACAGTTTCGCGGAGCTGCCGAAGGTGTGATGGTTGTTGTGCAGCTCTTCGCCGCCGATCAGGATGCCCCACGGGACGATATTGGTGGAGGCGTCGGCGACCTCGAAATTGCGATAGCCCCAGTAATGGCCGATGCCGTTGATGACGCCGGCCGCGAACAACGGTATCCATATCATCTGTACCGCCCAGATGGTCAGACCGATCGGGCCGAACAACAGAAGATCGATCAGCAGCATCAGCACGATGCCCTTGCCGTTGTGCGGGGCGTAAATCCTGCGCTCCAGCCAGTCGTCGGGCGTGCCGTGACCGTACTTCTCCATCGTCTCGCGATTTTTCGCCTCCTGGCGATACAGATCGGCGCCGTCGAGCAGCACTTTCCGGATGCCCTTGACCTGCGGGCTGTGCGGATCGTCGGGCGTTTCCACCTTGGCGTGGTGTTTGCGATGGATGGCCGCCCACTCTTTCGTGATCATGCCGGTCGTCAGCCATAGCCAGAAACGGAAGAAGTGACTGACGATGGGATGAAGATCGAGTGCGCGGTGCGCCTGGTGGCGGTGCAGATAGATGGTGACGCCGGCGATGGTGATGTGGGTCAGAGCGAGTGCGACGATGATGTATCCCCACCATGGGAGAGAAACTAATCCTTCAAGCATGTATAAAACCCCGTTTCCTAATGGTCATGTATTGTGCAAGTATACCAGATAGGCCCCTTTCCGGCGCGGTCTGACGCAAAACGCGCAAATACGGCTTGAATACAGAAGATATGCCAGCACCGAAGACACCTTCGCTTACCACGAGCATCGTCATCGAGCTCAGGGACCGTCCGGATGTGCCGATCGTTCTGATCCGGCGCAAGTACCCGCCGTACGGCTGGGCGCTGCCCGGCGGCTTCGTGGACGTCGGTGAAACGCTGGAGCATTCCGCCGTGCGCGAGGCGGAAGAGGAAACGTCGTTGCGCGTGACGCTCAAGGTTCTGCTCGGATGCTATTCCGATCCCGCCCGCGACCCGCGCGGACACACGGCCACGGTCATTTATGTCGCCGAGGCGGAGGGCGAACCGCGCGCGCAGGACGATGCCGCGGGCGTGGCCGTATTCAGTCCGGAGGCCTTGCCTTCGTCGCTCGCTTTTGACCACGCGCGGATCCTGCGCGACTACCTGGTCTGGCGGGAGCAGGGGAAGCTGCCTCCCCCCGAAACTCCTTGATGTACACGTCCCGCTGCGGAAAGGGAAAGCTGATGCCCGCGGCATGGAAGTCCTTCCAGATCATCTTGTAAAGCTCCGTGCGGATGATGCCCCGGCTGTCGGCGTCGTCGATCCAGACGCGCAATTCGAGATTGACGCCGTTATCGCCGAATCCCAGCAGGAAGCTCTGCGGCGGCGGGTCCTTCTGGACCCGCGCATATTCACGCGCGAGACGGTCGAGCCGTTCCAGCGCCTGCTCGGGATCGTCGTTGTAGCTGATCTGCACCGGCAGCCGCAGCCGGATCTTGTGGTCCCCCGCGTAGGACCAGTTGGTGATGTCGGACGTCAGCAGGTTTTCGTTGGGCACGAGGATGTCGAGCCCGTCGCGCGTGTGGATGACGATGTGCCGCGTGTGCAGCGACCTCACCGTCCCGTAAGTATCGCCGATGCTGATGACGTCGCCCGGGCGGATGGAACCTTCGAAAACAAGGATGAATCCGCTGATAAGATTGCTCATGATGCGCTGAAGTCCCAGCCCCAGCCCCACGCCGAGCGCGCCGCCGAACACCGCAAAGGCGGTGAGGTCGATACCGGCCGCCATCATGGCGGCGAGCACGGCGAGCGTGAGCAGCGTGAACTTGACGAGCTTCGACAGCACGATTTTCATGCTGTCCTCGAGCACCCGGCTTCGCGTTATCCGGCTGCGGATGGCGTTCGCCAGCCACAGGGCGATCAACAGCATGGCCGCGATGGACAGGACGAAACTCACGACGTTGAGCAACGACACGCGCACCTTGCCGAACACGAACGCGTAATCGTCGAGCATCTGCTGGATCCAGGGCAGCCAGCCGAGGATGTGCAGCGCGACCAGCGTCCAGATCGTCACCGTCAGCACGCCCTCCCAGGCCTTGAGCGGTCCCCCGGGACTGAAGCTGTGGCGCAGCACGAACACGCCCATGCGGATGA
>Ga0315550_1001535_pt1 | contig 14149 bp, 9 predicted proteins | sample SalMarSW160190MG_2_FD_203100 | JGI IMG/M metagenome (GOLD analysis project Ga0315550, IMG submission 203100) | Salt marsh sediment microbial communities from the Plum Island Ecosystem LTER, Massachusetts, United States - Salt Marsh Sediment SW1601-90 ... | reverse complement strand
ATTAGTTGTAACATCTCACAATGATGTAGCTTTCATCCACCAGCTTCATACTGAATGCTGACGGCCGACTGCCCCTATATCGGTATTTGACGCCTCTTCCCTCAAGTGAATACAATCCCCGGCCATTGCCTTCTTCAGAGAGCCATTCCTCTCTTTCACTATCAACGCTCCGGTGGTATCAATGTCAATTGCCCGCCCTACTATCACCTCGCCCTGCGCTACTATCCTTACATCCTTATTTAATGTCACAGAGAGTTTTTTCCACTCTTGGAGCAAATTTGCTTTCATTAACAGGGGCTGCTGTCGTTCTATTTCCATTAACAACGCCCTTAGAAATTCCTTCCTGGAGATTTCCCTTCCTAACACATCCTTTAAGGAGGTCACCGTTTTTTCAAACTGGGGAATAGAGGTATTGGCGTTTATACCTATGCCGACGTTCACGAAGTTTACAACATCCATTTCAGCATCTATTTCAGCCAGTATGCCACACACCTTCCTGCCCTCAATCAAGACATCATTGGGCCATTTTAATTCGGCCTTCAACCCAAAGAGCTTTCTAATCGTAGTTGCCACAGCAACAGAGGCCATCAAGTTTATCCTGGAAGCATATGCAGGACTTATCCTGGGGCGTAAAACGAGAGTGAAGTAAATCCCGCCTTCTGGCGAGAGCCATTCCCGGCTCAATCTTCCCCGCCCGCGGGTCTGGGCTTCGGCAATCACAATTGTCCCCTCCCCTGCTCCCTTTTTAGCTAACTCTCTTGCCACATCCATGGTCGAGCCAATCTCTGGGAAGTAATGAATTCTTTGTTCTAAACCAGGAAATTCGTAAGGAAGCAGTAAATCCGGAGAGGAGACCAGCCTGTATCCAATGGGCAACGCCTCTATTACATAGCCGTCCTCTTTTAAGCTGCGAATATGCTTCCAGATAGAAACCCGGGAGATGCCAAGCTGATTAGAAAGTTTCTCGCCAGAGAGAGAACCGCCACACTCTCGAAGAGCTTTCAATATTTGCCTCTTCGTTTCGTTAACCTTCATTTTCTAAATGTTAACGACTACGATAGTTTTTGTCAATTTCCCGGTTGTTTGATTATTTCTAGTACTTTGCATATCATTACCCTTTATCTCAATACCAAAATGAAATACAGGAGATATACAGTACTCGCCATTACAACAAGCTTGCTTGAACAGGCAGCCTTGGTGACAGTCGTGCTCTGGCTGCTGCCAAGGGCTGCGATAAATATCCCCCTCTGGGGTCTCATCCTTATGATGATTGCTCTCGGGGTATATAATTATACAAATTACCGGCTTGGCAGGAAGGCGCTGGTTAAGAAGCCGGTGATTTCACCGGATATTGGTAGTCGAGGTCGAACAACAACTCCCGTTTCCCCTAAAGGTTATGTTCGGGTTAACGGTGAACTGTGGCAAGCTTCATCTAGTTCAACTATAGATGTCGGAGAGGAAATTATCATTGTAGGCAGAGAGGGGATGACGCTTCTTGTAAGCCCTATAGAAAAAGATGACCGCACCCGCAAAGCCGATGCATTTTCTGGTTAATAGAGTCTTCTTGCTGTAGACAAAGCTAAATAAAAGGGTTATTCTTTAGAGGCTGATGGAAATTACCTGGCTGGGACATTCCTGCTTTCTAATTAGAGGGAAAGAAAAAACCATCATAACAGACCCATGTCATCCTGACCTGGGCTACCGCCTGGGTGAACCTGAGGCGGACATAGTGACACTGAGCCATTTCCACCCCGGCCATAGTTATATCGAAGGCGTCGCCAATGAGCCTAAACAAATAAAAAGGCCCGGGGAATATGAAATAGGGGGAATATTCATCACAGGAGTCGCCACTTTCCACGATGATAAGAAGGGGGAATTGAAAGGAAAAAATACCATTTATGTTATCGAGATAGATGGAATAACTTTATGTCACCTAGGTGATTTGGGGCATCCTCTGGGGCCACAACTAGTAGAAGAAATAGGAGATATTGATATATTATTTTTGCCTACCGGGGAGGTATCTACTATACCTGTTGACACGGCTGTAGAAATAGTAAGGCAATTAGAGCCTCCTATTGTCATCCCCATGCACTATAAGACAGAGGCGTTCAATGGCGAGTCCAGTCCTGTAGACAAATTCCTGGATAAAATGAGAATTCGGGAGCTAGAAGCAAAGCCCAAGCTCTCGATTACTTCATCGTCCCTGCCCACCCCCACACAAACCATAGTCCTTAACTACTCTAAACCCTAAATCCAGAGAACTGAGTAGCTTTATATTATCAGCCTTGAAAGTTGATAGCACAAGCGGGTAGCCGTGGGTTGCCTCTACTTTTTGAGACTGCCAATGAAAGCATCAACATCCATAGCAGCCATGGTCATGGTTTGAAGCGTACCTCTTGACCCCAGAGCTACCGCCACCCTGGATATTGCTTCATTACTGGGAGCTTCTAATAGGGCAAGCATTTCTCCAAGAGCACTTTTTCCCTTTCCTTCATCTTGCTTTCTTCCTCGGCTGCTTCATGGTCGTAGCCCAGGAGGTGAAGTATCCCGTGGATGACCAGCAACGCCAGCTCTTTTTCGGTCGCGTGCCCTTGTTCTCTGGCTTGTTCTACCGCTTGAGGATAGGAGATGATTATCTCTCCCAGGCGAGTTACGCCATCAGGAGGTAGAGCGAAGGAATCATCGGCTTCCTCCTTCTGGGGAAGCATATAGAAGGCAAGCACATCCGTAGGCTCATCTACACCCCGGTAGTCCCGGTTAAGCTGTCTCACCACCTCGGAATCGGTGAAAACCAGGCTTACTTCGTAAGGAGGCACTACCCCTTCAGTCTTGAGGACAGTTTGCGTTATCTTCCTCACCCAGCCCTGGTTCACCACCCCCCGAAATTCCTCCTCGACGTGGATACCAATTTGTTCCTTCATGGCAAATCGTTCAGCCAAGTATCATAGCAGGCAAGTTAATCCGCTTCAATTAGGTCTTTATAGTAAAATAGCATAGATGACTGTAATACCTCTTAGAAAGCGGTGCCTCAGGGTTAAGCAAAAGTATCCCGAGGCTATCGTATTCTTCCGGTAGCATCCCGTTCGAACACTATCTCATTGCCCGAGTTAGAATCAAATTACCTAAAACTTCCAATTACATGCCAGGAAATTCGCTCGAAGCCTTCCCGAAAGATTCCTCAATGCCGCCTTATTACCACCACCCCTACTTGCCTCTCCACGAGAATGCCAGAACTCATCGCCAACTCCTCTTGTCATTTTGTCCAGGACCTCATAAAAATTATCTTGTGTCCAATCCTTACGACGACTTTTGAGCAACTTTGCGGCTTCTACAAAGAGTTCATGTAAAACTGATACGCCTGCAGTTTTCTGGATAACATGGTGCTGTGGCTCGTCAAAAGCCCTCGGACAAAGGTTCCTCCAAGCAGTCCAATATTGATCTAAAGCATCAACGAGTTCATCATACGCAAGAGTTTTAAGTATTGGATCTTTGAGGACAGGTTCCAAGGAGTTTGTGAACGCTCTTTGGCTAATGCCACTTCCCCTTTTACCCGGGAGCTTAATTCTATTTTCCCATGGAGACCCTGCTTTTCGGTTCAACCTATCTGCAATTTGAACAGACGCTTGAGTTCTCTCCAGCGTCTCTACTGCTCCTAATACCTCAAGTTCTTGCCTTTGTTCAGGTGCGAGTCTGGCAATAAATCTGTCTGAGAGGTCGGATCGAACTGTCTTTTGTGTACGGTTTATGACAACAAACTGTTTAGCTTCACAGAAACGCGGATTCGCTGCTTCCTTTTCTCCTAGCTTTACGGGGCATATGATGATAACCGGTAAAGCAAAGTCAGAGTGAATTCCGTCCTTCCTCATGGCCTCCCTTAGGCCTCCGATTCTGTGTTGACCGTCTACTTCATATAAGATCGAGCTATTGGGTATGCTTAAAATTCCATACTTTCCATCCTTGGATCTGAATTCAACAGATTCTCGGACGCTTAACAAGACTGCCGGGGGAGAAATGTTATCTGGATTTGCAATGTATTTAGCAAATAACCTAGCCCTGATCATATCCAGTCTCCTTTGGTAACCTTCACGGTTGCCTGGCGACCACGCATCAGCCTTTACTCTTTTTTCATCACAGAGTTGTTTAGCCAACATGTAAGCGGCGTAAAACTTTTTCCCATTTTGCTCTATTTCAAAAGCAGGTAGTTTCATTACTCACCTCCCTCTGTGGATTCTTATGGTTCTTTATTATTTCACCTAACCTCAGTATACCTCGGTATACCTTAGTATATAACAATTTCCCTTATATTGTTAATAGAAAAGATGCGGTTTTAACTCCCCTGCTAACTCAGCATTATAATCCTCGGGCTGTTTTTGTTGAACTCTCTCCCCCAATGTTTGCTCCCACTTTATATGTTGCTGAAGAGCTAGTAAAATAACATAAATGACTGTAACACCTCTTAGAAAGCAGTATCTCAGGGTTAAGCAGAAGTATCCCGAGGCTATAGTTTTCTTCCGCTTAGGCGACTTCTATGAGACCTTCGATGAAGATGCCAAAGTCGCTTCGCGAGAGCTGGATGTCGTCCTGACTTCCCGGGAGATGGGCAAAGGGCAGAGGGTACCCATGGCAGGAATACCTCATCACGCTCTGGATAACTATCTGGCTAAGCTCATCAACCGCGGTCATAAAGTGGCTATCTGCGAGCAGCTTACTCCTCCAGGCAAGGGACTGGTGGAGAGGGACGTCATTCGGGTGGTGACGCCGGGGACGGTGGTCGAGCCCAATCTGCTCGAAAGTAAGAGCAACAACTATTTAGCCAGCCTGGTGATTGAAGGCGAGGAAGCGGGAATCGCCTATGTTGATATAACCACGAGCGAGTTCGCCACCACTCAGCTTCCTGCTGAAAGAGTCATGCCTGAATTGGAGCGACTTCAGCCCAGCGAAATTCTTATTCCCGAAGGTGCCGCCGATTATGCTCAACTGCCGTTCACCATAAGCCGACATGACGACTACTGGTCTGATTTAGAGGTCGCCCAGGAAGCTTTGCAGGAACATTTCGCCGTAGCTAGCCTGGAAGGCTATGGCTGTGCCCGCTTGCCTTTGGCTATAAGAGCCGCAGGAGCATTGATACATTATGTCAAGGAAACGCAGAAGGAAACTCTGCCCCAGCTAAGCAAACTTGCTACCTACTCTACAGATTCCTTTATGACCCTCGATGGCCAGACCATCCGCAATCTGGAACTCTTTCAGGGCGGCAGGTGGGGAGAAACCGGACATTTCCTCCTCTCCATCATTGACCTGAGCAAGACAGCTATGGGTGGCAGGCTGCTCAAGAACTGGCTAGGACATCCCCTTCTGGACCTCGCTATATTGAACCGGCGGCAAGAGGCGGTTGCCTGGTTTCATCAAGATAGTCTGGCTCGCCAGAAAGTTATCTCTCTTTTATCGGATATTGCCGACCTGGAGAGGCTGGTTAACCGGGTTAGTAGTGGCAGAATCATGCCCCGAGAGTTGATAACGCTCCGCTCCAGTTTAGAGAAGGTGCCGAACTTGAAAGCGGCGATGGCAGACGGGGACGCCCCGATTGCATCGGGGCTAAGCGCCGAACTTAAGCCCTGCCCCGACATAGTGGACTTAATCGCCAGGGCTATTGCCGATGAGCCGGGAGATTTAGAGCAAGGTGGTGTAATAAGGGAAGGTTTCTCCCCTGAGCTGGATGAAATTCGACGCAATTCCCGGCAGGCTAAGCAATATCTTGCTGGTCTGGAGCAAAGGGAAAGGCAGCGTACAGGAATTAAGTCCCTGAAAGTAGGCTACAACCGGGTATTTGGCTATTATATCGAGATATCCAGGACTAACCTCAACCTGGTTCCTTCTGATTATATTCGTAAGCAAACTCTAGCGGAAGCGGAAAGGTTCTTCACCCCCGAACTTAAGGAGTATGAATCGCTGATTCTCAATGCTCAGGAGAAGATCGCTGACCTGGAAGCCGCCATTTTCCGGCAACTTTGCCAGCAGATAAGCGCTGTCGGGGGACAAATCTTGGCCACCGCCGGAGCCATTGCTCAAATTGACGCCCTCTCCAGCCTTGCTGAGGTGGCAGCACGTAATGGTTACGTCCGTCCAACGCTGACCAACGATGATGTCATTGACATCAAGGGAGGGCGCCACCCTATTGTGGAACAGAGCATAGGCAGCGATAATTTTGTTCCTAACGATGCTTATTTATGTAATAAGGATAATCAGCTTATCATACTTACAGGTCCCAACATGTCAGGAAAGTCTACCTACCTCAGGCAGGTAGTCTTAATCATCCTTTTAGCTCAGATAGGAGGCTTCGTCCCCGCCGATTCAGCGAATGTTGGGATTGTTGACCGCATCTTCACTCGCATTGGAGCGCAGGAGGACCTGGCTGCTGGTCAATCCACTTTTATGGTGGAGATGACCGAGGCGGCAAATATCCTGAATAATGCTACCCCTCGCTCCTTTATCATCCTGGATGAAATTGGGCGGGGCACTTCCACCTATGACGGGCTTTCCATTGCCTGGGCAGTAGTCGAGTTCATCCACAACCATCCTGAGCTTGGGACGAAGACTCTTTTTGCCACTCATTATCACGAATTGGTGGAACTGGCTGGTATCCTGCCCAGAGTGAAAAACTTCAATGTGGCGGTGGCGGAGGAAGGAGACAAAGTTATCTTTCTACATAAGATTGTCCCCGGGGGCACCGACAGGAGCTATGGCATCCACGTGGCTCAGCTAGCCGGCTTGCCCAAATCGGTAATCGTCCGAGCTCAGGAAGTCTTATCTGAACTTGAGAGCCACACCGCTAAAAAGGGCAAAGTCCCTCGCCACAAAGCATCGCTTCAGATTCCTCTTTTCCCGAAAGACTCCATATTAGCTGATGAAATTAGCCGGCTTGACATCGATTCCATGTCCCCTCTGGAAGCAATAACCAAGCTTTATGAGCTCAAGCGAATGGCTCAGGATAATAAGAAATCGCCGCCCTGAGATGAAAATCCGAAATCTTAAACAAGGTCAAAATTCAAAACCCAAATGTTCAAAACGGTTTTGGATTTTAAATTTGGTCATTTGAATTTGTTTAGGATTTAGTGCTTAGGATTTTAAAAGTTTATGCAGTTAAGTATAATTGAGCCAAGAGATTCGCAGGGTCGGCCTGATCTAGAAGTTACTATTAAAGGATAGTGGTGTGGGACTCTCCTCCCGTCTTCGTTTGGACGCGAGCCAGGAAATCAGAACATTCTTTTGCTATTCCCAGGGCATCCAGATGGTAGTGAGAGCGAAGAAAATCTTGCTTTCCATGGGTTACGAATTCGTCAGGAATGCCTAATCGCTTTACTTTAATATCTGAGGCTTCAGCTTTCTCCAGCAGTTCCAGCACCGCAGCGCCAAAGCCACCGCTAAGAACGTTCTCTTCTACTATGACCACCTTTTTGGTGTGGTTGGCTACATCCAGAATAAGCCCTGTATCCAAAGGCTTGGCGAACCGGCCATTAACCACCATGGCATCAATGCCCCCAAGAGCTAAATGTTCAGCAGCTTCCAGAGAAGGCATGACGGTAGAGCCGATACCTATTATGACTATATCTTCACCTTTCTTTATTATTTCAGCATTGCCTATAGGAAGTTGCTGAAGCTCGGTGGCCAGGGGAACGCCTGTTCCCCGACCCCGGGGATAACGAATTGCCATAGGATGCCCTGCGGTGAGGGCAGTATAGAGCAGGTCTTGAAGTTCATTCTCATCCTTAGGTGCGCAAACAATCATATTAGGCATCAAATTAAGATAGGATAAATCGAATATCCCTTGATGTGTTTTGCCATCCTCTCCGACAATGCCGCTGCGATCGAGAGCAAAAACGACAGGCAGATCAGGGAGACAAACATCGTGCAATACCTGGTCAAAGGCACGCTGCAAGAAAGTGGAATATATAGCTACAACAGGTATAAAGCCCTCGGTAGCCAGACCGGCGGCTAAGGTAACCGCATGCTGCTCAGAAATCCCTACATCATAGATGCGTTGAGGAAACTCCTTAACCAGAGAAGATAGGCTATTGCCTTCAACCATGGCAGCGCTTATCACTACCACCTTGGGATTGTCCCTGAGCAATCCCCCGACTGTTCGAGCAAATATCTGACTATAAGTAGGTACCGTGCCCGAGTTCTCGCTTTTAGGAGATAGACCGTGAAAGTAAGTGGGGTTATCCTCCGCTAATTTGTAACCCTTGCCCTTCGTAGTCAAGACATGAACGATGACTGGCTTGTAGTAATCCCTGGCTTGAGTTAGAGCAGCTTCCAATTCAGCAGTGTTATGACCATCTATCGGACCCAGGTAAGTAAAGCCAAGCTGCTCCCACATCATAGTGGGCATGACTACCGCCTTTAATCCTTCCTTGAGACGGCGCAACGCCCACTGCAGCCTCTTTCCTCCAGGCAAGAAAGCCAGCAACCGATTCGTTTGTTTCTTAGCCCGTATATAGCCACGGGTTGTTCGCACTACATTTAGCCGCTTGGCTATCGCTCCCACAGTGGCGGAAATGGACATGCCGTTGTCATTGAGCACCACGATAAGCCTTGTGCCCAAATGCCCGGCGTGATTCAGTGCTTCGTAAGTCATACCACAGGTAAGGCATCCATCGCCGATTACAGCTACCACATGTTGCTTACCGAGAGCAAGGTCGCGGGTCAGAGCCATGCCCAAAGCTGCTGAAATGGATGTGCCACCGTGTCCCGTAGTGAAAGCATCATGAAGACTTTCATCTCTATCAGGAAATCCTGAGAGTCCCTGGTATTGGCGAAGGGAGGGAAATTGCTCCCTTCTTCCTGTCAATAGCTTATGAACATAACTCTGGTGTCCCACATCCCAGATTATCTTGTCTTTCGGGCTATCAAATACACGGTGCAAGGCAACAGTAAGCTCCACCGTCCCCAGATTGGATGCTAGATGTCCTCCGTTTTCACTAACTCTGCTTACCAATAACTCTCTGAGTTCGGAGCAAAGTTCACCTAGTTCATCTCGGTTTAGCTCCTTAACATCACTGGGGTCATTTATTTTGTCCAGTATCTTAGACACCTCACACTCCCACTTTAGATTATAGCAAATTTTAATCCTATGTGTACTTTGGCCTCCAAGATTGAGAATTGTCAGGGATTGCCACGTCCCGACAAGTCGGGCCTCGCAATGACAAAGGGAAGAAGGCCTCAGAATGACACCTCGAATGCACATCCATCTTCTTCATAGCCTGGCTTTACTTCCTTCTAAAGTTTTAATCAGGCCAAATCACAATAGTTTTTGGTTAGATATTAGAAGATTTAAACCCTTGACATCCCTTTAAACAAGTGTTATTCTTCTATCAATATATCAATTACGATTTACTAAGACACGAATGAAGCTATTGCTAAGTAAGGCTTGGTATGGCTAGTATATGGAATACAAGGGAGCAACTAACCACCTTTCTCTCTACTTACTTCCTTTCTTTTCAATATAGGCGGCGGGAGTAGCTCAAACTCCCGCCGTCACCTCTCCAGGTATTCTCGGTGGACAGCTCATATACCTTCATCACTCTCATTAACCCCCCTTAAGGTAAGGGGAGATTAAGGGGGGTTATGAACTCCGAGGTGTGCATCCGGATAAGTCTGGGCTTCCTTCAGGAACGATAGAGCCGACCGCACCTGATATTGAGCGGTACGATCGGCTCTTAGCCATAGCAGGTGTGATGTTCTTGGAGCTAGTGTCTCACACACCTGCTACCATATGCCTCCCTAATTCCGCCACATATTCCCTGTAGCTTCAACAACCCCAACAATGGGGTCAACCAGGAGCTCCCTGACCATAGTTCTCAAAAGCTCGTTTCCGGCTATGAACTCCGCTACAGGAGGACTAAGCTGGTAGTACAGAGCGACAAATTGAGAGCCCACGGTGCTTTCCAGCAGCACTGTATCCCGGAACTCTCGCAACACGTCGATCTGCTCAGCACTGGGAGTTCCGTAGGCTGCGGTAGCAATAAAACAACCTTCGGAGGGTGGGAGTGATGATTTGGCTATGGTGAAGTAAAGGGTATTACCCTCAATCACAGTGTCGCCATACTTAATCTGAGTTTTGAATTCATATACGGTACCGTCGTCAAGCCCGGTGAGCGACTTAGCAAAGGTGCCACTTTCTGATTTAGACACCCAATCAGTATAAACCCGAGACGTTTCCTTGCAGAGGTATTTCTTATAGGTAAAGCGTACGTACACTGGGCTAAAGTCACCCACAGTGTAGCTCATACTCAGAGTGGCTGAGTTGGTGGTGACTCCGGTGGCGGTTTGCGTGGTAACCGTCGGATACACTGGAGATGACAGCACCTCCACATTGGTGGTGACATCATCAGTGCAGCCACTGCTGTTGGTTACTGCCAAGGTATAGGTGCCCGCCATAGCCGTAGTGGCATTGGGGCGAGTGGGATCCTGAAGGCTGCTTGTCCAGCCGCCGGGCCCGGTCCAGTTGTAGCTAGCCATATCATCGGGCCCCCCAGTTAACTGTATGGTAGCTCCCTGAGAGACTGGCGAGTTGCTTGAAGCTGTGGCTGTGGGCGCAGCTGGAATATGGACACACACTCCACCCTGACACTCATCAATGGTGCAGAGGTCGCCATCATCGGGACATGGTGTACCATCGGCTTTGTTTCTGTTGCTGCCGGTATCCACCCACTGGGTGCCGGTTATATTATAGGTGCAGCCAATGGCTTCATCGCAGTAGTAGTCCCTGTACTCCTGCTCCTTCTGTTCCTTCTCGGTACAGGGTGTGTCCTCCACCCACTGGGTGTTGCCCGTGTCCACCCATTCGTCTGCAGAGCAAAGACTGTCGTCGGGAGTGTGAGTACAGACCCCGCCCTGGCATTCGTCGATGGTACAGCCTATCCCATCATCGCTACATGGTGTGCCATCGGCCTTGTTCCTGGTACTCCCAGTATCCACCCACTGGGTGCCGGTGACATTATAGGTGCAGCCAATGGCTTCATCGCAGTAGTAGTCCCTGTACTCCTGCTCCTTCTGTTCCTTCTCGGTACAGGGTGTGTCCTCTACCCACTGGGTGTTGTCTGTGTCAACCCATTCGTCTGCAGAGCAAAGGCTGTCGTCAGGAGTGTGAGTACAGACCCCGCCCTGGCATTCGTCGATGGTACAGCCTATCCCATCATCGCTACATGGTGTACCATCGGCTTTGTTTCTGTTGCTGCCGGTATCCACCCACTGGGTGCCGGTTATATTATAGGTGCAGCCGATGGCTTCATCGCAGTAGTAGTCCCTGTACTCCTGCTCCTTTTGCTCCTTCTCGGTACAGGGTGTGTCCTCCACCCATTGAGTGCTGCCCGTGTCCACCCATTCGTCTGCAGAGCAAAGGCTGTCGTCAGGAGTGTGGGTGCAGACCCCGCCCTGGCATTCGTCGATGGTGCAGGCTATCCCATCATCGCAAGACTCGCAGCCGATTAAATCAGTCCTCCAGTTTGTCTCTGTGGAGACGCATTCTCCGCCAACACACTCGTAGTCCAGATATACCATGTCCTGATAGGTGCAGACATCGGTTCCATTACACGTGGTATAGGGGCTGCCATCCTCTACCCAGCCATCCAGATAGTCACAGTCTACGGGAGTAAAGGTAGCCGTGACCGTCTTATTCCCATTCATAATGATGCTCGTCGGGTTCTCAGTGCCGTTCAGATCGCCACTCCAGCCATCGAAGCTCCAGCAAGGATCAGGGATAGCGTTGAGTGCCACTGAAGTATCGTAGGTATAGGTCGGCTGATCAGGATCCTTGACAACACTGCCGTTACCAACAATGTTGACCGTCAGGGTATACTGCTCCAGAGTGAAGGTGGCGGTGACGGTTACATCTTGAGCCGGCATGGTGAAGGTAGTCTCCGCTGCCTCATCATCTTCAAATTCACCCGCAGTCGCCGTCCAGTTCACAAACTCGTACCCCTCATTGGCTTCCGCTTTTATGCTGACCACGGTGTTTTCTGCGTAAGGTGATTCATTAGTTAAATCAGTCGCCGTGCCACCTTCCTCAGGGTCCGCCGCCATGGTGAGATCATATTGAACAGGCACTGGTCTAACCGCTATGGTAAGCGTCCGCCACGCCCAAAAGGATTGACCATCGGTAACCTGGAAAGATGCCGTGCCGATGGCACCGGCAGTTGCTTGAGTTGCATAAGCTGCACCACCAGAGCAGTGCCCTTGCGCCCCAGCTTCACAGCCGGGTCTGCTACTTTCAACAGTGATTCCGGTGTGTTCATCGGGATAGGTGGCATTCCATCCATAACATGAATCATAACCAAAAATCCGCAAAACCAGAGTATCAGCGACGGTAGTGGTAACATCGGGGCAGGTTGGTGTCATATCATTGACGCCGGTGTTAAAACCCCAGACATCGATTGGATTGTCCGTATTATGCCCGGTAATGCGGATAATAAAAGCGTATACTGTTTCAGCGGATGTCCAATTCCAAGTATATGTAGTCGGCTCACTACCCCCGGCAACCCGGTACCACGCACCTAATGTACACCCGGAGAAATCACCCTCCCCACTCCAGCCTTCATTTATTAGTGTCCAACCTGTGGGGGCGGTAAACTCGTCAGAAGTATCACCGTCGGTGATTACGACGCCAATGAGCAAATCACCTTCAACTGTGTCTCCTGGCTTGGCAACCGTAATTGAGGTTACATCATGGGCAGCACTCTCATTACCACTTCTATCATAGGTAAATCCTTCGTAGCTTGCGCCGGCAATCACTGGCATATACGACAACAGGCTCAACACCAACACCAGTGCAGACAGTATGACAACGATTGCTCTTTTCATATTTCCCTCCCTTCACTACTCGTGTCTATTGTTCTATCGCTCTCTAGACTTGGAGTATCACAGCCTATCCCGCGCAAAATTTCCACCTCCATAAGCATCACCTCCCCCTCTCTACACGAGGTTGTTTAATAACTCAAAGTGTGTCATCACGAGCCCTTCGCTTCTTGTCATTCTGAGCTGAAGGCGAAGAATCTCATGTCCGCTCAGGGTAAACTCCGCATGGCAAATTCCAAAGATTACTTCGGTGAGTTTCCTCGTTTGTGCTCGCGACACCCCCGCAATAACACACGGCAACCAACAAACAGCCCCGATACAAAATGCCTACTTTCGTGAGCGCTTACTTCTACGCGAACCTGCCCATCCAGCTCAGCAACCATCTCTCTCCCATACTAACCTTTTTGCCACCCGGGTGGGCTCATTTTGCTGGCTCCACCCATAAATAAAAGCAAATATACTATAGCGATATATATAGAATTTACGTGGGTGAATCGCGTAAATTATAAGATTTCTCCAAAAAAAAAGTCAATACCCAATTTTTTCATTGCTTAAATATAATTGAGCATGTTCTGAATTAATCATAATGTACAAAATTCAGGACTGCATGGATTGGAAAAAGGTTATTATTTTGTCATGTTGATTTGTCGTAAATAATAAAATCTGTTATAATGGCTCGTTTCCCAAACGAGCAAAGTTCCCATGAAATAATCAAGAGGAGCTAGATATGACAGTAAATTCCGAATCCGAAAACCTAGTTTTGAGATTGTGGTTTTTGGCGCACCGAACCCGCGACGTGCTCATGACATGTGAGGACCAGGTATTCGGTGAGTACGGGCTTACTTCGGAGCAATATTCAGTGCTTGTGACCCTAAAATACCTCCAGGAGCCTGTCAGGGTAACTGACCTAGCCCATTGGTTAGAGCGTAGCACGAACAGCGTCAGTATGATAGTTGACCGCATGGTCAAAGCCGGTCTGCTCACAAGGAAAAGAGGCAGGGGCGACCGTAGGGTAGTAAATGTGTTTATCACCAGCAAGGGAGAGAACGCTCTTAAACCGGCAACCATGGCAGGCTGGAACCTTATCCGGGAAGTCCTGTCGCCACTATCAGACGAGGACAAGCAGGCCTTTGTCAATCTGCACGAGACAGTAAAATACAAGGCACTTCAGTATCTCAATCCCGGATTGGATATAGAGGAAATGAGGAGAAATGAGATAACGAACCAGCCTGATGTAATGAAACGGCTGGCTCAATACATTTCGACCTCCATGCCTCAAACCAAACGTCAGGGTGGTAAA
>Ga0315550_1001533_pt1 | contig 14157 bp, 8 predicted proteins | sample SalMarSW160190MG_2_FD_203100 | JGI IMG/M metagenome (GOLD analysis project Ga0315550, IMG submission 203100) | Salt marsh sediment microbial communities from the Plum Island Ecosystem LTER, Massachusetts, United States - Salt Marsh Sediment SW1601-90 ... | reverse complement strand
CGGCAGGGGCGGGGGGGAACGAATTATGGACCAGCGGCTCGCCGTTTTCCCAACAATACACGGTCAACGAGCGGTCGTGCGATTATTCTACAGCAATATTGAGCTTATGGACCTGGGACGTTTGGGCTTCTCAAAAGATATATACACAGTATTGAAAACAATAGCCGTAAAAAACCAGGGTGTTTTATTGCTGACCGGCCCCGCGGGAAGTGGAAAAAGTACCACCTTAGCTGCTCTCTTGCGGCATATTCTAAAAAGTTTTCCCGGCAAGAGCGTTGTTACCCTTGAAGACCCCGTAGAAATCATGATTGAGGGCGCTACACAAGTGCAGATTACCCCTCACGGTCAAATGACATTTCCAACAGGTTTGCGGTCGCTGCTTCGGCAGGACCCGCAGGTCCTTATGATTGGAGAGATACGGGATGCCCAAACCGCAAAGATAGCTATCGAAGCAGGACTGACGGGACATCTGCTAATGAGCACAATGCACAGCGGCACGCCCGCGGGGGCATTTCTTCGGCTGTTGGAGATGGGTATTGAGCCTTACCAGGTAACATCAAGTGTCTCAGCAGTACTGAACCAGAGACTTGTCCGGAAACTCTGTAAAGAGTGTAAACGAAAAATTGAGAAAACAGGTTTGTTCGAAGCGGCAGGATGTGAAGCCTGCTTTAATACCGGCTACAAAAGCCGGGTGCTAATAGCAGAGATGGTCCAGCTTGATAGTCAATTGCGAAAGGCCATTTTGGCCAAAGCCGACCTCGAAGAGCTTGAGGCCTTGCTGATGTGTAAAGGTCATACCAGCCTGCTGGCCGATGGCGAGCGCCTGATTAGTGAGGGAATCACAACTCAGGAAGAATTAAATAAGGTCTGTGGAATAGTTTCAGATGATTCTTGACCTTTTTGATTGTTTTCAAAATACAGGAGATATGTTATGAAGCGCGTTTTCATCTGTATTATCATTCTGCTGCTGGCTGCGGTCCCCGTGGATGGCCTTACAGTTGAGATGACGCTTCACCCGGCGAAAGCTTCCGAATCTGCGCGGCAATACCGGATCCTCCCGAAAAATGACCAGCTAACCGATGCGGATGCAGTACCGCTATATGAAAAAGCTATCCAATCATTGCCGGGGAATCTTCAGATAGAACAAACAAGTCAGTGGCTCAAAAGTCCATTAGGTAAATTGCCCCGTCAGCAGGTACAATCAACACTGCAGCAGTTCAAACCCACTCTGCAACTCCTCGAACAGGCTGCCAAATGTAAGCGGTGCGATTGGTCTTATGAGTATGTGGATGATGAAACACAATCCCAAAACATGCGCGGGTATCGTACGATCGTGTTCCTTCTTGCATTGCAGGTGCGCTTCCAAATTGCTCAGGGCCAGTATGATAAGGCGCTCTGTACAATGCAGACCGGATTTGCTATGGCAAAGCACTTAAGCAATGGGCCCACCTTAGTCGATGGTTTAGTCGCAATAAGCACCGGTGCGATCATCTTTCGGCAGCTCGAACAGTTCGTCCAAGGGGCCGATGCACCAAACCTTTACTGGGCTTTGCGGGACCTGCCACAGCCGTTTATCGACCTGACCCAGCAGTCAAAACTGGAAGACCTGGATACGAGAGAAACGGCGCATCTGCTTATGAATAGGTTGGACCGTCACGTGGCTGCGCTGCAATGCGTTGAAGCCCTGCGTCTTTATGCTGCTGTTCATGATGGCAAATTCCCAAACGAGCTAAGCAGTATCACCGGGATTTCTGTTCCCAGTGACCCTGTTATGCAAAAACCGTTTGTTTACCGCTGTACCGGCTCCAATGCTGTTCTGGAAGCACCCGCTCCGAAGGGAGCAACAGAAAGGGATGCAATGCGGTACGAGCTGACTCTCTTGACGGCTACTTCTGGCCAAAGCAAATATACTCCCGACGCAGCCGAACTCCTTCGCCGTTACAGGCAATCACTTTCCTGGCATGAATCTGTAGCAATGAAAGTAGTAATTGAAAGTAGCGCAGAGATTGATGGGCAAAGAATACCTGGCATTACCGAAAGGAATTTCACTTTCCGGCAAGACCATGAGCGTGCCGAATGGCTGGGGAAACAACTGCCGAGAGATGATAATAATGTGGTTGACTTAGACAAATGTCACGTTATCAAAACGATTATGAATGGGGATACTTTCGCAAGGCTCACCAGCGGATTAGATCGTCCACCCATTAGAGCATTGATAAACAGAGACAAAGAATTTTACAGTAGTCAGTTGAATAAACTGCTTCGCCATCCTACCACCGGTGGTCCTTTATGGGGAAGAATGGTGGGCAACAATCAGAAAAATGTGGCTGACTTACTCCTCGAATCGGCCAGCGTCAATCTGCATGAGAAGCGCGAAAATATCAATGGCTCAGTATGTTACGTAGTTGAGGCAACAACCCAATATGGCAAAGTAACCGCTTGGATTGCGCCTGAAAAAGGATACAATGCATTGAAATGGTCTATCCAAAAAGAACCAGGTGATCTTTTCAATGACGGCCCTGTAATTGTAAGTTCCTGGCTGGCCGAATTTGTTGCAGATGATTTGCAAAAAGTTGGTGATTTATGGATTACTAAGGTCGGCTGTCTGACTTTTAGCGTTGATTATGGTGATCTATATCAGATTAAGACGGAGACCATCAGACACAATTACCACGTTAGTGACATCCAAATAGACCCTGATTTTGAGGCTTTGGAAGCGTTCAAAATCGACTTTCCCGATGGGACACCCGTTAAAATTGAACAAGCCCAAGGTATCCGTTATGTATGGCACAACGGCAAACCGGTACGCCGGAAATGATAGAATATGACAGGATTATTGATTGGTAAGCCCTTTGTGAATTTTATGTTGAGGAAATACAATGGCGACATTCGAATATAATGCACTGACGTCGGCAGGCAGGCTGATGAAAGGTACGATTGAAGCCGGCAGCCGTGAAGAAGTGAGCGAACAGCTCAAGCAGATGCAGCTTTCTGTAAATACCATCGACAAGGCCAAACCCAAAAAGCCCAAGACGGCCATCGGCAGAAATCAGTTTATGCTTTTCAATCAGCAATTGGCTTCCATAACCAAAGCCGGCATTCCCCTGGAGAAAGGCCTGCGAGAGCTTTCAAATGATGTTGGCTCGAAATCGATGCGCAAGCTCATTAATGATATCGCAGGTGAGCTCGAGGCAGGTGTCAAAATCGAGGAAGCATTTGAAAAGAGACAGAAGCGTTTTCCACCTTTGTACGGCCGAATACTAAAAGCAGGAGTGGAAACAGGCAGACTAAGCGAGATGCTGACGAGTCTGAACAGACATCTGGAGCTGGCCGGTCGAACACGGAGAATAATCTTCGAAGCGATGAGTTATCCTGCGGTTATTCTGGTCCTGGGTGCGGTCATAATAACAGGTATGTTCCTGCTTATAATCCCGCAGTTCAAAACGGTGCTTGAGGAAATGGTTAGTGGTGAATTGAATCCTGTAACTACCTTGTTTTTTTCTATTACGAAAAACGTGGTGCCTTTCTGGATAGCAGTAGGACTTCTTATAGCAGCGATACTTGTTGCAATCGCGGTACTTTCGACATCTGCAGCAGGACGCAGATTCAAAGAGTCGGTGTTCTTAAAAATTCCCGTTATTGGGAGAGTCTATCATGGCAGTGTGCTCGGCAGGATGGCTGAGGCGATGGCAATGATGGTCGCGGCCGGCTGTGATATGCCGGCGTCTTTGAGATTAAGCTCGGGTGCGACAGGAAGCGAAAAGCTCATCCTGGAATGTGAGGCCCTTGCAGGCCAAATCGAGCAGGGAGCCAATATTTTGGAGGCGGGACAGTTTTGCAAGACGATACCGAGGCTTTTTTTGTATTCGATTCAATTAGGAACGCAGCGCAATGAGCTGCAGGACAACCTCTACAGCCTGGGCCAGATGTACTCAGAGCAGGCACGATGCGGCCAGGCAAGATTGCAGGCGGTTCTGCTGCCTATTATGCTGATTGTGGTAGGAGGAGTTATAGCTATGGGTGTCCTGGCGATGTTTTTGCCAATGATACAGGTTATTACGAGTTTAGGTTCACAATAAATGGTAACGATATGCTGTTAATTATAGCAATAATAGTGTTGGCTGTTTATATCTACCTTGGATTTAAGGTGCCGGCTATCGCTCTGGTTACATCACCTTTCGTGGCCCTTACAATATTTTTTGCCGGAGCTGAAGCAGCAGATGATCCCGCAGTTATGGTAATTGCGCCCTTTATTTTCTTTGCGGCAGTTATAGCTGTTTCGGTATCAAGACGTGAGCCCGGCTCTGAACAATGGCCTCAGATATGTGCAAAATGGATTCTTATAATTTTTCTATTCCTGCTCTTATCAGTAACTGCGGGTTTTGCGTTTGGGCCTTTGGGCGTAGCTGGTTTTATATTTTTCATTTTGTTTATGAGCTCAATTATAGCTTACACCCTGACATCACGGCACACAATTGCTACGTACGTTATCTCGACGATTGGTTCGAGTATGCGACAAAATCTGCCGTTACCGATGGCATTGGAATCTGCAGCCGGTGGACGAGCAGACAAACGCTCAATAATCCTGCAAAAAATACAAAAATGGCTGGTTCAGGGCTACTCATTGAGTGAGTCAATCAAGAGGGGCTATCCAAAATGTCCGGGGCATGCGGTGGCAATGATAACTGCCGCCGAACGCATTGACCAGCTTCCACTTGCTATCAGTGCAATCGAAGCAGATTTGGTTACCAAAGCCGATAACCGCAGAAGAATCTACCCGGTTCACCCACTTTATCCCGTAATAGTGATAGTTTTTACGTTTTTCGTATTACTGTCGGTTGTGACATTCGTGATCCCGCAGTTCAAAAGTGTATTAGAAGAAATGGTTGGTGGAGAACTTCCAGCTGCCACTCGATTGTTAATGGAAATAGTGCGTTTTATTAGGTTTGAATATGGGTGGTTAATCTGGCTGATATTTGCATTGACGATTCTTGTGGTCATACCCGTTTCGATTCGCGTCAGGTTTCGGCCTCGTCGCCCCCAGAAGCCGTACCTGCTTTCACGCATCGGTGACTATATTAAATGGCACCTTCCTATTTTGCACTGGTTCGAAAAGAACTATTCGATGGTCCATGTCGTAGAGCTTCTGCGGCTGTCGCTCAACGCAGGTTATACAGTCGACGATACTATCAAGAATACACTTGAGCTGGACGTAAACAATTGTTTTAGAAAACGGCTCAAAGAATGGCTGGAAAAAGTAAAACGGGGCGACAATATTGCCAAGGCAGTCAGGGAAAGTAAATTAGGCTCCGCCCTGGCGTGGGCTTTCGATGAGCAGGTTAATCAGGGCAATACTCTGTCTGTATTAGAAATGCTTGAGTCGTTCTACCGCTCAAACTATAGCTACTACGTCAATCTCGCAAGGTTCATAATGTGGCCTTGTGTAACACTTATTATGGGATCAATGGTAGGATTTGTAATTTATGCGATATTTTCGCCGGGGATCACTGTTATCAAAAGCCTGACTGGGGCAGTTACGCCGTAACAGGTGTAAATGGAGAAAAGTTGTGTCTGGTAAAAACAAAAAATATAGTGGCTTCTTTATAACTGAATTCGTGGTCGCATCGGCCATTTTAGCAATCCTTTTGGTCGGGCTGGCATTGACACTGTATGGATTCGCAAAGTTCAATCGCTATCAGTTAGTAAGGCAGCAATGTATATCGGCAGCCCAGGCCGAGCTTGACAGTATAACCATAACGGGCAAACCAATCCCGGATGAAGACTTTAAGCGGCTTTGGCCCAAGCTCGGTGTTAATATCAAAAAGTCGGCAGGGACCGGTCAATGGCAGGCAATGACATTAGTAGAGGTAACCGCAAACGGCATGAGCTTTAGTAAGGAAGTAAAAGTTCAGTTGGCCAGATATGTTTTAGCAGACGAGTCCTTAGCCAAAGGGGAGTGATAAATATGCGTAAAGGCTTTACTTTAGTGGAAGTATTGATAGTAGTAATTGTCCTTCCATTCATAATGCTTGTTCTTGACGACTTTTTTAGAACGCTTATAAAAGATATTCCGCGTTCATATCAAGTCGTGCAGGAAAATGCAAGTCTGCTAAGTATGTTAGAGCAAATGCAGAAGGACATTGACAGGGCAAAGGGACTGCCGGAATCGTTTGGTGAATATACTACCGATGACAAGCTGCTTTTGATTGAGCTGGCAGAGGGTATGATTTGCTACCAGTTAAAAGATGATAAGGTGCTCAGACATAAGTTAACGGACAATCAGCAGAGCAACGCTTTAGAACAAACGGTTTGGTCTGTGCCGCATGCAAAAGTGGAATGGCAGGTCTGGCGAAAAGACGGGGACGGTCCGCCAGCGGCGGGTTTTGATTGGAACCCAGCGTTGCTGGGTGCAGTGGAGGTCAAGACTCATATAGAGCACAAGATTCGAGGAGAACATTGGGAAAAGAAAATGGCTAATTCACATCTGTATTTTGTGGGTGCTTTGTGAAAGGTTCTGAATCAAAGATGAGAAAACCAAGGCAAAAAGGTTTTGCGCTGGTACTTGTGATAACGGCGATGGCCATAATAGGACTCGAAATGCACGTTTTAACGAGCGGTGCGAACACTATGTTGTTTCAAGCGGATACTGCCTATCTTGAGGCGTGTAAACGGAACCTGATAACGAGCGGCCTGGCGTGGGCAAAACGAAATATACAGAATAACAACAAAGAAACCTTTGAAAAGGCTGTAGAATTGGATGTTAGTAAGATTTTTTATGGAAGCGACAGTCGTCGCATTCGCGATGCAAGCCTGATTGTTACTATAAGAGGGCTCCCAACAGACAAAGCCCCGCAAGCACAAATAAATGTATCGTGCAGTCGTGGCAGGCGAACTTTCAGAGACGATGGCAAACATAAAATCAGGCTGTGATAGGCACCGAAGCACTTATTAGAGAGCATGCAAACCAAAGAAGCTATTTTTAGACTCGCCTCTCGTTCTTCTGAACGTAGAACCTGTTAGAGGCTTTTCTCCTGCCCTGCTTTCTTAGCCAGTTCGTGCCGCATCATTGCTTCATATAGCGCAAGTTGAATGTCCAGAATCTCTTCGAAGCCCATCTTGCATGCCCCCGTGCTGCTCAATCCATGTGGGCACTCGAATGTAAAGCTGCTCGCCCCGCTTACGTGATACATCGCGCTGGTTAGATTAAAGGGCGATCCGCCTTCGGCGGACCCGCCTTCGGATTTTGCGTCGAACACTTTACTATAGGGCAGTCCCCGCTCTTTGAGAATTGCATAGTACTCCCCAGCCAGCCGGCGTATATCTTCCTGCTTTTCCATTGTCACATAAGCCGGCCTCAGTAGAGCCGGGCCACTCGAATGGCTATGTAACGACACCGCCAAATCCACGCCCTCCTCTCTCGCTATCTTCAGAATAGCCGGCGCCTCCGGCCCCATGGGCTCGAAGAACTCATCATGCATCGGATTGATACCGGCATCATTGAAATAACACCCCAGAAATCCTACGTTCTCACCTGCCATCGGATGTTGCCTCTTACTTTCCGGCCACCCGCAAAACGTATCGTCGCTCCATGTCCCCTGTCCCCAGAACCGCACATCATCAAGACCCATTCCCTGTAGCGCCCGTGGTTCCAGCCTTGCAATGCCATCGGGATTGCCGGCTGGTATTATCAACAACCGGCACCTGCGTCCCAGTTCCCGCAGCTCCGTCTGTTCCCGTTCTCGCAGATCATACCCCGTATCCATAATGCTTATGAGATTCGTTAATCCCGTGAGCCCCTCCACTTCGTGCCCATGCACAGGCCCCACGAACAGAATCACGGGCTTGTACCTCGCCTCCTTGTCCATATATGCTGACTGTGCTTGACCTCCGACAGCCGAGTTGAAATTCGCCTTTTGGGTGACGCGCTCACGCTCCCCGAAACTCACCATGTGCATCAATCGTCTGCCCGGCGTGTTCGCAACTACCCGCACTTCGCCGTGGCTGACTTCTGCCAGTTGTTTCTCGAGCTTCTCCATCCCTCCGACCCAGAAACCGGGCAGCTCCCGTTGCGGTATCCTCGCCTTAGCCTGTTCGTAAGTCATAGCTGGATATGTCCGTGCCGCTATACCCACCTGCTTTTGTACTCCCGTCGTCAAATTTCGACTAATCCGCCTACCCTGGCCCGTTCGCTTAATCTGCCCGCCCAAGGGTCCATCCGAGTTGAACACTATCTCCCATATCTGTTTGCCTGTTTTCACCCTCACGCCGTATCTGCCGACTCCTTCGATCAGCTCTGCCTCGTTCATTTGTTCCAGGTCTTGCCCTGCCACCTGTATGACATGCAAGAAGATGTCCCTCTGCCTCGCACTGCCCGGCGTAACCTCGACTCTCCACTGCCCCATCAAAGCCAAACTCTCATTAGTCAGTCCGTCCCGCACGATATCCCAGTTCTTCCCAGCCGCCCGGAACTCCTTCCCCGGACCTCCAACTACCTTGAGAACCACATCCTCCGGCCACATCGTCCGGCAGAACATCCTTCCCCCACTATGATCCGCTCTTATCGTTCTGCCGGTGATTTTAGGCTCATGTGCCGTATGTATCAGCCAGTCCTTGCGATAGCCGGCATTTGTTGACACCACTCGGTCGAAAATCACGAAATGATTCGGTATCATAAATACTATCTGTCGCGTCACCAGCTTGCATTTCTCTCCCAAATCCGATCGTCCCGGCCTCTTGACCAATCCATGCTGATAGCACGCCGTCGCATCCCCTGCAACATACACATAGTCATCGTTTGTCTCAAAGGCTTTGACCACCGAACCTAACTGCCTGTGCTGTCCTCCGTGATTGCCCACGACCGTCCCTCCCCAATACCTGGCCGGTGGTTCACCCTCCTGGTGGACAACAACGCAATTATGCGCTACCGTCTGAGCATAGTAATTCGCGAGATGTTCCCCGTTGTCGAACTCCTTATAACGCGTACCGGAATCCAGCGCCAAAAAACCCTTATGATAAATCACGAAATTCAGCGCATCGTAATGCCTGTGCTGCTCCAGTATCCCACCGCACGAGAACATGCAGTACGTATCATTGCGTCCGGTGCCGCTGCGCATAATGATTTGCCCCATATTCTCAAAGTGTCTGGCCATCGGCAGCGCATCTGGTAAAAACGCTTGGGGCGAATCATCTTGGCCTGTCAAGAGAAACGGATAAATGAACCAGCTTCTGCTATATCGTTTCTGTGGCAGCAGTCCCTGCACGTGTCTCGCCAAGGCTGCCTCTTTTGGTCGCTGTCTTGAATACAAATGCCGAATGTTTGCCATATGGGTATACAACTGGCTCGTTGGCATTGCGTTTTTCGTATGAGGTCGGTCGCCATATCCAAACTCCAACGGCCCTCCATCCGCCTGTATCCAGTTCCATATCACATAGTTAGCCAGCCACGAGCTGTATGGCCAATCCGGCGCGATATTTTCTCCCGTACTTGACAACCACGTATAAAAGAAGTTCTGCTCCGCCCACGGGTACGCCCCCAGAACGTATCCCAGCGTCGCCGATGCACCGCCCCCGTCGTCACCACAAGCTATATGTCTGTGTTCCAGCAGTTTCATATTCTCATTCCGTCCCCACACCAGCCACTCGTTTATCTTGTCCTCTTCTATTCCGGCTCCGAATGCCGTGCATCCTATGAACCACAGACAATTCCTCACCCCATAGAACCCGCTGCTATACCCGCTCATATTCTCGCGGTAGATGGTCGGCCTGGCCTTCAACACTCTATCAATCGCCCGCACAAGCCTCGACATGTAATCCCGCCGTTCCGCCTCCGACAAAGCTTCATAAAGCCAGTCCCATGCTAACATCGCATGCACCCGTGAAGTCGAGTACCAGTTAACACTCTTCTTATGGCTGAAGCACTCATCGTAGAACCGCAGACTCGCATCCAGGCATTTCTTCGATAGCTCGAGATACGCCTGCTCCTCCGTCACCCGATACACAAACGCCGCCCACGCCGCCTCTTGGCCATATTCCTTTACATCAAGCGTATCCTTGTTATCCGCACGCTTGAGAAGACTATCCACCCGTCCCTTTATGTAGTGGTACCACTGCCGCTCCGGCCCGAGCGCACGTTTGCGCACTTCCGGCCACGTCTCGGAATCGAAGAACAGCCGCGGATGGTCCTTCCGGATTTTATCCACCCACTCCGGCAATTCCCCCGCGAGACACTCACCGTTAAATATGGCACATGCAATCAGGATGCAAAGAGCCAACATAGTCAGCTCACGTGCTGCCCACAGCATGTCTTGTTTGATATGTGTGCCTGGCTTATTCATATCCATTTCCTCCGAATGCGTTTGTCTCTCATACAATACCCCGTTCTTTTCGTTCTGGGCCAGTCCGGCAGCTCCACATAATCAAAGAAGGCCTAAAGGATCGGCAGAACAAACTACGGTAAAGTATTCTATCTGCTTTGTGGATTACAGACAAACGGAAATAAACGATTTCTTCCTCCTCCTTCATCGCGAGATGTTACTATTGACTACGTCCGAGGTAGTGATACAATCGTTCTTATGCCAATGCAAGCAGGTATAGAGGCAGCAGGCGTCTGCTACCATGTTCTTAACACGACCTTTTCGTTTAAGGTTATCGATGCTCGTATCGACGCTTGTCCTGGAAACTCGAAACTCGTTTTTATCTGGCATCCGGCTTCCAGCCTCCAGCTTCGATACCAGCTTCGACAATGCGAAACCAGCTTCAGTCAGATACTGCAAAACGAGCGAAATCTTCTCTCCAAAGAGGAGTCCTGTATGGCGAAAGCTTAAAAGATGTTGATTTCAAGGAGAAAGGAAATGAAGACATGGTTCGTACTGTTGAGCACGTTCCTTTGCTGCTGCGCGGCGTTTGCCGACGATGCCGTCCCCGAGTTGTCCAGGCACCTTGCCAGGACGCCGGCCTTGGTCGTTGTGGTTTGCGGAGCGGATGAGGGAGACTTGCCGACGATTGCCGGGCTCATCGAGCAAACCCCATGGACTGTTTTCTGTCGGGGAACCGCCTCACCCGGGCTCCAGAAGATTCGCGATTGGGCGATGGAGCAAAGGCTCTTGGGGGATCGAGTTTATGTGGTGGATGACAACAGTACGTCGCTCTGGCTGGCAGGAGACTTGGCCGACGCCGTTTGGGTGGCGCCGGGGGTGGACTATCCGCCGTTCGAGGAAGAAATCCTGCGCGTGCTGCATCCCGGCGGTGTCTGCATCGTTTCGGGAAAGGTTGTCGTAAAACCCGCTCAACCCGGAGTGGACGAGTGGCGACATCCGTACTATGGGCCGGACAATAATGTGGTCTCGAGAGACAAGGTGGCGCGATTGCCGGGGGAGCTGCGTTTCCAGACGTATCCGGTATTCGCGGCGATGCCGAACCAGACGCTTTTTGCCGGCGGGCGGATTTTCTTCTTCTCGGGGCATATCGCATTCCACGAGCGTGAAGAACCGCTCCTGAACACGCTGACGGTCCTCAACGCGTACAACGGCCTGCGCCTCTGGAGTCGCCCGCTTAATCCGAACTACGTCGTCCACAATGTCGCGAAGGTGGCGACCGGTAGCGAGGTGGTTTTTGCCGAGGGCGGGACCCTCTGGATACTGGATGCTGCAACCGGGCAGGAGCGCGGCAGGTTCAGCGTTCCGCCTGAAGCAGCAGCCGCCGGCGACACGGACTGGAAATGGATTGCGCAGGAGAAAGGCAAGCTCTGGGCGGCGTTCGGCCCGCCGGACGCCCACGTTGCTCCCCATAGGCAGAAAAGGCAAATGGGCCACTGGCCCTGGAACGTGGCCAACGAGCAGTACCGGAGCATCACCAACAAATTTGGTGCCGCAAGAAGATTGGCTGTCTTTCAGTATCCCGAGATGAAGCTGCTCTGGAGCGTCAGCGAGCCGGAGCCGTTCGACGCTCGAACCTTGTGCATGAAGCATGGGCGCATCTTCGAGCTGGCGCCGGGAAAGTACATGGCCGCTCGCGACTCCATCACGGGCAAGCAGTTGTGGCGCCGCACGCCCGAAACATCCAAAGGGCTCTTCGGCGCCATCGGCAGCTCGCTCAAACGCCAGGGTTGGGGCTTGGGATGGGCCACCTACTGTTGCGCGCGGGCTGGCAGCGAGGTGGTATGCATCGCGGGGCCGTCGTTCAAGAATACCATCTGCGTCAGCTTCGAGAAAGGCAAGCTCCTCTGGACCTCGAACATCGCATCTCCCCACCCATTTTTCTTCAATGACGCTCTCTATGTCGTGCCTCGCGTGGCAAACCCTGCGGCCTTCTGCCGGAAAGTCGAACCGCTCACCGGCAGGGTTCTCGACGAATTCAGTCTCGGAATAATTGGCTCCTGCACCCGCCTGACGGTGACTCCGAACCAGTTCTACTACCGTCCCGGAGGCGGGGAGGGCAGGACCGTTTATGTGGATATTGCTGAGCGAAAGCTTGCAGACTACGAAGGCGTCGTCCGTCCCGGATGTTTTGACGGGGTGGTGCCCGCAAACGGGCGGCTGTATTGGATGCCCCTGGCTTGCGATTGCTGGCAGGTTCACGGCACATTTTCCATGGCCCCGCGCTTGCCACTGAAAGAACCAGGCGCGCCGGTCGAATCGCCCGCGTGGGCAGCACCCGCCTCGAGTGCACCCGCGGCCAGGGACGACTGGCCTATGTTCCGAGCCGGTTCCGCCGGGACGGCCACGGTGCCCGCCGACGTTGGGCAAAAGGCGAGAGAGTTGTGGCGGCAGCGTTTGCCGGGCGGCGACCTGACTGCTCCTGTGTGCGCCAAGGGACGCGTCTTCGTGGGCGCCAAAGACGGCACGGTGCGGGCCCTCGACGCCGCCAACGGAAAAATCCTTTGGCAGGTGTCATCCCATGCCGCCGTCCTGCACCCACCTGCCTATTGGAACGGACGGATTATCTTCGGCTCGTGCGACGGTGTTCTGTACTGCGTGGACGCCTCCGACGGGCGAGTGTTGGGACGGGCCGAGCTGGCGCCCGAAAAACGATTCGTCAATATCATGGACCAGTTTATGTCGGCGTGGCCTCTTGGCGGCGGGGTTGTTCTGAGCGAAGACGGCATCGCATACACAGCAGCCGGAAGCACCGCCGCAGACGGTGCCGTAGCCGCTGCGGTGGACGTCGCCACCGGAAGACTCCGCTGGCGGCAGGCATACACTCTTGACCGGAGCGAGCCGGAGATGAGCTTCGGGGTCCAGGGGAACATCCTGCTGAAGAACAGCACGTTGTACATCAACGGCGGCGCCCCGGTGGGAATCGTGGCAATGGACGCGCTCACCGGCGGGAATCCTCGAGTTGTCTCAAAACTCGAGGCGGGAATGGAAATGTTTTTGGAGCCCGGCGACAGGCCATTGTGCACCGGCCCCGAGCTGTTCTCCCACGAGCGCACCAGGACTACCATCTTCAAACGTCACCAGGGTCGCGTGTATTTCCACACGTCCGGCCGGCATATTGCCCTGTTAGATGGCCGCCTTTTCTGCTCACGTGATCCGCAGGCGCTCGACCGCATCGTTGACTTGATGAACAAGTATGCGAAGACCAGCGGGAAGATCCGGGACGTGATGCAAGTGCCCGTGGACGATTCCATTCTCTGGGCAGGCAGCACGAAAGACGTGTGCGGCCTGGCCGTCGGCGCCGACGGACTTGTAGTTCTCCACCATAACAGCGCCGAAGGCATCTCCGTGGACGGCCAGTTGTTGTGGACCGCCCAGCTGCCCGCGCCCCCGGTGCGGTGGGGGGTAGCGCTTACCGGCAAGGTTTGCGTGGTGACGCTTTCGGACGGACTTGTGGTCTGTTTGGGCAAATGAGTTCTACAAAATTGAGGTTAGGCATACTTTGAAAAGGAAAAAATCGTTTTTTTGTTTTTTCTTTTCAAACAGTAGGTTATTGTGTAATAAGTAGTTAGCCGATTATTTAAGAAAATCAAAAAAACAGATTTTCTTAAATAATATATGCCTAACCTCGATTTTGCAGAAGCCTGTTTGGGCAAGGATTTGGAGGAAAATTAGCAATCAAGTATCCCTGCGCTGGTCCACCGATTCTTGCGTTTTTATCCGCGGCACCTGTTCATAAGATAAAATATCATGATTACTTGCAATTTCAAGGTTCTATGTTAAT
>Ga0315550_1001532_pt1 | contig 14158 bp, 12 predicted proteins | sample SalMarSW160190MG_2_FD_203100 | JGI IMG/M metagenome (GOLD analysis project Ga0315550, IMG submission 203100) | Salt marsh sediment microbial communities from the Plum Island Ecosystem LTER, Massachusetts, United States - Salt Marsh Sediment SW1601-90 ... | reverse complement strand
AAAGACAACAATAAACTTACTTATCCCTCAATTTACGGAACCGATTTTTCGAAAATCATAGCAAAGAAATATAGCTCTCTCGCTTTAAAACAACTAAAAATACTGGAACCTAAAGATGAAACATTTGAAAATATATTAAACTTTTTAATCGCAAGGAAGAACTAAAATGGATTCAAATTTGTTGCGCCTTTTTTTACTTCCTTATCTAAGCGGACTGGCATGTCAATTAATAAAAATATTTAATCACTGGATAATAGGAAAGAAACTCGAATTCACTCCAAATCTTTTAAACTTAGGAGGATTACCAAGCGCGCACTCGGCAGCAACTATCACCTTAACCACTTTAATAGCAATATATTATGGATTCACCTCACCGCTCTTTATAATCGCTCTATTTCTGTCTATATTTATTATGGGAGAGGCATACGTTGTCCGAGGAGTCATTAGCCGACACTCGGAACTAATAAAAATAATTGCGAAGGTAGTACCGGAAAAAGAATTAGCTAATACTTATATGCCCGGGAGAATCGGCCATACACCGGTAGAAGTAATAATAGGACTGGTCTTTGGAGTTCTTTTCGCCCTGGCTTTTGCAGGTATCTAAATGTTGCTCGATAAAATAAACTCTCCTTCCGATTTAAAAGATTTATCAATAAAAGAACTTGAACTTCTCGCTTCTGAGATGCGAGAAAAAATCATTACTACTATTTCAAAAAACGGGGGACACCTCGCCCCAAATCTCGGAGTTGTCGAATTAACCATAGCCCTTCTAAAAACGTTCTCCCCTCCCAAAGACAAAATAATCTGGGATGTCTCCCACCAGGGCTACGGATATAAATTATTAACCGGCAGAAGAGAAGGTTTTGAAACAATACGTACATTTGGTGGTTTAAGCGGATTTTTAAAAAGAGACGAATCTATATACGACGCGTTCGGAACAGGACACGCGAGCACTTCTCTATCCGCAGCTCTCGGCTTCGCGATTGCCAGGGATAAAAAATCCCTAGACAATCAGGTAGTAGCAATCATAGGTGACGGAGCCCTAACCGGAGGAGAAGCCTTAGAAAGTTTAAACCAGATAGGATATTTAAAAAAAGATATGCTGATTATTTTAAACGATAATGAAATGTCGATTGCAAAAAATGTAGGAGGATTCAGAGAATATTTAACACGTCTCCAATCAGCCGAAATTTACAATCTTATAATGGAAGATGCCTGGAATCTCCTCGAAAAATTACCCGAAGGTCTTAGCAAAAAAGCGTCGCACGCAGCAGAGAAATTACATATTGGATTAAAGAATCTTATTGTCCCTAATATCCTTTTCGAAGAATTAGGTATCTCATACTATGGACCCATCGACGGACATAACATAAAAGAACTAACGATGATACTCTCCAAGGTCAAAAAGATAAAAAAAGCCAAATTACTTCATATAATAACAGAAAAAGGTAAAGGCTATGAACCAGCCTGTGAGAATCCTTCTCTTTTTCACGGAATAGGACCTTTTGAATACGAAACAGGAAAAGTAACAAAAAAGAAAGGCCCTCCCTCATACTCGAAAGTATTCGGAGAAACAATCGTAGAAGAAGCCGGGAACAATAAAGATATAATCGCGATAACAGCATCTATGACAAAGGGTACAGGGCTTACGACTTTCAAAGAAAAATTTCCGGATAGATTTTTTGACGTCGGCATAGCGGAACAGCATGCCGTAACCTTCGCCGGCGGACTTGCCTGTGAGGGTTTACGTCCGGTATGCGCTATATACTCCACTTTTCTTCAAAGATCCATAGATCAGATAATACACGATATCGCTCTTCAGAGATTACCGGTAATTTTTTGTTTGGACAGAGCAGGTTTCGCTCCGGGGGACGGACCCACACATCATGGGGTTTTTGACCTTTCCTACCTGAGGATGATTCCAAATATTGTTGTAATGGCTCCCAGAAACGAAATAGAATTAAAAAAAATGTTTAAAACCGCTCTTCTAAACACCGATAGCCCGTCGGCAATACGTTATCCGAGAGGTCAATCCGTAGGGGTAAGAAAACCTAAAGAAATTAAGGCCATCCCAATAGGAAAATCTGAGATTTTGAAAAAAGGAAAAGATATACTGATATTAACTGTAGGACCCATCGTATATTCAATTCTCGAAGCAGTAAAAGAGCTCAAGAATTTCGACCCGACAATCATCGACGCGAAGTTCGTAAAACCTCTGGATGAAGAAACGATCATTAAATTCGCTAAAAAGAGCAAAAAAATTATAACCGTAGAGACAAACGTGGTAGCAGGAGGCTTCGGAAGCGCGGTTCTGGAACTTCTTAACGACAATTCTTTAAAAAAGGAAGTCTTAATGATAGGTGTTCCCGACCGCTTTATCGAACACGGAAGGGAAGATAAACTGTTAGAATCGATTCACATGGATAAGAACGGCCTGAAAAAAAGAATCGAACGATTCATAAAATGAGAGCAAGAACAATAAAAGCCGCTATCGAAATTTCAGGAACAGGAGTTCACAGCGGAAAAAAATCTAAAATAATTTTAAAACCGGAAGAAAAAGAAGGAATAGTATTTATTAAGAACGGGGAGAAGATACCGGCAACACTGGATAAAGTAGAATACTGCGACCGGGCAATTACCCTGGTCGAAAACGGTCAGAGAATAAGGACCATAGAACATCTTATGAGCGCCCTTTATGCCTACAGGATCGATTGTATCCGGATACATCTCGAAGGCGAAGAAATACCGGCTTTAGACGGCAGCGCCCATCCTTTTATAAAAACAATAGGAAAAACAGGCATAAAAGAATTAAAACACGAGAAAAAAGAAAGATATCTTAAAAAAAATATAATTGTCGAAGGAAAAGGCTGCTTTGCCTCGTGCGCGCCTTCAGATCACCTTGAAATTCGTTATATCATTTCTTATAATCATCCATTGCTTTACTATCAGGAATATCTTTTTGACGGAAATTCCAACTTCCAGGATATAGCAAACTGCAGAACCTACGGAATGCTGTCGTGGAAAGAAGAATTAAACAAAAAAGGCTTTGCTCTGGGAGCCTCGGAAGAAAACACTCTGGTTTATACAGAAAAGGGAACCTTAAACAAAGCCCGGTTGCCCGACGAAGCCGTAAGACACAAGGTGCTGGATTTACTCGGAGAACTTTATCTCATAAGACCCATACCTATAGGGAGATACTTTGTCTTTAGAGGAGGTCATTTATTGCATTGTCAATTATTAAAAAAAATAAATAAGGAGCTAAAATGATATTCGATATTGAAAAAATACTTGAAATAATGCCTCACCGATATCCTTTTCTGTTAATCGATAAAGTCGAAACAATAAGTGAGAACGAAGTTATAGGGACAAAAAACGTGACATTCAACGAACCTTTTTTTCAGGGACATTTCCCCTCGGACCCAATAATGCCGGGAGTTTTAATAATTGAATCGATGGTTCAAGCCGGAGGATTTTTACTTTTAAACAAGTTCAAAAACCCTAAAGATTCAAATGTTTATTTTACTACTATTAATAAAGCGAAATTCAGAAATCCCGTCCGCCCGGGCGATGTTCTAAAGCACAAAGTCAAGCTTACCGCGTTTAGAAGCAATTTCTGCAAATTAGAAGGAAAATCGTATGTCGAAGAACAAATGGTCGCGGAAGGCTCTTTCGCGGCAGCGATAGTCGAAAGAAAAAAGTAACAATGCGAGAAGAGATTCACCCGGAAGCCAAAATCCAGACAGGTGTCCAAATCGCTTCAGGCTGCCTGATAGAAAAAGATGTTGTAATAGGAAGCGGTACGACAATAGCGAAGGGAACTATCATCAAAAATGGGGTTAGAATCGGAGAAAACAATGAAATACATTCCTACGCTGTAATAGGAGATACTCCCCAGGATAAAAGCCATGAAAATATTCTGGGAAAAATTGTCATAGGAGATTCGAACGTAATAAGAGAATTTACGACAATCCATCTCCCTGTAGGAGAAAAAGCAGAAACAAAAATCGGTGATAAAAATTATTTAATGGCTTATTCACACGTAGCTCATAACTGCAAAGTAGGGAATAACGTGCTTCTCGTAAACGGAGCGACTCTCGGAGGCTTTGTGGAAGTCGAGGATTTTGCTTATATTTCCGCTTTTGTTCCGGTTCATCAGTGGGTTAAAATCGGAGCTTACTCGATAATAGGAGGAGGTTTACGCATAATAAAAGATTTAGTTCCCTTTGCCATGGCTGCCGGCTCACCTCTTAAAGTAGTTTCATACAACTCCCGGGGATTAAGAAGAAACGGATTTTCACCCGAACGCATCGGAGAAATAAAAAAAGCTTTCCGAATACTATTCCGGTCAAAACTAAACACAAAACAGGCTGTAAAAAAACTTAAAGAAGAATTCCAGGGTAATGAAGACGTAGACCATATTATAAAATTTATTTCTGAATCGAAGAGGGGAATACTTAAGTAGCTCCCTGTGGTTACCTAAATTCAAAAATCAAATGTCAAAATGGAAAAATTTAGCGGGGAATATAGAAGTCAGAATACAGAATACCCTCCCCTTGAGAACAAAACTATAAGTTACTAATGTATCACCTCAATTCTTTAATAGATCATACCAATTTAAAGATTGACGCTTCTCTGGCAGATATCGAAAAGCTATGCGGGGAGGCTCTTAAATATAACTTTAGAGGAGTTTGTGTCAATTCCTTATGGATACCACTTGTAAACGAACTCCTGAAAAACAAAGGGGTTAAAATAATTTCTGTTTGTGACTTTCCTCTCGGCTCCTCTTCGACTGAAATCAGAAAAAAAGAGGCAGAACTCATCATCAAAAAAGGAGCAGAAGAAATAGATATTGTAATGCAAATACCCCTCTTGAAAAGTAAAAAATATAAAGAAATAGAAAAAGATATAAAAGAAATCGTAAATTTCGTTCATCCGAACGCGACACTCAAAGCAATTATAGAGGCTCCAGTACTATCGATTGAAGAAATAATGACCGCGACAAAAATCGCGGAAAATGCCGGAGCCGACTTTATCAAATCCGGAACGGGCACGAATGGACCGGTTACTATAAATCAAATAAAAACCATAAAAAAAAACACAGCACTCCCCATAAAAGCCGCGGGTGGTATAAAAAACATGGATATGGCTATAGAACTTTTAAACGCCGGAGCTTCGGTTCTCGGCATTTCAAATTCGATTGAAATAATTAAAGGGAAAAATAAATGAAGAAAAAACTGGGGCTTATCCTCAGTCTCTTTATATCGATTATTTTTTTGCTTCTGGCTTTAAAAAAAGTTGACGCGAAAGAAATAGGAGAAATATTACTAAACGCGAATTTATTATATTTCTTTCTTGCCATTTTCATTACACTAATCGCTTTCCTTCTCCGCGCGATTAGATGGAAAATTCTTTTAAATCCTTTGAGAAATCTCCCATTATCCATGGTTTTTAACGCGACAATGATAGGATTTATGTGCAACTACACGCTTCCCGCCAGGGTCGGTGAAGTAATAAGAGCATATCTTATAGGCACGAGAGGAAACATTAGTAAGAGCGCCGCTTTCGCCACAATAATAGTAGAGAGAGTAATGGATATTTTTATTCTATCTCTGTTTACGGCTATCATTTTAATCTTTTTTCCGGTACCGGGTTACTTCAAAAAAATAGGTGCCGCGATTGTTATCTTAAACACTTTAATATTTATTATCCTTTTAGTAATACGTAATAAAAGCGCTGTTTTTATTAGAATTATCGAAAAACCACTATCGATGTTCGGAGAAAAAATAAAAGAGAAAATCAAAACGTTCCTTTTCTCTTTTATAAAAGGACTGAAAATTCTGGAAAACCGTTCAAATTTTCTTCTGGCGGCAGTTTTTTCTCTTGGTATATGGAGTATCACGGGTTTACTTATTTACGTTTTATTCTTTTCGTTCCCAATCCGCCTGCCCCTGTACGCGGCTTTCCTGGACATGATAATTCTCACCTTTGGCATTATGATTCCTTCGACTTCTGGTTTCATAGGAACTTTTCAATTTTTTACAAAAGAAGGGTTGATGATTTTCCATGTTGATCCGAATATCGCATTAAGCTATTCAATACTGCTTTACACCTCCCAATTTTTACTTGTAGTAGGAGTGGGACTGGTTTCCCTATGGATATGGGGATTGAACTTTAAGAACTTAAAGACTGAATTTTCTTCCTATAATTCATTAGAGATAAAACAAAAATAATTATCGTAAAGATTAAAGTCACGATAGAAATATTTTTTCCTTTAACGAAAGAATCCGGTCTAAAAACAAATTTAACTTTGTGAAAACCTGCCGGAATAACTACAGCCCTAAAAGCCCCAAAGGCTTTTAAAACCCTCTTTTCTTTATTATCGACATAAGCTTTCCAGCCAGGGTAAAAATGCTCGCTCAAAAAAAGAATCCCTTCCTGCCTGGAAAAAGTTTCTAAGTAAATAGAGTTTTCACTATATTCCGTAATATTAACTAAGCCTTCTTCGTAATATTTTAGATTAAGCATAGAAGGAACTTTATCCAATATTATTATATTTTCGTAATCGAGTTCTCCGGAATTAAGAATACCTAAAACTTTTTCTTTGTCTTTTTCAACAAGATAATTGTAATAAATCTTAGCCCTTGGGAGATAACCGGATCGCTCAAAAAGATCCTGATATCCATATTCAGTATTCAGATCATACTTTACATTATATAAATCCAAACGAATATCCTCCCTAAGAAAATTCTTCATTCTCGTATAATCTAATAACCGAAGAGGAACATATCCTTGAAGAGTATAAAATCTATGCACGCACCCTACATTTCTCGGAAAAAACAACTCGAGACCATCGATTCTCGCGTCGACTCTACAATATTCACTACTATTTTTCTCAAAAAACTTTATCTCTTCTGTCTTCGTAAAAAACTCCTTAGGTTCTATGTAATCTTCAAAAACACCGAAGGAGACTAAGAATAAGTCAGAAAACACAAAAAGAAATAGAAAAACGGACATATACTTGAATTTTTTAAAATTCTCTAATTTAAACATTACTAAAGCTGTAATTAAAATAATAACTAAACCTACAACAGAATATGTTCTTGCCACTTCAAAATCCGAAGGATCATAAAACTCCCCTTTAAATATACCTGTAATGAATATAATTATAAAAAAAGCAATAACAAGAAAAGCAATTGTTATATTCTTTATTAATTTTTTATCCACCGGTCTTGTCAGAATATCTTTTATTCCGTAACCAGCGAGAATTATCATCGAAAAATCAAATAAGTAAGCGAATCTGGAGGGACATCTGAATTTATGAAATGCAGGCGTTAAATAAATCAAATAATAAGCAAAACCATACCTCCCGAGCGCGAACCATAGAGAAAGCAAAGCGGCAACCGCGAAAAATTTAATTTTAAAGCTTTTCTTACGCAACAACGCGTAAACCGCGAACGCTAATGGCAGCATCCCAAAATAGATTGCCATTTCCCATACTGAATAGTAAAAGTCTCTCAGCCAAAAACTGTAGTTTAAAGGAGAAACATCTCCAAAAAACTCAGGAATTAAAATACCGATCAACCTTATAGGATGGAAAGAGAAATCCGTAGCAAGCTCATAATTCCATCCAACCTCTCTTGTCGTAATTTCAGTAAATTCCATTGTCGGTAACAGTTGAACCGCGAACAAACCGGCTCCGATAATAAACATAGTAATAATCATTAATATTAGATGACTTCCGCTTTTGAATTTCTTCTTAATAAAAAAATCTTTTATCAGAAAAGTAAAAATATACACAGAAACAAAAGAAAAATTCATTAAAGCAAAATGAGGGAAACCGGTAAATAAATTCAAAGCGACAATTACACCTCCCAGCACGGAAAATATCCATTTTCTCTTTTCCACTAAATGAACAGCGACCAAAAAAAGAAGCGGCAGCCATATCATTGACTCAAGCACAAGCGGCTGAACCGACCGGTAAACTATCTGAGGCAGCATCATATAAACAAGACTGCTAAAGAGGGCGGAAAATTTATGCCCGAGTAATTTTTTCGTCAGGAAAAACATAAAAACTCCGCCTAAGTACACATGCAAAATTGTAAATATTTGAAGAGCTTTCGGCGAAAGCCAACCGTTATGAATAAAAGGCATCAGCGCCAAATTGAAAGGGTAAATTATAGCCGATTGTATATCAGCCTGAAAAGGGGCGCCGCCGAGCAAATAAGGATTCCAGAGAGGAAATATCCCATCCCTCAAACAATTTGCCGCGAAATGCCTGTAAGGGTACCATAGGAAAAGAGCATCATCCCAGAAGAACGTTTTTCCTATTAATACTCTAAAATAGAGAATAACTAAAGGAATAATAAGGAAAAGTATATACGACCAATCAGAATATTTCTCTAACTTTTTTAGATCCAATCCAACTTCCATTTTAAACATATAAGACCTTTTACAGTGCGTAATATATCTTTAAAAAAACTTATACTGGTTTCTCCTCCGGTTCTCGGGTAATGACGCACCGGAAAATCTACGATATCAAACCCCATCCTGGTAGCTTTCGCAAGCATTTCCGTTTCTACCATGAAATTAGAACTCTCTATTTCGATTTGTTTTAATTTTTCACTTTTAAACAGCTTAAAAGCGCATTCAATATCCTTAGCTTTTATGCCTAAAAAAACTCTCGCTATAAGATTATAAAAATCGGAAGCGAATTTTCTAAAAAGAGAAATCGCTTTATTTATCCTGTAACCGGAAACAATATCGGCTGTTCCGATTGATTTCTTTAAACCTTTTATGCTGTTTATATTATACTGATTATCCGCGTCTGTATAAAAAATGTATTCTCCCCTTGCTTTCTTAAAACCGGTATTTAAAGCTCCCGCTTTCCCTTTATTTTCTTTATGCGTTACCACAAAAACATTTGCGTCATTTTTATGCATGTTTTTCACTATAATCGAGGTATCATCCCTGCTGGCATCATCCACAACTATGATCTCATATCCACTAAAATAAGATTTCCCGACCTTCCTCGCCTTTGAAACGGTACCCTTAATATTCTCTGCCTCGTTATACGCCGGAATTACTATCGATATCTCCGGATTATTGTTCTGCGTTTTCATACAATGTAATATAGAAAAAGGGGAAAGTATGTCAAGAAGTAAAATCGTTAGGTCGTTGGGTCGTTAGGTGGTTTAAAAGTTTCGAACCAACGAGCCCACAATCCAACGAACCAACTAAAAATAGAAACAACAAATAACACGAATTTTTTTTACTGGAACCTGGTATCTGGAACCTGAATTTAGCCGTGAGCCCTTTCTGCCCTTGAATCCTATCAACCCTGAAACCTAGATTTCAATTAAGCTAAAAGCGAACAGCCAGAAGCTTCGTTTATCATTTTCAGTACATGTAGAACTTGTAGTTTTTTATTTTTGCTGGAAACCAGTATCCGCTCCCTGATACCTAAAAGCAGTTCCTTGACATTTAATTTAGAATTAATATATTAAAAGTTATGAAGATCAAAGTTATTAATCATCCAAATAGAAATTTTATTGGTATTATGCTTATTATTACTTATCTTCTCGGTTGCGAACCAAAATTCATATTAGTTCCTGACCTACCCGATAAATGTGAAGAACAAAGCAACTTCTCAAATACTGAATTAATTATTTCTCATTTTAAAGTATCAGATTTACCAGATGTATGTAATTATAAAGAGGAAGAATTTGAGGAGCTGGAATTGATGTTTGTAGAATACATAAAGAATCGAAATACATTTAAAGAAATTTACCCCAGCTTTACAAAAAAAGAAACCGCCGAGGGCTCATATTTAATAATGGATGTGGAAATTATACCCAATGCTTCTTATGAAAAACACTATTCTTGTCTCGATGCGTGTATTTGGGGTGTCTCTTGTGGCGGTCTGCCTGGAGTTTCTGCCACAGAAGCAAATATAAAAATAACAACGAACGCAAAAATCCGTAACTCTAAAGAAAAAATAGTAAAAGAACTTAGGGCTGAGGGAATAACAAGTGAATCGAGTAACATGTATGGCTTTCCTGGTATTTTCGGTGGAGAGGAAAAAACCCGTAAGATCAATAAACTCTTTGAAAAAAGTTATAAAAAATCTTTTAATCTGATTTCCGAATACATAAGCGAAGCTCGTACAGAACTTATAGATACCATAACTGCCGATACGGTAAAATTAAGCGACGAGCAAATCTCCAGAAAAGAATTAGATGAAAAAACAGAAAAAATAAGCGAGAAAAGCGAGGCACCAGTCGAACTTAAAGATACTATAACTGCTACCGATACGGTAAAATTATATGACAATAAAAGATATATGGAAGAATTCGATAAAAAAATCGGGAAAAGGGACGGAAAAAGATACGCGGACACAAACTTTAACCCGGCGCTCTGGATTTTTAACGGAGTAGGAACTGGCTTTATAAGTCTTGGGAGCGGGATGATTGTGGAATTAACAAAATATTATTCTTCAGGGGAAGAAGAAATGACAGGAGGCACAGAATACTACTATTATTATTGTCTCGGAATGGGATTACTCGGGGCAATACAATCTTATTTTAAAAGCCCCCCACCCCCCAACCCGAATGTGTTCATAGGAAAATCTCCTGAATACATTGAAAGCTACACTAATGAGTATAAAATGGCTTCAAGGAAAAACCAGGTTGTAACTTTCGGTCTTAGCTACTTCTTAACACACGCTGCAAGCATTATGTCACTATTCATATACAGCGAAGCGTCCACGACGCCTTAAAAAGACTTAAACAGAGAGCAACTTTTCGACCCGCAACAACAATAATTCCTTTTTAACGGGTTTTTTTAAATAATCTGCCGCGCCTTTTTTAAGACCCTCGATTTCATTCTCGGAATCCGAAAGAGAGGTCACGAATATTACAGGTGTTTTAATCCCTTTTTGCTTTATAGTATTCATCAAAGAAAACCCATCCAGATTGGGCATATTTACATCTGAAATTATAAGGTCAAAATCTTTTTTCCCAATATCGAGCAAAGCGGCGGCTCCGTCTTCCGCGAGAGTTACCATATAACCCGCGTTGGTTAAGTATCGAGACATTAGATTACGTGAGTCGACATCATCCTCAACCACAAGAATCATTTTCCCCTTTTCCTCGATTTCCTGAGTTTCAACCTTAACGACTTTTTCGGGCTCGACAGTTTCCTTTTCTTCGTCGAGAACAATTTTTGTTGTTTTTTTAGCAGTAGATTCTTCGATTAAAACCTTATTATAAACATCTTCAGGAGCAAATATAAGACTTCTTATTTTTTCTATGGCATGGTCAGGCAAAAGATAATAACCTTTTTCTTTAAAAATGTTTCGGATTTCAGAAATTGGAGTTCCTTTTCTTATCTCTTCGATTATATCTTCATCGAATTTCAATACCTCATATACGCCTTCTCTGCCGTAATATCCTGTGTTGTTGCAATTCGGGCATCCCTTAACCTGAAGAACTCTCTCCGGAATATCACTGGTGAAAGGTTCTAAGAGTTTTCTCTGCTCGTCAGATATATGCACAATTTTACTGCAGGACTGGCAGGGTTTTTTTATTAACTTTTGAGCGACAATACAGAGAAGACTTTCGGACATTTGTAATCTTGCAACGTCTAATCTCTCGAGGCGGAAAATAGCGGAAGTCGCGTTTGAAGTATGGAGAGTGGAAATAGTTAAATGTCCTGTAGAAGCAAAATCTACAGCCGTTTTAGCCGAATAATGGTCTCTTATCTCTCCCATGTATAAAATATCGGGGTCCTGCCTAACAGACGATTTCAGAAGATCTTCAAAAGCTATACCCGCTTTTTCATTTACCTGCTGTTGATTCGCCGACGGGATACGGTATTCGACCGGGTCTTCCACACTCATAAGACTTCGTGTCTCAGTATCTATTTGCGAAAGTAAACTGTAAACAGTCGTAGTTTTTCCCGAACCCGTCCCCCCCACTACAAGAACCATCCCGTGATGCTGGTTTCCGCTATTCTCAAGAACAGCTGACTGTTTTTCCGTCATACCCAGCTCAAGGAGAGTCTTTGGTTTCGCGTAGGGTTTTAATATTCTTATAACAACGCTTTCCCCGTTGGGTGTAGAAGTCGTGGCGATACGAAAACTAAAAACCCCACCGGCTATTTCCCTGGCGAAACTACCATCCTGCGGTCTTCTACGCTCGGCAATATCCAGACCAGCCAATAATTTAAGACGGGATATGACCATCTGGCTGGTTCTACCTTTAATATTAACATGGTCGACCATATCTCCGTCGACTCTGAATCTAATAACGGATTCATTTTTTTTAGGCTCTATATGTATATCACTCGCCCGGCTTTTAATTGCCTCCTGCAGGATACTATTGGTTATAGTTATTACAGGCCCACCCTCTCCATCTATAACTTTGTGTTTTTCTTCTTCTTTTTTTTGGAACACCTGAGTCACGTATTTTTCACTTAAACCCTTAGTTTCAGATCCTTCACTCTTATATTCTCTTTTCTTACTTAACTCTTCCTCCGCGACAAATTCAGGTTCTTTAAAAAGTTTTTCTATATTCTCAGGTTCTGTTATCAGAAATCTCGAATTGGGAGATATGTCCCAGAAACTATCCAGAGAATCCAGTAAATCCCAGTCAAAGGGATTGCTTATTGCCAATGCTTCCTCCCCCGAAGGCTCGATTCTGGGGACAATAAGATTCTTTTTACAAAACGCTCCCGGAAACGCGCCGAGATGCACGTTCTGGATTTCTATCGTCGGAGTGTAAGGCAAACCAAGAAAACCGCTAATATACTCAGCCATGCTTTTACTGCTAAGATTTATCTCGGAAGCGAAAGAATATATATCACGAGGAGTTATTTTAAATAATCTTTCTTTGTTTTCTTTGTTTAAATCTAGACTATATGATAAAAACTTAATAAATCTCTTAAAATCTAATGGTTTGATATTTTTTCTGATACCAGAAGGACGTTCGGAAAGTTTCTTCCATCGTTTTCTTGTTTTTACATGTTTCTCAATTATAAAAAAGAGTTTTTCTTTTTTAATAGGTTTTACCAGATAATCCACTCCTCCCACGCAAAATGCTTTCGCCTTATCTTTATCACTCTCTAAAGCAGTCAAAAAAATAACAGGTATAAACTCCGTCTCTTTATCTTCCTGCAGGTTTGAACAAACAGTATATCCGTCCATAGAAGGCATATTTATATCCAGCAGAACAACATCGGGTTTTTCTTCTTTTACTTTTTCTATTCCTTCTGTTGGACTTATAGCTGTTATAACTTCATAACCTTCATCAGAAAGGATCCTTTCCACTAATTTAAGCATATCCTGATTGTCATCGATGTAAACAACCCGACCCCTTTTATTCATTTACGATTTCTACTCTCCCCAGATAATCTTTAAGTTCGGTGATATTGTTTTTTATTTCTTCCGCGTTTTTTTCTTTCGCGGACATTTCGATCGTTTTTCCTAACTCGGTTACACCATCGAATCCGTAAATGGAACCGGAACCTTTCATACTGTGTCCGAGTCTCTCTATTGTCTCAAAATCTCCATTCTCCAGAGATTCATTGATTTGCTTTATATCTTTTTCCCTGTTCTCGAGAAAATTCGGAATAAGCTGAATCGCGTACTCGGGAACTCTAATTTTGATTTTTCCGCCGCTTTTTTCACCTTGCATTATTTAAACCTCCATTTTTACTGTATTGGTTCGCAACTTTAACACAATTGCGTCCAGCCTGCTTAGCCGCGTATAGCGCCTTATCCACTTTACTTATAAATAAATTTGGTTTTGTTTTTCTATCGGGTTTAACTGTAGCTACTCCTATGCTTATTGTAACATAGTTACTCACGGATGATTTTCCATGTTTTATTTTTAACTTTTTTGTTTCACTTAAAAACCGATTAGCGACCTCGAGAACTCCTTTTTTGTCAGTATTAGGAAGAACTCCAATAAATTCTTCCCCCCCGTATCTACAAAGAAAATCTTTAGGCCTTTTTAAAGTGTCGTTTAAGATAACGGCGACTTTTTTTAAACAATCATCACCCTTTAAGTGTCCGTATGTATCATTATACGCTTTAAAATAATCGATATCGAACATTATTAGCGAAATAAATTTTTTTTCCCTTATAGCATTCTTCCATTCG
>Ga0315550_1001531_pt1 | contig 14167 bp, 12 predicted proteins | sample SalMarSW160190MG_2_FD_203100 | JGI IMG/M metagenome (GOLD analysis project Ga0315550, IMG submission 203100) | Salt marsh sediment microbial communities from the Plum Island Ecosystem LTER, Massachusetts, United States - Salt Marsh Sediment SW1601-90 ... | reverse complement strand
CTAAAGGAATCGTCCTGGTTTCCCCGACGCATAACTATAATGTTACCGCCTGGATGAAGGCGTTTATCGACCGCCTGTACTGTTTCTACGGCTATACCGATGAACGTCCCCGCAACTGGTGGAGTACGCTGGCCGACCAGGGACGTAAGGCGGTCCTGGGGGTTATCGGTGAGCAGGCCGACCCTGATGAAGCTATCGGACTGACGATGACAGCTATGAAGCTGCCGATCGAGGCATTGGGTTATGAAGTTATAGGAGAGCTACCGGTAACCGGCGTCTTTGATAAAGGCATGGTACGTGATAATCCGGATAACCGGAAAAAGGCCGAAGAACTGGGGTACGAACTGGCACGGAAGTTAGCCTGAACGCCCTTCTTTATTATGTCAATCCGCCATAGCCCTGTTACCGCAAGTCAGGATGGATGTCATCAGGGCGTTTACGGTGAGGTACGGCGGGCAACCGCCCCGCGGGCAATCACCCACCGATAATTAACTAGATTTTCTTCATGACTTAATGAGCCTATTCGGCCGCCAGAGCCGCTTTTATCTTGTCATAGGCATCATCGGTTACCCAGGTCTTCCAGGTGCTTTCGTATTCGTTAAAATACCAGATAGCCGCTTCATCCCAATCCTGTACTTCGTTTTCCTTGGCCCAGGCAGCTGTCCTGTTCAAGGCTTCCACGCCTACCATCATGTCTTCAAGCATCTCCACTACGTCGGGTGCTTTATCACGGAGGTCGGCATTAATGCCAATATCTATGGGGACAGTCTCATATGCACAGGCTTCGCTAAGGGGGCGGAGACTGTCATCATCCTTGGCAGCTGTTATCTGAGCCCAGACATCGGCATCATATGCCGGCTCTTCCAGGATATACCAATCATAGAGTCCCATGATGGCCGTAGGAGCCCAGTAATACCCAAATACCGGCTCTTGCTTCATCTGGGCGCTGGCTAAAGCCGCTTCCATGACGCCGGAACTACCGGGGGCGATCAGGTTATAATATTCTGATAGTCCGTAGGCCTCTATTTTAACGTCGTTGATCGCTTCACATTGCCAGCCGATGATGCAGTTGAGAAAGTTTCCCTTGCCCGGATCTGCGGGGTCTTCAAATAGCTCCCAATGGTCCTTCATGTCGAAAACGGTCTTAATGTTGTACTCGTCGGCTACCCACTGTGGAACCATAAAAAACTGGGGGCCGCCTTCATAGATTGCACCCACGTTCTCAATAGTGCCAGCAGCCATTTCTTCCGTGTACATATCCTCCCAGTTTTGCTGCCACATCTCCATCCATATGTCGATATCGCCCTGCGCTAATGAAGTCTGGGCAATAGGTGTTGTCATTACAGTTGTCTCTACCGGGTAGCCGTAACCGTTCTCAATGATATATTGAGCAATGGCATTATTTATCCAGAGAGACTCAAACTGGGTATCACCTATAATAATGGTTGGCTTTTCTTCCTCACCACACCCTACAGATGCGGTAACTACCAGCATCAGAGCTGTGAGAAGAAAGAGTGCGCGTTTCCAATGTGATTTAATGCTATGCATAAAGAGTTACCTCCAAAATTTCTTTTCCTCATCTGAGAATAGGTTTAAATAAGGAATCCCTGCTTCCCTACTTCGGTTTTTTTCTCTATTTCTCACCTCCTTCCAGGTATGGCCCTGTATACATTTTATGTACCCGGCGACGGTTCTCGTCTTTTAGCGAATCCCTGGCTGATACGGTCCAGGATGATAGCCATGAAGACGATGCTGATACCACCGAGAAATCCTCTGCCTACCTCCAGGCGGGCAATACCGTTCAAAACTTCAACTCCCAGACCCTCGGCGCCGATCATAGACGCGATGACTACCATCGCCAGCGCCATCATTACCGTCTGGTTGAGTCCTGCCAGTATTGTTGGTAATGCCATGGGAGTTTGTACCCTTATCAGCAATTGCCATGACGTTGTTCCGAACGACTTGGATGCCTCGATTACTTGCGGGTCTACCTGCCGGATTCCCAGAGCGGTCAGGCGGATTATAGGCGGAACGGCATAGATAAAGGTAGCCATTACTGCCGGTACCGGCCCCGTCCCGAACAACATCACTGCAGGAATAAGGTACACGAAACTGGGCATAGTCTGCATCATGTCCAGGATAGGTCTTTGGAAACTGTTATAGCGGTCACTTTTAGCCGCGAGGATTCCCAGCGGCAATCCGAATGCCACGCAGATAATAGCTGAGGTCATCGTGATAGCCAGGGTCTGAGAACCCATATCGAGTAGTCCCATAAAGGAAATAATCAGGAGGAATATTACGGATATCCCGGCAAACTTGACACCGTTGGTACGCCACGCGAAGAATGCGGTGATGATGAAAATACTCCACCAGGGAAGCCACAGGAAAAAGTCTTCGAGCGGGGTCAGAATACCCCTTCGAATTATGGTGTTAATAGTGGAGAAGAAAGGGTCCCAGTTAACGACTACCCAGTGAACTATATCATCAACGAATTTGATTACTTCCCACCCGGGACTTACATCGTTTATCTCTTGAGGGAAGTCTATCGCCGCTCCCGGCTCTTCTCCTTCCGGTACATTGGCGTACAGTCCGAACGATACTACCAGTAATATCGCCACGGCTATCAAACCGATGGATATTTTCCAATAGAATGGGAGGTTCGATAGCTTTTTCGTATAGTCCGCCAGTTTTTGCAGGCTGTTAGGCGGTTTGGCTGAATAGTCTGAGTAATTATTCCCGGTTTTGTCTTCCTGCATCAGTGAGTCAAGTCCTTATTATATTTACTTACCGTTTTCGCTGGTCGTCTGCATCGCATCGATTAATCTTGGTCGGCTGATTACCCCGACGAGATGACCCTCCTCATCCACCACCGCCAGTGGCGTGTTATGGTGGGCAACCAGCGGCAGGCAATCATCCAGCGGAGTCTGGGGGAGAACCGACGATGCATTGACGTCGGCTGCCTCACCAACCCTGGTAGCGCCTTTCTTCTGCGCTTTCTGTAGCTGGCTTAACGTAGCACAGCCTTTAAATTTATTATCTTCATCTACGATAAAGGCCGCCTCAACATTCTCATCTTCAACCTTTTGCATGACTTCCCTCAGGTCATCATTGTTACTTACTATTACCGAAGGTTTCTTGGTGATACTGTAAGCCGGAATCACTTGCCCCCGGGGTACGTCCTTGACAAACTCGCTGACATAATCATCAGCTGGGTTGGTGACGATATCCAGCGGCGTGCCGATCTGGACGATCTCTCCGTCTTTCATAATAGCTACCCGGTCTCCCAGCTTGAGGGCTTCATTGAGGTCATGGGTGATGAATACCACCGTCCTCTTTACCTTGGTGCGTAGATTAATAAACTCGTCCTGCATCTGGCGGCGTATCAGCGGGTCCAGGGCGCTGAACGGTTCGTCCATGAGGAGTATTTCGGAACCTATTGCCAGGGCACGGGCCAACCCTACACGTTGTTGCATACCGCCGCTGAGTTCGTCGATATGGCTGTTCTCCCAGCCCTGCAGGCTAACTGTTTCCAGAGCCTGGGCAACCCTTTTTTCTTTTTCCTGACCGCGGTCACCCCTGATTTCCAGTCCGAAAGCCACATTCTCTTCTACGGTACGATGAGGCAGCAGTCCGAAGTACTGGAAGACCATGCTCAACTTGAGACGCCGCATTTCCCGGAGTTCCTTATCGTTCATCCGGGCGACGTCTTCGCCTTCAATGAGTGTAATGCCCCGGGTAGGTTCAATCAACCGGTTAATACAGCGGACAAGAGTCGATTTACCACTTCCGGATAGCCCCATAATAACGAAAATCTCGTTCTCAAATACATCGAATGAGATATCTTTTACAGCGATTACATGCCCTGTTTGCTCGAGAATATCCTGCTTAGAAGCACCACTACTAGCCATGTCGATGACACTTTCCGGATTTGGGCCGAAGACCTTCCATATGCCCTGGCACGAAATTATGGTCTTCTCTTCAGGCATGATTCTCTCCTGTATAAATTAATTAACATTACTTTTAAAGAATAAGCGTTCCGGATATTAGGATTCATCACTATACTGATACTGGATAATTACTCTATTAAACAGCATAATCCGGATTTTAACTCGTATGTAATATTATGTTAACCTCCTTAGAGTTAATTTCTTAAAACATGGTAAAACAATGAAAGAGGTGGACATTCTTTAGCAGTGTTTCTGAGGATGTTAAATGGATTCGGGAATTTTGACCAGGGATGAATATTTACGGAAAGGATATGTCAGAAATATGACATATATATTTGTGAGGAAAAAGCCCAAAATACTATAATTCATTTTTATTTTATTGCCGATACCACCTCATTTTATCGAGTTTGAGTGAAAATACTCACAAATCACCCCGGGATAACTTTGTATATACTACCTGTTCAAGAAACATCTGTCAAATGCCGTAGTATATGAGGAACTGGATAAAAAACTATCATTATGAGAAAGTGGGCTCGGTAGGGATCGAACCTACGACCAATCGGTTATGAGCCGACCGCTCTGCCGCTGAGCTACGAGCCCTTGATATCGGTTCTGAATTAGTATATTCTTTGTTAATTCTTGATAATATTATGTAAACTACCCTACCGGGCGGTAAATATAGTGCTTTGACTACACACAGCCGGTGGGTTTGGGTACACCCGCCCACTTACAAGCCGATTGTGCCGGGCCTTTGGGGAATAGTTCGTAGAGGCGGCTTAAATTAAAACCGGTTTCTTTGATAAGGCGTCTAATCATCGGACAGATGCCGTTATCAAGATAATATTGTCTTAAATAATTTATTGATTGCCAGTGGTCTTCTGTTAGTTCGGAGATGTTTTCCAACTGAGCATAAGCTTTAGCAATATCTTCGGTCCATTTATCTGTTTCCTGCAAGAAGCCTTTTTCATCAACTTCGTAAACGCTACCCGCTAGCTCTAATTGTGCCATACTAATCAACATCTCCTCTTGCGTCCGTTAGGTATAGTGTTGCCGTGTTCCAGCGTAAGATAATGAGTATTATAAGACATATTACAATGGAAACGTTGATGAAAGCAACCGTAGATAGTGTTAGTTATCGTTACAGGATATGAAAGGTCTTTCAATATCAACCATGGTATTGACAATCAGTTCCGCCAGACCGCCGACAATGATGCCCGTTTTTTTCCTTGACACCGTAATAGTTTAAAATATCACTGAACTGCAGTTTGCAGTTCAGAACTGACGTCCAATCTTTAAAACGGTACTAAACGGGAAATGCGGACTCCGAGGCTAGCCATTCCTAACTATCCTGGAAGCTATCGATGATGAAGCCGGCGGCCAGTCTGACGCCGATGCCGGGGGGAACACCGCACTTCTCAAAACCTTTCTCGTGGGAGAAGGTCATCATGGCCTGTTCGCTTTCACCCGGATTTATCCGGTGTCCCAGGGTTACCGTTTCGATGATATCGGCGCAGTACATGTGGCCGATTTGCCCCTCGAATTGAGCCATGAATTTCTGCGCGATGCTGATGGTTTTATTCAGCGCATCGTAATCCAGGCGGTCTTTACCACCGAAGAACAGCCCGAAGTTTATCAGGCTGCCGGTAATACCGCCGCACATATCCCCCGTACCGCCGATTCCGGGGAACGGCGTAAGGGCGTGGATAATTTCCATATTGCCCAGGCCGAATTCTTCCATCAGCGAAAGGGCGGTAGCCTGGGCGCAGTTTTTCAATGTAAAGTTATACTCTTCCGCATGTAATTGTACCCGATCGAGGATTTCTTCCCGATTCGCAATCAACTCTTCAGGATTCAATGTCTTCCTGGGGATGCCTTCCGCAGTAAGCTTTTTTATCCTGGCTTCCAGTCTGGGGATATCCCACTCTCTTTCGGATAGCTCATCTACTTTTTTCTTTAAGGCTTCATAATCCGGCATGAGACGGTTTCCTCCTTTTTACGCAATTGTAAGTGATTCGGTAGAAATGGAGCGGGAGACGGGGCTCGAACCCGCGACAACCTGCTTGGAAGGCAGGGACTCTACCACTGAGTTACTCCCGCAGAAGTGAATACACGTAGATTTTACGCCAAATATTATGGAAAAACAAGCTGGAGACTACCTACTTATACAATCATTAAATACAAATGACGCCATGAATGCCCGTGAGAAGCTTAGTCCACTTTATAACCTGGGGAAATAGGTAACGTTGAGTAGAACAGTAGACTAAAACCTTAACCTGTAAATAAGAACGCTTAGAATCGCATTAATCCATCTTTTTCCTTAATATCATTATAACAACTGCCACAATGGCATAGAAGCCGGCAGCAGCAAAATAGGCGGCGTATGCGATTGGTGCTGGATCATCAGTGCCATACAGAGTCCCGTTGATAATACCCAGAATAAAGGCACTAATCCCATATACCAATGCAGATATCCAAAGAACCCAAGCCATTATTGTTGCTAGAGCCTTAAAAATAGGTGGCATCGCTTCCTCCTGTTAAATTACTCAAGCTCACGTAATTACACGGAAATTTTACGCTAATAATTATGGAAAAACAAGCTGGAGGCTAAGGAATAGGAGGAATTGTTAAGTTATTAGGAGTTTCGTCAGGTACTAAAGTAATATTTCCAGGTATTGCTACCTATGCTATTATCAAGACGTATGTTAACGTTAAAGAGTAAATACAAGCAGGGATCCGTTAAGAACAAGTGGAAAATCCAGCAGTGCCAGTGTGAAAAGAAATATTTCAACTACCAGAAAGACTGTGAGAACTGTGAAGGAAAAGACTACTGTTCTTCAGAAGAGTTCCGCCCCTATTACATTGTTGTGGCCAAGAGCATGCTGGTTTTTGCCGACGACTATGAGAATGCCAAGGAGTATGCCAGCCAGGGACATGGCTGGATGCTGGTGCGTGAGGGTGTGGACGGTATTCCCATAAATGTTAACGTCAAGGACGGCAAGGTCAACCTCATACCTGAAGAAGGCCAGACACTCTAACCATTGTGTTCAAAAGTCCTTACAAAACAGCTTAAACGGGTATTTGTATCACGATGCACGTTTTGCTACTAGATCGCTAAATAAAAAAAGGACCCCGAGAAATCGGGGTCCTTTTTTTATAGACTTTAGTTAACCGTTGAGAATCTGCATTGCCTCGTCGCGGTAGCAGTCCATGAGATATGGAATACCGGTGACATCGGCGCATTCCCTGGTGAGGGACATCAGCTCTTTCCGGGTGATTGCCGGCACGCTGAAGCACCTGGCGCCGGCCATCAGTTGCTGGAGACCAACCTTTATCTTTTCGCTGTAGCTGTAGATACCGATAGCTCCCAGCGGGATGTTCTTCATCTCGCTAGCGCCGACGATATTTTTCACGTCTTCGTAGTTGATGAAGATTTCTTCAGGAGTTGAGCCGTACTGGCCGACGGTATTGGGTAATTTGCCGTCCTTCATCCACTGCTCGATGTTCTTACCGACCATACCCGGAATCATCAGGGCGCGGCCCATGCAGATGGCCCTGGTGAAAGGCGCGCCCATGGCGAGGGCCTTGAAGACGCTGTCCTCGCTGCTGAACGCACCAGCGAAAGCGATATCCGGTACCCTTTCTCCCTTTGCGGCCAGCTTCTGGCAGAACTCGCCGGCGGCGGCGTGCAGGTACAGGCTGGGCATGCCCCATTCCTCCATCATGCGCCACGGGCTCATGCCGGTGCCGCCGGGTGCGCCGTCGATGGTGAGCAGGTCTATCTTGGCCTTGGAGCTCCACTTAATGGCCATGGCCAGCTCTCGGAGTCCGTAGGCGCCGGTTTTCAGAGTGACGCGTTTGAAGCCGATATTGCGGAGTCGGTTGACCTCATCGTAGAAACCCTGCTCATCGATAAAGCCCAGTCGACTGTGTCTTTCGAATTCCTTGATGGCGCCGTCTTTGAAAGCGGCCTGGTTGACCGGATTTGAGGGGTCCGGGGTGACGATATAGCCGCGTTTCTGCAGTTCCAGTCCCCTCTCCAAGCTGTTAACCTTGATTTCACCGCCGATGCATTTGGCGCCCTGCCCCCACTTCAACTCGATAGTTTCCAGCCCATGCTTTTCGTGGACATATTCCGCCACGCCCAGGCGAGTATCTTCGACATTCATCTGCACCAGGATTTCTCCGTAGCCCTGGTGGTATCGGCGGTAGGTCTTGATGCGGCGGTCCATATCCGGTGCCTTGACGACATGGCCGTTAGCGTCACGCTCCAGAGCGGGGTCGATTCCGCAGACGTTTTCACCACAGACCAGGGTAACGCCGCTTATGGCCGCGCCGATGGCGAAATGCTCCCAATTTTTCCGGGCAATCTCGGTGGATCCTAGAGCTCCGGTGAAAATGGGAACCTTCATCGGTACCTTGATATCCCAGCCGTATTCGGTTTCCGTACTTACGGATGGGAAAGTGGCCGTATCCGGATTACCCTCAACGCCCTCAGGCATACCGTTGGCCCCCAGGGCGTAACCCTGGATATTCAGATGAGAGTAATCAACCGGATAGTCTTTATCGCCGCCGGCGGTGATATCGCCGAAAGGCCCGGGATAAATGAGTTCCCGACCGCGGAAAGTCGCCTTGAATACTTCGCAGTTGCCGGTACACCCGTCGATACAACGGGTACACAAACCGCTCATGGGGACAACGCTACGGGAACGGTTGGCGGTACGGGTGGCATCATTGGCATTGGGTCGTTGTAAGTTCATCTTGATGGTCTCCTTTTCTACTATTATTAATAAATGCCCTCTCTATAAAGAGACATCCTGAGTATCTACCAGTTGCTGGAAATCCATCACGGTGCTCATGGCAAAATTATCCGTATCGGCGCCGCCCTCTTCTGCCGCGGCCACCGGATTAAGTCCCCCGAGGAGAACGATACCGACTTTGTTTTGTTCTACGGGTATTTCGCAGACGGGTTCGCTGGTTTCACCCACGGCAACCGGGCTGTGGATACCTACCTGCTTCAGTCCGCCAATGATTTCGTTCACCTGCGATCGGCAGATTGAGGGTATTTCGCGGAAGTTGCCCAGTAAATTCCCGTCGCCCGTCCTGACCACCTCTCTGACCGAGGTCATCCGGGCTTTAATGAAGATGGTCGAGGGGTCCAGCGAGCAGCCGGTATAGTCGACAAGCTCGATAAAACGGAGCGGCTTATGATTGCGTAGCTGGAGTATCCCGCCGAACTTTGAATCCATGGGAATACCGGCTTTCAGCAGCACCCCGTTGAAAACTATGCTGCAGATGGTAGCCAGTCCGGTTTTACCTTGCGGAACGGTAACTTCTCCCAGTGGTTGTCCCTCCGTCGCGACAGCCACAAGGTTGCTGACACAATATCCTGCCTTAAAGGCAAATTTCATGGTGCCTAAAGCCCGGGCAAACTGTTCCTGCGGGAAAAACGAAACATTGACCGGTACCAGTCCGTGCCGGGTGGTAAAATCGAAAGAGGTGCGGAAGGAGAGAGTCTCTATTTTTGAGATGGAAAAACCCACCTTATCGTTAACCAGGGCTGTCTTCACTTCCTCGTTGCCCTTCTCGGTAAGGTTACGCCCGTCACGCCGCCCCACCAGATAGGTCAGGCCGCGTTCGTCTAAAAATTTCAGGTGGTATCTGACGGCTCTTTCACCCAGCTCAAAGCCGTAGTCTTTAAGATTATGCGCGATAACCCTGGCCCCGAGCGGCTCCGGAGAATCGTTGAGGATTCGTAATATGGCCAGTTCTTTTCTGGCGACGCTTTGTGATTCAAACATCATTTGACCGTAAAATATAAGGCAATAGGCAACTGTATTCCGTATATACCGCTATATTTTACCTATCTTATTAATACTTGTCAAGAAATATCTATGTATTGCCTGTAAAGTCTGTGAGGGTTATAATGACATAGTTTTATGAAGATACTTTTTACACAGGAAACCGACTGGATAAAACGTAATCCTATCCAGCCCCACCACCTGGCCGAATTGCTTTCGGGGCGCGGTCACGAAATACGTGTCATCGATTATGAGCTCCAGTGGAGGGTGGAGAAGAAAGCGTGGGGATACTGTAGGCGACAGGTTTTTGAGAATACCAGGAAGATATACCCGGATGCCCAGATTACGGTAATTCGACCGGGTATCTTTAGAGTCCCCGGTTTGGATTACGTATCCTTACTATTTTCCCACGGGAAAGAAATCAAACGCCAGATAGAAGAATTTCAGCCGGATATCATCGTAGGCTTCGGTATAATAAACAGCTATCTGGCATCCAGAGCTGTCGCTAAAAGAAATATTCCTTTTATTTATTACTGGGTGGATGTTCTGCACCGCCTAATACCAGTTAAGATATTCCAGCCCATCGGCGTCGTCTTTGAAAAGAGGGCTATCCGGCACTCGGACATGGTAATAGTAATCAATGAGGGACTCCGGCAGGTTGTCACCAATCTGGGGGCGTCTGAAAACAAGACCAGGATTCTCCGCACCGGCATTGACACCGGTCGGTTTGTGCCCGATCCGGCCGATAGCGAGTTGAACCAGCAAATGGGACTGAAAGACGGTGATATTGTCCTCTTCTTTATGGGCTGGTTGTATCCATTTTCCGGATTAAAAGAAGTAGCCATGAAAATAACCGAGAATGGAAATGAGAATATAAAACTGGTGGTGGTGGGTGAAGGAGATTTATACGGGGAACTGGCGACGATACAGAAAGAATACCATTTACAGGAAAGACTAATCCTTACCGGTAAAAGGCCTTACAAGGAAATACCCGGGCTTATCTCTGTAGCGGATATATGTATTCTTCCTTCGTATCCTCAGGAGAAAATCATGCGGGATATCGTGCCGATAAAGCTCTACGAGTACATGGCCATGCAGAAACCGGTTATCTCCACCCGACTCCCGGGCGTCATGGAAGAATTCGGCGATAATAACGGAGTCGTCTATGTTGAATCGCCCGAGGATGTAGCCAAAAAAGCGCGGGAACTGGTCAGTAAAAACCGGATTACCGAACTGGGACAAAAAGCCAGGGAGTTTGTGAAGGGAAACAGCTGGGAGAAAATTACCGATGAGTTTGAAGTTATTCTTGAAGAAGCGATAGAGAAGCGGAAATCTGCAAAGTAGTTATGTAAACTATCCCCCTGTCCTGATGGTCGGGGTGAGTGGATTTGAACCACCGACCTCAGCGTCCCAAACGCTGCGCGCTAAACCAGACTGCGCCACACCCCGACTCCCTATCAGTATAGCCGAGTGTATGGCTACTGGCAAGATATAGATAATAATAAAAAGGGGGGCTTTTGCCCCCCTACTATACAATACACTTTATGATATTAATCCCGACAGTCCGGGCAGGTATCATAATCGCTAATTGGCGTACCCGATGTAGCGGCAACATATTCCACCTGTTTTTCCGGGGCCCAGTAAGCACCGCATACCGAGCACTTCTTTAGTTTGAACTCCATGGTATTATGCGGCCACTTGATAACCCTTTTGTTGCCCTTGTCGGTGATAGATATAGCGCCGGTGGGGCAGCTGTAAGCGCAGGCGCCGCAGCCGATACATACCTCGGAGAAATCTTCATCGAAAGGCGTGGTGAGTTCTCTTTCGACGCCGCGTTTAGCCAGGCTGATGGCGGATACGCCGACCACCTCTTCGCAGGTACGGGCGCAACTGGCGCAGAGAATACACTTGTTGTTACCTTTGCGTTTCGGGAAACGGGTAGTGGTAAGGTCATATTCGGCGGCCATTTCACGGATAACTTCGGAATCCGGACACCGGGCCAGTAATAACTCGAGAAGCATACTCCGAATATTCCGTATTCTTTCCGTATTTGTCTCGACGGTCAGTCCCTCTTCTACCAGGTAAATACAGGAGGTGACCATACGTTCCCGGCCTTTGGCTGTCTTTATCTTCACCAGACAAAGGCGGCAGGCTCCGTAAGGAGATACGGCCTCGTTCTCGCAGAGGGTAGGTATGTAGATATTATTGTCGCGGGCGGCGTAAAGGATGGTGGTGCCCTCTTCAGCTTTGATTTCTCGTCCGTTAATCGTCAGATTTACCATCATTATCTATCCTTATTTTTCTTTGGCATCCCCGATTTTACAAACACCGGCGGGGCATTTCTTTTCATTGATATGGGCTTCATATTCGTCGCGGAAATGCTTGAGGGTGCTGAGTACCGGATTGGGTGCCTGCTGGCCCAGGGCGCAGAGAGCGGCATCCTGCAGTACGGCGGAGAGTTCTTCCAGTAATTCGATATCACTTTTCTTGCCCTTGCCTTCGGTGATACGCGTCAGAATGGCGCGCATCTGCTGCAAACCTTCTCGACAGGGCAGGCACTTACCACAGGACTCGCCTTCCAGGAAGGACACATAGTACCTGGCTATCTCGACCATACAGGTCTTGTCATCCATGACAATCATACCGCCGGAACCCATCATCGAGCCGGCCTCGGTAAGCTTGTCAAAGTCAACCGGCAGGTCCAGGAGGCTTTCCGGGATAACGCCCCCGGAAGGACCGCCGGTCTGTACAGCTTTAAATTTCCGGTTCTTGGGAATACCGCCACCGATATCGAAGACGATCTCCCGCAACGTGATACCCATGGGAACTTCGACCAGGCCGGTATTGGTGATATTCCCTACCAGCGAGAATATCTTGGTGCCCTTGCTGTTCTCGGTACCAATTTTACCGTACCAGTCGGCGCCTTTATCAATGATTATGGGAACGTTTGCCCAGGTCTCGGCGTTGTTCAGGTTGGTCGGCTGGCCCCATAGTCCCTGCTCGGAAGTATGGATGTATTTGGCACGGGGTTCACCGACTTTGCCTTCCAGGGAAGCCATCAGGGCGGTAGACTCGCCGCAGATGAAGGCGCCGCCGCCGCGGTTAATCCGGATACTAAAATCAAAACCGGAGCCGAGGATATTCTTGCCGAGAAGCGCCAGGGCTTCGGCCTGTTCGATAGCGGTGCGGACGTGTTCTACGGCCAGGGGGTATTCATTACGGATGTAGATGTAGCCCTGGTGGCTGCCGATGGCAAAGGCGCCGATTATCATGCCCTCCAGTACGCTGTGAGGGTTCCCTTCGACGAGGGAGCGGTCCATGTAGGCACCCGGGTCGCCCTCGTCGGCATTGCAGATGACATACCTGGTATCGCCCTCGGCGTTGCGGGTGCTTTCCCACTTGGCGCCGGTAGGAAAGCCGCCGCCGCCGCGTCCCCTAAGTCCTGCTTTTTTAATCTCGGCGATGATGCCTTCGGGTTTAATCTTCAGGGCCCTGGCCAGGGCGGCGTATCCGCCGACCGCCAGGTAATCGTTAATTGAGGTGGGGTCGATTGAACCGTTATTACCGAAAACCAGGCGTTTTTGTAGTTTATAGAAAGGTACATCATGTTCGTAAGGTATCTTGGAACCGGACTGCCGGTCGGTATAGAGCAATCTATCAATGGTTTCACCCTTGCCGATAGTCCCGGAGAGGATTTCCGGCACATCTTTTACCCGGACTCTCTGGTACAGGATATCCCTGGGCTTGATGACTACCAGGGGACCTCTTTCGCAGAAGCCATGACAGCCGGTAGCCCGGATATCAACCTTATCGGCGAGTTTCTGCTTCTTTACCTCGTCGCGGAAAGCTGCGGTCACCGCTACACAGCCGTGGGCGTGACACCCCGTGCCGTTGCAGATGGTAATGACGGCTTTATCGGGGTCTCTCCCGGCGAGAACAGATTTTCTCAGAGCCTCCAGTTCAGTCGGAGATTTTAGTTTTGCCACTGGTGACGTCCTCCACTTTTAATTATATTCCTTCAACACGGAAACGATTCCTTCGGGCGTCATCTCTCCGTGGTAGTCTTTCCCGATGATAACCATGGGACCCAGGGCGCAGGCGCCGACGCAGTTCACTGTCTCGAGGGTGAACTTGAGGTCCTTGGTGGTCTCGCCCCGGTTGATATTCAGTTCCTGCTCGATTTTCTCCAGCACCTTGACGGCTCCTCTCACGTGGCAGGCCGTGCCCATGCAGACATTTATCAGGTGGCGTCCCCGCTCGGTCAGGCTGAAGGCTTTAAAGAATGTGGCCACGCTGTAGACCCGGCTGACCGGTACGCCCATTTGCTTTCCCGTTTCGGCAAGGATCTCTTTGGGAAGATAGCCGATTTCCGTCTGGATATCCTGGAGGATATCGACCAGCAGTGATTTATCGTTACCGTGC
>Ga0315550_1001530_pt1 | contig 14169 bp, 9 predicted proteins | sample SalMarSW160190MG_2_FD_203100 | JGI IMG/M metagenome (GOLD analysis project Ga0315550, IMG submission 203100) | Salt marsh sediment microbial communities from the Plum Island Ecosystem LTER, Massachusetts, United States - Salt Marsh Sediment SW1601-90 ... | reverse complement strand
ATAAATATTAACCTAAAGCGGGTTTCGCGTCAAACAAATTTCCTCAAATTTTGCTGGTTTTTTCGAGAATTCCCAACATCAGCCTAATATCTTCATTTTTAGCCTGGAACCGAAGATATGTCTGTCAAAAAGATTCTTAAACAAGTGGATTTTATGTTTTTGTTTGCGGTTTTGTCCTGCTTAAAAGAGCGCAGAACCCATGACCAACAGTACGTTCAGACAACAATCGCGCTGATGTCGATTAGGTGCATCTGTTGGTCGGTGCCTCCGTGCGGCGAGTCGGCTTGATATAGTCCATAACGGTTTCCTTCGCCTTTAATGCACTTGCGGAATAAAAGACATATTGCCTTCAATATGTGGAGTGTAATTGATTTGTCAAGATGTGATTTTCATGTTTTTCAGGTTATTTGTGGCTTTTATCATGTATTAGCAACTAAAGATTGGCTTGTTTTAACGCCGATATTGATAATATCGTATTGTTTATATCTTTTCGTGTGTTTAGAGAGTAGTTCACGTGTCCTCATCGGTACAGTTACAGTCCGGTAGTGCCAGGTCAATTTCCCTGTCTTTAGAACGGAGCGTCAGGGATTTTTTAGATTATCTTAAAGTTGAGGCGGGACTGGCTAATAATACAATCCTGGCCTATAGTCGCGATTTGAAGAGCTTTCTGGCATATTGTCAGTCCCGCAGAATCAGTCGGTTGAGGCAAATAAAGCCGGCCCTTATCCAAAAGTATATTCAATCGCTCAGCCGGGACGAAAAGAGTGAAAGCTCGATTAAACGCTGTCTTGTCGCTATAAGGATGCTTCTTCGGTTTTCCAAGCTAACCGGCCGTATCAACGATGACTTCACCGCAATCCTCGAAGGCCCGAAGCTTTGGCAGAAGCTGCCCACGATTTGCAGCAAAGAGCAGGTTATCACCCTATTAAACGCTCCATTATCGGACGAGCCATTTTACTTTCGGGACAAAGCGATTCTCGAATTGCTCTATGCTACCGGCGTACGTGCCAGCGAGTTAGCAGGGCTTAAAATATCGGATTTGAATCTTGATATCGGATACTTACGGTGCCTTGGCAAGGGCAGTAGAGAACGTGTGATACCAGTCGGTAAAACCGCAATAGCGGCGACAGTTGAGTACCTTGTGAATCTTCGACCGAGGCTGGTCAGGCCGCACAGTGCCGATTTTTTGATGCTGTCTCGAACCGGCCTGCCCCTGAGTCGTATTGAAGTTTGGAGATTAGTTAAAAAATACGCTGTTCGTGCAGGAATGCCCAGAAATCTAACCGTTCATACGTTAAGACATTGCTTCGCAACGCATCTGCTGACAGGAGGTGCCGACTTGCGAAGCGTTCAGGAAATGCTCGGACATGTAGACATAGCCACTACGCAGATTTATACACATGTCGACCAGGAAAGGCTGCGAAAGATTCATAAAGAGTTCCACCCAAGGCAATAGGGGAGTGTGAATCGAGGTGTAAGCTCACCGAAAAATGGAAGTTGACTTTGAAGGATTTTGTGATTATTATGAATTATGGAGTTTTGTGTAGGGTCATCCGAATGAGTACAAAGCGTCTATATCTACTGATATTACTATTGATTGTGGGCTGCCAACAGGCTGGGGTTGGCGCCGGCAGTGCGGTCTTGCCCGCTAATGAATCAGGTGCAAAGACCGAGCTTAGCAAGCAGTTGAAGATCTATGAAAGCACATTGCTGGAGGGCAAAAGCGAGCAGATACGCATAGCTGCCGCTTCTGAGATGCTTTTTAGCGAGGACCCGGTTGCACGAACGATTCTTTTGTCCGTATTGAAACAATCCACCAACAGCGCCGCACGAATGGCTGTGTGCAGGGCATTGATTCAGGCCCGATCAGAGCAGAAACGCATAAAGGAGAATCGCGATTTTATTCAGCCGTTGCTTGATATATTGCCTACCGGTAATACCGGCGAAGCTCAATTGGCTGCTGAGAGCCTTTTAATCTTTGAATACGAGCAAATATCAGAGTCCCTTGAGAAAGTCTTAACAGAACAGTCGCTTACCGTCAATGCGAGATTGAACGCGATATATGCTTTGAAGCTTCAACCGGATAAGCGGGCGGTAATCAGACTTATAAACCTAATTGATGACCCTGAAAAGCAGGTTGCAGACGCAGCAGAGAAGGCGCTGAACTCTCTGGGCATAATCGTAGAACAGGACCCCGAAAGTCGAAAAGAAATAATCAGTATACTTAAAACCCGGGATACTGACGAGTTCCTGCGGGACCGTTTGATTTGGCTGGAAGGACAGATGCACAAGGTCAAAGACGAGCTGGATATATGGCAGGGGCATTATTTGGCCGCATTAGATGAGGTATACGTTGGCAGAAAGGATGACGCAGACAGAGCTAAGTTCCTGGCAAAGTATTTGGGTGATTTAGAGGTAACAGTGAGATTATGGGCGTTGGATAAGGTTTATCAGGACCGAGTAAGCTCGACACCGAATCCTCAACTGCCTGCTGCCCTTGAGTTAATTTTGGTCGGTTTGGTTTCCGACCAGGACAGCGTTGTTCGGCTAAGGACAGCGAAGCTTCTGTCTTTGATGGTGGAGTTGAATTCGGCCCAGCGTCTGCTGGAACAGCTCAAAATTGAACAATACGATGAGGTGAGGATTGAGTTGTTCGTTGCGCTCGGCAGAGCGTGTCAATACGCCTTTTCAGATAATTCAGGAGTTCAGGTTTCCGGAGAGGTAAGAAAACAGCTCCTGGAATGGGCGGAAAAATATCTGGTCGAAGAGGACCCGAAAAAGGCGCAAAAAGGAGCTGATGTTATAAGAAAATTACTTGAACAGGGTGGATTTGCATCCAGTGAGGTTGACAGATATCTTGGTTTGCTTCAGGCAAGATACAACCAGGAAAAAGATAAGGCCGATAGAACGCTTCGCGGAGAATTGCTTGCTGCAATGGCCGGATTGTGCGCCCAGAGGAGCGCTTGCAGAGTTGAAGCAACCAGACTTTTTGAGTCTTTGTTTGGGCAGGCACTAAATGACGAGACTGATTTGGTTCGCGAGGCAGCGGTAGATGGGCTTATCTATATTGATAAAGCAAAGGCGCTTAAGATATTGAGAAGTTTTGTTAGCGATAGTAGTCTTATCGTCAGTAAGAAAATAATAGAGCTTGCCGGTCAAGTCGGCGGTCCGGAAGATTTAGTCTGGCTTTCTGGAAAAATTGGCTCAACAGCGGAAGGCGAGAGCGGACCTGCCTGGCAGGCGATGCTCGAGTTATTCAAAGGTTCGGATGCCGGTGTCCTAAACGAATGGATAGTAAAATTTGACTCGCCCGGTACCAAAGTTAGGTTGTCTGTTGAGCAGAATATCTCTTTTCTTGAGATTGCGGAAGGAAAAGCCATACGTGAGAATAAGCTGCAGATGCTCAGGAATATCAGAGAAAAACTGGCTTATCTTTATAAGAAAACCGGTGCTTTTGAAAAGGCTGCGAGGTATTTGGGTATACTGCAGACAGAGACAGAGACACGCGAAGAAAGAGATAAAATTCTGTCGGAACTACTGGATGCTTATTTGAGATGGCCAAATGTGGAAGCTGCAACTACAATTGTGGATAATTGCCTGCTGGAAAAGGACTTGGAGCCTAATAGTGTTATAGTGCTGGCGATTGATAATTACCTGAGCGAACCTCCTGCCGGTGCTGATCCTAATGTGGTTCTGAAAGCAATATCAGAAATAAATCCCTCTGGTAAGAGGCCGAAATGGCTCGAACAGGTACAATTATGGCTTAGTCGACTCGGTAAGGCCACAGAACCCGATAAGGCCCAAGAAACTCGTGGTTAGTATCGAATTCGTATGCGATTGGCGGGCATTTTGTATATTGCTGTATTATACCTGGGTGGTTAGAACTTTTTGGGTGGGAAATGAGCAAAAAAACCATTTATAGCTCTGAAAGGCGGTATTTTGTGCATTAATCAAGAGTCTGTATGCTTTATTGAAGCCGTGAAGAAAGTGTGAATTAGTGCTAAGTGCCGTTTTTGGGCGAAAAATTCATATTAGTATACAAAAAACGATTGTATAAGAGTTTTTTTATTTTTTTGCATTTTTATATTTTTTCGTTTGCATCTTGATTTGTAGTTTTATAGAATTGTGAGTTTATATTATAAATCATTTGGAAGAACCCATAAGTTTCTGTTTTTGTTGTATATAGATTTTTTTAAGGCATGAAAAGAGGGTGAGGTTCATCTTGTGCGGCTTGCGAAGTGTGTATAGCCGTACTTTATTTTTGATATGTTTGATTTGTCACCAGAGTGGTGAACACTAAATTCAATATTGCTGCTGTAGCTCAGTGGTAGAGCGCGTCCTTGGTAAGGACGAGGTCATGGGTTCAAGCCCCATCAGCAGCTAAATGCAAGCAGGTCAGGCTGAGATAGCTTGCAAATCTATTGTTGATCTTGGCTTTGAGTTTATTATAGAAGTTTGAAAAGGGGCTTTTCGAGAATCAAGAGAGGCAAGTGTATAAATACTAACCCAGCACATTGGAGGTGTATATTAAGATGGCAAAAGCAGTATTTGAGCGGGTAAAACCACATATCAATATTGGAACTATCGGTCATGTTGACCACGGCAAGACGACATTGACGTCTGCAATCACAATGAGACTGGTAAAGAAAGCCGGCAAGGGCACAGCAAAGAAGTTTGATGATATTGACAATGCTCCGGAAGAGAAGGCGCGTGGACTTACAATAAATACCGCGCATGTAGAGTATGAGACGGAAAAGCGCCACTATGCCCACGTCGATTGCCCGGGACATGCAGACTATATCAAGAATATGATTACCGGAGCAGCACAGATGGATGGTGCCATTTTAGTTGTGGCAGCCGGAGATGGCCCTATGCCACAGACTCGTGAGCATATACTTCTTGCCCGTCAGGTTAACGTGCCCAAGATTGTGGTTTTCCTGAACAAGGTGGACCAGGTAGACGACCCTGAACTACTGGAGTTGGTTGAACTTGAAATACGAGAACTGCTGGACAAATATGAATTCCCCGGCGATGAGATTCCTATTATTAAGGGCTCGGCTTTAGCGGCGATGGAATGCGAAGGTAAAGATGATGAGGCGTGCAAGTGCATTGACGAGCTGATGGAAGCGGTCGATGATTACTTGCCGGTACCTCAGCGTGATGTGGATAAGCCGTTCCTTATGCCGGTTGAGGATGTTTTCAGTATTAAGGGTCGCGGAACAGTCGGCACAGGCAGGGTTGAGCGAGGTAAAGTCCGCGTTGGCGAGGAGATTGAAGTCGTTGGACTTGCAAAAGAGACACGTAAGACCGTTGTTACAGGCGTAGAGATGTTTAACAAAACGCTCGATGAAGGTCAGGCCGGCGATAATATCGGCTTGCTTCTGCGTGGTGTGGAAAAGAAGGACTTGGAACGAGGCCAGGTTATTGCCGCGCCTGGTTCTATTACTCCTCATACCAAGTTTTATTCCGAAGTTTATGTTCTGACAAAAGAAGAAGGTGGCCGTCATACACCATTCTTCGCAGGCTACAGGCCGCAGTTTTATTTCAGAACGACCGATGTTACCGGCTCGGTTCATACTTTAATGAGCAGGGACGGTAAGGCTGCGGAAATGTGTATGCCGGGTGATAATATAGCCATGGAGGTGGAGATTATTTCTCCAATCGCTATGGAAGAAGGCCTTCGCTTCGCCATTCGTGAGGGTGGTCGGACAGTCGGTGCTGGTGTGGTAACGAAAATCCTTGCCTGAGTATTTCTGGAAAACTATTGAATCCACGAGTGTCAAGAGCAAAGGTGCTGGCATTAGTGAAGTGTAGATTAACGAGTATATGATGGGCAAGGGCATGTTTGTGGGTTCCCGAATGCGATAAGCTATGATTAGGGTACCTCTCAAGTAAAAGCACCTCGTAAGAAATTCTATAGTGGGCGATGTGATACACAAAGTGAAACTTTCTATTATGGTGAGCCTGCCGATTAGACAGAGGTTCGATGGCTAAGAAGAAAAGCAAAAGAGAATTTGTTTGGCTTGAATGTGTCGACTGTAGCGAGAGAAACTATCGCACGAGTGTTAGTGTGGCGGAGGGGACGCCGAAAATAAAGCTCAAAAAGTTTTGTAAAAGGGAACGTAAACATACTGTCCATAAGATACGACGTAAGTAAATCAGCCCCGCCTTGCGGTGACAAAAGAGCATGGACTCCATTTTGTGGCTTATTGGTGTCGCCAAACGACTTTTGTTGTGTTTGGGGATCCCTTCGAAGAGTGGGAACCTATAAAAACACAGGCCAGTAGCTCAATTGGCAGAGCGTCGGTCTCCAAAACCGAAGGTTGGGGGTTCGATTCCCTCCTGGCCTGCTTGGAATTGTATCTTGTGACACAAGATGTGAGATTATTATGGTATTTGATATTTACAAACGTGGTCAGGGCAAATACACAAGGCTTTGTAGTGCTTTTGGCGCAGTATTAATTGCAGGATTGGGCTGTTTACAGCTTTACAGGAAATTACAAGCCTGGGATTTGGGATTGTGGATTGAAACTATGGTTCCTGCCGGCTTATTTGTTGTACTGGCCCTTTTGATTTTTTGGCTTGTTAATAAGCCTGCGATTGCGGATTTTATGGTCGCGGCCGAAAGCGAGATGAAAAAGGTTAGCTGGTCGAGCAGAAAGGAAATAATTGTTTCGACAGTTATCGTTATTGTTCTTGTGATTGTTTTAGCTGTTTTTCTTGGGGTCACGGATTTAAGTTTTCGAATGATTTTTGAAAAGCTGCTATATAATATATAAAGCTATCGGAGTAATTAAAATGTAGTATAGGGAGCGAAGAGCATCTGAAAGCGAGAAGAAGGATAGCTATACGGGACAGGTATTAATATGCAATGGTATGTTTTACGAGTTGCGGCAAACAGGGAAATGCAGGTCAGGGAAACCCTTATGCAGAAAGTAGAAAAGGAGGCTTTGGCCGATATCGTAGGCAGAATAGAAGTACCTGTTGAGCAGGTTAGGAGAATCCGCGGCAGCAAGCAGACGGTCCATAAGCGAAAATTGTATCCTGGCTATGTTTTTATGGAGATGGAACCGGCCGAGGATGGGCGGGTCCAGGAGAAGACATGGTTTATGATTAAGGAGACCTCCGGTGTCGGAGATTTCATCGGCACCGAAGGAGTTCCCACTCCTATGCGGGATACAGATGTGGCAAAAATGCTTTTGGAAGTAGAAAAGCCTGAAGAGTCGCCAAGCATCAAAGTCGAGTTTGCGAAAGGTGATATGATTAAAATTCGGGAAGGTGCCTTTGAGAATTTTGAAGGAACGGTCGATTCGATTGATACTGAGCGTGGGATTGTGAAGGTTATTGTTACGATATTCGGCCGGCCTACACCGCTGGATATAGAGTATTGGCAGATCGAAAAAGTGTAGGTGATATAATATGACTGTTGTGCAAGGGTGTTTACAAGAGATGATAACAAGGTGAACAATGGCCAAAAAAGTCGATGTAAAGATTAAATTGCAAGCGCCGGGCGGGCAGGCGACACCGGCACCGCCGATAGGTCCTGCTCTGGGCCAAAACGGTGTTAATATAGGCCAGTTCGTTTCACAGTTCAACGAACGCACAAAACAGCTTAATGGGACAATCGTGCCGGTTGTTATAAGCGTCTACAAGGACAAAAGTTTCACCTTTGAGGTCAAAAGCCCCCCTGCGGCAGTGTTGCTGAAGCAGGCGGCCGAAATCGCAAAAGGCAGTGGCATTCCAAATAAAGAGAAGGTCGGGAAAATTAGCACAGAGCAGCTGCGTAAAATAGCTGAGACCAAGTTCAAAGATTTAAACGCATACGATTTGGACCAGGCCGAAAAGATTATCAGAGGTACGGCACGAAGTATGGGTATAGAAATTGAAGATAACGTGTAAAGGATAGAAAAATAAATTATATACAAGCTGAGATATGAGTTCTATAAGCAAAAGATATAAGCAAGAGTCACAACAGGTAACGAAAGAGCCGCTGAGCCTGGCAGATGCGGTTGGAAAAGTCAAATCGTTTAAGTCAGTAAAATTTGACCAGAGCATTGAGTGTGTACTGCACCTGGGTATTGACTCCAAGCAGGCAGACCAGATGGTTCGCGGCTCCATATCGCTGCCCTTTGGAATAGGAAAACAGAAAAAAGTAATTGCTTTTTGCGAGGATGCTGACGTTGAAGCGGCTAAAAAGACCGGTGCTATTGAGGCCGGCTGCGATGAATTGATAAAGAAGATATCGGATGGCTGGATGGATTTCGATGTGGCTATCGCCTCGCCAAAGGTCATGGGCAAAGTGGGTAAGCTTGGTCGGATTCTGGGTCCCCAGGGAAAGATGCCGTCACCGAAAAATGGTACGGTAACCGGTGACGTTATAACAGCAGTGGCTGAATTCGCCGCAGGCAAAGTCGAGTTTAGAAACGATACAGGTGGTAATGTGCACACGGTTGTTGGTAAGCAGAGCTTCGAGGCCGAAAAACTGGTTGGTAATATCGAGGCTTTTATCTCACACATAAAGAAAATAAAACCAGCGGCTGCAAAGGGTACATATATCAAAAAAGTATCTATATCTGCGACAATGAGTCCAAGCGTAACGGTGAGTATTTAAACATACTATTACTCGATAATTTGAAATGACCTTACAGCCAGGAGCTGTAAGATATTAAACAGGTGAGAAGATGAGCAAATACGTCAAGGGATTGCTACAGGCCGAACTGGAAAACAAGATTGTCAAGGAAGATGTCCAGGATTTTTTGGTTGTCAGTACTAAAGGTGTGGACGGAGTTGAAAATAACCTGATTCGCGGCGAGCTTAAAGAAAAAGGTATCAGGTTATTGGTGGTAAGGAATTCGCTGTTCAAAAAGGCATTACGCAATCGGAAGATGGAATCGGCAGAGACTTTGTTCAGCGGTCCTTGTGCTATTGCTTATGGCGGTGACAGCATTGTTGACGTTGCAAAAGAGCTTACCGAATGGCGTAGAAGAGTGCCGGTTATAGAAATTAAAGGAGCTTTTCTGGAGGGCTCGGCTTTAGATGCCGAAGAGGCAGAGCAAATTTCGAAAATGTCGAGCCGTATAGAATTACAAGGCGAGATTGTCGCTTTAGTCCAGGCGCCAGCGGCAAGATTGGCTGCTGTGATTGGTGCCCCTGCCGGAATTATCGCAGGTTGCATAAAGACCATTATTGAAAGAGCTGAAAAGCAGGCAGCTTGAATTATTAAGCAAGGTCGGGAGATTTGAAATATTGTTGCCTGTGTGGCTGCCCCTGTGAAGGGTTAAACGAAACGGTGGAGTTTCGGCTACCGCAAGGCGTTGATGAATAGGAGTTGACTGGAAATGGCTAAAACCGAAGAAAAGGAACAAGCAAAAAACAACGCTAAAGAAGATGTAAAAGAGCAGGTAAAGGAGGAAGTTAAAGAAGAAGTAAAAGAGACCAAAAAGGCAAAAGGGGCCCAGGATTCTAAAGAGACGAAGAAATGGAGTAGTGAGATTAAAAAGCTCGGTGACAAAATCGCCGGTCTGAAATTGTTACAGGCCAAAGAACTGGGCGATTATCTTAAAGAGGAGTATGGGATTGAGCCGGCTGCCGGCGGTGCTGTTATGATGGCAGGGCCTGCCCCGCAGGCACAGGCGGAAGAGAAAGAAGAGAAAACCAGCTTCGATGTAATCCTGAAAGAGTTCGGTGATAAAAAGATTCAGGTTATCAAAGAAGTAAGAGCTTTGACGACGCTTGGCTTGAAGGAAGCCAAGGACCTCGTCGACAACGTTCCCAAACCGGTCAAAGAAGGCTTGAGCAAGGAAGAAGCCGAAGCTGCCAAGAAGCAGCTTGAAGCTGCAGGTGCAGTTGTTGAGTTGGCCTAAAGAGAAAGCGTGAAATGCGAATCGAACTATAAGTCCTAAGCTGCACTTAACGAAATACGGGAGACGAGATTGAGGGGACAGTCAAGTCGTCCGGCATCAATCTTTGGTGCTGGAAAAGCAATTGGCACATTTAATGTGGGAGATTGGTAATGTTGAAGACCAGTACTGGACAAGCTGTTCGTAATTTTGGCAAAGTCTCTGATGCTGTTAAAATACCGGACCTTGTGGCAATACAAAACAGGAGCTACGAGCGTTTTTTGCAGGGAAATGTGGTCCCCAACAAGAGAAAGCGTGTTGGGCTCGAAGCACTGTTTCAGGAGATATTCCCTATCCAGAGTTATGATAATACTCGAACTTTGGAATATCTCTACTATGAACTGGAGAAGCCGCGTCATACGCCTGTTGAGTGCCGACAGTTGCGGTTGACTTATGGCTACCCGTTAAAAATCTGGTGCAGGCTCCGCAGCAGGGATGGTAAAGATGTGGCTGAGCAGGGGATATATCTTGGTGAGATGCCGGTTATGATAGGCGGTGGGGAGTTTATCATCAATGGTGCCGTGCGGGTCATTGTCAGCCAACTGCACCGAAGTCCGGGTGTCGATTTTCTTATCGAGAGTAAAGAAGGCGACAGGGTACTGCACGGAGTAAGAATTATTCCCGAAAGGGGCAGTTGGATAGAGATAGGTGTTACTCGTAAAGATGTTTTGGTTGTCAGAATTGATCAGTCCAGCAAGATACCGGCAACAATTTTTCTACGGGCAATAGACCCGGACCACAGTACTAGTGAGAGTATCCTGCGTGCCTTTTACCAAACAAAGAATGTTCCTGTGGCCGAATTGGCGCCTACTATGTGGGCGGTTGGGCCGATTGTGGACAAAGAGACGGGTGAGGTTATAGTAGATGCCGGCACCCAAATCGGTGACAAGGTTACTCTGATACAGCAAAGCAATATTACTTCCGGTGGGTCTTCCTCTTTGATAAAGCGGACCAAAAAGGCCAAAGACGAACCCGAAGCCGATAGATGGCTTCGTGGGGACAAAGAAGTACGTGATTGGGTAAAGGAAAATAAACAAAACCTTCGTAAAAAATACATGCTCAAAGGATGTAAAACAACCGGTGGATTTGCATTTAAATGGGTTGTTACTAAAAAAGAAGGTTATACCTTAGAAAAGGATGAACTATCTGCACTTGAGACTAAACTTGCTTGGTACGCTGTGGATGAGCATAAGGAAGGCGGATGTCCAGACCTTAATGGCGAGAAACGTTTGAAGCCTATTAAGAAAGTGAAAAGCCTGTTCGAGAAGAACTCTCGGCTTGAGGAACTTTTCCGAGAATGTACAAAAGCGATGGAAGATGATTCAGACTGGATAGAGATAGAAGACTTAGATGTCTATACGAAAGTACAGACTAACGAGCAAGGGATATATTTCTTCAAGAAAATTAAAACTGGCAAAGTGAAAGATGGTTATGTCGGTCTGGCTGGAGAGGGAAAAAACAAAAACCCTAAAGGTCAGGGATTGCAGGCCCGACTTAAACTGCATTTTACGGCCGGATTATCTGCCGATAATATGCTGAAAAAATGGGCAATAAAGGAATTGACAGAGTGTGGTATTGTCGAAGAAGTTGTTTCTGAGAAACGGGGAAAGAGCAAGAAGGGTACGGTCGAAGTTATCGAAGTGGTGCGGGACCCGATTCTTCTAAATACCGTCGCAGAGGACGATTGCCAAAGCCACGAGCAGGCGCTGCTCAAGTTTTATATGAGGTTAAGACCCGGTAATCCGCCCAGCGAAGAGAAGGCAAAGACTTTTTTTCAAGAGAAATTTTTCGATTCGAATCGCTATCGCCTTGGCCGAGTCGGCAGGTTCAGGTTGAATCGTAAGTTCGAGCAGGCAGTAGACGAAAATGAGATGACACTTCGTCCCGAAGACTTCCTCAACACAATGAGATACATAGTAGCCCTTCGCAACAACGAGGGCGAGGTCGACGACATCGACCACCTGGGTAATAGAAGGCTGCGTACAATCGAGGAACTGGCCGGGGAAGAAATCAGAAAAGGCCTGCTCAAACTTCGCAAAACCATTCAAGAGCGAATGACCTTCAAGCCCAGAACCGATGATGACGAGCCGATGCGCATCGCGGATTTGGTAAATTCCAAGAGCGTATCGAGCAGTATAAACTATTTCTTTGGCAGGGGTGAGTTGAGCCAGGTTGTTGACCAGACCAATGCTTTAAGCCAATTGACACATGAAAGGCGCTTATCAGCTCTTGGCCCCGGTGGTTTGAACAGAAGACGAGCGGGTTTTGAAGTCCGGGATGTGCATATCAGCCATTACGGTAGAGTTTGTCCGATTGAAACTCCCGAAGGAACAAATATAGGCTTAATCGCTTCATTAGCCATATTTGCTGCAGTTGACGAATATGGATTTCTGCTTACGCCCTATCGAAGGGTCGAAAATGGTAAAGCTACGGACAAGGTTGATTATTTGCGCGCCGATGAAGATATGAAGGCTGTAATTGCAGCACCGAACACATTTGACCAGGAGACAAATGAGATTCAGAAGGGGATGGTGCTGGCTATGAAACACGGTGAGTTATCTCAGGTGGCCGGCCAGGAGGTTAACTATGTTGATGTTTCGGCGAAGCAAATTGTTGGTGTTTCGGCCTCGCTTATCCCATTCCTTCAGCATGATGACGCAAACCGAGCTTTGATGGGTTCCAATATGCAGCGGCAGGCAGTTCCACTGCTGAAGACGGAGCCGCCTTTGGTTCGCACTGGGATGGAGGATTTGGTAGGGCAGAACTCAAGTATGGTCGTGCGTGCTGAGAGAGGCGGCGTAGTTACTGCAGTTGACTCAACTACCATAGTCATTAACCACACTGATGAATATAAGCTTTCCAAATTTGTTGGATTGAATGAAAGAACCTGTCTTAATCAAAGGCCCATAGTAAAGCTCGATGAAAAAGTCCAGACCGGACAGATTATAGCAGATGGCGGGGGCACCTCTAACGGCGTGTTGGCGCTCGGTAAAAACATTCTTGTGGGTTTTGTCTCGTTTGACGGCTTTAACTTTGAGGACGCCGTTATTGTTAGTGAAAAGCTCTGTAAGAATGACAGCTTTACCAGCATCCACATAGACGAATTTACTGCTGAGGTTCGCGAGACCCGTCTCGGCAAGGAAGAATTTACCTGTGATATTCCCAATGTCAGCGAAAAGGCGCTGCGGAATCTTGATGAATATGGGGTGGTCCGCGAAGGAACAAGAGTTTGCACCGGTGATATCCTTGTAGGTAAGGTGGTACCCAAGAGCAAGACCGAACTGACTCCTGAGGAAAAACTTCTGCACGCTATATTTGGAAGAGCCGGCGAAGATGTCAAGAATGACTCACTTGAACTGCCCAGCGGGTATGAAGGAGTAGTAAAAAAAACAGAACGGTTTACACGACGCGGGGCGGCCAGCGAGGAAGAAAAGAAGGCACTGGCAGCCGATATAAAACGCTATGAAAAAGAGATGAAGGCCAAAGAGTGTCTGGTTTTCAGGCAGATGATCGAAACTATCCATAAGAAATTCGACCTCAATATCGTCGATACATCCACACGTCAGAAAGTCGGGCAGAGCCCCGATGATGAGGTTGTTTATGAGCAGGTAGAAAACTTTAATATTAAGTGGGTCAGGCCCGCCTCGGCCAGAGAAGGCGTACAGAAGATCGTCGATCAATTCTGGAGCAAGATTACTGAAATTCAGGAAGAAAAGAAACGAAGGTCTGATAGTTTAAAACACGGTGATGAACTACCCAGCGGCGTATTACAAATGGTAAAAATTTATGTTGCAACCAAAAGGACGTTATCAATCGGTGATAAAGTAGCCGGACGCCACGGTAACAAGGGTGTGGTTGCCAAGATTATGCCGGAAGAGGATATGCCGTTTCTCGAAGATGGCACGAGTCTCGACATATTACTAAATCCTCTCGGCGTGCCGAGCCGAATGAATGTCGGCCAGATATTGGAAACGCATCTTGGCTGGGTGGCGAGGGTGTTGGGCTTTAACGCTGTTACACCGGTATTCGATGGTGCTACTGAGGATGATATCCTGGAATTGACAGAGGAAGCAAATGAGCGAATGGCGCAGCGAAAGGCTGAGTTGGAAAAAAGAGCAGAAGTACCGCCTGATGATGAGTTCTTTATAAATGTCCCGTCGGCTTTGAAGACCCAATTATATGATGGCAGGACAGGTGAACCTTTCGACCAAACTGCCACCATTGGATACATATACATGATGAAACTGCATCATCTTGTTGATGATAAGAT
>Ga0315550_1001529_pt1 | contig 14175 bp, 15 predicted proteins | sample SalMarSW160190MG_2_FD_203100 | JGI IMG/M metagenome (GOLD analysis project Ga0315550, IMG submission 203100) | Salt marsh sediment microbial communities from the Plum Island Ecosystem LTER, Massachusetts, United States - Salt Marsh Sediment SW1601-90 ... | reverse complement strand
AGCAGCATTTATTAGTTTCCCGAACTTTCCTCGAGCATCTTGAAATACTTTGTTCGTTTCTTCGAAATTAAATTCTCCCCAACACTCAGTATATTCTTGTATTGCTTTTTGAGTTATACCATGAAGCGGTCCACGTGAAGCATGATTCATAAAAGTTTTTTTCTGAAGTGTAGGTGATTCTGCTCGAATTTTTTCTATAAAATTATCAACCATATTTATTAACATATGAAGATTCGACTAATATATTTTTCCGAGGATACTTAATCGCATACTGCCGATCTTTGATGATAGATAGATTCAAGCAATTTATCAACAATTAATGGCAATCCTTTACCAGTTTTTGAAGAAATCTCAAAAAAATGATTTTCAACATTGTCAATTTTTGTTGATCTGTTTAATCTGAAAACATATTCTTTTGCATCGATAGGATTAAGTGTTCTATCACTAGATGCACGTAAATCTGCTTTGTTACCAATTAACACTATTGGAACTTTACCATATCCATTATAATTCGTGAGTTCCTCAATCCAGAAAGGTGCATGTCTAAAGCTGTTAGGATTAGAAATATCATAAACGACGAATGCTCCATTAGCTCCTTGATAATGCTTAGAACGATTGGCATTAGATAGTTCTCTACCAGGTATATCATATACATGTACAGTGATTTCTTCTCCCTCAATAGTTCTAGTAAACTCAATTAGATCCAATTTGATAGAAGGTTTTCTCTCTGCTCCAGGTAGACTTTTCTCTACTAAGTTGAAAAAAGAAGTTTTACCAGCTCCCCAATCCCCTAACACTAGAATTTTATAAATCATCTTGAATCACGAGTATACTTTATCTTTTCCTCTTCTAAAATACTATTTTCTAACCACTTTTAAACTCTTTCCCGAATTGCTTTACCTAACATCTCAAAAGCTTTATCAATATTTTGTCCAGTTTTTGCACTTGTTTCAAGGAGATGATTAGTAATTTTATAGCTGTGTGTTCCGTTATTTAAGATATCGACATATCTTTGTGCTTCTTTCATGGAAACACTTTTTCTTGAACGCAAATCACTCTTATTTGCTAACATTACAATGGGAACAACCTCTTTTCCACAATATCTATAGAGCTCTCTAATCCAAATTAAACAGTTTTTAAAAGTCCGTCTATTAGTAATATCGAAAACAACTAGAGCTCCCATACTGCCATTGTAAAAACGACCTCGTACTTCCTTGAAGATAGGTTGTCCAGCAAGATCCCAAATTTGAAAACGCCAAAGCTCATTATTTGGCATTTTCTTTTTTACAACGCTGAAATCAGCCCCTAGAGTCATTAAGTGAGATGCCGAAAAACCATGCCCCATATATCTATTTCTAATGGACGTTTTTCCTACTGCTCCATCGCCTAAGAGCGTTATCTTGAAAACAAACTCAGCTTGACTCACAACTAGTAGAGGATGTCTTAACTAAAAAATCTACTTATTACCTTGAAACTATTTCTATGAGAAAACTATATTATGAGAGAGCTTACTCAAAATTGACTCAGGTTAACTCCAACACTTACGTATTCTTAATTTTTATTATCTTGTAGTAAGGTATTATTTTTACCGACACATCAAAGGATTGGATAAGCAATTATTGAATCTCACTACAAAAGAAAGAGAAAGTGTTAATAAGCGATTTAATCAACTATATTCAATATGGTACTTGACGCATTTAATATTCTCTTTGTGGTTACAGCTGTTTTAGCAAATATCAGTGTATCTGGCATCTATATAAGTGATAGACACAAATCAATGAAATTCATTCGAATATTCGGAATTATCTTTCTTTCTATAGGATTTCCAATTATTACTGTATTGATTGGTTATATTATTACAGGAGGTTATGATTGGTGGATTTATGTCCTTCTTTCGTATATCATTGTTTTCATTATAGTACAGCTTATGTTAGATTATATTCTGAAAAGCCAATTCAGGGAAAAAACCGTGCCACATGTTATTTATATTGTATTTTTCTATATGTTTCAAGCAGCACTAATCTTAATTGCATTTAATATAAATGACACATGTGGATATGCCGTTTCAATTTCATTTTGGGTTTTATTAGGAGCTCTCATTTATCTGTTAATTGGAAAACAGATGGATAAAAGACTCAAGAAAGAGAATAAAGAAAGTTCCTGATAAAATTACTTTTACTTTTCTATTTTAAGAAACTGTTTTATGGTTAGAATACCATGTTAAAATATGAAAAAGAGCAAAATCAAAAAATTAAAGACAAAACGTAAACTTCCTCCAATAAAAGTCGACAAAGATACTACTGAAAAAGAAATGAGACATGCTGAATTTAAAAGGAAGTATTATTATTAATACGCGTTTTAATTGCTTGCAAAATTTTAAGAAAGAATATTAAGTGTAGAAATTATTGTTTTCTTATGAAAGAGAAAAAGAGAAAGACAAAGAAGAAGAAAACTCTCTCTGCTAAAGAGATTACAGAACAAGAACTTAGACGAGCGGAAGCAAAAATGGCTCTCCAAAAGCCTTGAAATCAATCTGTGATTTTTATCCATCTATTGCTTTTTTCTATAGAGTAAGTTTATCTTGAAAATTTGTATGAATAAAAGACTAAAATAAGATGACCTGTATCTTCATTCATGAAAATTAATGGTTTTATAGTCGGAAAAGTCATTTCACTGATAGCATTTATTACTATGCTAGTAGCTTTACTTTATGGTTTTATTTTTGCAAATTTCTTTTCTGAAGGAAGTTTGATAATATCTGTACCTTGGGGTATAATCACCTTAATTGACATCTACATTAGCTTTTTGGTATTTTGTGGTTGGATAATTTATCGAGAAAAAACTATTTATGCGAAGATAATTTGGGTAATTTTTGTTTTAGTTTTAGGAAGTTTTACTATAGCAATTTACTTATTCATAGCGTTTCAAACATGTGAAGAAAATTGGCAAAAATTCTGGCATGGTAAAAGGCAAAATTCTGTAATTATTGCTCAATAATTTGTAAATAAAAAGAGAAGGAATCTTATCTCTTCCTTTTCTTAACAGTCTTTACAAGAAAGTTTTTAACGTGGCCCTTATTTTCTGTTTTTAATGCCAGAAGTTACTAGTAAATATCCAATTGTTGCTTTAGGAGCTCTTATCTTTGGTCACTTTCTAAACCATTTCTATGCTTATGTACTAGGAGCATCGTTGTTTATTATAAGAGAGGATATTTTTCTTTCAAATGCACAAATTGGGTTAGTTGGTACAGCACAAATTGTAGTTTTTGCAATTTGTAGTGTGTTTATTGGAATTTTAGGAGACAGATGGTTAAGAAGTAGAAATGTATTTGTACCAATAGGAGTACTTCTGATGGGAGGAAGTTTGTTTATTGTAGCATACTCATATAATATAGCAGGTTTAATACTTGCTGCGGTTCTTACTGGTTTTGGTGCTTCATTTTATCATCCTGTTGCATATGCATCAATAGCTGATCTTTACGAAGAGAAAAAAGGTATAGCTATGGGATTTAATACTGCATTGGGAATGATAGGCACTTCTATCACACCAATTTTTATTGTTGTTTTTAATAATTGGATAGGATGGAGATATTTTTTCATCATCTTTGGAATCATTGCTATAGCTCTTGCTCTATTTATGTTCTTTCTATTCCATTACATGATGTCTTACAAACGTACTGAAGAAGAGATGAGTGAACAAACAGTAAACAGAAATAATGAACGCAAGGACCAATTGAAAAACTGGTTCAAGAAAGAACTGCTTGTTGTTTTAACTTTAATTATCGTTGTATGTTTATTCTTTTCAGTCTTCAGATCAGGAATATTTAGAATTACTAATCAATTCTTATCAATTATCTTTGTTGATTATTATGGTTTTAATCTCTTTCAAGCAGGATGGATTACAACAGTTATTCTAGTAATAGGAGGGTTAACTTCCATTGCTGGAGGTATGTTAAGTGACAGAGTGGCAACAACATTAACCATGGTTATATCAGCTGTTGGCTCAGCATTTATGCTACTTTTGTTAGTAATTCTAGGGAATGTAATTTCTGGAGTTGGAGCAATTGTATTGTTTTTCATATTTATTGCATTTTTATATTTCTCAGCTGCAGCGAGTACAAAATATGTTTCAGAAAATGTTCCACAAAAATCAAGATCACTAGCTTTAGGATTTTTGTTTGCTATACCAAATGCAGTAGCTGGAATCTTCCCATGGATATTTGGATTGATTTTAGATGCAAGTAGGTTTACAATGGGAATAACAGAAAATATAGCTATCTATCATGGAATAATTAACATCAATGGAAGTCATATCTGGGCATTTGCATTTTTGTTATTGTTAGCTATTGCTGCTTCATTTATGGTGTTATACTTGTTTAGAAGAGACTGGAAACTTGGAAGAATTAGTAGAAAGAGCAAGATTAAAGTGCTAAAATACACAGATGAAATCTAAAGTTAAGCTGGTTTTAAATGAGATATAGACTGCGTAAGTTTTATATAATATACTCTTCATCGATGAATAGCTAAAAAATATAAAGTGAAGAAATATGGCCGTACCAATTATACTAATTGTTGCGTTAATATCTGGATTAATCTCAATTTTAGCTGCGATATATTTCACTGTAATTGTGATGAGAGAAGATCGTGGAAATGAAAAAATGATTGAGATATCCGGTTATATAGAAACAGGTGCTAAAAGATTCATCAAAGTACAATACCTAGTTTTAGGTGTATTCGTCTTTGTGCTGTTTTTAGTGATATTATTATTCCTACCTTCTGAAATGACCTCAGGTGGTGTCCCAATCATAACTGGAGATCTAAATTGGGAACAAGCTATAGCTTATTTCATAGGTTCCGGAGCTTCAATGTTAGCTGGTTGGATTGGATTACTGGTAGGTGTAAAAACTAATACTAGAGCAGCTCAAGGTGTAACTAAAGGAATCAAAAAAGGATTCGATATAGCTTTCTTTGGTGGATCTGTAATGGGACTAGCTGTTGTCGGTGTAGCTTTAATCGGTGTAGCTGCTATCTACTGGATTTTTGCACCAGCAGTATCAGCAGATGTTGCTCCAAAGGTTGTGTTAGGATTTAGTTTCGGAGCCTCGACCATCGCACTCTTTATGAAATGTGGAGGTGGGATTTACACCAAAACCGCAGACGTTGGAGCAGATTTAGTAGGTAAAGCTGAATATAATTTACCTGAAGATGATATACGTAACCCAGCTACCATCGCGGACAACGTAGGTGATAATGTCGGAGATATTGCAGGAATGGGTAGTGATTTACTCGACTCTTATGTAGCATCAATTGTTGCTGCAATGATTCTAGCTTCTGCTTTTGCTTACTCTGGAAAAGAAGTGTTCTTTATTGTTCTTCCAATAGTGATTTCAGGTGTAGGTATTATCGCTTCGCTAATAGGTATTTTTCTAATCAAATACTTTGGTGGAGATAATCCTGGAAAATCTTTAAACAATGGAACATATCTAGCAACATTACTGTTCGCAGGTTTTGCAGCTCTTATCGTTTGGGGGATAACAACTCAAGAAGTAGATCATGTCGTTCAACTTTGGAAAGATTACTTTGCAGTAGTTTTAGGTCTTCTTAGTGGCATTGTAATAGGCTGGACGAGTGATTACTATACGAGAGATGATAAAAACCCAACGAGAAACATGGCGGGTGCAGCAGAAGAAGGTCACGCAGTGGTCATTCTCTCAGGATTCTCTTATGGTTTAATAAGTGTCGTACCACCAGCTCTAGGCATAGTAGTAGCTATGGCAGTATCATTCCTTTTAGACGGAGTCTTTGGAGTAGCTATGGCTGCAGTAGGAATGTTAGCTATTGTTGGAACAATCGTTTCTAATGATGCTTACGGACCTATAGTTGATAATTCAAGAGCTATTGCTGAACAAGGTGGATTAGGTGACGAGGTTATCAGACAAGCTGATCAACTTGATTCTGCTGGAAACACAGCTAAAGCAATTACCAAAGGATTTGCTATTGGAGCAGCTAATCTAGCAGTACTAGCGTTACTATTCTCCTTCGCTGAAGAAGCGGGAATAAAAGCTGCAGGAATTAATTTGCTTGATGTTAAGATTCTGATTGGTGCATTTATTGGAGTAGTAGTACCAGCATTGTTCTCTGCGTTACTAATACTTTCTGTACAAAGAAATGCAGCGAAAATGGTTCTAGAAATACGAAGACAATTTGAAACCAATCCAAAGATATTGGAAGGAACAGAACCAGCAGATTTCAATAAGACAATTGGAATAGCAACAAAAGGAGCTTTGATTGAACTAATACTACCAAGTATAATTTCAATAGCAGTACCAATAGTAGTAGGAATACTATTGGGAGTAGCAGCTCTAGGAGCATTCTTAGCAGGAGCAATTCTATCAGGATTTGTGTTCGCAATCATGATGGCTAATGCAGGTGGAGCCTGGGATAATGCCAAAAAGTGGATCGAAGATGGAAACCTAGGTGGAAAGGGAACAGAAGTCCATAAAGCTGCAATCACAGGAGACACAGTAGGCGATCCTTTCAAAGACACAGCAGGACCTTCAATTAACACTTTACTTGTTGTTATGTCCTTAACTTCATCAGTTTTCATGGGATTATTACTTATTCCTGGACTTAACGGTGGAGCAGGTCTTCTCCCTGATGTTTGGTTTGCTGAAAATGGTATCGGTGAGACCTGGTGGATAGTGACAATTGTAGTTTTTGCTTGTATTCTTGGAGCTATCTTAATTTGGGCTCTTATCAAAATATTTAGAACTAGAGAAGTTGTTCAAAAAATCTTAAAGAGAAGAAAGTAATCTTACTTTCTTTTTATTTTCTTTCATTTTTTCTTTGAAATAATTTTTGTTTCTTTATTAGGATGAGTATCTTTTAACAAGAAAGGTGCCCACTCTTTTTCTACTTGGTCTATATTTTTTTCCCAGTATTTTAAACGGTTACAAAACCAATCACATTTTTCAGCAATCACTTCTTCAGCATTTTTTTGTATGTTCTCATACACAAATGCTGTTAGTGCATACATTACAACACCAATCGCGTGTGTTTTTACATGAACAGTTCCTACAACATGCCCCATTGTTCGTGCAGTTGCTCGAGCTGCTGGATTTTCATCTCCTGCTTCAGTCGCAGCATTATGAGCTGCATGTGCTGCTTTCTTTGCAACAGGCATCTTTATCTGTCCAAAAGCCCAGGACTTTGCTGCTTCTAATGCTTCTCTTGGACGTTTATCATTTGGAAATTTGCTTTCAAAAATTGGGAGAACTCCTTCTGCACATTCTAAAGTCCACATGACCAAAGTTCTGCGCTTTTGGTTTTCTATCAGTTTTTTTATTGGTTGCAGAAAAGTACTATCTCTATTAACTAGAAGTTTTCTCATCCTTTTGTTGTATGAAAATTGTTTATTTATATTTTTATTTAGTAAAATTAGAAAAATTCCAGTAAGTTAAAAATCTTTAAGAAAGAATTTACAGTCGTTCATATACTTTAATATCATAATTCTCTCATATATTCTCAAGGGAAATGACTAAAAATGAGTAAGATTAAACCTTCTTATAGTATTTTCTCAAATGGAATTCCTTATGCTAAAATTGGTTTTGGAAAAAAGGTTATGCTCATCCTTCAAGGAGGACTAGTTAATGAAATTCCAAAGGGATCGGCATTTACTATGTTTGCAAAACCGTTCTACATGTTCTTGCATGAATATACAGTTTATTTTGTCACTAGAAAATCTAGATTACCTGAAAATTATTCTACTTTGGATATGGCAAATGATTATGCAAATTTAATCAATGAGGAATTTGATAGCAATGTGGATGTGATAATTGGCATTTCTTTTGGTGGATATATAGTTCAGCATTTAGCTGCTGATTATCCTGAAATGAGTAATTACTTCGTAATAGTTATGGCTTCTTACAAATGTTCAGATAAAGGAGTAAAATTTGTTTTAGAGTATTCAAGATATATGAACGAAGGGAAATCTGGAAAAGCATTTTCAACAATTTCAAATGTTTTTATACCTAATAAAGTTATAAGATTCTTTCTAAAACCTTTTTTCTATATCTTTGGAATATTCATGAAACCTGCAAGTGAAACTTTTAAACAAGATTTAGCTGTAGAAGTTAAAGCAGAAGCAAAGCATGATACTAAAAACAGACTAAAAGAAATAACTAAACCAACGCTTGTTATCTGTGGAGACAAGGATTTTTTTGTACCACTTAATCATCTTCGAGAAATGGAAAAACTAATACCGAATGCAACTGTGAAAATCTATGAAAGGGAAGGACACAACATAGTAAACAATAACAGATTTACTAAAGATATTGCTATTTTCATAAAAAAACAAGAAGTTGTCTTATGATTACTATTTCTGCTATTCAGTCCAGTTTTTAGCAATCAAAAGAATAACTTCAGTTGCTTTTTGCAACGCTTTAGTCGGAATATATTCTTTTCTTGAATGGAAAAGCATTCCTCCTGCGAACAGATTAGGTGTAGGTAGACCCTTTGCTGATAACCTTGCTCCATCTGTTCCCCCTCTTATAGCTGTGTGTTTTACTTCTAAATCAGATTCAATGATTGCTTTTTCAGCTTTTTCCACTACTTCAGGAAAAGGATCTAGAAAGACTTTCATATTTTCATAGCTATGAGTGAAATCCAATTTTATTGTCAATCCCTTATACAATTTTTCAAACGTATCTTTTAACGATTTCAAATATTCCATTCTTTGTTTGTTTTCTTCTTCTTTAAAATCTCTTAGAATCATTTTCGCTTCTGCTTTTTCTGCTCCACCTTTCAAATCGTAAAGATGATAAAATCCTTCTCGTTTTTCTGTGTGCTCTGGTGTTTCAAATTCTGGGATTTGACTAAGAAATCTTGCAGCAACATCAATAGCATTGATCATTTTGTTTTTTGCGTAACCAGGATGCACACTTAACCCTAGAAACTCGATTTCTGCTTTCCAAGCGTCAAAACATTCTATTTCTAATTGTCCCATTTCTCCTCCATCTAATGTATATCCACATTTGAGTTGTTTCATTTTTTGCATGTCTATCATCAAAGTTCCTTCTCCTATTTCTTCATCTGGTGTGAAACAGATGGTTATTGGCCCGTGTTTTAGTTCGGGATATTTTTTCCAAGCTGTTAAGGCTGCCATTATTTCTGCTACTCCAGCTTTATCATCAGCTCCAAGAAGAGTATCCCCAGATGCTGTGATAATATCTAATCCTATCATGTCTTTTAATTCAGGTGAATCTTCAATTGAAATAGTAAGCTCTTTATCATTTGGAAAAGTAATAACTGATCCATCATAATTTTTGTGTATCTGATATTTGACATTCCTTCCACTAGCTGCAGAAGAGGTATCCATATGAGCTAGAAAGCCAATAGAGGGAGTATCTTCATGTCCTTGACTAGCAGGTAAATCTGCATAAACATAACCATACTCATCGTGAATGACATTCATTAAACCAAGTTCCAGAAGTTCCTCTTTCAACAATTTTCCTAGTTCTAGTTGTTCTGGAGTAGAGGGGTGAGTTCCTGTGTTTTCTGAAGAAGTCGTTTCTAGTTGTATATATTTGAGAAATCTTTCTACAGCATTTTCTTGTATGAAATTTTGTATTTCTGTTGATAAATCCATTTTATTCGTTTGAATTACGATAACTAGCATTAATAAGTTTTCTAATTTTAAAAAAATTTATTATGATTTGTGCACTAAGCTTATTGGTAAAGTTGTCAGACTCAGATATATCTAATGATGAGCAAAAGATTAGTAAAATTCTTCATGATGCTTTTGGATGGGCTTTGACTAAAGATAGAAATTTGTTTGAGAGTATTTTCTCTAATGATGATGATTTTTTCTCTTATTTTCCTGATTCTCAAAGTACAGCTATGGGTTGGAATCAATTTGTGAAATTTCTAGATGAATGGATGGATCCAAGGAATATAGCTAAAGGATATGACATTAGAAACCTTAGAATAGTAATATCAGAGAATAAAGATATAGCTTGGTTCTCTGCCATTGTAGATGATGAAGGAGAATTTGATGGTAAGCCATGGGGATCAAAAAACGTCAGATGGACAGGAGTTCTTGAGAAAAGAGATGGAAACTGGAAAATCTGTCAACAACATCTATCTGAAGCTAATGATACAATATAAAATAAGAAACAAGAATTATATTTAAAAACATCTTTTTATCTCTTAGATTATGTTGGATGAAAAATACAATCAAATCTTTACTTTGAAAGATGGTAGAAAACTAGGTTATGCTGAATTTGGTGATCCTAGTGGAAAACCTGTTATTTATTTCCATGGTTGGTTAGGAGGGAGGTTAGATCCGTACGTTTGTGTTCTTTTTGAGAAAGAGATTGGTTGTAGGATAATTTCGGTAGATAGACCTGGGATAGGATTATCAGATTTTAAGAAGAATAGAACTATACTCGACTGGTCTGATGATGTTGTAGAATTAGCAAATCACTTGGGTATAGAAAAATTCCATGTGTTAGGTATGTCAGGAGGAGGACCATATGTTGCAGCTTGTGCGTACAAAATCCCAGAAAGATTGCTTTCTGCTGGGATTATTGGAGGGATGGGTCCATATGAAGAAACTAAAAGAATGTTAAAAAATCCCAATAGATTTCTCTTTGTTTTATTTGATAAAATTCCATTTTCAATAAAATTAATTCTTTATCCCATGTGGAATCGTTTTCTTAAAATGAAATTCGATGAAAAAGCAAGAAGGATGTTAGCACGACAAGGAAGTAGATTACCCAAACCAGATAAGGTATTTTATGAAGATTCGATATTTCAAGAATTTCTCTTAAATCATCTAAAAGACATATTACAACAAAAAACTAAGAAAGGTGCATTTACTGATGGAAAATTATTTACAAAACCTTGGAATTTTTCATTGGAGGAAATTTCTGAGGATTTGAAATTTTACATCTGGCATGGAGAATTAGATAAAAATGTTCCAATAGAGATAGGCAAATATTACGCTTCAAAAGTGTCAAATTCTACCGCTTTCTTTTATCCGGATGAAGCTCATTTATCAGTGTTAGTAAATAAAATAGAAGAAATAGTCGAAGTACTAAATCAATAATATAATCTCAAATGCTTGAATCATAATCTTATGAATTGTCTACTTCCGCAATTCTTACAACCTTTTATAGAACAATTAGAACAAGTAAGGACTCCACATTTGGAGCATTTTGAAGTAGCTACATTATCACAGGTAGGACATTTTTTGGTTTGTATTCTTGTTTTTAATTTAGTATAACCAAAAACAGATAAAGCGATTAATCCAAGAACACCAACTACTTCCGCAATAGTTATCAGAATATTTGATATATCTGATCCTCCGGAATTAATGGGACCTGGTCCTTCTTCTAAGAGATATTCTATTGCACTAGTCATTGCAGGTTTTGTTTCTTCATTTGAAAAACCACTATCTGTCCACTGAATAGACCCATCCTGATCTATTATGTAGAATGTGGGAACACTTCCAGTACCATATGCACTATTTATTAGTCCTCCTTGATCTAAACTCACTATCCAATCCATGTTTTCTTCTTGGCGGAAAGTTGATACAACTTCTTGTGTCTCGCTTTGATCAGCATCAACAGAAATTATTCGTAGTTGACTTTGAGAGTATTGAGAGTTAAGTTGTATGAGAAAGGGGATAGAAATCTGACATGGTGAGCACCAAGTTGCAAACAAATCTAGTATAACTACAGTTCCGCGAAAATCAGAAAGTGAGTAAGTAGAACCAGAATCAACATCTCTAACTGAAAAATCAGTAGCTGCTTGTTTAATATCAAAAGCATAGGTTCCTGAGATAGTATCTGTTTTAACAAACGAAATCATTGGAATAGCTAGTAATATAACAACTAGCAATGACTTTCTTAGTAACATTATACAAAAAATGTCAAAGTATGATATTTGAATTTTATCGAATTACAAAAACTGACAACTGTTTAAAATTTTTCGTTGGAAATAAGTAGTCTTTTTATGTTAAACTAAATATGAATATATATGGAAATTTTTCCAATTGCTTGTGAATCTTTAGGAACAAGATCCTTCGCTCATTTTGTTAAAACAGAAAATATTAACATCTTAATAGATCCTTCTGTTTCTCTTGCACCCGTAAGATTCAAACTACTTCCTCATCCTTTAGAAGTAGCAGTAGCATGGAAATCTCGACAAACTTTATTGAAGTTAATTAAACACTCAGATATCATAATTCAAACCCATTATCATGGAGATCATTTTACTTTAGGAGAAAGAAGAATTTACGAATTTAGCAATAGAAAGGTTTTCAATCAAACCTATACCTCAGAAGCTCATATACTTGCTAAAGATCCTGAAAACAATTTAAATTATAATCAACAAAAACGTGCAAAATGGTTATGGAATAAACAAGGTTTGCATATCGATATAGCAGATGGTATGGATTATAAATTTGAACAAACAAAGATTAAATTTTCTCAAGCTGTCCCTCATGGTTATGATACTCAAAGAGGATCAGTAGTCGAAACCTACATCGAAGATTCAGAAAGCAGTTACCTCTATACTTCAGATGTAAGTGGTCCAGCTTCCAAAAATGCCTTGTCTTTTATGTTGGAAAGTAATCCTGATGTTGTTGTTCTAGATGGTCCATCAAGTTACCATCCAAACGTATCTAGAGAAGAAATTAATCTAGCTTATGAAATTTTATCTACTTTAGCTGAACAATTTCCTAAATTATACATAGATCATCATTTTCTAAGAACTTTAGATTGGAAAGAAATTTTGAAAGAAAGAATAGGTAAGGTTTTACCAGCTTTTAGTGAGCTGAGACAACAAGAACCTATGTTACTCGAAGCAAGAAGAAAAGAACTTTATCAACAGATTAGTTTTCCTAAAGATTTTCATTCAAAATTTCAATATGAAGGATATAGTACAGAATATTTTGAGCAATTATTAAAACAACAAAACTTAGAATCTTATTGGAATAATATTCTTGATTTCGCAAATAATGAAAATTAATTGAGTTTAGATTTTCTCCTTTTTACTAAGATAATGCTAACAACTAATACAGAAGTTAAAGCATAAAGAAAATTCAAATTCATAGAATTAGTTCCGTTTTGAACCTTTCCAGCATCAAACATGATTTCGTTATTGATTGGTTCTATGGTCGGAAGTCCCATAAAATTTTCTAAGTTAGGAACATATGCAATAGTAGCATTATCATAATAAATTTGTATTCGAAAACCTATTTGCATTCCTACAGGGAAATCTACTGTATAGTTTCCTTCATATCTTACAGATGTAGGACATCTAATTAAAGTGGGAATTTCATGCATTGAAATATAGACATAATCACACAAACATATCATGTCTTCAGTTATTTTGAAAAGGTATAACTTAGCAACTGAAACATTTGAGTTACAATCAAACTGTACCTTAACTGACATATTTTGACCATAAACTATAGGATTTGGTGAAAGCTCTATACTAGCTATCGCATATGGATATGAGCTCACTTTATCTATCGTTTGAGTGTTTATGAATGTCATTGAAAGAAATAGAATTAATAAGATAATGTTTAAATTTTTATTCATTGTAAATGACATTTATCTTAATAAAATAAAAATCTTTTAGAAAAATTAAGAGAATTATTTCTTAAGACTTTTCTTTTTTTTAGCTACAACAGATATGGATCCTATTGCTAAGATAGTACCTACAATTCCACAACATATTGTTTCATCTGTTGCATCTTGAACAGTGCCTGCATCGAAATAATAGAAACCAGTTAAAGGCTCTATGATAGCCATATCTTGAAATTCAGGTGTTTCTGGTACTATTGTTGCTGGAGTATCGTTAATATAATTTATTTTAATATGAAAACCAACTGTTGTCCCTGCATCATAATTTATTAAGAATATTCCTTCATAAATTCCTTGACTTGTCTCTATCATATCGATAGGAGATTCACAGAGGAAATCAGGAGTAATAGTACAGATTAAAAGATCCACTGATGAAATATTGGTTGTATCATAAAAAATTGCAGTAACTGTCATATTTTTTCCACTAATAAGTGGAGAAGGATTATATTCAATTGATAAGATACCATAGTCACTATTTGCGTAAACTTGGGAATTTACTAAAAAAGCTGTTACACATAAGACAA
>Ga0315550_1001528_pt1 | contig 14178 bp, 9 predicted proteins | sample SalMarSW160190MG_2_FD_203100 | JGI IMG/M metagenome (GOLD analysis project Ga0315550, IMG submission 203100) | Salt marsh sediment microbial communities from the Plum Island Ecosystem LTER, Massachusetts, United States - Salt Marsh Sediment SW1601-90 ... | reverse complement strand
GCAAAGAGGTAAAACATCCACAACTCTCCGGCCGCTAACAGCCAAAATAAAGCGCCTGACATCAGGATAAGGTTGATGATGAGCGGCGACTTGCTCCCCATCCTATCGGTAATACTACCGGTTGCAATCCTGCCCACAATGCTTAACCCTCCAATAACCGCAATAATACCGGCAGCAACTGTAGCTGAAAATCTCAGATCGGTGGCATAGTTAGCAATGTGGGCAAGGATAGTATGCAAACAGTAGCCAAAACAAAATAGTATAGCGAAAAGCACCCACAATTGCCAGCTACCCATTGCCTCTTTAAAAGAAAATCCCCTGGCGTGTAAATTCAAGCCCGCCGCCTCCTCACTCTTCCCGTCAGGCAACAGCCCTATTCGCCTGGGGTCAAGCCTTAAGAACTGGGCTGACAGTATAATGAAGACTAAAGCTACAGCGCCGATGACAATGTAGGCGGTACTCCAGTCCCAGCTTTCGATGAGCCAGGTAGCCGCCGGAGGGACAATCAGGGTGCCGACGCCTATGCCAGCGACCACAAAACCGGTCATTATCCCTCTCCTTTTGACAAACCACCTGGCTACCATAGATAACGGAGGGACAAAGGCGCCACTCAATCCCACACCTACTACCACCCCATAGAAGAGATATAGCTGCCAGATAGTACTGACCTGGGACATTAACAAAAAGCCCAGACCAAAAAGGAAGCCGCAGAGTGTCATCACGATTCGGGGACCAAACCTGTCGGTAAGCTTGCCCATGACAATAGCCAGAAGGCCACTCAGAAACATAGCTAGTGAGTAGGCTCCTGAAGTTGTGGCTCGTGTCCAGCCAAACTCTGTGGACAGCGGTTTGAAAAAGACACCAAAGCTATAAAAAGTGCCGAACATTAATAGCATGTTAAAGAAGCCAATAAAAACGATAACATAGCCATAGAAAAAGCCTGGCTTCTTGGTAACAGTCACATTCGAAACTTCCTGTTCAGGCATAACAAGCTCAATTCTAGTACGTGCTCAACGCAACCGAAATGCCCCAATCAACTGGTCACAGCATACTTCATATCTTCGTCTTTAGGCAACACTCGGCGCAGATACTGGCCGGTGGCAGAAGACTTATGCCCGGCAATCTCCTCCGGGGTGCCGGTGGCGACTATATACCCACCCTTATCACCCGCCCCCGGCCCAAGGTCAACGATATGGTCGGCGTTCTTAATCACATCCAGGTGATGCTCAATGACCACCACCGTGTTACTGGCATCAACCAAGCGCTGCAGCACCCTCAGCAGCGCGGCTACATCCTCAAAGGAAAGACCGGTGGTCGGCTCGTCAAGGATATAGAGTGTCCGGCCGGTAGACCTTTTCGATAGCTCCGTAGACAGCTTAACCCGCTGCGCCTCACCACCAGAGAGGGTAGGCGCCGGCTGACCAAGACGAATATATCCCAACCCCACATCCCGCATCGTCGCCAGTTTATTTTTTATCTTAGGGAAATGGCCAAAGAAGGCAAGCGCCCGCTCCACGGTCATATCCAGTACTTCGGCGATGTTCTTGCCCTTAAACCTGATTTCCAGAGCCTCCCGGTTATAACGCTTCCCCTTGCACACCTCGCAGGGGACGGTGACATCGGGCAGGAACTGCATCTCAATTTGGTTAAACCCCTCCCCACGGCAGGCCTCGCAACGCCCGCCCTTAACATTAAACGAGAACCGCCCCGGCCCGTAGCCCCTCATCCGGGCATCGGGAACAGTGGCAAAGAGTTCACGGATGGGGGTAAAGGTGCCGGTATAGGTGGCGGGGTTGCTGCGCGGGGTACGCCCGATGGGAGACTGGTCTATATTGACCACCTTATCAATATGCTCAACGCCGGTAATGTCGTCACAGTCGCCCGCCCTCTCCCGCGACCTGTAGAAGAGATTTGCCAGCTTTTTGTACAAAATATCGTCAATAAGGGTGCTCTTGCCACTGCCGGAAACACCGGTGATGCAGACGAACTTGCCCAAGGGAATACGGACATCTATATCTTTGAGGTTATTCTCCCTCGCCCCCTTGATTACGAGCTCCTGGCCTGAGCCGGGACGGCGTGTGGAAGGTAAGGGAATCTGTTTGGCGCCACTTAAGTATTGCCCGGTTTTTGATTCGGGGCAATTCATAATATCCGCCAGGGTGCCGGTAGCCACAACCCACCCCCCGTGCTCCCCGGCCCCGGGCCCCATATCGATAACATGGTCAGCCGCCCTCATCATAGCCTCATCATGCTCCACCACCAGTATGGTATTACCCAGCTCTCTCAGCCGTTTTAATGTCTCAATCAGGCGAAAGTCGTCGGCGGGGTGCAGGCCTATGGTCGGCTCATCGCAGATATAGAGCACCCCCATAAGCCCGCTGCCAATCTGGGTTGCCAGCCGGATGCGCTGTGCCTCACCGCCGGCAAGGGTAGCCGAGGCGCGGTTAAGGGTAAGATAGTCCAGGCCAACATCCTTGAGGAACCCGAGGCGGGATTGAATCTCCTTAATAATCTGTTGGGCTATGAGCTTCTCCCGCTTATTAAGCACTGCTTTCCTGCCGTTGCCGCCAATGGTGACAACCCAATCCAGCGCCTGCGTGACAGGCATGGCGCTAACATCCATGATATTCCTGCCGCCTATGGTCACGGCCAGAGACTCCGGTTTCAACCGTTTACCCTGACACGACGGGCAGGGTGTCAGCACCATATAGCGTTCAATGTTAGCCCGCGAATTATCCGATTCCGTCTCCCGGTACTGCCTTTCCATAGTCGGAATAATACCCTCAAAACCGTCACCATACCGCCTCAGCCGGCCGAAGCGGTTGCGGTAATACTTAGCCTCACCCCCCTCCCCATAAAGCAACAGTTTAAGTTGCTCGGGGTTTAATTCTTTAAGGGGCTTATCCAGCGAAATGCCATGAGCCCTGGCCATAGGCTCCAGCCGGTAAAAGTACCAGGTATGGAACTGCCAGGGACGGATAGCACCCTGCGTGATGGAGAGATCTTTATTTAACACCAGCTCCGGGTCTATCTCCTGTTTAAACCCCAAACCGGAGCAGGCACGGCAGGCACCGTGAGGGCTGTTAAAGCTAAAGGTTCGGGGGGCAATCTCCCCCAAACTGATGCCGCAGTGCACACAGGCAAAGTGCTCCGAAAAGAGCAGTTCCTCGCCATCGGCAATAGATACCAACACCACCCCCGCCCCCAGTTTAAGGGCAGTCTCCACCGAGTCGGCGATACGGCTCTGGCTCCCCGATTGTCCCACCACCAGGCGGTCCACCACCGCCTCAATGGAATGCTTCTTATATTTATCAAGCTGGAACTCCTCGGACAGTTCATGAATCTCGCCGTCAACCCTAACGCGCACATAACCCGCCTTGCCCAAATCACTAAAAACCGTCTGGTACTCACCCTTGCGGTCTCTTATCAGCGGCGCCAGAATCATAATACGGCTGCCAGCGGGTAGATTTTGAATGGCGTCAACAATCTGCTGCACCGTCTGCGCCGTAATCTCCCGCCCGCACTTGGGGCAGTGGGGATGACCAACACGGGCAAAAAGCAGCCTCAGGTAATCATAGGTCTCGGTTACCGTGCCCACCGTGGAGCGCGGGTTCTTACTGGGGCCCTTCTGGTCAATAGCGATAGCCGGGCTCAAGCCCTCAATATAGTCAACCTCGGGCTTTTCCATCCTGCCCAAAAACTGGCGGGCATAAGCCGATAGAGACTCCACGTAGCGGCGCTGCCCCTCGGCGTAGATGGTATCAAAGGCTAATGAGCTCTTGCCCGAGCCGGAGACACCGGTGATAACCACCAGCTTATCCCGGGGAATAACCACATCTATATTCTTAAGGTTATGCTCGCGAGCACCTTTAACGACAATACTATCTAACAACACTTTTTCTTGACACCCTTCTACTATTAAATTCTACCATTTGCCCCAAAGCACAACAAGTTTGAGCACGAATTCTTGATTACATTTACAGTATCAGATATACTGCCTAATGGCTGGCTGGTTAAATGATACCCCATAAGCCAGGGAAGGAGGTGACCTTGAAAGAACTAACCATAAGCTCTGGCTCTCCTGGCCAGCGGCTTTTTGTCCTGGGCAATGAGGCGATAGCCAGGGGAGCGATTGAAGCGGGGGTTCAGGTTGCCGCCGCCTACCCCGGTACTCCTTCCAGCGAAATAACAGAAACCCTGGCCGGGGTAGCCAAAGAGCTAGACATGTATGTTGAGTGGTCAACCAACGAAAAGGTAGCCTTTGAGGTTGCCCTGGCCGCTTCAATCTGCGGGGTAAGAGCCCTGGCATCGATGAAACATGTCGGGGTAAATGTAGCTCACGACCCCCTGATGACAGCCGGCTATATCGGTGCCAAGGGGGGGTTGGTCCTGCTCTCCGCCGATGACCCATCGGCCTGGAGCTCACAAAACGAGCAGGACAACCGTTATATAGCTGAACAAGGCTATATTCCCGTACTTGAGCCCTCCTCAGTCCAGGAAGCCAAAGACATGATGGCCGACGCCTTCAAGCTCTCCGAGCAGTTCGGGCAGCTTTTCATGCTCCGCTCGGTAACCAGGATAGGCCATGCCCGCGGCGATATTACCCTGGGAGAGATATCGCGGGAAAGAAGAAAAGGGCAGTTTATAAAAGACCGCACCCGGCTGGTCTATACCCCGCGTGAGGCCAGAATAAACAAGCCCCTGATGCTGGAAAGATTTGAAGGAATAAAGAAGGCGGTCAATACCCTGCCCTATAACCAGCTAAAACTGGCCGACGGCGCTAAACTGGGTATCATCGCCTGCGGCCTGTCCTACAGCTATACCCTGGAGGCGATAAAATGGCTGGAGATTGAGGATAAGGTCTCCATACTTAAGATTGGCACCCCCCATCCCCTCCCCGAGGAGCTGGTTTTAAAGTTGCTAAAATCAGTAAAAGAGGTGCTGGTAGCCGAGGAACTGGACCCCTTCGTTGAGCTTCATGTAAAAGCCATCGCCGGAGAGCATAATATCCCAGTCAAAATCCACGGCAAGGATTTACTGCCCCGGATTGGAGAGCTATCCACCAGAAAAGTTACCGAAGCCATCGCCCACCTGACCAGAGCCAAGACGCCGGTGGATTTCGCCAGTATAGATAAGCTGGAGCAGGAAACAGCCCCGCTTCTACCCTGGAGACCGCCCGCTCTATGCCCCGGCTGCCCGCACCGTGCCTCCCATTATGCCATCAGGGTAGCCTCGCGAAGAGTAGCCAGAGACCTTGGCAAAGATATAGAGCCCATCTACCCCGGTGACATTGGCTGCTATGCTCTAGGCTACAACCCACCGCAGGAAGCCTCAGATACCATCATCTGTATGGGTGGCAGCTTCGGCATTGCCAGTGGCCTCGCCCATGTGGTGGAAGCACCGATAGTCGCCCACCTGGGGGACTCCACCTTCTTTCACGCCGGCATACCACCGCTGGTAAACGCCGTCTATAACAAAGCCAATATAACCATGGTGATACTGGACAACTCGGCCACGGCCATGACCGGCTTCCAGCCCCACCCCGGCACCGGCTACACCGCTATGGGCGATGAGACGGTTCTGCTCAAGCCAGAGGATATAGCCAGAGCCTGCGGGGTAAAATTCGTCGAGGTCGTCGACCCCTTTAACCTGAAAGAGGCGACCGAGGCCATAGAAAAAGCAATAAGATTCCCGGGACCGGCCGTCGTCGTTAGCCGGAGGCTCTGCGCCATAATCGAGCAGAGGGAGAAGAAAAAACGCAGGGAAAAGGTTATCCCCTACCGCGTAGACCAGGACAAATGCAACGGAAAATGCAACGCCTGCATTGAGCTTCTGGGCTGTCCGGCACTAATCAAGGAGGGAACCAAGACGGTAATTGACGGCTCTCTTTGCACCGGCTGTGGCCTCTGCGCCCAGGTCTGCCCCTACAAAGCGATAGTACCGGAGTAAATGGAATGGTAAAAGAGTTCAATATATTAATAACCGGGGTCGGCGGGCAGGGGGTAATTTTAATATCAGAGCTGCTGGGACGAGCCGCCGTCACCGATAAACTAAGGGTCAGGGGCTCGGAGATACTGGGGATGGCGGTCAGGGGTGGCTCAGTAACCAGCGCCATCAGAATTGGAGAAGAGGTCTACGGTCCTCTCATCCCCACCGGCAAGTGCAATGTCCTGGTCGGCATGGAACCCTCGGAGGCACTGAGGAATATTGCCTGTCTATCAAAGTCCAGCCTGGTAATAATTAACACAGCGGTAACCGTCCCCTTCACCGTCTCCATAGGGGAAAGTAAATACCCCAGCCAGGAGGAAATCCTCAGACAACTGGGTAAAGCCTCAAGCAAAATAGTCCAGATGGATGCGGCCAAAATTGCTCAAGAAGCGGGAAGCCGCCTGGCCACCAATATCGTGATGCTGGGGGCATTATTCGGCACCGAGCAGCTACCCATAAAAATAGACACCATAAAGGAAACTATAAGAGAGCGCTTCCCGGCTAAACTGGCTCCGGTTAATATCAGAGCCTTTGACCTAGGCTACGAGGCCTGCCGGCAGGCGGTTAAATAGCCGTTATTCCAGCAACTCCATAATATGCATCACCTTTACCAACACCTTATTCCGCAGCAGACTGTCAATCAGCTGAATCTCACAGCCGGGGCAACTGCTGGCGACAATATCAGCCCCGGTGGACTTAATCGCCTCCACCTTCTTATCGGCAATCTGCTTGGACAGGTCGTAATAGTACATGCTGAATGACCCCGCCATTCCGCAGCACCGGTCGGCATTGGGCATCTCAACATACTCTATATCGGGTATTGACTTTATAATCTGTCTGGGCTGGCTGGTTATCCCCAGATGCCGGCTCAGATGACAGGGGTCATGCCAGGTAACCTTCTTGCCTTTAGCTTCAGCCGAAGGCTTATAAGCCGATGCCGGCAGTTTCAGCACATCAACCAGGAACTGAGAGATATCCAGTATTTTGCCAGCAAACTTGGTATAAGCCTCTTCTCTCTCCGGAGTATCGGCCAGGAACTTGGCGTAGTCCTTAAGCGCCGAGGTACAGGTAGCGCAGTCACTAACCACGTAGTCCACGCCCTCAAAGGCCTTGACATTGCTATCCGCCATCTTCCGGCCGGTGTCAAAATCGCCCGCTCCCAGAAAGACCGGCGCCCCACAGCACCCCTGCTCTCCGGGCACTATCACCTCCACCCCGTTCCTGGTCAGAAAATCGATTACATGCTTACCCAGGTCAGGCAGGACAAAATCGGTCATACAGCCGGTAAAATAGCCCACCGTCATCGTGGTCTTAACACTGTCGGGCGGCTTATTTACCACCGGCACCATCTGTCTTAAGAATCTGGGGGCAATCTGGGGTATGTTCCTGCCCTTACCCAGAGCCGAAAGGAACATGGAAAGGTGCCTGATGGTGCCCTCGGTCTTGGGCAGGAAAATCCCCTGAAACCAAGAGGCAAAGCGGACCACCCGGCCAAAAAGCGTCCGGCGGGGCAGCAGCCAGCGGTAGATGATATTATAGGGAAACTTCAACCCCCTGGCCTTGACCGTATCCGCCCTAGCGGCGACGATAACATTGGGTATGTTGGCTTTGGACGGGCAGTTAGCGGTGCAGGCCATACAGAGGGTGCACTTGTTCAGGCGGTCGGCGTACTCCTTGGTATAATCAAGCTCGCCGGCAAGCAGCCCCCGTATCATCATATTCTTGCCCCGGGCAACCGATGGCTCCAGCCGCTCCTCCTGATAAACCGGGCACCAAAAGGTGCAAAAGCCGCACTTCATGCATTTAGTCAGGTCAGCCTCAAACCTTTTTATCTGCTCGTATCTGTCCTGCTTGCTCTTTGACATATCATACCCTTTCCTCTTCCCATATCTTGCCGGGGTTGAGGATGTGGTTGGGGTCCAGTATCGTCTTTATCTTACGCATCAGGTTAAGTGCCACCGGGTCCATAGCTCTCTTAAGAAAGCGCTGTTTCTCCAGGCCAATGCCGTGCTCCCCGGAGAGGACGCCGCCTACCGACAGCGCCGCTTCGAATATTTCCTCCATCGCCTTCTGGGCTCTGGCGAATTCCTCCGTATTCCTGATATCGGTAAATATGGACGGGTGAAGATTCCCGTCGCCGGCATGGCCTAGATAGCTGATGAAGAAACCGGTCCTGGCCGATATCTCATCCAGCTTGCGGATAAACTCAGCCAGCTTATCCCGGGGCACAGCCACATCCTCAGCCATAACGGTGTGGGCGGCACCAAAGGTAGCGGCAAAACCGGCGCTTCTCATCTTCCAGTACATCGCCGCCTCACTAGCGTCCTTGGCTACCTTAATCTCCTTAGCTCCGCTCTTTTTCAGGATATCAACGATTTGCTTAGATTCTGCTTCCACTGCCGCCGGCGAACCGTCAGCCTGAAGCAACAGCAGCGCCTTGGCCTCCACCGGCAGCCCCATGGGGGTCATCTCCTCAATCCGCCGCAGGACAAAGTTATCGACAAACTCAATCTTGGCCGGCACCACCCCGCTGGCCAGGATACTGGATACCGCCTGCCCGCCGACGGCCATATCGTCAAAGACGGCCATCATCGTCTTGTTGGCCGGCGGCATTGGCATCAGTCTCAGCGTTATCTTGGTGATTAACCCCAACGTCCCCTCGGAGCCGGTAAACAGCATCATCAGTTCATAGCCGGTACGGTTCTTAACCGTCACCCCACCGAGTTTCATGATGTAGCCGTCAGCCAAAACCACCTCCAGTCCCAGAACATACTGCTTGGTCACGCCGTACTTCACGCAGTAGGGGCCGCCGGCGTTTTCGGCCACGGTGCCACCGATAGTACAGCCGAGAAAGCTCTGGGGGTCAGGGGGATAGAACAGGCCCTGCTTAGCCAGGGCAATATTAAAGTCCTGAAGCACGACGCCAGGCTCAACCGTAGCCGTCAGGTTAATCTTGTTTATATCCAAGATTTTGTTCATCCGGGTGGTGCATAATACAATGCCCCCCTTTATCGGGATGGAGCCACCGCTGACATTGGTGCCAGCCCCTCTGGGGGTAACCGGAATTTTGCTCTCGTCAGCCAACTTCAGAATCTGGGATACCTGCCCGGCAGTCGTCGGCAGCACCACCACATCAGGCACATGAGCCCAGGTAGCGGTGCCATCATAGGAATAGGCATTAAGGTCTTCCTTAGAGGTCAAAACAGCGTCCTTACCCACGACATTGCGTAGCTGTGTTATAATCTTCTTCTCCAGCATATCAACCCCCTTTAGAAACTTTTTCCCAGGCTACCAAAGCCGCCCCCAGGGCAGCCACAATCCGCGGCTCCTCGGGAAGCAGAAGCTTGCAGCCCAATCCTTCCTCTATGCTCTTCACCAGCCCAATATCCTTAGCCCCTCCACCAACCACGGCACAATCGGGCTCAATTCCGAGCCTGGCCACCATGGTCTGGATTTTAGCAGCTAAAGTCCTGTGCAGGCCAGCCAGAATGTCTTCCTTAGCCGCCCCCTCAGCAATGCGGGATACCGCTTCCGATTCAGCGAATACGGCACAGCCTGTATTGAAGTCAACCTTCTTTTTAGACTTGAGGGACAGCTCACCGATATCTTCCAGGTCAATCTGCAATACCCTGGCAATCACCTGGAGGAAACGCCCGCTGCCGGTAGCACACTTCTCACTCAACAGAAAGGCGATGGCTCTTCCCCGATTATTCAGCTTAAGCACCCTGGTAAATTGCCCGCCAATATCAATAATCGTCCGGGCATTGGGAAATAGATAATGCACTCCCCCGGCCAGACAGGATATATCGGAAGCCGTTTCACTAGAAAAAGAGACACTTGTAGCACCATATCCGGTAGCTACAGTATAAGCTATATCCTTTAGAGATAGCTTTGCCCTGGCCAAAGCCCCCTCAATCACCTGCCCGGCGGTTAGTTTATAATTCCCCCCCGAGGGCATTACTTCGTAGGCTATAATTTCGTTTTTGGCCATTATTACCGCTTTAGAGAAAGCGGAACCGATATCAATCCCGGCAACATAAACCATTATTATTTTAGAACCCCATCCCCTGTATCCCCTTCCCCTTGTCAAGGGGAAGGGGAAGTTTTTTTCTGAAGGGGGACTGCGTCCCCCTTAAACTCCCTATTATGTTATGTAAAAATGCTAGCCTCGGTTAAACGGCGTTCGCTTACTTTCAGGGTTTCCCCCTTTTCCGCCGCCTCTCTAACTATATCTTTACCCAGCAGCGCAGCCCCGATAGCCCCGGTAAGCAATGGCTCAGGGGGCAGCAGCGCCGGAAAACCCAGTTTAGCTTCCATAGCCTTAACCAAGCCGATATTCTTAGCCCCGCCGCCGGTCAGGGCTACCTCCCTTTCTATCTTAAGACGTCTTACCATCCCATATATCCGGGTGGCAATCGCCTCATGCAGACCGGCCAGAATATCAGGCAGTGCCACCCCCTCCGAAAGCCTGGCTACCACCTCCTGAGCGGCAAACACGGTACAGGTGTTACTTATCTCAACCCTATTCTTAGCCTCCAGTGATAATCTCCCCATATCCTCCAAGCTTACACCAAGCTCCTCGGCCGTTACCTCTAAAAATCGGCCGGTGCCGGCAGCACACTTGTCATTCATGACAAAGTCCACCGCCCGCCCGTCTTTGAGCTTAATCCCCTTACTGTCTTGACCACCGATGTCAATCACCGTCCTTGCAGCAGGCAGCAGGTGACCAACCCCCCGGGCGTGACAGGATATCTCGGTTATCTGTTTATCAGCAAAGGGTACATTAATTCGCCCATAACCGGTAGCCACCACATAGGTTATCTCATCAAAGGAAAGGTTAGCCTTCGCCAAGGCCTCTTCCATTACCCGGTTGGCGAGCTTTCTGTGCTCAGGTCCGGTAGGACCAATGACCGAGGTAATTGTCGCCTGGTCCATAATCACTACCTTGGTCATAGTGGAACCAATGTCAACCCCGGCAAAATACTGGCTCTTCACTGGCTCTTAACCGCCTCCAGGGTATCAATAAAAGCGTCAATCCTGGCTCTGGTATCAGCTTCATTATAGGAACTGATATCAACGATATCACTCTCCAGAATTAGCGAAGGGATATCTCTATACACCCTCTTCAGCTGATTAAGCTGCCAGATTAAACCGGGATGCCAGCTGCGGCAGGAAAAGGCTTCATGCATCACTACACCGTCTATCTTATAATCCTCAATATACTCAATAAGGCGCTCAACATCGGGATTGGAACCGGGGCGTTTCCTTGCTTTATCATGCCGATAGCTCCAGTATTTAACCCACCTCCAGGCCAGATGCTCCAGAGGGTCACTGACCTTGGGCAAGTCCAGTTCATACACCGGTTCCACCAGACGATAGGTGACCTCGGCGGGAAATACCGCCCCCTTGCTGTTGAAGTAGTTAAAATCGGTCAGCGCAAACCATGATGGCAACCCTCCACCCCACAGCAGCCGGTATTTCTCATCGGGAATTACCCCTTCCTTGTTAGCTATCTTAATCTTTAGCTCATCATATAAGTCCTTAAAGAAGTCATAGGCCTCCTGAGTTCCCATCATAAAGGTCATGGGCACCATGGTATTCATGGCGTCACCGGTACCCATGGGGCAGGGCACCGCCTTGCGCAGATCATAGGCCTCAGAAATCATGTTCCAGGTTCGGTCACTGATGTCAACCGCCTCGGCCAGTCGGTCCCAGTCCATCTTCCTGTCAGTATGCTTTTCCAGAAATGCCACCAGATCCCGCAACTCTTCCACTATATATTTCACATAGTAATCCTGAACATCGCGGTAATCATAATCATCCTCATAGGGCGGATAGGGAAGCCCGCCAACATAGACCGGCACGTCGGGCATATAATGCTGCACCGCCTGATACCACTTATACCTGGGGTCGCAGATAATCTGGCCGCTGCCCAGCATCACCGTAGGTCGGGCCTGCCCTCCCCAGGGAGGATCGGGGGGCATTTCCCCCAACTCCTCACGCCAGCTATCGAAGCCCAAACCACAAAGAGCATAGGTGCAAAGGGAACGGGAGAAGTTCTCCGATTCCGCCTTCTCCAGAAATCTCTGGGCATCACGCTTGACACCGCATACACCAGCGTAATTCTCGGTCCAGGCGGGCACTATATCCATAGCCCTGATAATCTCATCATAGCCGCTGAAAATAAAGGAATAAGCTATTGGCCTACCTTCTTCTTTTGCCCGCAGGTTTTCCTTCAGAGCTGCCTTAACCATGGGACCTACTTTGCTAGCAGCCTCAGTAGCTGTTCTTCTCTTTTTCCTCTCTTCTGGTTTCTTCTCCTCAGTCATAACCGTTCTCCTTAATACAATGCTTATTTTGAGCCAATTAGTTCCAGAAATGCCTGAATTCTGGTTCTAAGCCGTCCGATGGTTGACATGGAATACTCATCCTCAAGATAAAGCACCGGAGCACCCACAGATTCAATATAGCTTTTCATCGCCGGCACTTCAAAGCCATAGGGGTCACAATACTTATAGATATAGAGCACCACCCCATCCACCCCAAAATCCTTAATAAAACGCCCAATATGCCCGAATCTCTCCTCAAGATAATCCTCGTAGTCACCCTTCTTCTCCCTGAAGGTCCGGCCGCATTTTATCTTTCTCAAATACCGCTCAACTATACCATCGATAGGGTCAGCGGTGACATCTACATCATCAAAGAACTCCCTGGCCCCGGGGCACAAATCATCGGCCACCACCCAGGCCCCGCTATCCTCAATCAGGTCTATAAAAGTGACATCATCAACCTCAGCGCCTACCACCATTATCCTGGCTGGTTTAGCCGCCGGAACAGCACCTCTCTGCTTGACCTCCTTGATAACACTATCTATAAGCTGGTTAGCCTCCTCCACCGGGATACTCACCGACACAATAAGCAATTTGGCCACCTCAGCGCCCGAAATTAAAGGCGGCGAAGTCTTCCTTAACTCATACAGCTCTCTGACCTTAGCCCTGTTTTGATTATAGAGCCTGATTGCCTGATTAATGCTCTGGTCAGAAATCTCCTTACTGGTGAACTTGCTCAAGCTGGTTCTAAATGTATTCAATAACGCTTTATAGAATTTGAGCGACGGCTCATCAGTGGAATGGGGCATATTGATGAGATGGGAATAGGGGAGGTTAAGGGTATTTTTCCAGACATTGTAAGTCGTGGAGATACTATCACAGGCGTGAGGGATGACTATGCCGTCAAGGAACTCATATTTCCCTTTTAGCGACATATCAAACCAGCTCCGCACCAGAGGACAGACAATGGTTTCCATCTCGGTATCAGCCTTGGTAATAGGCTCGTTGACATCCCCCTTTATCCGGAACGGTACAAAGCCAGCAGCAGTTATAATCTCAACAGGAGTAAAGGCGCACAGATAGCCCATTATCTGCTTCCCCTGCTTTTTCAGCTCTCTGGCTCTGGAGCCGTAGCCCTGATAATACCTCTCCACGATATCCAAACCGCCCGTACTATTTTCCGCTGACATTTTCTCTTACCTTTCTTGTTAACTTGTTTATCCCTCCGGGCTTGAACCCGGCGGGTTATAGCTTCTCTATATTGTACTCATTCACGGGATATGGAACAAGTCCTCTTTATCAGCCACGGCCTGGGAACGTCTGAGGGTAAGCCCCGTCATGAAATGTATCAGCTTAAACGGTTGGAGGTTGGTGAAGGTATACACCCACTTCGCCTTATCCAGGGCAATCTCCTCCGGGCTTTCCCCCTGAGCCAGTCTTCCCAGCATCTCCCGGTGATATGACTCCGTCGCCTTCATAACCATCTGCAAATAGCCTCTGGGTTCCCCCTCAACGATACCGCCGTGACTGCGGGCGCCTATCCTGGCCGGCAGCGCCGCCAGCTTACGGATGCTATTGCAGTATTCTTCCAAGGACTGGAAGTAATTGGGCCAGAAAACTTCCTTGCCTGGCTCGTATATTCCAGTGGCGTCTCCTATGACCAGTATACCATCCCTCTCATTGTGAAAGGAGAGATGGCAAGGCGAATGCCCCGGCGTTTCGTAGACAGTCCACACCATCCCCGCCCCCAGGTCTATCTTGTCGCCTTCCTTGACCACCATGTCCACCTCAAAGACAGGGTTGTCAAGCTCAACAGGCCACCAGTCAATATCGCCCTTTATCAGCAAAACCTCGGTGATAG